>Ga0074045_10001214_pt1 | contig 25152 bp, 13 predicted proteins | sample BogForMeECP23OM2_FD_94442 | JGI IMG/M metagenome (GOLD analysis project Ga0074045, IMG submission 94442) | Bog forest soil microbial communities from Calvert Island, British Columbia, Canada - Bog Forest MetaG ECP23OM2 | ecosystem: Environmental > Terrestrial > Soil > Wetlands ... | reverse complement strand
GGCGAGCGCTTGGCGCATGACAAGGCGCTCGTCCGGCGACAGGGAAGGCGGCGTAAGGCGTTTGTAGAACTCGTCTGCTTCCCGCAACCGAGCTGCGAAGACATCCTCAAAGTCCGCGAATGGCAGCGCGCTGGGCGGAGGAGCGTCCGTCAGACGGAGGCGCACGATGACGGTCTCCCCGGGCCCCATGTGAAGCTGATAGTGAGAGGATGCCTTCGTACCGACGTGTTCAGGATTGACCAGATCGCTCCGGCCCTGAACCACGCAGTCGTTGATTCCGTCCTTCACGTAGGAGTAGCGATTAGGTCTTCCAAACAGGCGGACCTCGTTCGTTGCGTTTTCGGTGAAGAGGAGGGGCACATCGCCCTCGCAATACAGCCAGCGATTGCCGAGCTCTTGATGCGACGCGGCGATGATGCTGGCCGGAGCCTTTCCCCGAGCGACCGTGAGGGCCGGTCTCGGCTCGCCCGTCTCGTCGGACCAGGTCTTGCGGAACCAGAGCGTTGGCAAGAGGTGGAGATCCGCAGCCTGGGGGCCGCGGTTCGAGACGCTGATACGGATGAGGAGATCCTCGGGAGCTGCCTTGGCGTATTCGACCTGGACATCGAAGTAGCGGTCGCTCCCGAAGATCCCCGAGTCGAGGAGCTCATACTCGAGTTCATGGCGCGTTCGCTGACCATTGGTTCGCAGGAGCTCATCATAGGGATAGGCATCCTGGGGATATTTGTAGAGCCATTTCATATAGGAATGCGTCGGCGTGCTGTCGAGGTAGAAGTAATATTCCTTCACGTCCTCGCCGTGGTTCCCCTCGCTGTTCGTGAGTCCGAAAAGCCGCTCCTTCAAGATGGGATCGACTCCGTTCCAAAGGGCGATCGCAAAGCAGAGCCTTTGCTTCTCATCGGAGATCCCGGCGAGTCCGTCTTCGCCCCAGCCATACGCGCGAGAGCGGGCTTGGTCGTGCGTGAAGTAGCCCCATGCATCTCCGTTTTCACTGTAATCTTCGCGAACGGTTCCCCACTGGCGTTCGCTCAGGTACGGCCCCCACTTCCGCCACGGTACCTGGGACTCTCGAGCCGCGGCGAGTCGTTTCGACTCGGCATCCTCGGGCGGGGAAGGATTTTCGGTCGGCATGGGTGCGATCCCCTATCCAAGAAGTTCGCTCTTGGTTAGACGTCGTGATTTCTCGAGCGGAATCCGAACGACATTGCGAAGAAGAGTTTTATCTCAGCAATCCGACGGGGTCCATTCTAATGTTGCAGATGAATGGCGTGACAGATCACCGGCGTCGTCGTGAAGGAAGACGAATCTTTACGAGGCTGATCCGGCCTTAGGAGCGGCAAGCGGCTCAGAAGTAAGCCGCGAGGCCCAGGCTGACGTTCCGGTGGTAGCCGGGCGTGAAGTGCCAGTCCGGGACGCCCGCGGCCGGCTCCCCCGGGAGACGGGAGGTGTAATAGAGCTCGGTGCTCGCATAGTTCTCGTTGGTCAAGTTCTCGACCGCAAAACTCAGCTCGAAATGCCGCCATCGGTAGCGGAGAAAGAGATCTGCTACGGCATAGCCATGGAGGAGCGCCACCTGGTCGCCCTCCACCCCGTAACGCCGGCCGAGGGAACGCAGCCGGAGATTCGCCGTAATGCCGCTCGGGTGACGCGCGGTAAGCCCCGTGGCAAGCGTCCAGATCGGCGCTTGGTCCACATAGCCACTCCTGCCCAGCACTGCAGTCGAGTAGGTGAATTGGAGATCATAGGTGAGCCACTCGAGGAGATGGGCCTGCGTCTCCAGCTCGACGCCCTCCCGGTGCGAGCGGGGGCGCGCCTCGGTCGTCCCGGTATCGGGGTCAAAGACGAGCTCCTCCTGGAGCTGAAGCCACCAGTAGGAGGCGCTGAGGTTCACGCGCGATCCCACGTGCGTGCGCACGCCCACCTCTTCGCCCGTAGCCACGGGAAGGGTCTGAAGCGAGGGATCGCAGCCCTCTGTAGGGAGGTGGCAGGTCACCACGCGGGCGTCATTCGAGTGGTAGCCCTCGCCATAGTTCAGGAAGAGCTCGGAATCGGCCAAAGGCTGGAAGCTTACCGAGAGGGGACCCTCCAGCGAGAAGGGCCTCAGCACGAGGCTCGCCTTGGGCAGCACGAGATTCGCCTGCGTATTCCCGTAGGATCCGCCGGGGCCGGGAAGCTCGTTTTTCACATTGAACCAGAACTCCTCCACGCGCAGGCCCAGGATCGAGCGCGCCCAAGGCGCAAGGAAGATCTCGGCCTGCAGGTAGGGCGCAAGTGAGGTCTCGTTGAGATCGTTGCTCTCGGTCAAGCTCGTGATTTCTCGCTGCGTCTGATTCCCGACGCTCACCCGCGCGTCGTCCGTGCGGAGCTGAAGCCCCGCCGAGAGCGCCACGGGGACGATCCCCAGGTCGAACCGTCCGTGGTAGGCGATTTCTCCCCCATAGAGCCAGCGGCGGTCGCGCTGAACGATTCCGTCGCCGTTTGTCGGGTCATTCAAGAAGAAGGTGAAATCTGAGTACAGGTTGAGCTTGTACTCGGAGGCCCAGGCCGTCACCTCCACGCGCTGCGTGGGAGATGGCGTCCAAGTGTCCCGCAGGAGAACGTTAAAGCGTTGGCTGTCCCCTCCCTGGCTGGGATCGATCGAGCCCCAGCGAGAGATCTGCCCGTCGTCGACGGCGCGGAGCGGGATCTCGCCCGAGGCGTCCCAGCTCCCCGAGTACCAGGAGCTCCAGAGGGTGAGTTTCTGGGTGTCCGACAGCTTCGCGCTGAAGCGGCCATAGAGCTTATAGCTGTCGAAGTCTTCGGGATTGCGGAAGGGACCATTCGTCACATCGCCCTCCACCGCGAGCACGGCGCTTAGCGCCGGATCCTCGCCCGCGAAGGGCCCCGTCCGTGGCGAGCCCATCACGAGATACCGCTGCGTGTTGAACTGCCCGATCTCGAGCTTCGCGACGGATTCCGCCAGGCGCTCGTAGGGCACGAAGTTGATCGCGCCCGCGGTATCGAAGTCGCCGAGATTCGCGTAGTAGGGACCTTTGGAAATATCGATCCGTTCGACGGTCTCGGGAATCAAGAAGAAGAGATCCGCGTAGCCCTGGCCATGGGCATTGCTTCGCAGGTTGACCGGAAGTTCATCCACGAAGATCGCGACATCCGTGCCGTGGTCGGAGTCGAAGCCCCGCAGCAGCAGTTGGCTCGCCTTGCCCCCGCCGCCCGGGTAGGTGGTGAAGAGACCGGGCGCGGCTTGCAGCAGATCGGCGGGCCGATTGATCGGCTGGTCTTCCACTTCGGCCGCGGGAACGCTGAGCTGAGAAGCCGCGGTCGCCGGCCGCTTCTCGTGGACGGTGATGTCGTAGGGGTTGGGATTTTGCGGCTGCGAGGTTGAGGCATCAGACGGCGAAGCCGGCGTCTGGTCGCCCGGATCCTGAGGCTTGGGTGTTGCGTCCGCGGGGACGTTTGGGGCGGTGGGGTCCTCCGCCCAAGCCACGCTGCCTGACGCGAAGAGCAAGAAGAAGAGGAGGGCGACCGCGAGGGAGCCAAGGAGACTCCTCTCGATCGGTGGAAGGGACGGGGCTTCCGGGCGCGCAACGCCTGACGCCGTCTCGGGCTCGGGTCGGTGCGAAGCGGAGGGGCGACCGACGAAGGCATTGGCGAGGGAGAGAATCCTACGAGGGCTCGCCCGTCGGCGTGTGGGAGCCGAAGCAGCCAGGGTCCCCTCGACGCGACGGAGTCCACCCAGCGGCTTCCGTCGCGCAGCAAAGCCCTAGGGGACGCCCTACGGTTCGGCAGTGCGCGCGAACCGCCATCGAAGCGCCGGGTGGCTTGCGAGCTTTCTACCCCGAGCGGTTCGGAATCGTCAACCGACCGCGCTAGGACTTCCCGCTCGCGCCGCTCGGGCGTCGGATCGCCCGGAGTTGTCGCGCGCGAGCCCAGACCAGCCCGAAGAGTCTTCTTTGCTCGCTCAGGAAGCCTGGCGCAGGTTCGCCTACGATGGAGCCAGGAGGCGGGGAGAATGGCCAGTCTATTGAAGGAGTGGCCGAGGGCCAACTCGCGCCGGATGCCCCCGGCGACGGGCGCGTGGCGATCACCGCTTCTCTCCATGCCCCTCGAAACCGCTGTGACGTTGCCATTTCTCCTGCCCTCCACGCGCCCGAGCGGCAGTCGGGTCCTCGTCGCTGCCGCTGCGACGTCGCTCGTAGTACATGGGCTTGCCTTGGTTTGGATGCTCAACAGTGCACCCCTTCCGGCGCCCGCATCGCCCCCCATCCCCGTCGAGCTCGTTGCGATCGTCGAAGACGGCGCGCGTGCAACCGCCGCACCCGCTGCGAGCGACCCAAGTATGCGTACCCCCACTCCCCCGCCGGCCCGCAGTGCGGCGCGACGACCCGCAACTGCCTTATTCATGCCCAGACCAGCGGCACCCCACACCATCATGGACGAACCCGCCCCGGAGAACGACGGGGGTGGTGCGCCGAGTGCGCTCGTCAGTACCCCCCCTGCGGGAGAGACGGGAGTGGTCCGCCGGGTGTTTGGAGAAGGAGAGGTCGACCTTCCGGCAAGGCCGCTCGCCCGTGTGCAGCCTCGCTACCCGGAACACGCGCGGCTCATGGCGCGCGAGTCCGATGTAAAACTCGCAGTTACGGTCGAGGCCGACGGCGCCGTGTCGAGGGTTGAGCTCGTGCAGAGTGGCGGAGAAGAGTTCGATCGCGAGGCTCGCGAAGCGGTGGAACGCGTGCGCTTCGAGCCCGCGCGTCGAGCGGGCGTTCCCGTGCCCGCCCTCGTTGCGTTCACCGTGCGCTTTCGTCTCGACGACTGACGGGCGCGGCATCGAGACCGGTGCCCATGCTCCCAAAGCGCCTCCGCGCACGCTTCGCTGCGAGGACAAACGAACAATCCGCCGTCCGCGAATACAACGAGGGCGACAAGAAATCGGCGATGGCCCGACTTCCTCGGTGACGCAGCCGCTCGGGTCGAGCGACGCGGTCTACACCTCGGTCGCCGCGGGCGGACCTCCCGGGTCGTGTCGTTCCCTTTCAGCGGAGATCAGTTCGCGACCTGCCCCGAGCGCAGGTTTGCGAGACGTGTCGCCACCAGCTTCGCCCAGTAGTCCATCACGTTCTGAGCATCGCCCCACTCCCACTGTGCGGCCGTCTGAAGCGAACCGCCGCCGATCCGGCGGTCTACGCCAGCTGCCAGCAGCTCGCCGGTCCTCGAGTCTGTCACCTCCAACTCGCCCTGGGCTGAGCCGACGAAGGGATAAGAATCCGTCGCAAGAAATTTGAGCGTGGCGAGGACACGCGCCTGAGGAATGGCCATCGATACGGTGCGCAGGACCGGCGTGGCCGCCTCAGCGTCTGTAAGGGCCGCTTGAATCTTCAGCACTCCGGGACCTGGCTCGTCCACGACCTGCAACACTGTTCCGAGCTGTTGCACGAGAACCTGGTACAGATAGTTGGCAAGTCTCTGAGCGTCTTCCGCGCTGATCTTCCTCTTAGCCCCGCCCCACACGGTGACAGGGCTGACCATCACCTTCGTATACTGGCTCCAGTCAACATTCGGCGCGATATAGCGCAGGGCCGCCTCGCCTTCGGTTCCCGGACTGAGCTTGGAACACACATCCGGGGCGAGGTACGCGCAGCGACGACCCTGCGTCAATTCCGGTTTCATAGCTTGAGTCGTCGAGCAGGCGGAGAGTAAGGCGGCGAAAGCGAAAGCCCCCAAAGCGACGTTGATATGTGTCGAGCGGGGCCAGCTCTTTGAATTGCTGTTCGTGTTCCTGCTTGATCTTCTGGCAAGGTGATCAGTGATCCAGTTCGTGGTCACAAAATATCTCCCATCGTCCGAGTGTGCTCACGTCACGCGCTGTAGAGTTGAACCACACGGTCGCACATTGCCACCCGTCGGTCAGCTCGTCCCGTCGACCGCGACGGCCGAAACGGCGCGGCGCTCCCAAGTCCGGGATTCCCAGGCAAGGCGGATGCAGTCGATGGAAGATGGGCCGCCGCGCGGCGGTGCCCTTGGGCCGCGTTCAGGCCTCGCACCCGGGGCGGAGAGATCGGGGGGGTCCCGCCACAGGAGGGCAGGCTTCGGCTCCGGGAGCAGTCCATTGCGACCGTAGATCGCCCGGCCCCGCGCTTCCCACCAAACCGCGGCGCGGGAGGGTCTGCGATTCGCCTCGTTGAGGATGCCGCGGGTAAGGAGTAGCGTCGTTGCATGCACCTCCCGCGCTTCATGCGGCGCGTAAACCGAGTCGTCACCAATCCCGTGATGGGTACCTTTGCGTGGCTCGTGCCACCGCTCGCGGTGGTCCATCACGTCGGACGCAAGAGCGGAAGGCACTACCAAAGCCCCGTGCTTGCATTCCCCAGCCGCACGGGGTGCGTGATCCCCATGACCTATGGCCGGGATGTGGAGTGGGCTCGCAACATTATCGCCGCGAGCGAATGTGAGCTCGTACAGATGGGTCGACGCTCAAGGTTGCACAACCCACGCATCGTTGGGTTCAAGGCCGCCGAGCCGCACCTTCCCGGGATCGCGCGCGGCGCGTTTCGGGCAGCGAACCTTCCCGGCTATTTTCTTCTTGCTCGCGAGAGCGACCGCTCGCGCACTACCGGAACGCGCTCGCGAAGCTGAGCGGTGTCCGCGCGCGCTTCGGCTTCCCTCCTCAAGCCAGTGACGAGATCCTCGACCGGTCATCTCATCGAACTTCTTGACCTTCGAGTTCGCACCGGCGCGTGGAGCGAACGTGGCGACCGGGCGAGCGGTGCCGGCGCACGTACGGCGACGGTTCGTGCCTTCATCGAGTTCGTCTAGGCATTTGACGTTCGGGTGAAGATCACGGCAGGTTCTACGACCACCCCAGCGCCAGAGAAGCAGGAGCGCGACAAAGTAGAGTTTCGATCGCGCGTCGCGGCGCCCTCCATCGCCGGCCGGATGACCGCCGCGAGAGCAGGCTCTGTGCGTACCCACAAGTAGGGTTGCGACGTATCCGCTAGAGAGATCGGGGAGAGACGAACCCCGGGCCGAGTTCTTCTTCTCGGGAAATTCGTCGCAGGGCCCGTGGGTAGCCTCGCCTGCGAGTGCAGCCCTGGTGACCTTCGAGGCAAACCTACACGCAGCGGGCCAGAGGCCCGTCACGGAGATCAGCGCATGACACATCTACGCCGGACCCTGTTCGGGAGGTACCTCGCCCTTGGTGTCTTCGTCGCGGGGGTAGTACCCGTCGCCATGCTCACCCGCGCGGATGAGGACGCGCGCACCGCGTACATTCAGACCAATCTCGTTTCAAATCTCCCCGGTCAGGCCCAGATTTTCGACCCGAATCTTCAAAACGCCTGGGGCTTGGCCTTCGCACCGGGTGGGCCGTTCTGGGTGAACGACAACAACGCCGGGCTTTCCACACTCTATCTCGGCAACGGCACAATCGTGGATTTTCCCGGCACGAAGGTTCCGTTTGCGGTGGTGATCCCGGGTCCGAACGGCTCCGGTGCGGGCTTCCAGGCGGCGCCGACGGGGATCGTCTGGAATCCGACGAGCGGCTTCGCCGTCACCGATCCAAAGACGGGGACGAAGCTCGCGAGCAACTTCGTCTTCGATACGGAGGACGGGACGATCTCCGCCTGGGCCTTCGCCCTCTCCGACAACACCCACGCGCTCCTCCAGGTGGACAACTCAGCTGTGCCCAACGCTGCCGAGGGCGCCGTCTACAAAGGTCTCGCCTTCGGTACGAACGCGAAGGGCAACTTCCTCTTCGCGACCAACTTCCGAGCGGGAACCGTCGAGGCCTATGATCAGAACTTCCAACTGACCAAGCTCGATGGCGCCTTCAGCGATCCGAACCTGCCGGCGGGATTTGCACCGTTCGGTATTCGCAACATCGATGGCGACCTCTTCGTCACCTATGCAAAGCAAAATGGGGAGAAGCACGACGATGTCGCCGGTGCTGGTAGCGGCTTCGTGAGTGTCTTCGACACAGATGGACATCTGCTCCGCCGCTTTGCCACGCGCGGGTCTCTCAATTCGCCCTGGGGCGTCACGCGTTCGCCGTACGGCTTCGGCCAGTTTAGCGGCGACGTGCTGATCGGGAATTTTGGTGACGGCAAGATCAATGTCTACGATTCCCATGGGCACTTTCTCGATCAGCTCGAAGGTCCCCGCGGCAAGGCGATTGTGATCGACCGGTTGTGGACCCTGAACTTCGGAGGTGGCGCGCTATCGAGCCCCGACGTGCTCTACTTCACGGCGGGTCCGAACGGCGAGAAGGACGGGCTGTTTGGCACGATTGCGCCGCCGGCCGCATCGGAGGACCGCGACGGCGACGAGCAGAAGAACGATCGCCCGTGAGCTGAGGGCTGGCGGGTAGTGCGTTGGAGTCGGGACGCGGATGCCCCTCGTGGAGGGGCATCCCGTCCCGGCTCACCGACTGCCTGGATCGAATTGCCAGAGCCGAATCGTTCCTCGCTGGAGAAGGGACAGAAGGCGCACCCTTGCCATTTTCCTCCTCATCGTTTGCGAGCGCGTGCCGCTTTCTTCCGTGTGGTCGTGGCTGACCGAGGGCCCGCTCGCGGTGCACTCTGCCCCCCGGCAGCTCGGGTGCGTTTGACGCGTTCGGCGAGGCGCGCGAGGGCCGCGTGCAGATCCGGACGGAGCTCCAATACGGCGCGTAGGGGGTCGCTCTCAAGGCGTCGAAGCCTTCTCGGTACGGTGCGGATCGTGAAATTCTCGGGGTTAAGGCGCCCCCCCACTTCCCGCCAGTGCAACGGTGTGGAGACCGGAGCCCCAGGAAGAGGTCGCACGCTGAGGGGCGCGACGAGGAGACGGCCATGGCCGTTCTGGAGGAAATCGAGATACACGCGCCCGTGGCGTGCAGGCAGGCTGCGCGTCGTGGTCGCGATTTCGGGATGCTCCGCTTCCACCACCCGGGCGAGAAGCTCCGCCAAGGCGCGTGACTGCTCGAAGGTGCACTGCCCACCGAGTGGAATCAGGATGTGCAGTCCGCTGGCACCGCTCGTCTTGATCCCTGTAGGCAGGTTGAGCTCTTCACACAAACGGCGGATTGCCAGCGCGAGTTCGACGACGTGCGCGAAGGGCGCTCCCTTCGGGTCCAGGTCGAGGATGCACCAGTCCGGTCGCGCGAGCGAAGGAACGCGACTCGCCCAGATATGGAGGGGGATGGTGCCGAGATTCGCGACGTACAAAAGCGCCGCCTCATCGTCGCATACGAAATAGTCGATCTCACGCCCTGCATGGTCGCTCCAGATCCGTTCGGTGCGAAGCCAGGCTGGCGCGAATCCCGGTGCGTCCTTCTGGAAGAAGGACTTCCCAGAGATCCCGTCGGGGTAGCGGGTCATGACGAGGGGCCGCTCGCGCAGGTAGGGGAGGATCCACGGGGAGACGGAGCGATAGAACTCGATCAAGTCGCCCTTCGTATAGCCCTCCTTGGGCCAGAAGATCTTGTCGAGGTTCGTGAACGCAACGGTGCGTTGCGGCTCCGGGTGCGCGTCGGGCGTCTGCGGTGCGTCTCGCGGTTGCCGCGTTTCGCGCACGCATTCCTGCGGAGTCTTGTCTTCGCGCAAGCGCAGGAAAGCGGGCTGTCGCAGGAGCCCGTCGCGCGTCCACTCTTTGAAGCGCACTTCGCACACGAGCGTGGGCTCCACCCACACGTGTTCCTTCCCCTTTGGCGCCGCTCCGACCACGGGGGAGCTGCCCCGTACCGTGGGTGCGAGCCGCGAGCGGAGTTGACGCAGCTGGCGATCGCTTATGCCAGTCCCGACGCGACCTGTGTAAACCCAGTCGCTGCCTTCGCGGAGTGCGAGGTGCAGGGCGCCAAGGCCCGCCCGGGAGCCTCGCGGCTCGGTAAAGCCCACCACCGCGAAGTCCCCCGTTCGGTCGACCCGGAGCTTCAGCCAATTTTTTGACCGACCAGCCTTGTAGGGGGCGTTTGCCAGCTTCGCGACCAGCCCTTCGAGCCCAAGCTCGCGGGCGGCCCGGAAGAGGTCCTCGCCGTGCTCCTCCACGTGATCCGCAAAACGGAGCGGACCCGTCGCTGGAAGAAGGCGCCGAAGCAGCTCCTTGCGCTTGAGAAGGGGTAGGGGGCGCAGGTCAAAGCCCCCACAGGCGAGCAGATCGAAGACGAAGAGCGTCGCCGGGAGGGCGACTCGCCCGCGCTCGATCTCCACGGGACGCCGCAACTGCACACGCTCCTGGAGGCGCTGAAAGCTCGGTCGGCCTTGCTCATCGAGTACGACCACCTCGCCATCGAACACCAAGGCGTCCATGGGCAGCGCGAGCAGCGCGCGTCGGAGCTCAGGAAAGGCGACGGTTGCATCATGGCCTCCGCGAAAGCGGAGTTCGACGCGATCTCCGTCGCGCTCCGCGAGGAGCCGATAGCCGTCGTATTTGAGCTCAAACAGCCAGCCGTGACCGGAAAACGGATGCTCAGCGGTATTCGCAAGCATGAGGCCGATGTCGCGGGCGTGTATGCGTCGGTGCGGCGCTCCCAAGCGCTCAATCTCCCCCCGGAGTGCGGCTGCACGCCCGCCGCCTTCGACGAGTTCGTCGAGGGTCAAGCCCGAAAGGACCGACTCCTGGGAGTATCCAGAGCCCCCATTGGCGGTCGACCAGGAGTCGGGCTTTTTCATGAGGAGCCACTCTTTCTGAGGCGTGCCCCCCTTGCGTTTGGTCCGCACCAGCGTCCAGCGTCCCCGGAGCTTGTAGCCGTGGAGGTCGAACAAGAGCTTGCCCTTGCGTAGCCCCTCGTTGGGGTCCTCTGCCGGCTCCCAACGTCCCGTGTCCCACACGATCACGCGACCAGCGCCGTAGTTGCCCTCCGGGATTACGCCCTCGAAGTCCGCGTACTCGAGGGGATGGTCCTCTACCTCGACCGCAAGACGCTTCTCTGCTGGATCGCGGGAGGGTCCCTTAGGGACTGCCCAGGATTTCAGGACTCCGCCGAGCTCAAGCCGCAGATCCCAGTGCATGCGGCGCGCGGCGTGCTTTTGGACCACGAAAAGGCGTGATCCGACCTGTGTGGCGAGCCCCCCGCCAAAGGGCTCAGGCGTGCGCTGCGCGGAGCGCTTCGCGCGGTAGAGCTTCAGGTCCTCGGGCTGTGCGCCGATGACCCTCCCGGGTAGTCTTCTGGCCGGCATCCCCCGGGACGGATATCGTAAGAAGCATGGCTCCGCGCGCCATCGGATCGGCCACCGTGTCCTTCGGGCTGGTTTCGATCCCTGTGAAGCTCTATACCGCCGCCCAGTCCGCTGCCTCCGTCTCCTTCCACATGCTCCACCGCAAGTGCGGAAGCCGCATCAAGCAGCAGTTGTTTTGCCCGAAGGACAACGAGGTCGTACCGCGTGACGAGACGGTAAAGGGCTACGAGTTCGCGAAAGATCGCTATGTGACCTTCACGCCCGAAGAGCTCGAGGCGCTCGAGGAGAAGGACACCCAGACCATCGAGATCACCGAGTTCGTACCGCTCGACAAGGTGGACCCGATCTTCTTCGACAAGGCGTATTACCTCGGCCCCGATCGGGGCGGAGAGAAGGCGTATGGACTCCTCGCGCGCGCGATGGAGGAAACGCGACGTTGTGCTCTCGCGAAGTACGCCGCTCGCGGCAAGGGCTATCTCGTCCTCGTGCGCCCTGTGCGAGGGGCACTCGTTCTCCAGCAGCTCCACTACGCTGATGAGATCCGGCCGGTCTCGGAGATTCCGCTCGGCGAGGCAAACGTTCGGCAAGGGGAGCTCGAACTTGCCACGAAGCTCGTAGAGCAAATCTCGCACGAGCGTTTTGAGCCGGAGAAATACGAGGACGAAGTCCGCAAGCGCGTCCTCGAACAGATTCAGCGCAAGGTGGACGGTGAGGAAGTGTCGCTCGCGCCGAGCGAGACTTCAGGCGGTCAAATCATCGACTTGATGGAGGCGCTGAAGGCAAGTCTCTCCAGCAAGCGAGCTGGCCCGAGAGCCGACGCGCCCGCGGTCGGATCAGAAGCCCAGAAAGAGCGAAAACCTGCGAAGCGTGCCGCGCGCCGTGGCGCCGATAGCTCCGCCAAGGGCTCGCGGAAGTAGACAGGAGACGGACGCGCTCCGGACGGCTCAGGTCGTTGCGCGATGAGTGGGTACACCGCCCGCGATGTGGCGAAAATGCTCGGCCTCTCCGTGGGACAGGTACGATCCTATGTGCGTGCCGGCTTTCTCGCGCCCGAACGCGGTCGACGCGGTGAGCTCCGATTCGCTTTTCAGGACATCGTCCTTCTGCGGACCGCAGCCGAGCTGGTTGCTGCGCGCATCAAACCACAGAAGGTGCGCCGGGCGTTGCGGAGTCTTAAGGAACAGCTTCCGCGGGGGCGGTCTCTCAGCGGTGTAAGAATTACCGCGGAGGGAAACCGCATTGTCGTGACAGACGGAGATGCGCGCTGGCTCCCGGAGTCGGGACAAGGGCTCTTTAATTTCGAGGTGGCCGAACTCGCTCAGAAAACAGCACCGCTCGCCCGGCAAGCGGCCGCGACGGCACGCCGGGCTGATCCGCAACCGGATGCGGAGGAGTGGTATGAACTCGGGTGCGAGCTTGAGGTCTCCTCACCCGACGAAGCGCGAGACGCCTACCGGCGCGCCATCGAGCTCGCCCCACGCCATGCCGAAGCCCATTTGAACCTCGGCCGGCTCTTGCATGAAGCGGGTCACGCTGCCGCCGCAGAAGCCCACTACCGCTTGGCGCTGGATGCGAAGCCCCACGATGGGACCGCGGCCTTCAACCTCGGCGTTGCGCTCGAAGACCTCGGCCGCAACGCGGATGCCATCGCCGCCTACGAGCGGGCTCTCGGATCCGACCCCGCCTGTGCCGACGCCCACTACAACCTCGGGTGTCTCCTCGAAAAGATGGGTCGCCGTACCGCGGCCTTGCGGCATCTGAAGAGCTACCGCCGCCTTACCGAGGGACGCTGAGAGAGGGGGGTCGGGTTCCCTCGAACCCCGAAACTGACTTCGCGGTTCGCTCCTTCACCCGCCGAACCCATGACTCGAGGGTTGCGGGCTCCTTCTCCTCTCTCTCTCACGCGACCCATCGAATGGTCTCTCGGCACTCCGCAAGGATCAGGCTGCGACTCGCTCGGTTCCCTCGTCCGCCGTGCCCGTATCCTGGGCGGCGCGTCATCCGTCATACTGAGGTGAGAAGGCGCGATTCGCCGGAAGAGGTGAGAAGTTGGCCGACCTCGAGACTCCGCAGGCGCTGCGCGATGACCTGCGCACGGCATGGCACCGCTTCATCGACATGCTCGTACCCGAGCGACCGGCACTCTACACGTACTGTCGCCGCCTTACCGGAAGCATCTGGGACGCCGAGGACCTCGTTCAAGACACCTTGCTCCGGGCATCCGGGCATTGGGGCATCACCTCTCCGGAGATCCGCGACCCACGTGCATATCTCCTACGCACGGCGACGAACGTCTGGATCGATCGGCTACGCCGCCGCGAGACGGAGGCTCTGGTGCTCGGCGTGAACCCCGACGAGGTCCCGGCACGAGGCACGAATCCTGAGATTGCAATGGAGCTGCGGGATGCAGGATCCAGACTCCTGGCTCGGCTCTCGCCCCAGGAGTGCGCCGCGCTCGTGCTGAAGGAGGTCTTCGACATGACCCTCGGGGAGATCGCGGCGCTCCTTTCTACGACGGAGGGGGCCGTAAAAGCAGCGTTGCACCGCGGGCGGGGGCGGCTGCACGAACCTGAGGAGGCGTGGACGTCGCGCAGGCCACTGCCGTCTCCGGAGCTCCTCGACCGATTCATCGAGCGGTACCGCGCGGCGGACGTGAAGGGCCTGCTTGCCCTCATGCTCGAAGGCGGATCGGCTGAGAACGTGGGCAATTCGGTCCATATCGGCCACGATCCCACGGAAGGCGTCCCGCATTTCCTCTACAAGGTGGTCCACGGTCACGCGGAGTGGCCTCCGGTGTTCCGGCCCGATTCGAGTCGAATGGAGCGCCTCGAGCTGGGGGGCGAGCCAATCGCGCTGCTTTTCGCCACACGTCGAGGGCGTGAGGCGCTCGAGGTGGTTTTCCGATTCGAGGAGCAGGAGGGGAGGATCGCACGCATCCGCGCCTACGGTTTCTGCCCCGATACCGTCCGCGCAGTGGGCGCAGCCCTCGGCGTAAAGGTCCGCACCGGGCTCTACCGCGGTCCGACGCCCGCTCCGGGCGCTCGCTGGAGAGACCCGGACTTCCCGCAGCCGAAGGACCCTGCTGCGGCCCATGCGAAGGAATGAAGAGAGAATCGCCTTTGCGTCGGCGCGAGCCGCGAGGGTTGCGGCTCTGAGGATGCAAACGAGGTGGCGCGAAGCGGGAGTTCTTCTTGAACCGCTCCGTTTATCGCATGTTGAGGTACACGCGGAAGGGCACAATGAAGAAGGTGTGCCGGACCCGGTTACGGCAGCAGTCCGTAGACCGCCAGTTGGCTTACAGAGGCAACGAATACCTTTCCGTTCACCACGATCGGAGGCGCGAACTTCGTTGCGTAGTCCAACGTGTCGCGCGACCCAGATTGATTACTATTGTACAGTTCGTTGCTGAGGTTAGTTGCGTCATAGGCGTGGAGAACACCCGGAACTGTCACGTCCGGCCTTTCTACCGCCCACAGGACGCCGTTGGTGTTTCCGTTGGCAGAGATCGCAATCGTTCCGCCTGGGAAGTTGTAGGCCTCCGGTGACTGAGAGGTGGTCGTTGACAGGGAGCCGCCGCTCAACTGGAGCGCCCTGATCGGATCGGAAACCGCGCCGAAATAGACAGATCCGCCAAAATAGACTGGCGCCTTGAAGTTGCCGGTGTGTGTAACAGTTCCACTAGGGAGGATGTTCGCGAGAGCTTGAGGAATCTGGCTATCGTTGTTTGGGTTGTAGTGACCCATATTGTCCCGATCGACGACGTAGATCGTGCCGGTCTTGCCGGCGGTGATGAGCAAATGGGGATAGGGGCCACTCTGGTCCGGAAGCAAGAGCGGAGCTCCAGACCCGAGATCAAGGTCGTAGTCGTTCATGCTCTGTTGATCATGCGGCGTGAAGTAATCCAAAACGGTGCCGCTTGGACTGATCTTTCCGATACTGTCCCCATAGTCAGACCCACCTGAGTTGGCGTCGAAGGTCCCATTGCCTGTGACGAAGTAGATGTCTCCCGCAGCGTCAGCGGCGAGACCTCCACCGCTGTGCCAGATCCCGCCAGCGGATCCATTCGGGGTCGTGTTGTATTTCATCACGAGCTGGAGGGTGGTTGCGTCGAATCCCAGTATCCAGCCGTGGTACGGCCCGGTATCTCCATGAGATGCGAACGCGACATACACCACACCGTTCAAAAGAAGGAGCGCGGGTCGCTGATTCTCTCGAAGCGGGTCAAAGGGCACTTGGCCACCTTGGGCCCCGTCACCACTTCCAGATACGCTCGCCTGGATCACCACCGGTCCCCCAAGTTTCTCGGCACCGGTCGCGAGATCGAGTGCATGCAGTCGCTGCACATATGTAGCTGTGCCAGCGACAATCTCCTTGGTCTTGGCGACGACATAGAGCGTCCCACTCGCGGGGTCGATCACCGGGGTGCCGGTGATCCCGACTTCAGGGCTGAAATCGGTGCTATTCGTATCGGCCGCCGGAACCGGGGTTACCCCGGCTCCGGGATTGATAAAGCTCACTTGCCAGAGCGGGCTGCTGCTCAGTCCATCGGCGTCGAATGCGTACACGCTGTCGTGCTCTGTGGCCACGTAGACAACGTTGTGAAAGCCCTGGTTTGGAATGTCGAGATTAGCCGCATAGAGCGGCGCGGCGTATGCCGTGCCGTCCAAGGGATAAGAATACAGCCTTCCGAAATTGACGGGTGTCACGTTGGCAGGAGTCAGAACGGTTTCGTTCGCGTTCAGACCGGTCCGCAGGTTGTCGTTGTGATGTGTAAACAGACCTGGCGAGTTCGTGACGAACACAGTGGCACTCGCCGACTGTGACTGATCCAGCGACGTAAACGTCACAGTGTAAACACCAGAGGTACTGGGCGGAGAGTAGAGACCCGTGGTGGTAATTGTTCCCGAAGAAGGAGAGCCTCCCACGACGCCGTCCACAAACCACGTAACGCTGCCAGCCAGGCTGGTCGTGAACTGCTCCGTCCTCGTGAAGGTCAAGGCAGTGACGCGTGGGGTCACTGTCGGAGTCGTGGGCCCGGCTTGTTTGAATGCCACGAACTGCATGATCCAAGGACCCGAACTGTTGAGGGTGGCGCTTGCGTCGTAGCTTCCCGTCGTCGCGACCACACGATCTTCAGCGATGTCGGCATCGGGGCTCGTGAGGATCCGAGAAGTGAATGCAGCCTCCGGTCCGCTAGTACCGGTCTCGACCAAGTTGGCGCCCAGGATGAGGTCATTCGAGTTGGTTGTCGTGACCGCACCACTGTCGCTTACGGCGCTGTTGCCTGTAGCCGCCGCTGTGACGTCGACGGGGCTCGCGGTATCGAGTCCGGCGTATTCGAGGATCCGGACATCTGGAAGCCGCGCCGCTACGCTGAATTGCACGGTGACAGAATTGCTACCGGCCGCGGCGATATTCTTGGCATAGTAGATCGCTTGGGTGGCGACACCCGGTTGCACGGTCGGTCCGACGGCCTGCGTATAGACATTCCCTTTTGAGTCCGTGACTGATTTGACGACGGCTGTGCTGTCGCCCCAGCCTACGACTACGACGTTCAGGTCCCCTGCGGTCTGGGTGGCGGTATAGGGCACTGAGATCGAGAGTTGCGGCGCCTGCGGCGTCGCCGAATTGCCCTGTTGGAAGGTGATGGCGGGCAGGGGCGGCTTGTAGGTGAATCCGCTCGCCACGGTGGCTTGCCCGCCTGAGCCGCAGGTGCCGCCGGTGGTGACGACGACATCCGCGGCGCCCGCTCCGCCGGGTGGGGTGATCGCCGTAATCAACGTCTCGCTCCGCACGGATACGTTTGTCGCCGCGTGCCCGGCGAAACTCACCGTAGCTTCCCAAGCTCCGAAATTCGCACCCGTAATCGCTACCATCGTTCCGCCCGCCGTGGGCCCGCTGTTGGGCGCGATCGCCGTAACGGTGGGGGGTGCCCACGAAGACGCCAATAGGGTCAGGGCCAGGAATGCAGGCCCGAGCATCCTGCCGAAGATCACCGGCCTCACGATGACGCGACACCTCCGAGAGTCCCGCCGCTTTGGGAGGGCGGGCCCATCATCGCTTGACCGAGGCCCCGAAGCAACAAATAGCGTTAAGATCACGCGCAACTTCTCTCCGACCCGAGTGAAGCCACAGGAAAAAAGCTGCGGCGCAAAGCACAGATCTAAAGTCGCAAGGGAGCTTTCTATCGCGCACGGAATCCTAGGTCGAGGAGACAAAACGCGGGCATCCCGAAGTTTGGGTAAATCGCGAGCCAGGAGTATGGATTCGAGAAAAGAATCAGGACGGGTTTCCCAGCGGGTTCTCGTCGAGCCGCCGGGCCGTCGGACAGCGCGGAGCAGCGACTTCAGTCGCGCCCCGAGGAGCGATGCCGATGAGATGGTGCTCCCGGGCGGATTCTCCAACCGGCCGGACGCAACGCAGCCCGGAGGGACGACTCTCGGCCAGTTGTGGCGGCACGGGAGCGCGGGTGATGGATCCGCGCCGTGAAATGGAAACAGGGGCGGCTTCGCGACCTCGCTCGGATCTGCGGCAAGCTTTGCGGCTCACTCTCTTGCATCCTCAGACACCCTCCCTGGGGCGACATCTGGAGTGAGCGGATTCGCTAACCAAGACCGGGCGGAGCGAGGATAGGATGATCGAAAGGCGAATCGTGACTGGAATCCAGCCGGACGAGCTGACGAAGGTGCAGGTCGCACGAGAGTTCAGAGCGCTTATCGATCGCGGAGCACAGGTCCGGCCTGCCGGGCGCGCAAAGGCGGATCCGTCCTGCCTCCAATCATTGGGTTACACACCCCGTCACAAGCTGAGGCTCTTTGAGACCGTCTACTATCTCGCGGATCTTCGATCTGACGACGACGCCCGATTCTTCGTCGCCTACGTACTTCTCCACGTGGATCGAGAGCCTGGAGCACGGCCGAGGGAGATCTTTCCGCGCTTCTTCTACAAGGACGCGTCTTTGGTGTGGCGCTCCGCGAGCCATTTTGCGCGGTCACTGTCGGAAAACTGGATCGGCAAGGGCGATCTCAAGCGCGTGCTGGAGAACGGCGAGGTGGCGCTCTACAGCGCGGAGGAGACGACGAACCTCCCTTTCGAGATCCAGCCCGCACTGGATCTGATCAGTCGCAAGGCCGATCGCGTGCGGCGAGACCTCCGCGCACTAAGTCTCGTGTTGCGCCGAGCCCCCGACGATCGCATTGAACCTTACCAGGACTTCTCCGCTCCGAGGCGGAAGGCGGCCTCCGACCCGAGCAACCTGATTCATCGCGGTGAGGTGGTCGCTTGGTTCGCGCGCCGAAACGATCCCGCCTCACTGCGGTTCGCCCGAGGGTATGAGCCAGATTTCGTGCAAGGCATCCTTGAGGTCAGCCACTCCGGAAGTCGCCTATACGGCGGCGCAATCCGCAAATTTCGCGTCCTCTCGCGGAACAAGGAGATCCAATATCAATTTGTTGCTGCGCCGAGGCACGTCTGGATCGTGCCTCCCCAAGCGCTCACCGTCGAGCTCTCAAGCTATGGCGTCCGTACGATCGACGTCGCTGCGGACGAAGACCTCTTCGTGCCCGGCTACGAGTATCACTACAACGACGAAAGCGAAGACCCGCCCCGGTGGTATAGCCAGATCCCCGAGGGTTTTGCGGGAGAAATCAGCGCGATCGACCCCGCAAGAGCCGATGCCTCCCCCTGGCTCGAGGAACTTCCCATCGTAAAGGAATTCCGGCGGGCGATCCGCTTTCCCAGGGCGCCTCATGGCTAGGCCTCCGCGACCTGTAGGTCTCGAACGAAGTGCTGGGAGCCAGCGAGTTCCTTGCACCCCGGAGGCCCGGAGAATCGTGGCCATCTCAAGCGGGCTGCTCCCTCAGATGGGAGAGCGTATTTCGTGAGCCAAGCTCGGCTCGCGCCGCGAACCTTTTGGGTCTGAGAGCGGATCCCCCGTCGAGACCACCCCAGGTCGGGCCCGACGAGGGAAACGGGCCAGGGGCCTGCAGCCCGGGGAGAAAGCGGGCGGGAATCCAGGTCGTCGAGCGCAGGTTGACGGACCGCAGCGAAAACCTTGATGATCTCGACGCCGATCGAAATTCTCGACGAGGCGAAGGAAGGATGCTCAGCGAAGGCGTGTCTGCAGGCAAGCGAGACATCGAGCGCGCGATTGCCGATTTGGTCGAGCGACTGCCGCGTCCGATCTCGGCCCTCGCGCAGATTGCTTACAACTACCGCTGGACCTGGACGGAAGGCGGAAGTCAGGTCTTTCGCGACATGGATCCAGTGCTCTGGCAACGCAGCGGCTTCAATCCGCGCTGGTTGATCGAGGCGCTTCCGCCTCACCGGCTGCAACAGCTGGCGGCAGATCCGAGCTTCGTGCAGCGCGTTGCGCACATTGCAGCTGCGCTCGAGGCCGATGCCCGGCGCTCCCCGGTCCCTGGAGCGGTGACGCTCGATCGACCCGTCGTTTACTTCTGCTCAGAGTTCGGTGGGCACTCCTCCCTTCCCCTGTATGGGGGCGGTCTTGGTGTCTTGGCGGGCGACGTGGTGAAGGCCGCGTCCGATCTCGCGCTGCCGTTCGTGACGATGAGTCTCTTCTATCGCCAAGGCTACTTTCACCAACGTCTTGATTCCGAGGGTTGGCAGGTCGAGTACTGGAGGGCGACGGAAATCGAGCGTCTCCCCGCAGCGCTTGTATGCAACGGACAGCACCAGCCGCTCACGGTCTCGATTTCTGTTCACGGCCGCCCGGTGAAAATCCAGATCTGGCGCGTTGACTTCGGCCGCGTGCCGCTCTTCCTGCTCGATACGGATCGACCCGACAACCATCCGATCGATCGCCTCATCACGGCCCGCCTCTACGTCGGCGATCGGCACACGCGTCTTGCCCAGTATGCGGTCCTGGGTTGCGGTGGGGTGCGCGCCCTTCGGGCGATGGGAATCGAGCCGAGCGTGATTCATCTAAACGAGGGACACGCCGCGCTGAGCGCTTTCGAGCGCCTCGGCGAGTTCCTTGCGGAAGGGGCAACGCTCGAGCATGCGCTGGCACGCGTTCGAGAGACCACGGTATTCACCACTCACACGCCCGTCGCGGCGGGCAATGAGTGGTACACACGAGAGGAGGTCGAGCCGGTCCTGGGCGACCTCGTCCGCGAGCTTCGCCTGCCCGACTCCGTATTCTACGATCTTGGTCGCTTTCATCCCGGAAATGAGCAGGAGCCCGTGAATCTGACGCCGCTCGCGTTGCGAATCAGCAGAACGTCGATCGGTGTCTCAGAACGACACGGGGAAGTCTCGCGCTCGATGTGGCGGGGCTTATGGCCTGAGCATGAACCCGCCGATGTACCGATCGGCTACGTCACAAACGGCGTTCATACCGCGACCTGGATGGCACCGGCGATGCAGTCACTGATAGATCGGTTTCTGCCCGCAAACTGGCGCACCCGTACCGCGGATCCTGCAATCTGGGATGCGATTGCGAAGATGCCAGACGCCGAGCTGTGGCAGGTGCGCTGCGAACTGCGCGAGCAGCTCGTGCAGGAGGCACGTGAACGGTCGGTGAGCGACCGTCTTGCACGCGGTGAGGCGCCAAACTACGTCGAAGCGGCGCTCCGGGTCTTCGATCCGATGGCATTGACCATTGGCTTTGCGCGTCGCGTTGCCACCTACAAGCGCCTCCACCTTCTGACTCGCCAGCTGGACCGCGCGCTGCACCTTCTTGCGGATCCGGAGCGACCGATTCAGGTGCTGATTGCCGGAAAGGCCCATCCTGCGGACCGCGAGGCGAAGCAGACGCTGCGCGGGCTCTTCGAGCTTCGGCACGCAGCGAACGTGGCGAGTCGCACCGTGTTTCTGGAGGACTACGACCTCAAATTTGCACCCTGCCTCGTCGCAGGGGTGGACCTCTGGCTGAATCTCCCGCGTCCGCCGCAGGAGGCGAGCGGCACGAGCGGAATGAAGGTCGTGGTGAACGGAGGTCTAAACCTAAGCGTCATGGACGGATGGTGGTCTGAGGCCTATGACGGCGAGAGCGGATGGGCCATCGCGTCGGGTACTGCTGACGCGGAGCAACAGGACGATATTGACGCCACGGCGCTCTTCAACCTTCTGGGCAATGAGGTCATTCCACTGTTCTACGAACGAAATGCGGATGGAATTCCGAAGCGCTGGCTCACTCGAGTGAAGACCTCCATGCGTCGCCTGATTCCGCGCTTCAGCGCCGAACGCATGCTGCGTGGGTACATGCATGCGCTTTATGAAGAGAAGTAGGCAGGATTTCAATGGGAGGCGGCTTCTCGTCCGGTGGATTCGAGAGCGCCGCTTCGTCCTCCGAGGAACGCATTCGCAGGGGCGCCGACGTCGAGAATTTGACGTCGGCGCTCCGATCATGGTGCCTCCGCGTTTCGCGGATTCGGAGCCGGTGATCAGCGAGGATCGAGATGGGTCGGTAGCGCGTATACGGAGATCACGTTCGGAACGTCATCCACGGCAGCGAAGTTGAAGCCGTACCCGCTCGAGAGGACTGTGGCAATCCCAAAAGAGCCGCCTTGAGCGGCGTCGACGTTAAACTCCCGGATGAATTTGCCTGCCTTCGTGAACTCTATGATTTCGCTCGGATGGGTCGGATCGCCATTCACGGCGTCCCCATTCGCGGTGAGCAGATGCCCATTCGGCGCAAAGACGAGCGCCAAGGGTCCCCGAAGATGGGAGTCGGCGAAGACGGCGGTACCCTTGGTCACGGGCGCAGTGGCTTTGCCTGCGTGCGACACGGCAAAGATTTCGTTGTCTGCCGTCGACGCGACGTAGAGGACGTCGGTCTGCGGATCGTATGCAAGGCCCGTTGGGCCGAGCACCAGGGCAGCTGCATTCGGCTCATGCGCATAACCGATCGCGATCTGCGTCTTATTCAGCACGGTGACATTTTTGGAGCTGACGGCCAGGTCGAGGCGCGAGACGGTGCCGCTTAGCACGTTGGAGACGAAGAGCTGCGCTTGAGCGCCAGCGTCGTTGATGGTGAGGTCCCATGGACTGTCAAGGAATGTGGCATCGCTCAGGGTCTCGAGGAGATTGCCGTGGCGATCCAGAACTTGGAGAGAGCCTTGCGAGATCGTGTTGGTCGTTCCATCGGTCGTCGGGACATTTCCCACGAGGACAAATCCGCGCTGCAGCACAGCAAGCGCGGTCGTTAGGCCGGCAAGATTGCTCTGGAAGAAGGTGATCGCGTTGCCGTTTTGCCCGGGTAACACCGAGGGCGCGAGAGTGCCCGTGGGTGTGAACTTGATGATGGTTGTGCCGGTACCTTGCAGGTTTTGAGTGTTGTTGAAGTTGGAGACCAGGACGTCACCGGGGAGCAATGTTCCCCCTCCAGGGAACCCGTCCGGGATGAAGGCGCCACCGTATGGATTGAGGTCGCCGTTCGCCGGTATGGTGGATGAAACGATGAGCTGAGGAAGGAAGGGCCTATCCTCGTCGGTCGCGTGGGCTGCGGCGACCGACAAGAGGACGATGGCTGCGGCCGAGAGGGTGCGGTAAGCGATGCGCGCGAGCGACTTCGGTCCTTGCATAGTGAGCCTCCCCGAAAAAATGTGCAGAGTGACATTTGGTATACGCGCGAACTGACAAAGCGATTCGGCGGACTGAAAATTTTCGTCTCAAAATGAGCCTGTCGCGGGTGTCCAGGCCGGAGTGAGATAGAAAAACGCTAGAGATTTCGAGCCTGTTAGAGCCCGTCGGAGGACGGCGAAAGCCATACGAAAGGGGGGCAGGAAGGCATTGACGCTGGCTAGGAGGTCTTGGCCGTCGACGCAGTCCAGGGCGCCGAATCGCGGTTCGACGAGGAACTCGACCTCGGCTCGCTGGCTCCGAGGGTCCGTCGGTCTCCTCCGCCCGTTTGGAGGAGGTCTTGCCCCCTCCGAAAGCGTGTGGACGGGGTCGAGCCTTCGGACGTAGCGCCGGGGGGGGAAGGGTCGGTAGAGCGGTCGTATTCGGCACACTTGTGCTGGCGCGAAACGCCGGCGGAGAGAGGAGAGGGCGGCCCATTCGATTCCGCCGTTGAAGTTTGAAATGCTGCGACGGATGCGCTGCATCGGTCGAAAACTCAATCATCGCAGCATCCGTCGGGAGCTCGCGTCGTACATTTTGTATAATCTTTCGGAATGTTCCGTGCGAGACGACGATTCCAAGACGAAAGCGTTGCGGCGTAGAGACTCAAGCAGAGGATGATGCTCTTATGGCTGGATTGCGGTTGTCTCTTCGAGGTGCAAGAGAATGCAGGTTAATGGTTCGGAGAGTTCTCAACCTTTGCCTGGCACTTCTGGCGCCTTCCATCGCGTGCCAAGTCGGCACCTCTAGCATCTCGGGCACCGTGAGTCCGTCGTCTCTTGTGAGCGGAACCGTGATTACTCTTACGGGACCATCGACCGGAAGCGTCATGATGGCACCGAACAGTTCTGGAAGTTATGCATTTAGCAAGCTGCCGAACGGTTTCACCTACACCGTGACCCCCAGCAATGCGGGCGAGAGCTTCACCCCCGCGAGCCAAATCGTGACCCTGAGCGGAGCCAGCGTCGGGAGCGTCAACTTCACAGCGCAGGCGCAGACGGCTGCGGGGAACTACCCGGACCTGAGCGACGTGATCCCCACCGCCACCGCTCCAACCCCTTTTGAGCCGACGCCGTTCTCGATCGCAGGCACAGGGGCCAGTCGGCAGCTGCAGTTCACCCACGACACCTACAATGGCGGCTCCGGTCCTCTCGAGATCCTTCCCGTCTACAACCCTGCCTCGGGCAACTACCAGGGCTTCCAGCACATCTACTCCTTCCAGTCCGGCAGCTGGACGCTCGTGCAGACGATCCCGGTGGCGGGGGCCTTCGTCTTCGACGCCGCCCACGGACACTTCCACTTCCCATTTACGAGCTACGTCCTGTGTTCGGTGAAGGCCGATGGCAGCGTGGGCGCCCCCGTGGCAGCCAGTACCAAGAACGACTACTGCATCAACGACTCCTTCATCTACAACCCCTCGCTGCCCAACGCCGGCACGTGGCCCGGTTTGGGTTCGTGCAACGATCCGGCCTCGCTGCGGGGACTCTCCATCGGGGGGGCGGACGAGTACGACCAGACCGATCCGGGCCAGACGATCGCGCTCGGGAATCTGGCGAATGGCACCTACTGGCTGCGGGCGATGGTGGATCCGGACGATTATTTTGCCGAGAGCGACAAGACGAACAATGAGACGGATATCGAGCTCGCGATCGCCGGCACGACGGTGACGGTGCTTCAGAGCGTGCAACCGAAGCTGCCCCAGCCCCCCGCCATTACCCTCAATTCACCGGCCGCGGGCAATGTCTCGGGCACCGTGCAGCTCACGGCGAGTACTGCCGCGGGAGCTGGGGTGCAGTTCCTGCTGGATGGTCTGCCCTTCGGAAGCGTCGTTGCGAACCCACCCTACAACCTGGCCTGGGCGACGACGACGCTGCCGAACGGGAACCATTGGCTTGCGGCCCAGACGACGGATTCCACGGGCCATGCCGGTACCTCGCCGGTGATCATGGTGACGGTGGCCAACAACGCGACGATTCCCCCCACCGTGCAGCTGCAAAGCCCCACGGCGGGTTCGACGGTGAACGCGGTCATCAGCTTGAGCGCCACGGCCACGGCCCAGATCGGCATCCCGTCCGTGCAATTCTACGTGGACAATGTGGCCGTGGGGTCGCCTCTCACGGCGCCGCCCTTCTTGCTGAGCTGGGACACGCAGAGCGTGGCGGACGGTGCACACGTGCTGAGCGCTGTCGCGACGGACCAGACCGGCCTCGCCGGCAACTCGGGCCCCGTCCCGATCACGGTCGACAACTCCCATCCCGCAAACCCGATCGGCTTCGACGCGCAGGTGTCGAAGGATGGCAGTGGCACGCTGCAGACGGCGGCCTTCTCCACCACAACCACCTCGGATTTCCTCGTCGCATTCGTCGCCTATGACGGTCCGTCCATTGTGGGGGCGCAAACGGCTACGGTCAGTGGAGCGGGCCTC
>Ga0074045_10001213_pt1 | contig 25166 bp, 22 predicted proteins | sample BogForMeECP23OM2_FD_94442 | JGI IMG/M metagenome (GOLD analysis project Ga0074045, IMG submission 94442) | Bog forest soil microbial communities from Calvert Island, British Columbia, Canada - Bog Forest MetaG ECP23OM2 | ecosystem: Environmental > Terrestrial > Soil > Wetlands ... | reverse complement strand
GCCATAATCTACTTCCTGGCGCTCGCTCTAGGCGTTCGACTCAATCCTAATTTCTTCGCAATACTCGGTGTCTTATTGATCGCCGTGCTTGGAGCAGCGCTTTTCTCAACCTTCTCGCTGATAGTTGCATGCGTCGTCAAAACTAGAGAACGTTTTATGGGGATCGGCCAAATTCTAACCATGCCCCTCTTCTTCGCTAGTAACGCGATCTACCCAATCGCGATAATGCCACAATGGCTGAAGTATGTTTCAGAGTTCAATCCTCTGACGTACCAGGTTGATGCTTTGAGGTCGTTAATGATTGAAGGTAGTACTAGCACGTATGGACTCGCATTTGATTTGGTGGCTATGTTGGTTGGAACTGCAATTCTAGTGATTATATGTGCACATCTCTACCCGAAAACTATCAATTAGATCTCCTTCAAGCTGCCGCAGTAACTGCAAAACCGATCATCTCTCTTGAGCGGCATGCCGCAACGAATGCAATATGCGCCTGGATAATGCAAAATCGTTTCATGGACATATTGCGATCGGGTAGGTCTACTCCATGCTGAGGCTTGAAAAGGTGCATGCGCATTCCAGTACCAGTACATTAGAACGATTGATCCTAGGCCAATGCATCCAAGAATATTCCAGGTAGTAGAAACGTAGATTATGGTAGCGATTATTATTGAGTACTCGTTCGTAAGCTCCAGCGCAAGAAGACCTATCAGGATTCCGAGAATTCCCCACAGCAGATACGTACATGCGGCGATTCGTTCGGCTAATCCTCGCCACACCCATTGTGTATGACGCAGTAAGCCTACCAATATTTGCACTGCAGCGAATATCATCACTCCAACTCCATCGATCGCCAGCAATACGCTAGGAGTAGGCAAACCGATGAGACTGGCTTGGGATACCGTATATGCTCCGATGACGAGTCCTGCGACGCCACTAATCCAGTAGAATACGCTCCAATAATCATATGCAGGAAGCCGAGTAGAGTTGTATCTGAAGTTCACCTTTTCCTCACCCTGAGGTTGATCAGGCGTTAATTCCGTTTGATTAGTTTCGACCGCTGGAGATTCGAAAGTAAGTGTGTCTTGGGGTGAGGGGCTTTGTTCTGCGGTGTCTTCTTTAGCTTCCAGTTGATTGAGTTGAATGACAGGGGCCGAATGCTCTGGGATCTCAGCGACGTCGGGTTGTACATTCTGTGATTGAGTAGATAGTTTGATCCCACACTGCCCACAGAAGATAGCTTCAGGACGATTTTGAAAACCGCACTCGGGACACATTGTTGCGCTCGTACAGAACAACCTCACTTGATAATGCCCATATCCGCGAGATATTCGTTATTATTGCCGAAATTAAGCGAGTTTCTGATGTAGGTATGAACTACGCGTTCGCTCATACCAGCTTGATCGCTCTACCGTGAAGTTGAAAACGCGCCACGCCTAGTTGAACGGCCGAGAGCGGAAATTGAACGTCATCATCGTCTTGAATTTTTTCGTGCTCTGGGTTCATCTTCTAAGCGCCGTGGTCTTCATTGGCGGTTCTTACTTTATGTGGTTCGTAGTAGTTCCAGCTTCTCGCTTAATGACAAAAGACGAATCCGAGAGAACACAGATTGTTGGTAAGATTGCGAAAGAATTCGGCAGAATCGTTAACCCAACGTTGGTTATCCTAATTCTTACTGGAATATACAACGCGACTTGGTATGTGTCCTCGGTCTCCAGTCTCGTTTCATATCCGGGGACAATTCTATTGACTAAAATGATACTTGTCGCAGTACTCATCTTCCTAGTTTACTTGAGCAATGCCTATTTCGGGAAACAAATAGTTCGACTTGGAAAAGAAAAAAGGTTAGAAGAGCTGAGGGAGTTAAGAAAAATGAGCAGACTAGTTTCAGTTGCAAATCTGAGCTTGATGACGTTGATATTGTTGTTGGCTGCGATGATGCAGATCACGCCATAGCCGTCAAGAAATTTCCAGTATTCGCCCTACTCCTTAATTATAGAGAACTAGAGATGGTTTCGAGATTTGAGATAATGAGCGACCTCATCCTGTTGAGCGATTTTGATGGAACAATTGTCGATGTCGACACAGGATCGGCCGCGCTCGCGAAATTTGCTGACGGTGATTGGAAGACAATTGAAAAACAGTACGCCCTAGAACAGATTACTTTTGAGGAAAGTCTCAGACGCCAATTCTCCATGATTGCCGCTCCAGAACTTACTATTGTGAAGGAGATGGACGCAGTAGCAGTTGTGCGCCCACATTTTGCTGAAATGGTAAATTACTGCAGACAAGCGCAAGTACCTTTTATCATAACGAGCGGTGGATTGGATTTCCTCATAAGACATTTCATGAGCAAGAAAAAGGTTGACGATTACGTCCGAGTGTATGCCCCCAAAGCGCAATGTCGTGCTGAGGGCATTCGATTGGACTTTCCGAAGTTACATGATCACGCTTCGTATTCCTTCAAGGATGATCTCGTGGCACATTATCAACGTGATGGTCACAGGGTCGCATACATTGGCGACGGGCACGCCGATTATTACGCGCTGAGAAAGGCTGACTTTGCATTCGCGATTAAGGGTTCTCCATCTGCGCAGCGATGCCGAAGGGATGAAGTGAAATTCGAGGAGATAGTTGACTTTCAAGCGGTGCTTGACGTGTTGCCGAAGATTATTCAGCGCTGATCCGTATGAATATCAGAGTGCGGGTAGTAGTGCAAAAATTGTGGAAAAGGTGCTTTGATACCGAATGTGTTCAGTCTGTTATTTTCACTTCTGCGGCCGGAGCACGAAAGTTAGCCTTCCGGTGTGCACCGTCACAGTACGGTTTGTTTTCTGACTGACCGCATCTACAGAGGGCGGTTGCTACGGTTCCGTCAACCGTGACCAAGTTCGGTCCATTCTCATTTGCCTTCACAATTACTTTTGCCAATTGGTAAACCTCAAAAGGAAACTGCATGTCCTACTCTAAATGATTTGCGGACGGCCATTTCAGTTTTGAGTTCGCTCCCTAGAGTATGAGGGTAGCGCTTGAATAGTGGTGATGGAACAAAAGATCCACTACTGCTTGAGTATGAGAGATTTGCGCAAAATATCATTCTTGTATTCAGATGACTGTCCCTCGCATCATGAAGCTCTCATGCGCCTTCGCAAAATAATGGATCAAGAGGGTGTCACTGTTGAGATTGAAACAATCAATGTTAAAACGAACGAGGAAGCAATAGCCAATCGTTTTCGTGGATCTCCAACCATCTTGATAGATGGTCGAGACATTGATCCAAGTTCGAGTGAAGGATTTGGATTAGCCTGCAGAGCCTACCGACTTGAGGATGGTCGCATTTCCCCTTTGCCGTCAGAATCTATGATCCGCAAAGCGCTTCGGGGAACTTAAAAGCTTCTTCAATTTTAACTAGGATAGGTAAGATCAGTGGCAAGACTGAAGACAGGAGATAAGGCAGTAAGTTTCACTCTTAAGGGAATTGACGACAAGCAGCATTCTCTCAAAGATTATTCAGGTGAATACGTTGTCATTATTTTCAGCTGCAATCATTGTCCGTATGTTCAAGCTTGGGAAGATCGGATGATCAAAATTCAGACGGACTATGTTCCGAAGAATGTCCAACTAATTGCAATAAATTCTAATGATGGCATCAAAGTTCCAGATGATAATTTCTCGAAGATGAAAGAACGAGCGAGAGAGAAGAGATTCAACTTTCCATACCTTCATGATGAAGACCAGAAAGTCGCAACGGCTTACGGAGCTGAAAGGACGCCTGAGGTGTTTCTGTTTGATTCTGATCTCGCTCTTCAGTACCATGGAACCATAGATGACAATTACGATGACCCAAATGGCGTTAAGGAGAATTATCTGAGGGATGCATTGGAGGCTACGATAGCCGGACGGAAAGTTTCATTAGCCGAAACGAAACCTGTCGGCTGCACGATAAAATGGAAATAGTTCTAGGCCTGCTTCAGTAATCCCGAGGCTTTCAGACGTTCTATGGTCGCGCTGAGCGTTTCCTGTGAAATAGAAAGTTCGTTTGATGCCTGCGACATCGAAATGGTTCCTTCGTGGGCAAGTATGTAGTCATAAACCTTCCAATCTGCGGGCGTATTTTCGGGAGTTGCGTGCGTGGGGCTTTGTGAAGCTCCGCAGTTCGAGCATAGGTTTGTTCCGATCGGTAAGCTTGTACCGCAGGAGATGCAAGGTCGTGTTGCAGGCATGACACGTCGAAAATCTGCTGGGTCCCTATTTTGTCGAGGTTCTAGGAATCTGATGACGCTTTGGCGTAATCCTCTTTCGAGGGAGTCAATCCTTTGTGTTAGGCCATTACGTCGTCGAGCGGCGGCGATGTATCCGCAGAAGTCGCAGCGGTAGCTGGTTCCATCGTACCTCAGGACGTACCCACATTTCGGACAGCGTGTCGTTGCTTGCATTCGCTCGGCCAACTTAGTGTTCTCAAGTTCACTTATTAGTTATTTTTGAATTTCGATTACGGCATTGCCGGATTCCTTGCTACTTGGCTGTAGACGTCAGAGAGATAGGATTCTATGGAGAATCCTCGTTTCCTTGCTAGTCTGCGGATCTCGTTCTCAACACCGGTTCCGTGCTGGATAGCCTTCTTCCTCCGCCAGATCATTTCCTCAGGTAGTGAAAGTCTCTTCGCCGCAGCGCGAAGTACCCATTTTCTGACCAGATCATTTCCTTTCTTGACTTTGTGTTCAGTAGGGATAGTTAAGGAAAATCTAATTAGGTCGGGGTCGGCGAAGGGGGTACGAAGTTCAATGCCTGATGGAGAAGTGGTTTGGTCATCACGTTCGTAGTTTACGAGGGCTGCATCCAGTACACTGTGATAGAGCGCGGTCGCCAGCGCCCTACGCCCTCTATGGTCCAAAATTCGTGCATATTTTGAGTATCCTCCGTATAGCTCATCGCTCCCCTGTCCACAGAGCATTATCTTATGGCCTCGTCTAGCTGCTAACATTGCAGCCCAATGAAGCGGAATTGCGACACTAACCTTCATAAAATTTGATTCTTCTATCAACCAAACAACACGCCTTACAGATCCTTCGAGCATATCAGGGCTGAAAGTTTCAACCGTTATGGGCAAGTCGAGTTGTCGTGCATACTCTTCAACAGTTTGAAGTTCAGATGATCCGGAGAGTCCGACACTAACGAGTTCAACCTCCTTGCAGAGCCGTTTTGCTATAGCCGCCGTGATCGCACTGTCCAATCCTCCTGAGAATCCTACTGAAACACGATCTACGCCTTTGGTGATCACGCGCATCGACCGGATTAAATGCCGTGTGAGTTGAGATGCCGCTTTGTTAATGCTCATTCGTTGTTCCTGAGGTCGAGAGAACCTCGTCAAACATTTTCTTCTAAGTTTCATAGAAGAAATAGTGTAAAGATATCCTGGGAGAATCCGCTCCGTATCGCGAAAACCGATCTTCCAAAGAGCTTTTCGCTCAGATGCTAGAGCCACCAGACCCTTACGTTGAGCATAGTAAAGCGGTTTCAGACCGTTGATGTCTCTGAAGGCGAGAAGTCGTTCGTTGCGAGCGCATATTGCGCTATATCCGCCCGGTGCTAACAGTGGATCTTGAACCTTCGTAAGCGCTTTCAGAACGTATCTTGCCTGGTTTGGCTCTTGGACATTATAGAGTGTTCCATCTAGGGCAACCGTTGCTTCTGAAGAAAAATCAAACCTAAAGGCTGGTTGAGTAGTGGACGCGCATCCTAGCGCGATTTCTTCCAGTTGTGTGTTGATAATTCTTGTCTTTGTTTGCGCTCCGCGATGTTTCAACGCATATAGCATTTCATCAACGTAAGCATCTGAACCTCTTGTTCTACTGATGACTCCCGCGATTGCGGTCAAGATTAGCCGCGTCCTTTCTTCAGCGGCTGGATTAGCTCAAGAAGGTCATTTAGGAACCATGCAAAGAAACTTGAGTTCCTTATCTGAACCCGCTCGAAATTGATGCTTCTTGTTTGGAGGGATCAAAATTGCGTCCCCCGGCCCGATCCTCTCCTCTTTGTCCTCATACTTTACTGTCCCTGCGCCCTCTAAGATGTAGACTTCATGTTCCCAATCGTGGTCGTGAAACGGAGTATGCCCACCTGCTTCCAGTGTGAACTGGCGCATCAAAAAAGTCGGAGCACCGTCGTTTTCGTTTATGAGCCATTTTATTCTAGTACCCGCTGCTCCGTCCTCTTTCACCTGCGTATCCGGTACCGAATTAACGTTGACTTTATGCACGTTTCAACATCCTCTGTGATGCCACTCATAAGTTCTGCGCAAAAAATCTTGGCCATTGAATCCGGCTTTAAGTTCTATATATGAACGCGTACCCTGTGTATCCAGAACCAGTGTTGCCGATACTTCCAATCGATACAGGCCGTTACGGCAGTGAAGAGATGCGACGTGTGTTCGAGGAAGACACACGTTTCCAGAAGATGCTTGACGTCGAAGCCGCTCTCGCCCAAGCGAGAGCCGAAGTTGGAGATATCCCTCCACAAGCCGCAGAAGATATCGAGAAGCATGCCTCAACCAAGTTCGTCAAAATCGAACGCGTGAAGGAGATCGAGAAGACCGTCGAACATGAAACAATGGCACTTGTAGAAGCGCTGTCTGAAGTCTCAGAGAAAGGAGGCGCATACGTGCACCTAGGAGCAACATCGGCTGACATTCTTGATACAGCAACCGCGCTGCAAATCAAGGAAGGAATAGTAATAATAGCGCACAAACTAGACGAGCTCGAAGGCAAGCTTCTAACCCTATCGAAGAACTATCGAGACACATTGATAGTGGGTAGAACTCACGGACAGCTCGCTATTCCAATGACGCTGGGACTGAAGTTCAGTGTCTGGCTCCGTGAGGTCAGTCGGCATGTATGTCGACTTGCGGAATGTCGTCAACGTGTTCTCGTTGGCAAAATGAGTGGCGCAGTGGGCACAATGGCCGGATTAGGAAAGAACGCCTATCAAATCCAAGAACTCGTCATGAATCGTCTTGGCCTAGAATATGCTGAAGTCAGTACGCAAATTATCCAACGAGATCGATACGCAGAGCTGATATGCGATTTTGCAATGACCGCAAGTTCATTGGACAAATTCTCAACAGAGATCAGAAATCTGCAAAGAACAGAAATCGATGAACTCGCCGAACCTTTCCAGGCGGGCAAACAAGTTGGAAGTTCGGCTATGCCCCATAAACGTAATCCTTGGCGGAGTGAAAACGTATCAAGCCTCGCCAAACTAATGCGAAGTCTAGTCGGACCCTCTCTTGAGTCCATCGTAACGTGGCATGAACGAGATCTGACTCAGTCTGCTGTCGAACGTTTCACGATCCCTGAGGCGTTCATTATTCTTGATCACATGTTGAACTCAATGATACGAATTTTCAGCGGGATCCAAATTAACACAAAACACATGTTGGAGAACCTGATGAAATACAAGGATCCCATGATGGCTGAATCCGTCGTGGTTGCATTGGTCCAAAAAGGCGCTCATCGTCAGGAGGCCTACAGGGTTGTTCAAAAAATTGTGCTCGAGAGCATCGAATCGAAACGAGACCTAGCGGAGGCGTTGGCAAATGATCCTGCTGTGGTTAAGTTCTTGTCAAGAGCGGATATTGACTCTGCTATGGATCCGAAATTATATCTTGGAATGTCAGGAAAATTAGTGGATGTGGCAGTCGAGAAAACCGAACAGGAGAGGCGTGCTAGGGGATTGGGGTCTTAACCGGACTCGTCCTCATGGTAGTCTGTTAGTAGGCTTTGTTCCGTAATTTCGGTGGATTTTGATTTCAGCTTCTCCCATTCATCTGCCTTGATGACACCGCCGACCTGTTCTTTGATCTTCTTCGCCAAGCCAGGTCCGATTAGCGGTACACTCATCAGATCTGTGATCGACGTATGTCTCAAGTCGTCGATAGATTTGTAGCCTGCATTGTACAATGCGCGTGCTCTCACGCGTCCAACTCCATCCAATTCGACTAAGGGCACAAGTTCCTGCTTCACACCCTTCGTGCAGCGTATTTGGAGTTGGTACGTGAAGTTCAGTATGTCCTTGTGGCCGAACAGTTCAGCAAGCTGATAAGTGGCGTGGAGAAGCCATTTTGCGGTATCTACAATTCTGAGGATGTCGCCCGGTTCCACCTTGTGGAGTTCGAGGATTGCGTCTTCAGATGTCTCGTTTATCCATTCGTACAATACTCTAGCGCATTTGAGTTCGGAAAGGAATTCTTCGTACGTAATACTATTCATGTCGCCATAATACTCCGGCGTTTCACACATGAACTCGTCTTGATGTTCTCTTGCGAAAAGATCAAGCATTTCGTCTTCTCCTCGCCGAGGATAGAGTTTCGGTGCAATGTCAGGGGTTCTGGAGATTAGGTGTAGGAAGCTGACATCCGTTAGATGCTTCGCGCGAGTGTAGAGGCCGTCTCTTAGTATGACGGCGGAGACGGGATCTATGTATAGTTCGGAAACGCGTCGACCAAATCTCGTGGCCGTAAGTACGTCGCCGTCGAATTCAATCATTTGTTCCCGACTCAAGAAGCTCATTATGTCGCGTAACTTCGTTCCTATCATCTTGGCGTCGTATTGGTACGCGTAGAAGGTTTTGGAGAAGAACTTGATCAACGAATCTTCACTTTTCGCGAAACGTGTAGCTATTGTTGCTAAGACGTGTGGGCGAAGGACTTTCTCAGCTCCAAGCTTCGACCAGATTCTTTCAGGTTCGGCGAGAGCATAGTTCTTGATCAGGTAGTCCTGCTCGTCTTCGGTTCTGGCGATTAGAATTGCCTCACCGTACTTGTCATACCGTGGTCGCCCAGCTCTGCCACAGAATTGCTTGTATTCCAGAACTGAGATAGGGTATCGTCCGTATCCTGCTTCGTAGCGTTCGTAGCTGCTTATTATGACGGTTCTCGCCGGAAGGTTTACTCCAGCCGCCAGAGTTGGTGTTGCTGAAAGTATCTTTAATCGTCCTGTTTTGAACGCGTCTTCAATAATTTTCCTATGTGCCCCAGGTAACCCAGCGTGGTGGAATGCGGCACCGTTCAATGTTTGTTCTGCCAGGTTTTCACCAAGTTTCGTTCTTTCGCCGATTGATAAGATGCGTTGAGCTATATTCTCAAGCCCTCTTCTGTCTTGTTTGGGCAGGTATCTTCTGAGGGTTGCTGATGCTCGTTTGCCCATTTCAACTGCAAGGCGTCTGGTTTCAGCAAATATCAAAACCTGGCCATTATTTTCAACAACCTCTACGGCAATGTCGAAGATTGGGCTCTGCGTAATCTGTGGTATCGTGTGTGCAGATCCGTCTTTGAATTGGACTTCGCCGTTGTAGTAAACACCTTCGCGCAATGGCACGGGTCTCCATTCGGTTGTGATTGGTTTTGCGTTCAACCATTTCGCTATTTCAGCAGCATTTTTTATTGTGGCGCTTAACGCGATAACTTGTATGGTCGGATTTATCTCAAGTAGCCTGGTCAGAACAACCTCCAGCGTTGGTCCTCTATCGGCTTCGGTGATCAAGTGTACTTCGTCGACGACAACAACTGAGACTTCAGAAATCCAGGGGGATCGATGACGTAGGAGTGAATCTGCTTTCTCGTTTGTGGAAATGATGACGTCGAAATTTGATAGATAGATGTCAGAGCTATCGTAATCTCCGCTGGTGACAGCCACCCTAACCCGATTTCCTGGTTGTTTTTCTATTGAGGTGTATTTTTGAAAGTCCTCATATTTCTCGCTAGTAAGCGCTCGAAGTGGCGTTAGGTAAAGCGCTCTCCCTCCTCTCTCCATGATGGCTTTCATGATGACTAGTTCTGCTAGAAGCGTCTTGCCGGATGCGGTTGGGCTCGCCAAGACGATGTTTTTTCCATCTAACGCTCCTGCTTTTATGGCGTCTTCTTGTGGCGGGTAGAGCGTCTCGTATCCGGCACGAGCAAGTACGCCCTTAACGGAATCCGCGATAGGCAGTTCGTCGATGCGTAGGCCCAAGTTGTGTCAGCTACGCGGCGGTTCGTTTCAGGTGGCCGGGTTTAGGAGAGTAGATTATTCCTTCCCTCATCAATTGGTCGACGAGTCGTCTTGCCTCATCGTCAGTTATGTCTACCTTTCTTGAAAGTGCTTGGTATAGGGTTGCATCTTCGACGATTCCCAGTTGTTTCTCTAAGTCGGCGAAAGTGCTTAAGACAACTTGCATCTTGTCGCGTAGACTCTTAGGTTTCCCGGTCATAATGACATCGATGTCCATCTTCCCGGTTGCCATATCGATTCCGACGTCTTGGAGTGAGAGTGTCATTAACCGAATTATTGCTCGTGCATCTTCTACTTCAACTTTGGTTCGTAGGAAGCTCTTGGCACGAGCTTCTGAAAGTCTGACCAATGCTTCGAGTTGTCGTGGGGTTATCGCGACGGGTGACTCGGTTGATCCTGACATGGCACGCATCTTCAGGTAGTATTGACGTATTTCTATTACGGCCTCTTCGGTCAATTCTGGGTCGATTCGTTTTGCGTAGGCGATGTATTTGCGAAGCATTTCAGGTGACATCGGTGGTTCTTCGGGTGTGGTCTTCAATCTGTGGAGCGTGAGAATGTGTTCTGACATTTTACTGTCTGAATCAGGTTCGGGAACGTCTTTCATGATGAAGAGGAGATCGAAACGTGAGAGAAGTGTTACGGGGAGATTGATGTTATCTGTGATGTTTCTGTACGGGTCGTATCTGCCTAAGCTTGGGTTTGCGGCAGCGAGGACGGCTGCTCTGGCGTTGAGGGTTGCAACTATTCCGCCCTTAGCAATACTAACCGTATGCTGTTCGAGTGCCTCATGAATCGCAACTCGGTCTTCAGGGCGCATCTTATCGATTTCGTCGATACATGCAACGCCTTTGTCGGCGAGCACTAACGCTCCTGCCTCTAGGACCATTCCGCCTGACTTCTCACGTACAACCGCTGCCGTAAGACCTGCGGCTGTTGTTCCTCGGCCGCTGGTGTATAATCCTCGGGGAGCGATTCGTGAAACGTACTGAAGCAGCTGACTTTTTGCGGTTCCAGGGTCGCCGACCAGGAGTACATTGATTTCGCTTCGGATCGTAACCCCGTCTGGCAGTTTCTTCTGAACTCCACTAAACAGCAGGTATAGGACTGCTTCCTTCATGTCTCCGTAACCGTATATTGATGGTGCCAGCGACGCGATCAGTTTTCTGTGTATAAATGGGTCTTTAGCTAACTGACGAATTTGTCGTTCATCGTCAGGGGTTATCTCAACGACTTCTATTTCTTTACCCATTACTTCAGCAAAGTTAGCGTCAAGGAAGAGGTCAAATGTGCGTAATCTGGCCTTTGCGCCAACGAACTCCTGTTGAGCTCTTGCTATTCCGGTTATAGCAACTCGGTCGCCTGGTCTAGCGGCATCTACGAGGTCTTCGAGAAGTTTAACGTCCATTGCTCGAGGTAATTGACCCGGTGGCAAGTCTTCAGGTCTTTCCTGGATACGTATCTCTTGTGAGTTCATGAATGTTGATTGTTTCTCCAGGAATTCGAATATTTTCGATCGGCAGTGTGCGCAGACTCCCGGTCCTCGCATGAGTCTTCCTGCCTGCTCGACGTAACTCATCGCGTTACATTTTTTGCATTGGAAGGCCGCTTTGATCAGCAAGGGTTTGACTGACGTGGATCGTACTATGATGCCGTCAATGGAGAGTAGTTTTCCGATGCTCTCTGAACCGATCTTGCGCAGCAAATTCTTCTCAGGAAGTCTCTTGAATCTGATACGGAGACGTTTCACCAGCTCCGCATATTCAGGGTCTTCAATCTTGAGCTGGGCCCAAGCACTTCGATCAAGATACTCAAGGTATTCGTCAGGTTTCTCAAGTATGAGACGTGCGAGATCGGGGTCGAAAGTTATGAGTTCCTCAAAGTCAACTACGATTGATCTTGAGCCAGCTAACGCGGCATGACCAAGCCGTTTTCTATACTTGTACTCCTCGTCGACTATGTAGGAGCGGAGAAATTCTTGGAAGCGTTCCTCTGGATCTTGCTGAGTCGTTTGCGTCGCAGTCAAGCTTTCAAATCCTGACCGAATATTTTTGCTTTCCACTCTTCAATCGTACCGTTAAGCATACGATAGAGTGACCTTTCTTCGAACGTTAAACCTTGAATTAACTCCTCGGAGGGAGTCGGGGATGCGGCAATCGAAACAATTTTCCTGACTCGGCAGCTGATGATATCTCTTACCAGCGTTTCCGTTTTCTCTAATTCGCGTAGTTTTATCTGGTCCTGTTTGCTCTGCTCCTTTAGAGCTCTTAGATGTCGTCGCATGATGCAGTAGTAATTTCCGGGCAGTGAAGGAAGTTGCCTGGACGAGGGAATCGTTTCTCGCCAGTGCATCTTGGAAAGCGAGTTGTAAGTGATTATGTCTTCTTCGCGGAATCTCGCATATCCGAGTTGAACAAGCTCTCTCCCAACCCAGTATGGGACTTCGGTTTCCTGTCCTACTCGTGCTATTTTCAACTTAGGTGACCTTGGCGTTTCGGGAATCTCACGTGTCACTACCACTCTCACCTGTGAATTCTCAAAGTCGAAATCTATGTCGTCGACTGTGACGAGTGCTTCGGCCAAGGATAAATCACGAATCGATACTCCACCTTCATGTTAATTTAAACTGATCCAGTCAAATGTTGAGTTCTATTTCGTCTAAATTTCCAATGGAGGGGCGAATCCATGTGGAGAGAGATGAGTGAAATTGAACTAGTGTTATTTCGTGTTCAAATTGGACCTGAAATGCTTTTGAATAGCGAAGCAGACAAGAGCTGCACTGGAAATTACTTTCATTACTATGAGGATTTCGTAATGATTGAACCTGACTTAATGTGGATTGAGAAGTATCGACCAAAAAGGCTTGACGAAGTTGTGAATCAGAAGGAAACAGTCGGAGGAATCAAAGCGCTACTGAAGACGCCGGCAACCATGCCGCATCTGCTTTTTTCAGGTCCTCCTGGTACAGGGAAGAGTACCACGGCGCTTTGCATAGGCCGTGAACTCATGGGTGAGAACTTTAGGCGACTGGTTTTGGAGTTGAATGCGTCAGACGAACGCGGTATTGGTGTTGTGCGGGATAGGATTAAAGGGTTCTCGCAAATAATCCAAACTGCTCCGTCCGGCGTGCAGTTCGGTCTGGTTATGCTTGATGAATGCGACGAGATGACCAGAGATGCACAAACAGCTCTTAGACGAATTATGGAAACTTCGTCCAGAACCTGCCGTTTCATCTTGATCTGCAATTATCAGAGCGGGATCATTGAGCCGATCCAAAGCCGCTGTTCAATATTCAGGTTTAGACAATTGGAAGCACCAGAAGCTATCGAGTATCTAAAGCGAATCTGTACGGCGGAGAAGGTGGATGTGGATTTGGAGACGATAACCAGAATATACGACCTATCAGACGGCGACCTACGCAAAGCCGTGAATTATCTTCAGGTCGCAGCTACCGGCTCAAAAGGCAAGCTAACCTCAGCAGAATTGGACAAACTATTGCCTCAAGAGGAAGCTCAAGCTATACAGGAAATGCTGACACTAGCAATTCAAGGAGAATTCATCAAATCTCGAGACGTCATGTACCAGTTGATGGGTAAACGTGGCATGAGCGGGAGGGAGATTATCCGAGCCGCAAATCGTGCAGTGAACCGCATGACCACGCTAGAAGCAGGTAAGCAGGCTCAGGCCGTTAGGATCCTTGGCGAATATGATTTCAGGTTGACTCAAGGAGCGAACGAGGATATCCAACTCAGCGCAATGCTCGCTCAACTCAGCCTACTGGGAGACAAGTAGGCAACATGCAACTCAGCATGGCTTGGGCTGAGAAGTATCGACCAACCACAACTTCCACGCTAATCGGCAATGAAGAGGCAATCTCAGAATTCAACATTTGGCTGCGGGCATGGAAGACAAAACGTAAGCCAAAGAAAGCCGTCCTGCTGGTGGGACCACCGGGAGTAGGAAAGACTTCGCTCGTTCGAGCCTCTGCAAACGACAATCATTTTCGCGTAGTCGAGATGAATGCGAGCGACGTAAGAACCGAGAAAACAATATTGAATATGCTTACCCCAGCGAGTACCTCCGTGACGCTAGACTCCTTTACGGTCGAACGATTGCACGGAAACATGATTCTCGTCGATGAAGTTGACGGAGTTTTCGGACGTGAAGACCGCGGAGGACTCGGCGCCATACTCAAGATCATCGACGTGCTTACCGTACCGATAGTCCTAACCGCAAACAATCTTGAGAACGAAAAATTTGAAGACCTCAAGAAAGCCTGCCAAGTCATCGAGCTCTTTCCCATACGCCCGCGACTCCTAGTTACACTACTCCGACATGTCTTCGAGCAGGAAGGAATCAAAAGCAACCTGGAACTCCTGGATGAACTGGCACGTAATGCTCACGGAGACCTAAGATCCGCCATAAACGATGCGCAATTAGCCGCAGCAGGAGCGCGACATCAATCAGCCCGTACTCAGCAGCTTGACGAGCAAGAAACGTTGAACAAACTCTTCACGAGTAACCGATTCACAGACTCACGAAAAGTGTTGAACGAGACCGAGTTGCCTCTATATCGTGACGAGCTGATGCTTCGAATACATGACCTTCTCCCGTACGTTTACACGTCAAACGAGAAGCTTCGAGATGCATATGACGCCCTATCTCGCGCCGACATTGCATATGGAAGAATCGGAGCAAACAGATCCCGGTCGCTAGCTCCTCCTCCATTCAACCTGCCCAGACGTGACACGGTCCCGGAATGGAGTTTACTACCCATCGCACTGAATGAGCTGGCTACCGCTGGACTCCTACCCGTCGATAACGATGTTGATCACGCAGTACAGATCACCCCACACGTTTCCCAGAAAACTATCGAACGATACCAATATCGACTTTGGTCTATCGACCACGTATGCGCTTCCATCGCGAAAACATGCCACCTCTCCAAACGGAAGACACTTCACATGATACTCCCAAGTTTGGTCGCCATATTCAAAATCAACGAGCCGGCGGGTAGATCGATCGCTCAGTCCCTGGATTTAGAGGAACGAGATATCCAATTTATCGTCTCAGAATCGAAGACGACGCCAATCGCAACCGGACCTCAACAGACACTGAATCCAAACGGTTTCAATCTTCCATACATGGGGAAAGACAAATTCATCCAGCTAATGCGGATAGGATTAAAATATGATCGAGCTGCAGGCAATTTTTCTGTCCGCCGACTTGACAATTTAGATACAGTCGAACAAAGCCTGTCCGAAATAATCGCAAAGCCGATTAAATTTGAACGATCCGAAGAACCTGCGAAAACTGGTTTTGATGGAGAAATCACCAAAGAATGCTATGTTGATTCAAATCGGATACTCTGTGATCAATGCGATTTCAAGAACGACTGCCACACACACACCCTAGCCGCCCTCAAGTTTTGTTTGTGTGATGAAACGATGGCAGATCATCAAGTCTACGAAAAATATGTGGCAAAAAATGAGGCAGCGAAACCTGTTGCCCCAACAAAACGTCCGTCGCGAAAGAAGCCTACTGCTCGCGACAAACCTTAATCATATGACCGAGCTCCGGAATTATCAATTGTTCCAGAGCGGTTTGGACACCGTCAGGTGAACCCGGCAGACAGAAGATTAGCTTTCCAGCACACGAGCCCGCCATAGCACGACTGAGCATAGCGGGAGAGCCTATTTTGTCGAAACTAATTTTCCTAAATAACTCTCCGAACCCAGGAATCTCCTTGTCGATAAAACGTTCTACACCCGCAACAGTCACGTCACGTGGGGAGAGGCCTGTACCGCCTGTAATTATTAGAGCGTCAACATCATTCGATGCCATAGCACGTTTCGTTGTTCGACGGATCATCGTTATGGAATCCGAAATGAGCTCTCGTCCTGCGACTCGATGTCCCGCTCTTTTTATGAGTTGCTCGATCAAGTCGCCCGATGCATTATCCACACTCTCTCTTGCTTTGAGTTGATTAAATTTCGACGTACTGCATGTTACGATGTAGATTCCAACAGATTTGGGTGAAATCGTCTTATGAAGTTCGGAAACCTTGCTCAATTTTTCCTCTTCACCTTCTCCTTTATCCTAAGGTAGGTTATCGCTGTGCTTGGATATTGTCCATTTGCGTCCTTTTCGTATTGCTTTGTCATATCCCAAATAGTTAGCAGGAAAGTTGCCGCGGCAGTCAGTGCTTCCATCTCAACCCCGGTCTTGGCTTGACCTTTCACATACGATTCCACTCTGACGCTGTCTTTGCTAAACCAATGATTAGTACTAACAGTACTAATAGGAATGGTGTGGCAAAAAGGCAGTATTCGTGGTGTGTTCTTCGTCGCCATTATCGCAGCAATTTCAGCTGCCGCGATGGCATCCCCCTTCTCAATCCGGCTGGATCTTATGCGGGCGATCGTGCTTGGCTTAAGTTTGATCTCTCCCTCCGCTCGCGCCTCCCTGATGATGACCTCTTTAGCCGATATGTCAACCATGGAAAAGCGACGCACGTGTGTTGACCTCACCTAGTAGACTTAGAGACAGAAGATAGCTGTTACGTTAGGGTCGCCGGGGCACGTAAACCGTTGTATCTATGCTCGTTTCTTCTTTTCAGAAGTTAACGCGGCTTCTAACTGTTCACGCATTGTAGAAGCAGGTATGCTTTGTAGTCCAAGTAGAGTTGTTTTTCCGCGTACGCCTTCTCCTGATTTTGAAGCGGCTATTACCCCTATTGCACTTAAACCGCGAGCATATTTCCAAATCTGAGTATGCTTTCGTGGTTCATCATCATACTCCTCACAAACCGCTTTGTATTCGCGTTCTACTGAGCCTATGCTGGCGTAAGCTTCCTGTGACTCTCCTAACACTCTAGCCAACGCTAGCAACATGTATTTCTCATGTGGTGAAAGAGCACTGATGTACTCGCCACGTAACGTTGGGTAAACGCTGCCTGCCGCCTTTCTCACGTGTTCAGTTGAAACATGTTTAACGTTTTCAGAGTCAGCATATTTACCCGCACGCCAAAGAAGCTCAATTGAATAGCGTGCGTCACCACTCTGTTCGCCTATGCCTGCGACGAGTTGAAGCGCCTCGTCTGAGACCGCATTTTCTTTGAACGCTAATTCAGCTCGATCTCTGAGTATTTCAATCAATTGAAGTGAACTGTACTTATCGAGTTTGACAATGTTACGTTGAAGTGTATCAATAGTACTCTTGTCAAGTTTTTGAAGATACTCCTGTTCGCGAAGAATACAGATGAGCGAAAGCCGTATGGGTTTTCCAACCCGTTCCTCTTGTATACGTGTGAGGTTGTAAATTGGATTCGTTCCTTCGGTCCTGATCAAGTTTTCAAGTTCGTCGAGTGCAAGTATTAGATGCATGTTTTTGTCGTCGAGGACATCCATCAGAGTGTGCAAGAGTTCTTCCGGTGCAAATCCGCGTTTAGGAAATTCAGGTTCGAACTGTGTCAACACCCGCTTGATTATCATGAAAAGACTGCCTTTTGCTTCGCGGCAGTTCACATGTAAGTATTGGAGGTTAATTTTTCGATTTTTCGCTGCCTTGACCAGATCCGCTCCAAACCGTTGGCTGAGCACAGTTTTTCCGGTTCCAACGTCACCTGTAATCAATACGCGTTGGCTTGTCGAGAACGGATTTTCCACTGAAAACCTGAAGAGTTGCGTAAGGAAACGCATTTGTGCATCTCGATGAAGAAGCCTTCGAGGCATGTATTCTAAGGAGAGTGGAGCTTCATCTTTGAAGACGGTAGGACCGGCTAACGTCTCCTTTACTATGTCTGACACTTGAACGAGGGCCCCTGGTCCTGACAAGTTAGGCTACCTCAATATTAGGTGCTTTTATGGATTGACACGATAAAAACAAGAGAGCCAAGTGAAAATACTCGTTTTCACTCTAGAGTCCGATCCGCTCTCCATCTTAGACAAGTATCGATGCCTAGTTGATGCCTAGATTTCTCTCCATCGTGATTTGCTTCGGGCCACTATGAACAATGCCACAGTCAATGTAATCAGAACAATCCAGTCGAGAGCAATTGTGAAGGATGAGAGAGGTATGTATCCAGCGGCATTTTGAGCCAACTCAGCTGCGTATGTGGTTGGAGAGAGATACGCCAGATACCTGTACGGAAGCGGAATGTAAGTGACCGGATAGTAAACCGGCGGTATGGTAGAAAATAGCGTTGAAATGAGTCGCGAAAAGGCGAAGCTCTGGACTATGTCAGTGGAGAAAGTCGCAAGAGTGAAACCGATAGAGATTGACGTGAGGAACATCAAAAAAAGAATTCCTGCAAGCGCTAGGGTTCCGATGGCACTGAGGTCCATGAAATAGTGTGCAAGCAGACCTAGAACAATGAAGGCGGGGAAAGAATAGACGATCTCCGAAATTGCCATACCGAACATGTAAGTCTGCCAAGTCGTTGGGGAACTGACAACCATGTCTTGGAGCTTGAAATCATTCTTCAAGTGTGAGAGATCTCCCTGTAACGATACACCGGCAGAGAACATGGTCATGATCAACCCACCCGATATCGCCTCTCCAATGAGTGTGCCATGACTCACGAATACGATCACAAGCAGAAAGGAGAGAGGCGAGAGCACCGTGTTGATCAAAACAATCGGATAATTCTTCATTTCATAAATTGAATTGACAAGTATCGCGGCGAGGATTTGGCTACCCCTATTCCTCCTTCGTGCTGAATTTGCGTTCGACATTTCATTTGACTTCTGTTCGGCTTGCAAAGTAGAAGAATATGTCATCGAGTGAAATCGGGTTGATTGTGAACTTGAATCCGTTTCCAGTTAACTCTCTCGAAATCTTGAACGCCTCTTCCTCGGTAGTTAAGATTCGGAGATTGCCGTCGGTTCCGGTAATCAGTTCGCCCTTGTCCACCTTCGGAATAGGCGCTGATCTTGAGAGGAGTCTCAAACTGTAGTTGAAGTTGACGCTTCTTCGTAGCTCTTCCAAGGTTCCGATGCGAACCAGGCTGCCGCGATCAAGCATTCCAATATTGTCCGCCAATTCTTCCGCCTCTTCCAGATAATGCGTCGTAAGAAACGTGAAACGTTCCTTTCCGATCTCTCTGAGAGTTGCCCAAAATTCTCTTCTTGAAATCGGATCCAGTCCTGTCGTTGGTTCGTCAAGGAAGATTACCTCAGCCTCCGACGCGAGAACCGTAGCGATCATGACTTTTCTTCTCATGCCTCCAGAAAGAGAACGGTTCAGGACATTCGATCGGTCACTAAGCCCAACTTTCTCGAGGGCGCTGAATCCTCTTCGCTTTGCCTCACCATAGTTGAATCCTCGCCAAAGAAGATAGGAAAGCACGGTTTGCATTGGTGTCATCCAGGGAATCGGTCTGGCTTCCTGCGGGACGATCGCAATCGTTTCTCTAAGTCTGCGAAATTCTCTTACAACGTCTATCCCGTTTATCGTAGCCATACCTGACGTAGGTTCGAGTTCAGTCGCTAGAATTCGCACAAGCGTTGTCTTTCCTGAACCATTTCTACCTATGAGCACGAAGATGCCGCGCGAGGGTAACGAGAAATTCACAGAGTCTAATGCCTTGGTCTTGCTCTTGCCATAAATCTTCGTCAGGTGATCGCATACCACCTGCCGGGCGCTGTCCATTCTCTACACCAGACTCGCGAAATCAAATGTTTCTTTTAGCTTAACTCAATTGCAATAGCGTTGCTACTACGGTCAACCATCATAGGATTCGATGACTCGGTATAATTCGTCACGTTCCGAGGGGCCGATCTCAACTGAGGATCCATCTGGTTTAACTAATATTCGACCCTCGCTCCGTTCCGTAAACCTGCCGATAATGTGTGCTTCAATTCGGTGTGCCCTAAGTTTTCGTAATATCAGGTTGCTCTTTCGATTATCTGCGGCTATCAGTAGAGATCCTGAGCTCAAAAGTCTCAACGGGTTAACCTTCAAAGCGGAACATATCTTCTGAGTCGCGGGGTCGATTACAATTCTTGATTCGTTAAGCGTGAAACCAATCTTGGATGCTTCCGCTATCTCCCAGACGCCTTGCAGTAATCCGCCTTCGGTAGGATCATGCATTGCATGGATTCCGCCGGATTGCACCGCAATCATGGCATCTTCTACTACGCTGATGGAGTGTCTCAGCCTTTTTGCGTGCTCGAGATACTTTCCAACACCCTTGATTTTGAGTCTCCGACCGAAATCGAGGGCGAGTAAGGATGTGCCCTCGATCCCAGCGGATTTTGTCATGATGATATCATCACCCGGACGAGCATTTGCGGACGTGACGTACTTCTGCCCAGACCTTAGCAATCCAACCATGTAGCCAACAACTATTGGTCGTTTCAGATTCGGAGTTACTTCCGTGTGCCCGCCGACGATCGCTACGCCAACCCTTTTCGCTGCAGAATCGATTTGGCGCATTATCGAATCAATTAGCTTAATGTTAGTGCCCTCTGGCAGGAGCAAGTCGCACAGAAACCATTTGGGCTTAGCACCACGACACGCAATATCATTGGCGTTGATGTGGACCGCAAGCCAACCTGCATCTGATGTTGTCGCCGTTACTGGATCAGTTTTCAGAACTAAGATTCGTCTACCGAGTTTAACAAGCGCCGCGTCTTCGCCGAGTGACGACCCCAAAATTACGTCTGAATCTTGACGTCCTCTATATCGGAGCACGTTCCGAACTAGAATGTCGGAAGGTATCTTACCCGTCCTAAAGCGCGCCATAAATAAGGCCACCCCATAGACGGGGCATCAACCTATAAACCGCGTACTGCGCCTTAGTAGGCCTTAATCGTTGAAACTTACTTCAAACACGCAAAACTTTCCGTCAACTGCCGAGCATCTTCTTTCCACCGATCCCGCCGCCTTCTTGTTAAGGACACCTTCCATCCATCCAGCGACAACCCCACGCATTAAATCGCAAAAAGGTTCTGCAGCCTTTCGTCTGTGACATAACGGGCAATCGGAATGAGTTGAAACAAAAATGTTCGATTCCTTCTCCTCCAGAGATAAGCATCTGCCCCAGCCACGCATGCGGAGCGCTGCGTCGAAAGCGTCAACCAGATTATTCGGCGTCATTTTCTTCTTAACGTGACGCGCAGCCGTCCACCCCATCTCATCACCCAACTCATACAATATCAGTTGGGCAACCCGACTGCCGGCTACATCTACGAGCCTGCTAACCAATGCCTGGAAGGTTGAGACACTGAAACTTAGGATTCGCTTATTGTCTTCAAGGATTAAACCTCTCATCTCGTCCCTGGTAAGATTCTGGAGTCGTAGAGTGAGATCGGTAAAGGACAAGGCTAACCGGGTATAACAGTGTCTAACGGGAAGTTAAATTGAATTGTCGGTACGCATTGTTAGCCACTGAGATATGTCAAAATCGATAACCTATAATAATGAAATGAAGCAACCTCGAAAACACGGTGTTGCTGGCTACTCTTATCAACTGGTAACAAGGCGGTATATTATTCGAGTCAGAATTAGCGAATGAATCGACATGATTCATAAAACCGTCGCCATCTCTACACTCCTGCTCGCGCTTTCCTTAACTGGGCTGTTCTCCCAAATCCAAACCAGTTACGCATCGATAAATGGCTCAATTGAAAGTGCCGCTTTGAATCGCTCTGCTTTCGACTATTTGATCTCAACCTTATGGAATAGTAGAATTGGTGCTTTCATGACGTCGCCAAAAACTGAACCTTACAATTTTTGGACTGATGATCAAGCAAAGATACTGAATCTCCTAACTCTCGACTATTCAGGAGTGTACGTGAATCAAACTGCAGATGAATGGGGAGTAGCCATCCGTAACTATATCTCCAGTGTAACAATGACGAATACTGGTTACGTTCTGCGACGAACCCTCTACCCACTCACACCATTCGTGTCGAACGGTGACATACGCAATTTTCTTGTCGGGAACAATATCTTCGACATGCGAGGCGATCTTACAATATCCAGAGATCTGACAAATAGGATTGTATATGACCCTCAGGGTAAGACGGTCGCATACATACAAGGCCACGTGCTAAACTACAACGGCACTGACCATGATCTTTCAGCGGTCCAACAATTAACTAGCGTTCAGATCATAGTAACCGGTGAAACTGTTGATCTTAGACAGACCTGGAGCTATCCTGATTTCATCCTTAACATCGACTATTTTCTACAACCCAACAGACCATATCTACTTGTCAAATACACGTTGATTGCAAAAAAATTCCTGTGCGGACCACCAAAATTCATAGTACCCTTAGACCAACTTGACCTCATCGGACCAACCGTTTCTCCAGGCGGCCCCCACATCGGCTACGGATGGTTTTGGGCACCCGGTTATCCAGACCAGAGAGCCATCGACGGCGCGACACCTCAACATCTACTTGGCGGTTCCAACACTCCCATCGCAAGATGGAACCAAACGTGGTACATGGTTCATATTCACGACAAATTCGACGGAACTACGAACTCGTTCGCCATAATCGTGGATTGGGGAAGCAACAAGACTGGACTCGTCGCAGTCGACAACCAGCTATACGGATCGCCACTTCCAAATCCAAGAATCGCCGACACGCTTCACTATCTCCGACAATACTACCAACTCTCAGCGAACATGACTCCTGGATCAACAGCTAGCTTTGAAGTGAAGTACTACTTCCTAGCCACACATGACTGGTTGAATCTTGCGCCCGTCTACCAAGAACTCATGAGTCGAAACTTGAATAACACAGATCTTTCAAGCACCTACGAATATGGTGTCATAGTCTACGGCCTCGCCAAACTCTACCAAGCCAGCAGCAATTTGAACGATTACACGCTCGCAAAGAGAATCGAAAACTATTGGTATAACACTTTCACTGCTACGGGCCCTCTGCCTGCAAGAAACGGTACCTACGCCCAATCAATAGGATTCATGATGAGAGCAGAACTCCTGCTCGCAAAAATTGGGGCGAAAGCAGATCAAAACAGTTTCGCCACACACGCGACCACGGTCATGAATGAATTACTCCAAATGCAAGACACCACGCCAACAGACCAGAACTTCGGAATGATCCGGGAACGCCAATTCGAAAGCGCAAACGGCACCACCCGCTATGGCAACAGCTACATTGACTTTCAAGCGATAGCTATCTCAGCAATGTCCGAATACATGAGCTATAATGGCTACAACACGACGCTCCATGCGAGAATAAATCTCCTTACGAATCATCTTTTCCTCACAACCCTAATGCCCAGCTATGGCATAGTCAACTATGACACAAAAAGTCAGAAAGAATCAATCCAGATCATCGAACCTGAGCGCGTCGCATGCTGGCTTAACACAAGTTCCAATGTTATAGATGCCGACGTGGCCACCTACAAAAACGGTCTCTTGCTTGACGCGTTCACCCATCCCTACAGCATTGGATTCTCAAATTCCACATTCACTCTACGCGAAGTCAGCTATCTCTGGACAAACAGTGCCCTAACCCCTTCAGCCATCGCGTACGTTGAATGGAGTGGCCGCAAAGAAACGAACACTGAAACAACGCCCTGGGGAGTATGGGGATGGCGCGAATGGGTTGATTCCATGCTGGCCGCAACAGACTACCATATCGCGCTGATCTACCTTCAACCAAGCAACGCAATCAACAGACTCATCGACATAAGATGGCGTTCAATTTCAGATAGCCAATTTCAGTTACGATATACCCTGAACGCGTCACGCAACTTGAACTCCACCATGCTCGCGGACAGTCCACCGACGTACGTCAACGAAACTTCACAATACGAAGGCCGGTCCGGAATATGGCTTTGGAGTCCAATTCACCAAACGCTAACCACCGTCACGTACAACATATCTCAATCCTCTCCAGTCACTATCGATATTACCTGGCTTAACTCAACTAGCTCAATCACTACTTCAATCGCCGATCGATTGATCTACCGAATCAATCCTCTTATCGCCCAGGTACGCGCGACGACAAGGTAAGCATAATTCAAGAAAAGTTAGACAGTGAAGAGAAGTTGGTCACAGGATGCGATTTCGCATCGTCCCGATCCAGTTGTCCGCGAGTATCATAAGCCGAGTCATGTCCGTGGGATCAAAATAGATCGAGCCCGTATCTTGATCAAAAATTTCCTTAAGCTCACGAGGAGGCTTCAAACCAGCCCACTTCTAGAGTACGAGGACTTGCTTGCTGAGATTATGCTTTATGCCAAACTCTGACGAAAAATCGTCGATCGCGAGAGAAGTATATCAACACCAAAGTGACTGCTAGGGAAAATATGTGTGACTGCGGGCTCTCGCACTCAAGATCCATCTCATAATGAGTCGAATGGGCCAGACCAGTCATCGCCCGCAAGTCTACCTCAGAATAGACAGGCTAATTTGTGTATCCATGTTCTTTCCGAAATCAAATGCCATCAATCCAAGTGATTCCAGTAGGTTTTGAGAGCTTCGGCGTGCGCTCAATGTGCACGTACGTGAAGACTCCTGACATCAGAGTCCTGATTGACGCTGGAGTTGCTTTGGGGCCGCGATTTAGTAAATTCCCACACCCCAAGGAATATCTTGCTAGAAACCTCTGCCGCAGTAAGATTAGAGAATTCGCCGCGGATTCGGACGTTATCATCGTCTCTCATTACCACAACGATCACCACACGCCCAATTACAAGGAGACCGTGTGGTTAGGCAGCAGCGCAGAAGAATCTGAACAGATCTACCGAAACAAAATTGTGATAGCCAAAGACGCTCGGAATGCAATCAACTTCAGCCAGCGCCGAAGAGGTTGGATGTTCCAAAAGTTCGTCAAGAAAATAGGTGGCCAATTTGAAGTCGGGGATGGAAGAATTTTCGAGTACGGTGCAACCAAGATTAAGCTATCCAAGCCAGTACTCCATGGCGAAGAACGTTCTGGATTGGGCTGGGTTATAATGACGACTATCGAGTCGAGAGATGAGAAGTTCATGCACGCCTCCGACGTGCAGGGACCGATGTCTACGGACACCATGAATGATATTCTGATTGAACGGCCAGACCGCCTTATAATCGGAGGCCCTCCAACGTATCTTGGCGGAACAAAAGTCGATAAATTGGATATTCAGAAAGCGATC
>Ga0074045_10001212_pt1 | contig 25168 bp, 25 predicted proteins | sample BogForMeECP23OM2_FD_94442 | JGI IMG/M metagenome (GOLD analysis project Ga0074045, IMG submission 94442) | Bog forest soil microbial communities from Calvert Island, British Columbia, Canada - Bog Forest MetaG ECP23OM2 | ecosystem: Environmental > Terrestrial > Soil > Wetlands ... | reverse complement strand
GCGCGCCGTAGCCAAGTGCTTCTTCATCGGGAACCATTTTGGTGTGGTCGCAGCAGCCATCGATGGTGACGTTGATTGTGTAGATCAGCTTTCTCATTGATTGTCCTGATTTCCCGTATTGTCTTTCGTTGTTCTGCCACGTACTCTAGCTGGGTTTCGGTTGTTCCGCTAACGGGAAAGTGGCGAACTATGTCGGAAAAGGGTCAAGCTCGTAAATCCATGTTCTCGGTGCAGAATATGGAAGAGCTGCGCCGTCTCTACGACAGCGATACGCCAGTGCTGGCCTATGACTTCAAGAGGCGGATGGTCGAGGGCTGGACGCCAGAGCACAGTCACCACCGCGGGCAACTCGTCGCACTGACCCAGGGGTTGCTCATCGTGGAAACAGGAAACGAACGATGGATGTTTCCCTCCCAGCGTTGCGCATGGACTCCGCCAAATTGTAAGCACGCGGCGCGTTCTGTCGGAGGCGCTGCTGGCGCGATGGTCGACTTGTCTCCGGAGATGTGCCGCGGACTACCCAAGACGCCCTGCGTGTTCAACGCATCGGAGCTATTGTTCGCCATAGTTCATCGTATGGTCGATTGGGACCTCAGCCAACCGCTCAACCCGGCGAAGAAGCACCTAATCGCAACGCTTCGTGATGAGATCCGACAGCCTGACCAGCAGCCCTTGCGTTTGACCATACCCAGAGAAGAAAGACTGGCCAGAGTTGCGGATGTTTTGCTGGATGATGTTGGGGATGACCGCACACTGGATGCTTGGGCGCAGGTTGCCGGAATGTCCCGCCGTACTTTCATGCGTGCGTTTTCGGCTCAGTGTGGCGTGTCATTTGGCCGTTGGCGACAGCAGGCGCGGTTGTTTGCCGCTCTTGAGATGCTGGCACAAAGGAAATCTGTCACCGAGGTCGCTATCGCAGTCGGTTACGACAGCGTAAGTGCGTTCATTGAAATGTTTCGGACGATGCTGGGAACCACACCACAGACATACTTTCGAGGCAGGCGTTCGTGGCCAGGCGTTAGAGCCACGGGCGCAACGGCGCGCCTTCCTTAACGTTGTCGGGATGCCGCCTGGCACGATGCAACGTCTCCTGTACCGAGTCCTCGGCGTCCGTCAGAGAACCGAGCATGCGGTAACAGAGGACCAGCAGCTCGCGGCAATGACGCTCGACGTTGCTAGCGAACTCGTTCGGTGTGTGCCTCCGTTCCAGCGCTGCCGGTGGATCAGCATCGATTCTTACGTGTAATACCGGAGCGGGTCGAAAACTCATCGCGCATTAGCATTCGGACTTTTCCCGAACGTCTAAGCTGGCCGGTCAAGGTTCTAGTGACGATTTTCAGACAATTTTGAAGCCCGGAAGCTGTAAAATTTCTTGGACGATTTGTCGAATTCCGGTCCGGCCGTTCGACTATATGGTGAAGGCCGGGCAACCGGCCCGCCAAAAAGTGTTTCCGGGGCGATACGCGACGCGAAAAATTCGCAAATCGTATGTCGATTCGCGTCCCACCCATTCGACAAGTAAGTGGAGCCGCACGTCCTCGCAACTCGCAAAATTCCCGGGCGCGCGGCGTCGAAGCTCCTATATAAAGGTAGCGGCACTGATACAGCGTCCGCTCAACGCTCAAGGAGAACACCATGCGCTTCATGATGATCCACTTTCCGAAGGTATACGAAAACGCAAAACCCGGCTGGGTACCCGACCTCAAAGACATGGAGGCAATGGGCAAGTACAACGAGGAACTGGGGAAAGCCGGCGTTCTGCTGGCGCTCGACGGGCTGACTCCGCCTGCGACGATGAGCGCGCGCGTCACCTTCAAAGGGGGAAAGTCGAAAGTCACCGATGGTCCGTTTCCCGAAACGAAAGAAGTGGTCGGCGGCTACTGGATCATTCAGGTGAAATCGCGCGAAGAGGCGCTCGAATGGGCTTCGCGCATCCCCGCAAAGGATGACGAAATGGTGGTCGAAGTTCGCCGGATGTTTGACCTGACCGACTTCGATCCCGAAACCCAAAAGGAGATCCAAAAGAAGTTCGGCGACGACGTCGCCGCCGAAATGAGCCAGTAGTGGCTTTGTAACTCGTTGAGACTCACCTGCGTATACTTGGCGATGCGTGTCGATTTCAACGCGCTATGGCCAAGAGGCCGGTCTGACGCATATCGACGCGGCGCTGGAAGATGGCGAACTGGCAAATTACTACCTGGCGCATTCCGCCCGTGCGGATATGTACAGGAAAAGGAGGAATCATGCCGCAGTACTTGGTCGCGATTCACCACCCCGATGACTACGACCCAGCGAAAGAGGGCGAAGCGATGGTCCGCGATATCATCGCACTCAACAAGGAGATGGTGGCCGCCGGTGTCAGGGTTTTCGTTGGCGGCCTCACCGCGGCCAGCGACGCAAGGTCGCTGCGGGCGCAGCCCGATGGCAAGGTTCTGGTCACCGACGGGCCGTACCTGGAGACCAAGGAGCACATCGGCGGTTTTTGGGTACTGGAAGCCGCTGACCTGGACGAGGCACTGGCGTGGGGGCGCAAGGCTGTCATCGCCTGTCGGGCGCCGGTCGAAGTGCGGGCGTTTGGGGTACGAACGTAAGCAACTGAGCGGCAATTTCTTGCCACTTTCTTCGTGAAATAAAAATAGTTCGCCTCGGCTGTCGATTTCTCCCGCACGCGACGACTATAGGATGAACGATCCAGCGCGCAAGGCGATGCTGCTTGCTCATCGAGAATCGGGGAAACCCAAAGACGAACCGATCCGATGGGCCGACTTGGCCCGCTCTCGGGAGGAAATAACGATGCGGAAAAAGAAGGTTGGCGCAATCGCAATGAAGAGCTTCGCACTGCTTGTTGTGCTCGGTACGGCGTACCAGGCGATGGCTCAGGACGCCACGACACCTTATCCGAAGATGGCTTTGATCGAACAGTACCTCATGGCGGACCGGGATGCGGAGATAGCCCTGGCGCGGAGTGCGGCGCCGGAGTCCATTGCCCGCGATGCAGAGGTACAGGTTCTTGCGCGCCATGGTTTCGAGACGGCGGTGAAAGGCAAGAACGGTTTCGTGTGTATCGTGGGACGGGGATGGACTTCCGCACCCGATCCTGACTTTTGGAATCCGAAAGTGCGCGTCCCCATGTGTGTGAATGGGGCAGCCGCGCGTTCCTACCTTCTGCGCATCACCAAGATCACCGAGCTGGCATTGGCGGGACACACGTTAGCTCAGGTTAATGAGGCCATCGCCGCCGGCATCGCCAAGAAAGAGCTGCCGCCGATGGAATCCGGGGCGATGTGCTACATGATGTCGAAGCAGGGATACGGCGGGGACAGCGCACCACACTGGCCTTCCCACCTCATGTTCTTCTATTCGGACATAGACCCCGCCATCTGGGGAGCGAATCTGCCGGGTTCGCCCGTCATTGCGGTTGCCGATCCCATGGAGCACCTGACGCAGTTCGTCATTCCAACACAAAAGTGGTCAGACGGAACCGAAGATCTTCCGGCGACGCCGCACGTACATCCTTCGAGCAACGGAACGCAATAGCATAGGGGCGCCAGCGTGGGAGTCGCAGCAGGGGACAGCAACGATGTGCGAAGGGAGAGTGAGGGCCATATGACGAGTCGACGTGAACTGATCAGACAGGGCATTGGGCTGATGGCCGCAACTGCCGTCACCCGTTCGTTCGGGGCCCAGCCGGTTGCGGGGCAAGCCAAGTTCGTGGCATCCCCGGTAGACCCGATGCAACTGGTTAACCCTCAATTTCGCGCGCTCTTGCAGTCGATGGTGGGGCCAGATTCACCGCCCATGGAGTGGACGACCGCAATGCTGCCACAGGTGCGAGAGGGAGCGAAGGGGCTTGCTCGGCCACTCCTGCCCGCTCCGGCAGTTGTCAAACGAATGATTCCTGGACCAAAAGGCGCGCCGGAAGTCGCGCTGTATATAACGGGTGCTGCAGCCGGAGCTTCCAAGCCGGCGGTGCTGCATATCCACGGTGGCGGATATATCGCGGGATCCGCAGCCGATAGCCGGCGAGACATCCAAGAGTTGGCGGCGAATCACGATTGTGTAGCCATCAGCGTGGAGTACCGCCTCGCGCCGGAAACCCCTTTCCCGGGTTCGCTGGAAGACAACTACACGGCCCTGCTTTGGATGTATAGCAATGCGGGGGAACTCGGGATTGACCGCAGCCGAATCGCGATCAAAGGCGAGAGCGCCGGCGGAGGACATGCCGCAGCTTTAGCCATCGCCGCGCGCGACAGAGGAGAAGTTCCACTCTGCCTGCAGGTATTGATTTATCCCGCGCTGGATGACCGCACAGGTTCGAGCATGCCTGTACCGCCGTATATCGGACATTACATTTGGACGGCTGCAAGCAATCGATTCGCCTGGACGTCGTTTTTGGGCAAACCGGCGGGATCCGCGCAGCCGCCGGCTGGCGCTGTTCCGGCACGGGTGGAGAATCTTGGCGGGCTGCCTCCCGCATGGATTGGTGTGGGATCCGTCGATCTATTCGCGAACGAGGACGTGGAGTATGGGCGGCGACTTCTGCAGGCGGGTGTATCCACGGAGCTGCACGTCGTCCCTGGCGGGTATCACGGGTTCGACCTTTTTGTGCCGCAGGCCCCGCTATCGGTTGCCTTTGCAGAAGGATGGAATGCGGCGCTTCGTCGCGCATTCGCCGCGCGGACATGACGCGCGTTTCTCCGCAACCCAAGGAATTGAGATACTGCGGAGAAAATCAGCAATTTTAAGAAACAGGAAGGGCCGGATTTGCACGTTTATGGAAGCGCAAATCTCGTGCAGACGCTGATGAAGCATGATTTGGTCGATGCGCTTTGTCTGAAGATATTTCCGATCAGGTTGGGCGGTGGAAAACGATTGTTTGCCGAGGGCACGATCCCGGCGGCATTCAAGTTGACGGAAAGCACCGTCACCTCGAAAGGCGTCAATATCGTGAATTACGAGCGTGCAGGCGCAGTTTCAACCGGAAGTCTATAAACATTCGGCCGGGCGGCCTAGGCGATTGATCTCGCTGCCATCACCAACGCAGTGGAGTGCCGCATCCTTCGCGCCCTTGGCGAAGGGCGGGTACCACGAACGCATACGCAACGGGGTTTGTGCAGAACGGGCAAAAGTTGGCTCGGCAGCATCGCTACCCGCCCCTTCGACAAGGTCAGGGCAGGCTCTTGCAAAAAACGCAAGGACGGGGCATCCTCTAGCCCAACTTCCGGCCGCCATTCGGTCACATCGGTGACCGACAGATTCCTCTGACGAGGCTAAGAAAATGGAGCAGCTGTCGATTTTCGGTTTCCCGAACGACTATCTAATAGCAGAACGACTGGCTACGGCTCTCTTAGTCACGGGAAACAAGGAGGATAGGGATGAAATACACCCAATTCGGAGGCGCGCAACAGGCCAAAGAAAATCACCGGGATTCCCGCGGCCTTCCACTCCTTGAATCCTTCTTTCAGGATCTCCGCTTTGCCCTGCGCACCTTCCTCAAGAACCCCGGCTTCACGGCCATCGCCGTCCTCACCCTAGCTCTCGGCATCGGGGCCAACGCGGCCATCTTCAGCGTTGTGCGCGGCGTGCTCCTCCGTCCGCTCGCCAATCGTGACGAAGACCGCCTGCTCTATGTCCGCCAAAGCGCCCCAGGCATCGGCGATGCGGATACCGCTTTCTCCGTTCCCGAAATCAAAGACATCGGCTCCGGCCTGAAAACCATCAAGGAACTAGGCACTCTTTCCGCGCTAGACTTCACGGTAGTCGGATTAGGCGAGCCGCGGGAAATCCGCAGCGGTGTAGTTGATGGCAACTATTTCGACGTAGTCGGTCTGCGTCCCGTCCTCGGGCGCCTGCTAAATCCCGGCGACGATGGCCCCAACGCCCCCGGCGCGGCCGTCCTCACCTATCGCTTCTGGACCAACTCGCTGCATTCCGATCCAAGCGTACTAGGAAGAACCATCCGCCTGGGCAGTTATGAAGGTGCGCGCCCCGCGACCATAGTCGGCGTTTTAGAACCGTCCGTGCCCTATCCGGTGGAAACGGAAATCCTGGCCAACATTGTCACCAGCCCCCATCACCTCTCCGCCACCATGGTCACCGGTCGGTCGCATCGTATGACCGAAGTCTTCGCGCGCCTTGCTCCCGGCGCTGAGCTGGACTCCGCCCGCGCCGAACTCAACACCGTTTACGGCACCATGCTTGCCGCGCATCCCGAGACTTACAAGAGCAACGATCACTTCCAGATCACCGTCACGCGCATGCACGACCAAATCAATTCCAACGCAAAAACCATTCTCTGGGTGCTGTTCGCCGCCGCCGGCCTACTCTTCGTAATCGCCTGCTCCAACGTGGCCAATCTCGTTCTGGCACGCACGGTCCGCCGCGAACCCGAACTCGCCATGCGCTCGGCTTTGGGTGCAACGACGCAAGTGCTTCGCCGCTCACTGTTGGCCGAAAGTCTTCTCCTGTGCAGCCTAGGAGCGCTCGCAGGGATTCTCATCGCCGCTCCCATGGTAGCCGTGCTCGCGCGCTACGCGGCGCGCTTCTCCGTGCGCGCGGCCGGCCTGACTCTCGATTTCAGCTTGCTCTGGATTGGGGTTGCGCTCGCCTTGGTCTCCGCCGTCTTCCTAGCCTTTGTTCCGCGTCTGCCCAACGGCGATGCATCGAGTGGCTTCGGAATCTCGGGCAGCAGCGCGCGCGTTACCGGAGGAAGCCGCCGCCGTCTCCGCATTTTCGCGGTCACGCAGATCACTGCCTCATTCCTCTTGCTGGCCGGTGCGGGCGCGTTGGTGAAAACTCTCCTGGAACTCGAGAAAACCCAAGCCCCCTTTGACACCGCGCACGTTCTCGCCTTGAACTTGCCCGTGATGACCGACGGCCGCACACCTGAACAGGTCAAGGATTTCTATCGCAACGTCCAGCGCAACCTCAGCGCGCTTCCCGGAGTCGAGCACGTCTCCTACGGTTTCAGCGTTCCCTGGCGCGATACCCGCCAGCAAACCATCACCCTGGCTTTCGCTGCCGAAGGCGCCACGCAGGAAAACCCCGAAGACGACACCCGCGCTGATTTCCGTTCGGTTTCCGCAGGCTATTTCGATACCTTGGGTATTCCCGTCGTCGATGGCCGCGACTTCCGTGACAGCGATCGCGACGGCTCCGAACGCGTAGTGATTGTCAGCCAAAGCCTGGCCCAGCGTTTCTTCCCCGGCCAAGACCCCGTCAACCGCCATTTGACGTGGACCGACCCCGTCATTAAATTCATCGGCATCAGCGACCAACCCCGCCGCATCATCGGTGTCGTCCCTGACCTCGACGACAAAAACATCATTCCCTCGCCAACAATCACGGTCTATCAACCCAGCGAGCAGGAGGGGTTCAACGGCCGGCTCTTTGTGCGCGCCAAAAACGATCCCTACACTCTCGTTCCCAGCATCACCCGCGCCATTCACGACATGGCTTCCGATCAACCCGTCGAGCGTCCCGCCACTCTCCAGGACGTTCGCGGCGAAGTGCTTACTCCCAACCGCCTCAATGCCATCGTCTTTGGTGGATTCGCTGCGCTAGCGCTGCTGATTTCCGTCGTAGGTGTAGCCGGCGTTTTGGCCTTCTCCGTAAGCGGCCGCACCCGCGAATTCGGCATCCGCCTCGCCCTAGGCTCTCGGCCTGTCAACCTCCTGGCCGACGTCCTCAAAGACGGCTTGGTGATCGCCTCCATTGGTGTAGGCTCAGGCGTTCTGGTCGGGTTGGTCTGCGCCCGAGTAATCGGCAAATACGTCTCCGAACTCCAATTCCCCGGCGCCCTTCCCCTAATCGCCTCAGCTGCAATCCTCTTGGTCGCCGCAGTCGTTGCCTCAGCCCTGCCAGCCCTACGCGCCTCCCGCGTGGACGCCGTCCGAGCCCTTCGCTCCGAGTAACACACCATGGATATTCAACGACCATCCAACGCCCGCGCCAAGAAAATCCGCCGCATCATCTACGGCGTCATTGCCCTCGTCTCGATCACCGGGGTCACCTACGGGGTCACCCACCTCCGGCCCGCTGCTCCCGCCGTGGACAAAGCCACCATCTGGACCGACGAAGTCAAGCGCGGCCCCATGATCCGCGATGTTCGCGGCATCGGCACTCTGGTTCCCGTGGACATCCGCTGGATCCCCGCGCAAACCGATTCCCGTGTCGATCGCATAGTGCTGCATCCCGGCGCCATCGTTAAGCCAGACAGCATCATCCTCGAACTCAGCGATCCCATCCTCCAGCGCGAAACTCTTGACGCCGAATATCAACTCAAAGCCGCGCAAGCCGACCTCGAAAATCTGAAGGTCCAGATCAACAGCGAACTGCTCAATCAAAAATCGTTTACCGCCACGGTCCGCAGCGATTACGAGCAAGCCAAGCTGCAGAACGAAGTCGATGAAAAACTTCGCGCCGAAGGCATCGGCGCGGAAGTTACCGCTAAACTTTCCAAAGTCAAAGCCGAACAGCTGGCCATCCGCCTGAAGCTTGAGGAAGACCGCACCAAAAACGCCGAGGACTCCGCCGCAGCGCGTCTGCTGGCACAGCAATCTCATGTCGATCAGCAGCGTGCCCTGTACGATCTCAAGCGCAGCGAACTCGATTCTCTGCACGTCCGCGCCGGCATAGCAGGCGTCCTCCAGCTCGTCCCGGTTGAGGTTGGCCAGCACGTCACTCCCAGCACCAATCTAGCCCGCGTCGCCGATCCCAAGCACCTGAAGGCCGAAATCAGAATTCCCGAAACCCAGGCCAAAGACATCACCATTGGCCAACCCGCCACCGTCGACACCCGCAACGGCATCGTCAAGGGGCGGGTCTCGCGCATCGATCCCTCGGTCCAAAACGGCACCGTCACCGTCGACGTCCTGTTCCCGGAATCGCTCCCAAACGGCACGCGCCCCGATCTCAGCGTCGATGGCACCATCGAACTCGAGAATCTTAGAAACGTCCTCTACGTCGGCCGCCCCATCCACGGCCAATCCGATTCCATCATCGGGCTGTTCAAGCTAGTTGACGACGGCTCCGAAGCCGTCCGCGTCAACGTCCACTTGGGCAAAACCAGCGTCAACACCGTCGAAATCCTCCAAGGCCTCAAAGCCGGAGACAAGGTCATTCTCTCCGACATGTCCGCCTGGGATGCCTTTGATCGCGTTCGATTGCGCTAAGGAAATTCACTTTGGAGGCTGCTCCCATGACTTCATCAAACGGTACGCTCATCAAAATGCAAGGCGTCAGTAAGGTCTTCTTCACTGACGAACTCGAAACCCACGCCTTGGACTGCATCGATCTCGAAATCAAGAAAGGCGAGTATCTCGCCATTGCCGGCCCCTCTGGGTGCGGCAAATCCACCCTCCTGGCCATCCTTGGCCTGCTCGATTCACCCACGGAAGGGAAATATTTGCTAAACGGGCAGCCCGTTTCCACTCTCAAGCTCGGCGACCGCTCGCGCATCCGCAACCGCGAAATCGGGTTCATCTTCCAGGCCTTTAACCTGATCGGCGATCTCACTGTTTATGAAAACGTCGAACTGCCGCTCACGTATCGCGGCATGGCCGCCGCCGAACGGAAGGAAAAAGTCCAGCACGCCCTGGAACGCGTCGAAATGGCCCACCGCGCCAAGCATTACCCCGCGCAACTCTCCGGCGGTCAGCAGCAACGGGTGGCCGTCGCACGCGCGCTCGTCGGCGCCCCCATGATTCTCCTTGCCGATGAGCCCACTGGAAACCTGGACTCCAAAAATGGCGACTCGGTCATGGATCTCCTCCGCGACATCCATCAAAGCGGGGCCACCATTTGCATGGTCACCCACGACCCTCGATACGCTAACCACGCCCAGCGCACCGTCCATCTGTTCGATGGAAGAATTATTGAAGAGACCAAACCGACTTCATTACAAAGTTATGCAGCGGAGCCACGAAGCCCAACCTGTTAGCATGGAAGCGGATGGTTGATTGACCGCGGCCCGGTGCTAGTCCCTGAGACTCAAAAAGCGGAGCTTCCCATCCGCAAGAAACTCCTGATGCCATCGTCATCGCGGCCCACCCGTGAAACCGCCATGGTTGGGCATCTAGCTGTGTATGAACGTAGAAAGTTCCAGCTGAACCACCATCAGGAATTGAAGCAAAAAATAGTTCGTCTCTGCTGTCGATTTCTTCTGTGCCCGACGACTATAGGATGAAGCATCCCGTGCGCAAGGCCTTATAGACACAGATACATAAAGGGGGCGGGGTAACCAAATGAGAAAGCTAATCTTCGCGATCAACACGACCCTGGATGGCTGCGTCGACCATACCAAACAACTTGTCGATGAAGAAAAACTTGAATATTTTACTTACCTTACGCGAGAGGCTGACCTGCAGGTCTTTGGGCGAAAAACCTATCAATTGATGGTTCCCTATTGGCCGGACATCCTCAAAAACCAGTCTGAGACAAAAGCAGATCACGAATTTGCTCTAGCATTCGACTCCACTAACAAACTTGTTTTTTCACGATCATTGGACGGCGCTGAAGATAAAAACACGAGAATTGTTCGTACGAATCTTCACGACGAAATACTTAAATTGAAACAAGAGCGAGGCAAGAATATTTTGGTCGGTGGCGTAGATATCCCTTCACAACTGATGCAGCTTGGCCTGATTGATGAATATCGTTTTGTCGTTGGGCCAACCCTTGCAGGAGCAGGGAGACGGCTGTTGGAGGGTGTTAGCCTGCCGGAGAAATTGCAACTAAGACTTGTTGAGTCGAAGTTTTTCAAATCAGGAAGCGTTGCGCTTCATTACTCGAAACAGTGATAGAAAAATCTGCGACAACTGTACTGCCGGCGGCCATCAAGGGGAGACAAACCATGAAATACATCGTTTTGGGATATTACCCGGAAAAGTTCGAAGCCATGTCTGAGAGCGAACGCAACGCCATGTTCGATGACTGTTTTACCTATGACGACGAGCTGCGGAAAAACGGGCATTGGGCGGGCGGCGAAGCTCTTCAACCCGCCAACACGGCGGTGACCGTGGGTTGGAAGAACGGAAAGGTTGCAGTGACAGACGGTCCGTACGTGGAGACGAAGGAGCAATTGGGTGGAATTCTGGTGCTTGAAGCGCGAGATCTGAATCACGCAATTCAGCTCATCTCCCAACATCCTGCAGTGAGGTATGGGACGCCGTTCGAGATTCGGCCAGCGGGGGACATGAGCGAAGTCATGAAGGCAAGCGAGCAGCGGCGACGAAAGGAGACATCGCGATGAGGGCGGCCTTGAGGGAAAGAATGACGAGGGAGAGAATGATCAGGATTATGGCCTTAGCGTTAGTAATCAGCATTTGTTTCCTAGTGCCGAAGGCGGCGGCACAGTCGGATAAATATTCGAAAATGGCGCCTGTCGACCAATACTTGATGGAAAGGAATGCTGAGATTCTGCTGGCGCGGAGCGCCGCTCCGGATTCCATATCCAGCGACGCGACGGTCTTGATCTTGGGACGGCAAGGCTACGAGACAGCGGTCGAAGGCAGGAACGGGTTTGTCTGCATGGTGGAAAGAGGTTGGATGGGAATGTTTGACTGGCCCGGGTTCTGGAACCCGAAGGTGCGGGCCGCCGATTGTCTGAACCCCCAAGCGGCACGTTCGATATTGCCGATCGCTGAACTGCGCGCCAGGATGGTGATGGCCGGCCGTTCCCAGGCGGAGATGGTGTCGGCAATCAAAGTGGCGTTCCAGAATAAACAACTGCCGAACCTCGAGAGCGGCGCTATGGCATACATGATGTCGAAATCGGCGTATCTGACCGACGAAGGGGACCACAACGCATCTCATCTAATGTTCTTTACTCCCGTCAAGGACAGTAAAGATTGGGGTTCTGGCGCAGTGGGCTCGCCGGTTGTGTCCAGTCCCTATTGGTTCATCTCGCAGGAAGGACAAACCCAAATGAAGGGGCTGCTACCGATTCTTGTGTTCCTGGTCGTGGTTGCTGATTGGTCTGACGGAACGGCCGCACCCATGCATCAAGAGTAGATGGACCACTACACAATCGAGACATCCCACTGAGCTCCGGCATGGCAACCCAAGTGGCCTGCCCAGCGAATTGTCGGCAAACCGGAAGTTGGCCAGAAACGGGGTTCGAGGAGATTAAAATGCGAGCGGGACTCCGAATCGCCGGCATTTCCTCCAACCGGACTTCCGGCCCGTTTGGCCGAATTCACATTGACGAGAACGGCGTTAATCAGGCACAAGCCATTTTTTATTGTCGGCTTACTGCGCTTGAACCACTGGTGGCGGCTGCCACGTTCCTGAACCCACTGGCAAGATCGAAGGCGGTGTCTCCTTTGGCCAGTACAATCGCATGACCAGATAAATGGGGCCGTTCGGCGCTGGCAACCAGTTGGATTCTTTCGGTTTCCCCGGTGAGTCTTTCTGGATGTAGAGAGTTAGTGAGCCATCCGCATTCTTTTTCAGCCCCGGTAGCATCGGCGAGTTAATCAGATAACGATTGATGGGATTGTCGATCAGGAACTGGGTCTTACCGTCATACATCGTTACCGACCAGAATGCGTTCACGGGAGGCAGTCCGACTTTGGGGAAAGTCAGTGTGTAGTTGTGTTTGCTGCCATCCAGCGTCTCTCCGCCGGGGAGAACCCTCGTCATTGGATACATCGCCTCAATGGCACTGTTGCCGAAAATTCCGGCCTTGGCCGCGGCCGCTCGCTTTAGCCAGTCTCCGTTGTAGAAGGCACGGTCGCCAAAGAAAGATCCCACATTCCATCCGTTGATTATTGCGCCTCCGCTTGCAATGTACTTATCAACCGCGTCGTCACCCGCCTTCATGCCCAGCAGCATGGCGGCCTTGTGCGCCGCCGATAGATCTTTCATGTCGAATTTCTTACCCGCTCCGATACCGATGCTGGCCAGCTTGGCGCGAAGTGCAGCCTCTTCCGGGCTAGGCGGAATATACTGCAGGGCAAAATCAAGCACTTGCCAAAACTCTTTTTTCGCAATCTCTGCATCGGCCTTCATATATTGGATCGCCGGAGGTGCGGCCGGTGCTGGTTGGTTCAGGTACTTGGAGAGTGGCTGAACTTTGTATCCGGCCTGGATCTTGACGACATTCGGCATATCCGCCGCATTGAATAGCTGGGTGCGAAAAATCACGGCCGAAAACGGCGTGGTGGAGTGGAAGACTTGTTTAATATGAGCAGGGGTCTCGCCTTTCCAATCGGGACCAACAATCATGTAGTCACCCGGACCAGTGCCTGTTGTCCTGCTGCCGATGTACCCGTAGTCGAAAGTATTCGCATCGGTCAACTGCACAGAGTAGTAGCGCGGCTTGGGAACCGCAGGGACAGATATGACCGTCGGTTCGGCGCGCAGGTCTATCTCCATCAGAGAATACGGCGTGTCGCTGTTTGGGGTGATGACCGCAGTATCCTTGGGGGTAAACACCCGCGCTTCGTTGAAGAGTTGACCAATAGGCGCTTTGTATTGGGAAGAAGTTGTATCTACAAATAATTCATAGGCAGACGTGTAATACATGACGATAGGCAGCCCAAAAATGAACCCTTCCTGCGCTATCGTCTTGGTCTCAGCGAGACTGGGCACGGGAACGCCGTTGACCGCGTCCTGCTTCTCAGTCTGATTAATCGCATCGTTTTTGCTACATCCGGCAGCGCAGAACAGGCCGACTACGCACGCAGTGCTCGCCCAGAATACTCTTTTGAGACTCTTCATTTTCAGTAGTTCCTCCACTGGATTGGGCGTGACGGGATACTACTACAATGTAGTTGGAAGGCGAAACAGGCAGCAAAGTCCCGAGTCGCGTACTCGGAGAAGCGCCGGTCACGGGCCAGAAATGGCGATCGAGGAGATCAAAATGCGAGCGGCGCTCCGAATCGGCGGCATTCCCTCCAACGGGACTTCGGGACAATCGACTGGAAAGGGTCCCAACTTCCGCGCCCCGTCAATCGGGAGTTGAGTACAAGGGTTTACCTGCCTGTTCCTCTTCGGGGTTATAATCACGCAACTTATGCCCATCGCTCCAGGCACAAAGCTCGGCCCCTACGAGATTCTTTCACCACTGGGAGCTGGCGGCATGGGCGAAGTGTACCGTGCCCGGGACACCCGCCTGGGTCGCACCGTAGCCATCAAAGTCCTTCCCGAGCGCCTCTCCCAGGAACCCGAACTCCGCCAGCGCCTAGAGCATGAAGCACGTACCATCTCCAAGCTCTCTCATCCAAATATTTGCACCCTCCACGATATCGGACACCAGGATGGCATAGACTTCCTGGTGCTAGAGTTTGTCGAAGGGCAGACGCTGCGCGAACTGCTGGTTTCCGGAAATCTCGCGATCCGCAAGGTCATTCCGATCGCCGTTCAGATTGCCGAAGGACTGGCCAAGGCCCACGACACGGGCGTCACCCACAGGGACTTAAAACCCGAGAACCTGATGGTCTCCACCGAGAACGTCAAGATTCTCGATTTTGGATTGGCAAAACTCGGGCTTGGCGCTGAAGAGCCGCCTGATGTTTGTACGACGACTGTTTACCAAACTCAGCCAGATACCATTTTGGGGACTGTCAGGTACATGTCTCCGGAGCAAGCGGCCGGGCGGACGCTGGATTTCCGCTCAGACCAGTTCTCGTTCGGAATAATTCTGTACGAAATGGCAACCGGCAAGCATCCTTTTCAAAAGCAAACGCAAGCGCAGACATTGTTGGCGATTGTCAGGGAAGAGCCAAAGCCGATCAGTTTGTTGAACCCGGAGGTTCCTCCCCCACTCTGCTGGGTGATTGAACGCTGCCTGGCGAAGGAACCGGAGAATCGGTACTTCTCGACGCGCGACTTGGTGCGGGACCTGACAGCAATACGAGACCGCCTCTCGGACCTACGGTATAAGCACCCGGAAAGTTGCCCGAGCAACTTGCCTGTTTCAACGACCGCGTTTTTTGGACGAGATCAGGAAGTTGCCGCAGTGAAGCAGCTGTTATTGCGGCGCGATGTCCAGTTGGTGACGGTCACAGGCCCCGGAGGAATCGGGAAATCGCGCCTAGCGATCGAGGCCGCGCAGGAGATGGCCGACCACTTTTCTTGTGGCATCTATTTCGTTCCGCTGGCGGCAGTGACGGACCCCAAACTGGTCGCACTGGCGATTGCGCAAACGCTGGGAGTTCGCGGGACCGGGGGGCAGTCGCCGTTTGAGGCCTTGAAGGAGTATTTGCGGAATTCGATCAGTGCTCCCCTGCTGCTCTTGATAGACAACTTCGAACACGTTGTTTCGGCGGCGCCGATGCTGGCGGAACTCCTTGCCCTTGCACCAAGGCTAACTCTTCTGGTGACCAGCCGCGCCGCGCTGCATGTTTCGAAGGAACACGAGTTCCCTCTCCAGCCGCTCGGATTGCCAGATCCCCGAGCTCTGCCATCCCTCGAAGCGCTTTCGCAGTATTCGGCGATTGCCCTGTTCGTGCAGCGCGCGGCGGCGGTCAAGGCGAATTTTGAGCTTACCGAAGAGAACGCTGCGGCCGTGGTCGAAGTCTGCGCACGCCTCGATGGGCTGCCTCTGGCAATCGAACTCGCCGCTGCCCGAGTCAAGCTACTCTCGCCTTCCGCCATGTGCACGCGACTTGCGAGCCGGCTGCAGCTGCTGACAGGTGGTGCGAGGGATCTGCCGGCACGACAGCAGACGCTTCGGCAAGCGATCGATTGGAGCTACGATCTTCTAAACGAGCCAGAACAAAAACTGTTCAGAAGACTTTCTGTTTTCCTGGGTGGATGCACCCTGGAAGCGGTGGAATCCGTGTGTGACACAAAACAGGACCTTGGGTTGGATGTGCTCGACGGCATGGCGTCGATGGTTGACAAGAGCTTAGTGCGGCAAATTGAGCAAGGGGAGGGCGAACCACGCTTTGTAATGCTCGAAACAGTTCGCGAATATGGGCTGGAGAAATTGGCAGCCAGCGGAGAAGAAGCGGTGACCAGGCGCGCGCAGGCGGCCTACTGCCTGGTGTTAGCAGAAGAAGGGGCCGCGGAGGTCTCAGGGGGAAAACAGAAAGAATGGATCGATCGATTCGAAGTCGAGCATGACAACTTCCGCAGCGCCCTCGAATGGCTTACACAAACAGTAGACGTGGAATGGGGACTGCGCTTGGGCGTAGCACTTTTCCGCTTTTGGGAGACGCGGGAATATCTCGCAGAAGGTCGAGAGCGGCTAGGAAAGCTGCTGAAACTGGAAGCGGCGAGGGCACCAAGCAACCTGCGGTTGCGAGCTCTATTCGCCGCTGCAGTATTGGCCGCGGAGCAAGGGGACTACGCAGTCTCTGACACACTTCTTGAGGAGAATCTGGAATTGGCGAGGCGGTTAGATGACAAGCGAAGCATCGCAGTATCGTTGAACGCCCTGGCAGTCACCACCCGCGACCGCGGTGACCTGACAGGTTCGCGCGCGCTGTTCGAGGAAAGCCTGGGGTTGTGGAGGGAGTTGCAGGATGCGCAGGCTGTGGCTCGCGGACTCAGCAACCTGGCGAACGTATTGAGGTTACAAGAAGAATATACGCAGGCACGGGCGCTGAATGAGGAATGTTTGGCGATCTTCCGCGAACTGAATGACAGTACGGGAACTGCCTGGGCTCTGAACCACCAGGGAGATGTGGCGCGCGACCAGGGGGACACGGCTGCGGCGCGGTCTTTGTACGAACAGAGCCTGATATGTTTTCGGGAGCTGAATGACGGGTGGGGCATCGCCGGGACTCTTGCCGATTTGGGAAACCTCACCAAGGAGCAAAAAGACTACAGTGCCGCGGATTCGCTGTACCGGGAGAGCCTCAAGGTATTCCAGGAGTTAGGACATAAACGCGGAGTTGCCCGTTTACTGGAGTGTTTCGCCGGCTCGGCAGCGGCTCAGTCCGAGCCGGACCGCGCTTTACGGCTGGCGGGTGCGGCTGCCGCGCTCCGGCAATCTATTGGTGTTCCGCTTGCGCCGGCGGAGCAGGGGAAACTTGAGAAAAGTCTGGAGCCGGCACGGCAAGAGTTGACGACAGCAGTTGGTAGAACAGCATGGCTGGAGGGGTGGGTCATGCCGATCGAAAAAGCCCTCGAGGAGCTGTTAAAGCCGGCCGCAAACCCGGGCCTGCGCTAGCGCTCAAATTAATAACGCAAACGGGCTTAGCGAGCGTAGTATCCAAATTATTTACTGCTCGTGAAGAAACTTGGCGGCGCCTATTCCGCGGTAGTGGGGTCAATGAGCCGCCTCACGGCCGATATGCGATTCGCCGGAATGCCAGTCCGCCTTGCATGTTCTCGGACGGTGTTTTCGTCCGGAGCGAGGTACACACAATAGACCTTGTCGCCGGTAACGTAGCTTTGCAGCCATTGAATCTCAGGCCCCATTCCTTTGAGAACAGCCAATGACTTTCGGGAGATCTCCTGCAGCTCTGCATCGGTTAAGTTTCCCGCACCCGGTATTTCCCGCTCGATCACGAACTTCGGCATGTGGTGCCCCCCCGAACACGAATGCTAGCAAGTGATTAGATTTGCGACAAGCCCGCATTGCTTCGGCGTATACGCTATCATATGTTTTCGAGGACAAAGCCCGGAGGTAATCATGGATCTTAAATCTGTTCAGAAACCGCTGAAGCAGCAGTACCGCGATGAACCCTCCGCCTCGCAAATCACCCTGAAAGCCAGGGGCGGGCAAACCGAGACTCCGATCGCCTGCTCGGTGGCTATCGGGCGCGCCATTTACAATGCGGAAGCCCACTCGGGGGTGGGAGGCGCGGGAACCGCAGCCTGCTCCGGCGACTTACTCCTCGGTGCTTTATCGGCCTGCGCACAAATCACCTGCCAGATGGTGGCGGCGGCCATGGGAATTCCGACGAAGCGCATCGAGGTCACAGTTGAAGGGGATTTGGATCTTAGGGGCACGCTCGGAATAGCAAAGGACGTGCCGGTTGGCTTTCAACGTATCCGTCTTCGATTTGACATTGAGGCACCCCAGGCGACGCCGGAGCAACTACGCGGATTACGGGAGAAGACGGAACAATATTGCGTGGTCATGCAGACTTTGGTCCAACCCCCAGACTTGCAAACAGACTGGGTCACGGTACAGTAACTCTCGGCTATTTCACATTCATCCCGATATACCTTTTGCTATCCCTTGAGGGCGTTCCTTTCTGTAGGGGTTGAGGCGAACACCCGAACCCTACTCCAATAGGGGCGCCCCTTTTATATTGCGTCGGGTACTTGGGAACTAACCAGAATCGGGGTTGTGGGAAGTGGAGGACGGGGTTCTGGGCGGATGGTCGGCAACTTGGAAGTTATCCAAAAACGGGCAACCGGGCATGTGGGTATTGGTAACCACACGTCCGAATTGCTGACTACTCGGTTGCCGACATACGGGTTCGACTTCCGAACTGAATACTTTCCATCAATCGCGGATGCCCGCCTTTACCGGGTCCCGCGGAGGTCCTTCCAAGGACCGCCGCTCGCATAACGCTCGGGATACAGAACCTTGGGTCGCGGGTCTTCTGCGGTGTCGAGTTGTAAGACCATCCACTTCGGATACGGTATGCCGGGATCCGACGCCACGTCGAGAAGCCGCACGTCGTTGTCCGAGAGCCGCAGGTCTCCGGCACGGATGTTATCTTCCAGTTGTTCGATCTTGCGGGCGGCGACGATCACACTGCTGACGGCCGGGCGGCCCAGGACCCACGCGAGCGCTACCCTAGCTGGGCTTGCGTCATGCCGAGCGGCCACTTCCTTCAGTGCTTCGACGACGCGGTAGCCCATCTCCTTGTCGAACGGCACGAACGCACCCGCATCGGCGAATCGTGTGCCTGCAGGAGAGGGGTTGGCGCGAGTGTATTTGCCGCTGAGGAAACCGCCGGCCAGCGGGCTCCAAACGAGGATACCGATGTTGTGGTACTCAGCGAACGACTGAAACTCGTATTCGAGCCCCCGGCCTACAAGGCTGTAGTACATCTGCGCGGTCACGTACTTCTCCAGACCCAGGCGCTCCTGCAGCATGACCGAGGTTGCTGCCTGCCATGACATGAAGTTGGAGAGCCCGATATAGCGGACCTTCCCCTGGCGCACAAGATCATCGAGCGTCCGCAGAGTCTCTTCCAGCGGAGTGTTGCTGTCCCATCCATGCACCTGGTAGAGATCAATGTAATCGGTCTGCAGGCGTCGGAGACTGGCCTCAATTTCACGCATGATGTTCACGCGGGTCGCGCCGCTATGGTTAAAATTCTCGCTCATCGGGAGGCGGAATTTGGTGGCCAGCACGATTTCGTCCCGCACACCCTTCAAGGCGTTGCCCACCAGAGTCTCGCTCTCGCCGAGGCTGTACACGTCCGCGGTATCGATGAAATTGATTCCCCGATCCAGGGCCGCGTTGACCATCCGCGTGGTTTCCTCCTGACCGAGGTTGCCCATGTTCATCTTGCCGCCGAACTGCATCGTGCCGAGCGCCATCTCACTCACGATGAGTCCGGTATTCCCAAGTTTTCTATACTTCATTGCCCATCCCCCTTCCGCTGCAAACTTAAATTGCGATCGCGTTTGCGAATTCGCCGCAATCCAGACAAAGAACCCGTTCACCGAAAGAGACGGATCCCTTACACGCGCGACAATTCGCCATGATTGTATGCCCAACCCCTGGTAAACGACATATCGGGCACAGACCCTTCTCGGGTAGAATGCGGGGATTCGTATGCATGGCGATTTGGTGGAGCCAACATAGTGCGAAAAACAATCCAAGTTTTTATGGGGTTTCTTTGCTCTCTTGCAGTCGCCTCTGGCACGCTGCCCACGGAAAAGTCGTCGGCTGCAGCCCAGAAACTGCTGGACGACGCAAGATTTGCCGACGCAAGAGCAAGTGAAGAAGGCTTCCTGATTCGAGCCGTTATCAGATTCGGAGAGGGGAAAGGAGAAGAGGTTGAAGGACACTACCTGCTGGCGTGGGCTTCTCCGGCTCGGTGGCGCGAGGAATTTTCGTTATCCGATTTCCGTCAGGTCCGCGTCAGCGCACCGGGCGGCGTTTGGGAGATTAGGGAGCCTAACTTTTTGTCACTGCGGTTGTGGCAGCTGATGCAGGCGTTCAATTTCTATGGCCGTTTCAATCTCCAGAGCGAAGAATCAGCGGGCAAGATTAAACTGAGGAAAAATAATGGTTCCGAGCTACGCTGCATTGATATAACAAGAGAGTCATATCCGCTACGCGAGCTCTGCTTTCAAGAAGGTGCAGCTCAATTGGTCAGCGAACACTACATTCCATCGGACAGGTGGTACAAATTTTCAGACTATCGGGCCATTCACTCCAAATTCTTTCCTGGCCACATAATCGTGCTTGACGGCAAGACCCTCGCAGCGGACTTTTCCGTGTCAAGCGTGGAAGAGACAGTTCCGACAACACTCTTCGAGCCGCCCGCCCAAGCGGGATGGCGTCCATGGTGCGCTTCACCGCAGTCTGGGGGTGACCCCCTGACACCAATCTTTAGTGGGTCGGTTAAGCATCAGGGCGTAGCGACTCTTTATGGGGCCATAGGCACTGATGGTCAGTGGCACGATGTTCACGTTCTGGAATCTGGAGGAGCTAGCCACGATGCAGAGGTTCTCGAAGCCCTTAAGAAAGAGCGTTGGAGGCCAACATTGTGCAACGGCGTTCCGATAGTGGTCGAGACGGTTTTCCGGAGATAATTCTGGTAAGTCCTTCCATGAGAAGGCCGGTGTGAGTCAAGTCTGTTTTTTCTTTCTCGCAGCTGCGTTGTTCCGTTTAAGCCGGGCCGCCTCTGTCGCCATCCTTCCATCCGCACTCTTTGTTGAGCGATTTTCGCTCGGTGCAAGTTGGACGTCCTCATTTCAGCAGCTGCTGCTATCTGATTAACGGGGAAACCGGACCCAAGTTACCGGTAATCCGACTTCTCGGGGCTGACCTGCTCCCCCGAAATTTAGACCAGACAAAAGTCAACTTCTCCGGGTATAAAACGGTGGGAGGAGAAGAAGTATGAAGAGGAGTCGATTCAGCGAAGAGCAGATCATCGCGGTGTTGAGAGAAGCGGAGAGTGGAACACCGGTGAAAGATCTATGTCGGCGAGCGGGCATCAGCGCGGCAACGTTCTACAAGTGGAAGACCAAGTATGAGGGCATGGAAATCAGCGAAATGCGTCGGATGCGTTTGCTGGAGGACGAGAACTCGCGGCTGAAAAAGATCGTGGCCCAGCAAGCGTTGGACATCGATGCGCTGAAGGTGGTGCTGCCAAAAAGTGGTAGGCCCGCAGGCCGAACGAGAGGCCGTGCGGGTTGCTCGCAAAGAAGGAAAGCTGAGCGAGCGACGCGCCTGTGGGCCGATTGGAATGAACCGTGGAAGTTGGCGGTATCAGCGGAAAAAGCGGAACGATGCAACGCTGCGAAAGCGACTTCGAGAGCTAGCCGGGGAGCGCCCCCGCTTCGGTTATCGACGGTTGTACAGAATGTTGCGCCGAGAGAAAGAGAATGGGACAGCGGAGTGGGTAGTGAATCACAAGCGGGTCTACCGGCTTTATCAAGAGGAGGGATTGGCAATGCAACGGCGAAAGGGCAAGCGATTTCACGCCGAAGCACGGGTACCGTTGGAGTTGCCGGCACGGGCGAACCAGATGTGGACGATGGATTTCACGCGTGACAGTTTGGCGGGCGGAGGAAAATTCCGGACGCTGAGCCTGCTGGATGGCTACACACGGGATGCGTTGTGGATCGAAGTGGACAACTCCCTACCCGAGCTGTGCGTGGTGCGGATTATGGAGAGAGTGGCACAGGAACGCGGCGTGCCGGAAGCGATACAGGTGGACAACGGACCGGAGTTCAACAGTCAGGTCGTGGATCAGTGGGCCTACCGGAATGGAGTGGCGTTGCACTTTATCGATCCAGGCAAGCCGGTGCAAAATGCGTTTATCGAAAGCTTCAACGGGAAGTTTCGGGATGAGTGCTTGAACCAGAGTTGGTTCACGAGTTCGGAGGACGCGCGGCGAATCATCGAAGCCTGGCGGGAGGATTACAATACCGTGCGTCCCCACAGCAGCTTGGGGTACAGGACACCGGAAGAATACGCGGCCGAAGTCGCCGCGCGACCGCGTCTTCCCCCACGCCGGTCGTCTCGATCAGACCCGCGTGCGCCCCAAAGGATGTGCAAGAACCCCTGAATGTTTACTTATGACTGGATGAAAACGGGGGGCAGGTCAGGAGTTAAGCAACGTAGAATGGCACGCGGACCAGTCGCAAGAGCGCGCTCTGCAATCAGTACGATTCAGTCTTTAACCCCTAGGTGCAAAGTCTCAAACCGCGGCGGGACGCTTTACTGTAGTAAGAGCGCCTTCCGATTCTTACCGATCCCAACTAGGGCAGCCAGCCCCGTACCAAACAGTAGCAGGGAGCCCGGCTCGGGCACAGCGGTGGAAGAAGTCGTCACGTCGAGAATGACGTTTTCTCCCGGGACGATTCCAGTCAGGCCTGCCCAATCGGTCGCAATGTTATTTGCGTTGAAAGTTACATTGGTCGCGCTGAAACCGGGCACGTTGCTTGCCCCATCCAGTGTGACACCCAAAATCGTCACGCCAGAAAAGGTAAGCAAGTTGCCATTAGCAATGAATAGTCCCCCACTGCTCAGGGACGTGGCGGAGGCACTCCAATCCCCTCCACTGCCAAAAAAAGAATAATCGATCTGATTGTTTGTAATGGTCAGGTTAAACCCCTCTGGACAGACGGTTGCGCAGAAGGTTTCCTGAACCGTGCCGTTGGCGACGAATGTGCCGGGTGACCCGTACCCATTGTAAGCCGCTCCATAGGCGTAGTACTGCGACGTGACAGTGCTTCCGGTCAGGTCAGCATATGCGTTTCCCGCGCAACACAAAACCAATGCAGCCAAGATTGGTACTGCAACTAGCACCTTTCGCATCTAACCCTCCCTAAGGCGGACCTTCCACTTTGCCTTAATACAAAGTGCGGCCCGACCTAGTTTTGGGGCACGTTCGTCACCAATCCCCCATTGCTGAAACGAAAGGATTTCGGGGTGTCAAGCACTGCAAGTTCTTTCCGTACTTGTCCAGAGTATTGGCGTAGTTTACTTAATGCGGATGGCCTCAGACATGTTTTATGAATGTGATATACAGCACATTGTAATTACCAAATGTGAGAATCATCACTCCGGCCTATGCTCGCCCGCGCGAACTCTCAGATTGGCGGGTGCCCCATGCTAGGCCCTGATTAACTCGGAAACCGTCCATGTGGGCTCCGGTACCCAAATTACCAGTAATCCGACCAACTTGACTTACACCGGGCTGCTCATGGAAGGAGTTAATCCCTGGGAAATCCGTTTTGTGATATTCTCCGCACCACTCACCGACGGAACTCGCTCTTCGAGCGACGCAAAATAATCATCACCAGGTTCAATTGGAAAGGAGAGCGTATGAAACGAGTCGCTATGTTAGTGGCTGCAGTTGCGATAGCTGTGGGCTTTCTCTCGTCCATGCCGCGCACAACTGCAAGCTCCGATGAGCAGGCCGCCCCGATCTTCGGAATCAAAATTCCCCCCGGATACCGAGATTGGAGGTTGATCTCCGTGGCCCACGAAGAGGGCAATCTTAACGATATTCGCGCCATTCTGGGCAACGATGTAGCAGTCAAGACCTACCGGGAAGGGAAGCTTCCGTTCCCGGACGGCACCATCATTGCCCGGATCGCCTGGAGTTACGTGCCGTCGGAGGAAAACAACAAAGTCTTTGGTCGTGCCCAGTCTTTCGTACCCGGTTCCGCCCCGGATTGGTACCTTCAGTTTATGGTCAAGGACTCAAAAAAGTACGCCACGACGGGCGGCTGGGGGTACGCTCAATTTAATAAGGACGGCAAACCCGCCGACGAGGCGATGCTCAAGACTTGCTATCCCTGCCACGAGCCCATCAAAGCTCGCGACTTTGTTTTCACGCGTTATGCGCCGTGAAGGCCGAAGCCGAATGGGCCGCCGAAGGTGTTATTCGACATATTCAACGTCAACTCCTGGATAACGCAATATAAAAGGGCGGTTACCGGAAGCTGAGCCCCTGCCCAATAGACCGTTAGCGCAAGTGGAATCCTTTCGTCCTTGTGCGGCAACTATCTTTGGACAACAATGGGGTGGTACGTTTTTCGGGTTATTGCGTCCAATTCGAGGGGGTAGTGTTTGTTCGCAAGGGGCACAACGCAGCCAAATAGGCGCCGGCCGAACCGCCGGCGGGTAGCCTCGGTTGTCGTTTCGCTCGCGTTGCTTTCGTTTTTCTTCCTGCTGCAGGTCGCCCCGCACTCCCATGCTGATGGGCATGACGATGCCGCTTGCCGTATCTGCCAGGTAGCCCACATTGGGGTGGCACCCGCGGTCTCCGCCGTATTGCTGAGCCCGGTTCTTCTTTATTTCGGTGAAATTCTGGCGCCTCTTTGCCTGCACTTCACCGAATCGTTCTCCGCGCAGTCTCCCTCCCGCGCACCTCCTGCCCTGAACGCGTAATCCCTTTTGCTGTTTTATCTCTGGAGCGCGACCCGGCGCGGGTCCCGCCACCGCCAGCCTTTGGCGGGCCTACCACTACACCCACAACTTAGCCCGATGCGGCTTGGAGGAATTATGCGTTTGATATTCCGAGGTCTATTTGTACTTATTACGCAGATGGTTTTACTGGCGATGGTGGCCAGCGCGCAGTTGGGAAATTCCGGTTCGCTCGAAGGCACAGTGAAGGATCCATCGAGCGCGGTGGTGCCGGGTGCGACGGTGCAAATCGTGAATCCGGTCAGCGGATATACACGCACGACGACCACCGACGCCAGTGGCGCGTTCCGGTTCACCAACGTACCCTTCAATCCTTACCACCTCAGCGTCACCGCCACTGGCTTTGTTTCCTTCACCACGGATGTGGAGGTGCGTTCGGCGGTGGCCTCGAAGGCGGACGTTTCGCTCAAGCTGGGCACGGCTGCGACCACGGTTAACGTCACGGAGACCGGCGGCGACCTGCTGGAAAACGATCCGACGAATCACACCGACGTGGACCGCGAATTATTCCGGAAGGTGCCGCTGGAGTCGGCCACTTCTTCGGTTAGCTCGCTGGTGACTCTGACTACGCCTGGTGTTGCGGCGGATTCCAATGGACTGTTTCACGGGCTCGGCGACCACGCGCAGAATTCGTTT
>Ga0074045_10001211_pt1 | contig 25174 bp, 20 predicted proteins | sample BogForMeECP23OM2_FD_94442 | JGI IMG/M metagenome (GOLD analysis project Ga0074045, IMG submission 94442) | Bog forest soil microbial communities from Calvert Island, British Columbia, Canada - Bog Forest MetaG ECP23OM2 | ecosystem: Environmental > Terrestrial > Soil > Wetlands ... | reverse complement strand
GCCGCAAGGAGAAACCCTGCCGCGCAGAAGATCCCGGTTCCCGTGCCGTCCCTGAGGTACGTCCCGGCGAGCAGGTGCCACGGCGCAAAGAGGAGCAGGACGGGGCCCACCCCGAAGTAGACGTAATACCTGCCGTTATAGTAGGTCGCATCGTGCGCGCGGGGCACCCCTTGGGCCCCCGCCCACGGGTCGGGAAGCGCCTTAATCCGGGGATCCGGCTCAAGGCTCAGGTACGTCCTTCCGGAGAGAAGAGCCTCGGTGAGGAGCTGGTAATACGAATGCGGCTCGCGGTCGGGCTCCGGAGCGGTCGATTTAAAGTTCAGGCAGGCATAGGCTCCGAGCACGATCGCCACTGCCAGGGCCACCAGGTGAAACTCGCGCGGGCCGAAGGCAGTCGGGGCTGGCCATGCCTTGCGGGTCGGAGGAGGCGGCTGGGTCATTCCGGGAAGAGGCGAGCAAACCGTTCAAGTTCATCGCGATCAATATCGAAAAGCCCGGCGCCGCGGACGCCTAAAGTGTCGCCAAGCCCCGCGCGCGCCGTCTATGTTCGCGCGCGATGAAATGGATCCTCGGCGCCGGCGCCCTGCTATTCGTCGCAGGGCTCATGTTTTGGCAGTCCAGGGCGGAGAAGGTGTCCTATGTCAACGGGCTGCCCGCGTACAGCACGCTGCCCGGCCGGGAGTACTTCCTTGAGCGCGACTGCTACCTCTTCAAGTTCAAGCGGGCGAGCAGCGACTGGCCCCTGATCGCCTCGAGGGCGACGGTTCCGGCGCTCCCCGAATCCGTCGACCCCAAGAACATCGGCGCTTCGTATCCCGACGTCCGCATCCTCGACGTCATAAAGGCGGGCACGCGCTTCCGGATCGTGTCCGTGCGGCGCACGCAGAGCCCGGCGTCCACCAGCATCTCCTTCGAGGTCCTTCTCGGCGACGAGGTCAGCTTCAAGTACCCGCGCGTCGACGCGTTCTGGATCCTGGACCACTCGCCCGAGAAGGAGGGCAAGGCTCCCCGCGTCATGCCCGACTACGCGGTCCCGCGCTTCAGCTACAAGTCATCAGCCCCTTGAATCTCGTCGTCACAGGAAGCAGCTCGGGCATAGGTCGCGCCCTCGCCCTCCGCCTTGTCGGCCGCGGCCACAGCGTCTGGGGCCTGGCGCGCAGGGACCAGTCCGCGCCCGACGGCCGGCACAAGGGGCAGTTCCGATCCTCGCGCTGCGACGTGGCGAAATGGGAGGAGCTCGAGCGCGTCGCCGGCGAGGTTGCAGGGGCCTGGACGCACGCGGACGGGCTGGTCACGTGCGCCGGCCTCCAGGGCGAGATAGGGCGCGCGGTCACCGCCGACCCGGCGCGCTGGAGCGCGACCGTGCGCGCCAACCTTGACGGCTCGTTCAACGCAATCCGGGCGTTTCACGCCCTTCTTTCACGCGCGCCGAGGCGCGCAAAGATCGTCTGCTTCTCCGGCGGGGGTGCGACCAAGGCGCGCGCCCGGTTCTCGGCCTACGGCGCGGCGAAGACCGCCGTCGTGAGGCTCGTCGAGACGATCGCGGAGGAGGAGAAGTCGGCGGCGCTGGACATCAACGCCGTCGCGCCCGGGGCCATCCACACCCGCCTCACCGACGAGGTCATAGCGCTCGGCCCGGCGGTCGTCGGCGACGCCGAGTACCAGGCGGCGCTCAAGCAGGGGGCGTCGGCCGGAGCCTCCCTTGAGCGGGCCCTCGACCTGGTCGAATGGCTTCTCTCGCCGGAAAGCGATGGAATCAGCGGGAGGCTCCTGAGCGCCCCGTGGGACCCCTGGCCGGGCCTCGCCAGGAATGCGGGGGCGCTGTCGGCCAGCGACGTCTACATGCTGCGCCGGATTCTCCCCGAGGACAGGGGCCTAGGCTGGCAGGCGTAGCCGCGTCCCCGCTACCGGTCCCCGGGGAACAGGTCCTCCGCGGGCTGGTGCGTGCGGGCCAGTATAAGCTCGCCCTCGAAATTGCCCCCGCTCGTGGACATGCCCAGGGGATTTGCCCCGACGACAACCTCCCCCGGTCGCACGGCATAGAGTGCGGTCAGGCGGTCCATGACCATGCGCCCGTCCAGTGAGATTCGGACCGTGCCGGCGGGGGTCTTCCCGTCTGCGTCGAGCGAAGCCATCTCGATCCCGATCGAGTGTATCTCGCCATCCGCCAGGTCGAATGGCGCCGATTCGGTGGCGCCGACGGACCAGTGATCGAGGCCGACGACGTACCTTCCGTCGGTGAGGCCCCGCAGGTAGACGGAATCAGCAGCCCCCACCCGGCCCGCCTCCACCAGAGGCGAGCTTGAGATCCGGCCCTGCTTCGGCGTCAAGAAGCTCAGGAGGATCCTGCCGGGAAGCGCCGGTGGTTGCGCGGCTTTCGACCTCGGGGCGCCGGATCCCGCGCCCCGCAGGAGTGCCGTCCCGGACCATTCGCCGCCGCCAGAGGCGTCCGCCCGCACCGATCCGCCGGTAAAGAATCTTGTCCGCTGCGCGAGCACCACCGAAGGCCCGATCCCGACCACGAGGCGCCCAAGTGACCCGGGTGTCCCGGGAGCAACGGCGTCCCCTATCGCAGACCCGTCCCTGGATATGGTCACGACGACTGGCCTCCGCGCTTCGGCGACCGGACGGCTGGACCACGTGGATACCCCCCCCTCCGTCCAGCCCAGCAGCAAGCCGCCGGCCGATTCGCCCCGGCGCCAGGCGACCCCGGCCGCGCGGCCGTCGTCCCGGTCGAAACGAAGGAGAATCCCGCGTTGGTCCTCGAACGCGACTGAGGGTTCCGGCCTGAACTCGAGGCTTCCCTCCCCTATGGCCCCCAGCTCCCTCCTGGGCGGCTCGGGCTCCAGGATCCCCTCGAACGCGGCCTGCGCCACGCTCGAGTTCATGAGATTCGCGCCAAGGGCGATGCTTCGCCTGTCGGCGGGGACGGGCGCAAGCTCGGGTTCAAAGACAACCCGGCCATTCCAGGTGACCCGCATCCGCTCCGTGCGCCTGTATCGGAACGCCGGGCCGCCTGGCAGCCAATCGACCCGGTCGTCCGCGGACGGCAGATCGACCTCAACATGCTGCGCGCCTGCATAGTCCACCGCAAACTCGGGGGAAGAACGAGCCCCGCCTCCGAACTGATCGTGGATGAGCTGGACGAAACCCGGGCGGACATAGCGGATGGCAAGCGTGTCAAACGCCTGGCGCGATCCGCTCTGGAGGAGCGGCTCGCTGGTCCCCAGGCAGAGCGGAGAGAACTCCAGGCGCATGCGGACCGTCCCCCGGTCCGCAGCCCGCCGCAGGATGACCGGATCCTGCACGGGCTCGCTCCTGACACCCAGGATCGCGCCGCTGAAGGCGTGCTCGGTGCCGTCGGCATGGCGCCATGCGCCCCAGGACTGCAGGGAGGGGGACGAGTCGTGGCTCGCGACGTCGCGCTCGAACCGCGTCACGCCGTCCACGGACACGCATAGCGACCGCTTGAGAATCCCCTGCTGCTCCACCGGCCGATCGCCGAACCAAGGATGGCCCGGCCGCGGCAGCAGGAACGCCCCGGACACCCTGATCTCCGAAGTCGCTCCGGGCTCGATCGCAAACCAACGCCCGAAGGTCCGTCCGTATTCCCAGTATTGGTAGACGAATCTGGCCTGCTCACCCGCCCCGAACTCGACCCACAGCACGTCATCGTATCCGGGGGTGCCCGCCGAACCGACCGGCTCAAGCGCCCCGCGGGCCGGATGCGCGGGCCACCGGAGGCGGACGACCCGGTCGCCCACGGCCGGCTGCGCCGGGAGAAGCGGCCACACAAGGTGGTCGGCGGCCGACGCGACGCGCGAATAGGTGATCGGGTCGGTGATCCGGAAGAACCCCTGGGCCTGCATGCTCCCAAGCACGTTGAATCCGACGGCCACCAGGATGGCGGCCCCGGCGGCCAGCGAGCCCATGCGCGCCGCCCGCCCACCTGCCGACAGGCCCATCCCGAGCGCGGCGAGCACCGCAAGGACCAGCATCGGATGGAAATCGAGCATGTAGCGATTCGCCCGGACCCCGACGGAGGCGGTCACGAGGAAATTAACGGCAAATACGGCCGCCGGAAGCCCGACGATCCATTTGGCCTCCCGCAGGTCCTCTCCAGCGCGACCCCTTGACATCCACATCCATCCTCCAAGGCCGGCGATCGCCAGCGGCAGCCAGACCCATTCGCCGTGCGCGCTCTCGCGGCCCACGTAGTCGTCCGGCTTGATCGATTCGGGGGCCGGAGCCACGAACGGGAAGAAGCCATTCATCGCCGGGGGCCGCAGGTAGTAGAGGCGGGCGTTGTGACCGAGGTTCCCCAGGTGGAACAGCTGCTTCGGCTCGACGCCAATCTGATAGGTGTGGCCGAATTCCAGCGGGCTTCCGAACCGGGCGGCGTTGTAGGCCCCAAGGGCCGCGACAACGGCGCCAAACGCCAAGCCTCCAGCGGCAAGCGCCGACACGATGCCGCGCCTGCGGCCCGCCCCTGAGGCGAGGGCCCCGAAGACAACAATCACGAGGCAAGACGGCGCGAGGTTGGCGCGCGACCCGACCGCGAGACCAGCGGCCACAGCCCCAAGCACAAGCCAAGCCGTCCTTCGCGCGGGTGCGCATCGGGCCCGCGCAATCGCCCAGAGCGACAGCATCATGAACGCATAGCCCGCCGTGATCGCCACCTCGTAGAAGATGGGGCGCCGGAGCGTCGACGCCACCGCAGAGCCGATGCTGATCCCGAGAATGCTCGCGAAGGCCCAAGCGCCCCCCGACCCCGGGAAAAGGCGGCGGCGGGCGTCGAACCACCAGAGAGTCGCAAAAACCAGGCCGGCGGATGCGAAGAACAGCGCGGCTGCCGCCTCGGGAAGGCCCTGCCCGGTCAGCGCCGCGTACGGGAGGTAGAGGACCACCACCGGGACGACGCCGAAGTAGATGTAGTAACGGTCGCGGTAAAGGCTCGCATCCAGCAGGTATGGCGCGTTCCCGGGCCGCTCGCTGGGAGGCAGAGCCAGGAGCGCGGGATCCGGCGCGGCGTCCATGTATAGGTGCCCTTTCCGGAATCCCTGGGCCAGCAGGTTGTAATAATCCCTCTTCGGACCCAGGAACTCCAGCCTGTACCCCGTCGTCGACACGGTCCATGCGTAGAAAAGGACCGATGCAGCGAGCGCCAATGCCGCGGCAGGCAGCACACTCCGGGGGCTGCGCAAGGCGCTCACTTCTTCTCGGGAACCGCCCCCGGACCGGTCTGGCGGCCGTCCGCCACAACGCAACCCAGGGGCGGCGCGGCCTTGAACACCCTGTGCTTCAGGAACAAGTAGCTCACCGTCATCTGAACCACATTCGCGCCGCCGGCGGCAACCCATCCCCGAATGCCGAAGAGCCCGTGCAGCAGCGTGAAGGCCGGCCATTGGATCAGAAACGTCACGACGACGGAAAACAGGTATTCGCCGACGTGCCGCGCGCTCGTCGCGCGGCGATCCCCGAAGGTCCAGAGCTTGTTCAGGGAGAAATGCAGGGCGAGCGCGGGCGGGTACGAGGCGAGGAACGCGGCCTGTGCGCCAAGTCCAAGGCCGCGGGCGAGCAGCGCATTGAATCCCATGAAGAAAACCGTGACGATCCCGCCCACGAGCCCAAACCGCACCAGGCGGTTCGACGCCGCGCGGCGCAGATGCGAGAGCCCTGCGGATTCGGGGGAACGTGTCGACACCCGAGAGAGCCAAACCGCAGCGCGGCAATCCTGACAAGACACATCTCAATCGCCGCAAGCCGCCGGGGACCGGAAACGGCGCGGCCCGCATCGGGCCTTTTCGGGTTGATTACCGGCACCGCATCGGCAGACGCTGATCGCTTATGGCCCCCGCAGCTGCCGTGCCCCTGAATTTCGCTGTGATTGGCTGCGGACTGATCGGAAAGAGGCGGGCTGCCGCGCTCGCACAGGTTCCGGGAGCCCGCCTGCGCTGCGCGTGCGACCTGGACGCGAAGCGCGCCTCCGAGGCGGCCGCGCTCGCGCCCGGGTGCGGGACCGCCACCGATTTCAGGAGCGTGGTCGCCGACGCCGGCGTGGACGCCGTCGTCGTCTCGACCCTAAACGCCTCGCTTGCGCCCATAGCGCTCGCCGCGGCGAACGCGGGAAAGCACGTGCTCATCGAGAAGCCAGGCGCGCTCGGCGCCTCGGGGCTCCGGGACGTCCAGTCGGCGGCCGCGGCCCGCAACGTGCGCGTGCGGATCGGCTACAACCACCGCTTCCACCCCGGGATCGCCAAGGCGCGCGAGATCGTCGACTCCGGCGGCCTCGGGCCGCTCATGTTCGTCCGGGGCCGCTACGGCCACGGCGGCCGCAAGGGCTACGACCGCGAATGGAGGGCCGACCCGAAGCTGTCGGGCGGCGGTGAGCTGATCGACCAGGGGGTGCACCTGATCGACCTCGCCTCGTGGTTCCTCGGCGAATTCACCTCGGTAAGCGGGCATGCGGCCACGTACTTCTGGGACATGAAGGTCGACGACAATGCGTTCCTCAGCCTGCGCACCGCCGCCGGCCAGACCGCGTGGCTGCATGTGAGTTGCACCGAGTGGAAGAACATGTTCTCGCTCGAGATCTACGGCCGGAATGCCAAGATATCCGTCGACGGCCTCGGCGGTAGCTACGGGACGGAGCGGACCACTCATTACCGGATGCTTCCCCAGATGGGGCCTCCGGAGATGACAACCTGGGAATTCCCCGGCAGCGACGGCTCCTGGGCCGCCGAAACCGCCGCATTCGTGGACGACATCCGGCAGGGGCGCCCACCCTCGCCGGGCTTGCAGGAGGGCATAAGGACGCTCGAAATAGTCGAGTCGATCTACAAGAAGAGCGGCTACCCCACTTCATGATCATCACACGCTCGCCCCTGCGCGTCTCACTCGGAGGCGGAGGCACCGACCTCCCCAGCTATTACAGCGAGCACGGAGGCTTCCTTGTCGCCGCGGCGATCGACAAGTATGTCTACATCACCAAACACACGACCTTCCAGGAGGAGATCATCGTCAAGTACTCGAAGCTGGAGCGGGTCGCGTCGGTGGACCAGATCGAGCACCCCATCGTCCGCGAGGCGCTCAAGCTGACGGGGGTGACGGACCCGCACATCGAGCTCACCTCGATGGCCGACATCCCCGGGGGAACCGGGCTCGGCTCGTCGGGCAGCTTCACGACGGCGCTCCTCAAGGCCCTCCACACCTTCAAGAAGAACCTCGTTTCGGCCGCGGAACTGGCGGAGCAGGCCTGCGACATCGAGATCAACAGGCTCGGCGAGCCCATCGGCAAGCAGGACCAGTACATCGCGGCGGTGGGCGGCATCACCGCGTTCACCTTCCACAAGGACGGCCGGGTGGAGTTCCGGCCCTGCAAGATCACGGAGGAGACGATCTACAACCTGGAGGACAACCTGCTGCTCTTCTTCACCGGGTACTCGAGGAGCGCGTCGTCTATCCTGAAGGACCAGGACGACCGCTCGAAGAAGAACGACTCGTCCATGATCGAGAACCTCCATTTCACGAAGGAATTGGGCTACAAGTCCCTAGAATGCCTCGAATCCGGGAACCTGGAGGAGTTCGCGATGCTCATGGACGTCCACTGGCACCGCAAGAAGGCGAGGAGCGCCGGGATGAGCAACTCGCAGATCAACCAGTGGTACTCCCACGCGATGGCGAACGGGGCCCTCGGGGGAAAGCTGATCGGCGCCGGCGGCGGCGGCTTCCTCATGTTCTACGCGGGCGACAAGAAGCTCCTGCGCCACGCGATGCGCGACAAGGGCCTGCAGGAGGTGCGCTTCAGGTTTGACTTCGAGGGCACCAAGGTCGTCGCGCAGAACTGACCGCTGCTTGAACGCCTCGGACCTCCCCGTTGCCATCCTGGCGGGCGGACTGGCGACCCGCCTCAAGCCCATCACCGAGAAGGTGCCGAAGCTGCTCGTCGAGGTGGCCGGCGAGCCCTTCTTCTCCCACCAGCTGCGCCTCATCCGCAAGTCGGGCCTCGCGCACGTCGTGCTCTGCGTCGGCTACCTCGGCGAGCGCATCGTCGAGCGCTACGGCGACGGCGCGAAATGGGGCGTCAGGATCGACTACTCGTTCGACGGGCCGAGGCTCCTCGGGACCGGCGGCGCGCTGATCCGCGCGCTGCCCCTCCTGGGGGACGCGTTCTACGTCCTCTACGGCGACAGCTACCTGCCGATCGACTACCAGGCGCTCGGGCGCCGGTTCGCCGAGTCGGGCAAGCTGGGCCTCATGACCGTCTACGAGAACAGGGAGCGCTACGACGCGAGCAACGTCTGGTTCGAGGGCGGCTCGATCCGCGCCTACGACAAGAGGGAGAAGGTCCCGTCCATGCGGCACATCGACTACGGCCTCGGGGTGTTCAGAAAGGCGGCCTTCGACCCCTTCCCGCGCGACGCCGTCGTCGACCTGGCCGACGTGCAGAAGGCCCTGCTTGCGCGCGGGGAGCTCGCCGGGTGCGAGGTCACGCAGCGCTTCTACGAGATAGGCTCCCATGCGGGCCTGGAGGAGCTCGACAGGCTCCTTCGGGCGCGCGCACCAGGCGGCTCTTGACGCCCCGCATCGGTAGCGTCCTCTTCAACCATAAACAACATGTCGTACTCAGCACAGCACCTCAAGGAAACGGCCGAGATCGTGGCCAGGATCAACCCGGCGGACTGCGAGAAATGCGTCGCCGAACTGCGCGCCGTGAGGGAGCACGGGGGCAGGCTGTTCCTGCTGGGAGTCGGGGGCAGCGCGGCAAACGCATCCCACGCGGTCAATGACTTCAGGAAGATCACGGGGATCGAGGCGTACGCCCCGACCGACAACGTCTCCGAGCTGACGGCCCGCACGAACGACGACGGATGGGCCAGCGTGTTCGTCGAGTGGCTGCGCACCGGCAGGCTCAGCAGCCGGGACTGCCTCTTCATCCTCTCGGTCGGCGGCGGCAACCTGGAGAAGAACGTGTCGCCAAACCTGGTCGCCGCCATGCAGCTCGCGAAGCAGGTCGGCGCGAAGATCATCGGGATCGTCGGCAAGGACGGGGGCTACACGGCCAAGGTGGCCGACGCCTGCGTCATCGTCCCGACCGTCAACCCCAACAGCGTGACCCCGCACAGCGAGGCCTTCCAGGCGGTGATCTGGCACCTGTTCGTCTCCCATCCCGACCTGAAGGTGAACCAGACCAAGTGGGAGTCGGTGACGGCCAAGCCCTGAGAGGGATGGCTCTTCGGCCCGCAGTATTCCTCGACCGGGACGGCACGCTGAACGTCCAGACCATACGCGACGGAAAGCCGTACGCGGCCGACAGGCTGGAGGACTTCCGCCTGTTCGACGGGGTCGCCGAGTCCTGCCGCGCCCTGAAGGCGGCCGGCTTCCTCCTCGTCGTCGTCACCAACCAGCCCGAGGTCGGCCGCGGGACGGTCCCCGAGGCGACCGTCGACGCGATCCATGCGCAGCTGCGCAGACTCATCCCCGAGATCGACCGGGTGGAGGCGTGCTACGACCCCGGGCGCGGCGAGAAGTCCCTGAGGCGCAAGCCCGAGCCGGGCATGATCCTCGACGCGGCGAAGGCGCTCGGGATCGACCTGGAGCGCTCCTGGATGGTCGGCGACCGGTGGCGCGACATCGAGTGCGGCAAGCGGGCCGGGGTCAGGACCGTGTTCATCGACTTCCGGTATTCCGAGAAGTTCACGTCGGAGCCCGACTACACCGTGGCCGCCTTCCCCGAGGCGGCCTCCCTTATTCTCGGGATGGCGGGCCGGGCCCGCCCGGTTGTCTATTCTCCTTGCCCGATTCCCAACACTGACCTCAATTCCGGGTTACAAAAACCATGAAATCCCTCAACGACCTGAAGATACAGCTTTATGCCGACGGGGCGGACAAGGCCGGCATACTGGACCTATACTCAAAGCCCTACATCAAGGGCCTGACCACGAACCCGAGCCTGATGAAGAAGGCCGGCATCAGGGACTACGAGGCGTTCGCAAGGGACATCCTCCAGACGGTCAAGGCCAAGCCCATCTCGCTCGAGGTCTTCACGGACGACTTCACGGACATGAAGCGCCAGGCGCTCAAGATCTCGGCCCTCGGAAGCAACGTCTACACGAAGATCCCGATCACGAACTCGCGCGGCGAGTCCTCGCTGCCGCTCGTCAGGGAGCTCGCCAAGCAGGGCGTGAAGCTGAACATAACGGCCATCCTGACGCTCAGGCAGGTTGCGGGGGTCGCCGAGGCGCTCAATCCCGCCGTCCCCTCCGTCGTCTCCGTCTTCGCGGGCCGGATCGCCGACACGGGGGTCGACCCCGTGCCGCTCATGCGCGCCTGCGGCGCCCTCCTCCAGGGGCATTCCAAGGCGGAACTCCTCTGGGCCAGCACCCGCGAGGTCCTCAACATATTCCAGGCCGAGGAGAGCGGCTGCGCCATCATCACGGTCCCCCACGACATACTCGGCAAGGCCGCCAAGTTGCTCGGCATGGACCTGACCGAGCTCTCGCTCGACACGGTCAAGACGTTCGCAAAGGACGCGGCCGAGTGCGGCTACAAGCTCTGACGCGCCCACTTAGTCATTTACCTGCCGGGCGGACTCCTGCAAATCTCGGGGTCCGACCGTTTTCTAATGCCCACACGGACACGCCTGTTCAGTCTCCTCGTCGCGGCGCTGGCCCCTGCAGCGCCCCTCGCCGCCGCCAACCTTGACGGGTCGTCAACGGATGCCGGAAACGCCGAGGCGGCAAGGCTTTACACGGAGGCCAACGATTATGTGAGCACGATGTCCGAGGGGAGCTACTCGTACGCCTACCTCCAATTCTACTGGAAGAACGCCCAGTCCAACGTCGATCGCGTGCGCCGCGTATACCCGGGATCCCCCACGGCCCGTGCGATTGCGCGCGGCGACCTGAAGCTTGGGCCCTACCCGCTCGACTACTTCAAGCGCCGGGTCCTTTTCAACCTCGAGCGCAAGCGCCTCGGGGCGTTCGACGACGTCAACTGCGCCATATTCCTGTACGGCCTCGACGAGAAAAGGAATGACCCCGTCCGGGAGGAGGCCCTCGCTGGCATCCTCGAGGTGATGGCGCGGCGCCAGCGCTGGGGCGAGGTCATGGCATTCCCGGTGCTCGAGGAGCACCGGCCGCTGCTCCTGCGCAGCATCTTTCGCGTGGCGGCGGACTACGACCAGAAGAAGATCGTCGAGGACGTGATGAATGGCGCGACTCCGGCGGAAAGGATCGCGGCGGGATTCGACCCGATCAGGGCCGAGGCGCTGGTTCTCCTCGGCAAGCCGCGCTCCGACTTGTTCGCGTTCGTTGCGGCCCACCCGGGGGACGACGTGCGGACCGCGGCGCTTCGCGCCGTGGTCGCGCGCGCGGTTCTCATCCACCGCCGGGAATCGCTCCACCTGTCGCTCGGCCAATCGATACCGGACATCCACTTCAGCGTCCAGCGCCTGGCCGTGCGCGACGACGTCCCGGCAATGGCCGCCCGCCTCTTCCCGGGCAGGCCCGAGGCCGCCGCGCCGCTTCTCGACGTCTACCGGGCCGACCTCGGCACGGCGCCCGATTCCGGGGCCCCCACCGACGCCCATGTCGCCTACCTGACGTACCTCGCCGACGAGGGCCGGCTCGACGACATGGCGTCGTACGCGCGCGCAGCCGGCCTCACGGCCCAAGCCAGGCGGGCGTGCGACCTCAAGGCGATCGAGCTCTACGCCGAGGCCGGCCGGTCCGGCGACGCGGAGCGCGCCCGCAATGAGTTCGGCTCCCGCGGCGCCGGCGAGCGCGACCAGGCCGCCCTTTCCGAGTTCATCGGGCGGATGGACTCGGCAAGGGTCCCGCTCGTCGTCCGGGAGAAGACGTTTGCGGACCTGCCGATCTCGGATCCCTGCGTCCTGGCGGCCGCCATCATGGACTGGAGCCTTTCACCAAACCGGTCGCAGAGGGGCGCGACGCCGTGGGACGCCGTCGTCTTCAAGGTGGCCGGCGGCTTTGAGAACCTGCCCGAGCCCGAGTCAACCGCCGTCAGTGACGCCGCAAGCGCCGTGAAGCCGTACTGAACGACGGCCAACCGGCCCATTTCCAGGTGAACATCCTCTTCGTAAACTACGGCGATTTCACCACCAACAGCCTGAACCACATTGGCGGCTTCGCGAACGTCCTGTCGGCTCACGGGCACGCCTGCGTGGTGGCGGTCCCCTATGGAAAGGACTCGCTCTCGGCGGTGCCGAACCCGGTCTTCATCGCCGCACTCTACGAGGACCTCCTCGTGGAGCCCGCCTACTTCCCCGACCGCGGCACGGCCGACGTGATCCATGCGTGGACGCCCCGCGAGTGCGTGCGCAGGTTCGTCCTCGCCTACCAGAAGTCCGCCAGGCAGCCCGCAAGGCTGGTCGTCCACCTGGAGGACAACGAGGAGAACCTGATCACGGCGTACGCCCGGCGTCCGATCGGGGACCTCAAGCGGATGAACTGTGAGGAGCTCGACTCGGTCCTTGCCGACAGCCTCCCCCACCCGGTCCGCCACCGGATGTTCCTGCGCCTCGCGGACGCCGCGACCGTGATCGTGGACCGGCTGGGCGAGCTGGTCCCGGCCACCGTGCCGTGCTCCCTCCTGCAGCCGGGCGTGGACCCCGGCTACCTCGGGACCAGCGGCGCGGACCCCTCGCTTCGCACGGAGCTCGGCATCGCGGAGAACGAGAGGCTCATCGTCTTCACAGGCAGCAACACGTTCGCAAACGAGCCGGAGATGCGCGAGCTGTACGTGGCGGTCAGGCTCCTGAACCAGCGCGGGACGCCGACCCGGCTCGTGCGGACGGGCTTCAACAGGCCGGAGTTCCTCGAGGGCCTGTCGCCCGACCTCAAGGCCCACGTGCTCGACCTGGGGTTCGTCGCTAAGGCGAGGCTTCCGAGGCTCCTCGCCCTGGCCGACGTGCTCGTGCAGCCGGGCCGGCCCGGGCCTTTCAACGACTACAGGCTCCCGTCCAAGCTGCCCGAGTTCCTCGCCTCGGGCCGGCCGGTCGTCCTGCCGCCGACCAGCATCGCCCTCGAGATGAAGGACGGGGTCGAGGCCATGTTCCTGTCGAGCGGTACCCCGGAGAACATCGCCGACTGCTGCGAGAGGATATTCGGGGACCCCGCCCTCGGCGCGAGGCTGGGGAAGAGCGGGGCCGCGTTCGCCCGGAAGCACTTCGACCTCGAGACGAACACGCAGGCCCTGCTCAAGATCTACCAGAAGGCGATCGCGAGGTCCCCCCGGCCGTGCTGGGAGGCGATCAGGAACTCCGGGGGCTCGGAGCTGACGGCGGCGGTCAGCGAGCTGGCAGACGCGCTCGGGCCCGCCGGCGAGAGGAGCGCCAAGCGCCCGGCCGACATCGCCGCGCTGGCGGCGGACCTGGCGGCTGTCGTCCGGGTCGAGGACGAGCGCCAGTCCCGCGCGGCCGAGGAGCGCGACCGGGTGCGCCAGATCCTCGAGGAGAAGGTGCGCCACCTCGAGCTCCAGAGGGACCTGACGAACCAGCACTCCCAGAACCTCGAGGAGAAGATCGCATCGCAGGAACGCCACCTGAAGCTGCACAAGAAACTGACGGAAAGGCATATCCAGAACCTGGAGACCCGGATCATCGGGGTCGAGAGGATCGCCCGCGCACAGGCGGAGACCGCTGCCGCCGCGGGTGCGGCCGCCTCCGCCGACCACGAGAGGCTCGTGGCGCGGATCCTCGAGATGGACGCCGAACTGAAGGCGCGCGAGGAGCGCCTGAAGGCGATCGTACGGTCCCGGTCATGGAAGCTCTCCGCGCCGATGAGGGACGTGGAGAGGTTCCTCGGGCGGATGAGATCCCGGCCCGCGCCGCCGCAGCCGGCGCCGGCCGCCCGGGAGGCCGGCGCGCCCGGCGCCCCGCCCGCCGCGGCCCCGGCGCCCGCCGCGCCCCCCGCGCCCGACTACCACTACACCTTCAACTTCGACCACCCGAGGACGTGGAGCACGGCTTCTAACAAGCTCCTGATCCTCGGCTGGTGCTACGAGAACTCCGGCTCCCCGATCCTCGGCATCCGCGCCCACTTCGCCGGCGAGACGACCGAGGGGATCTACGGCTCGAAGCGCCTCGACGTCCTCGCCTCGACGGGGATGAGGCAGGCGGAGTACTGCGGCATCAAGATCGACGTGCGCACGCACCTGGGCGACCACCCCCTCGTCGTCGAGGTGCGCCACGAGGACCGCTGGAACCCCTTCTTCCAGACGATGGTGCACGTCGGCAAGGCCGGGGACCCCACCGAGCTGAGCGAGTACGAGAAATGGTGCCAGCAGCACGAGGCGCTTTCGGAGGAGGACCTCGGCGCCATCGGCCGGCACATCGAGGCCTTCAGGTCGAGGCCGCTCATCTCCGTGGTGATGCCGGTCTACAACACGCCGGAGGGCCTGCTCGCGCAGGCACTCCAGTCCGTCGTGGGCCAGCTCTATCCCAACTGGGAGCTGTGCGTCGCCGACGACGCCTCGAGCGAGCCCCATGTGCGCAGGGTCCTCGACGGCTTCGCCTCGCGCAATCCCCGGGTCAAGGTGGCCTACAGGCAGGCCAACGGCCACATCTGCGAGGCGACCAACACGGCGCTCGCCCTGGCGACCGGCGAATACGTCGCCCTGTTCGACCACGACGACGTGCTCTCGCCGACCGCGCTCTACGAGGTCGCGGCCGAGATCGACGCGCACCCCGACGCGCAGCTCATCTACTCGGACGAGGACAAGGTGGACATGGAGAACCGCCGGTTCGACCCCTACTTCAAGCCGGACTGGAACCCGGACCTCAACCACGGCCAGAACTACACGTCCCACCTGTCCGTCTACAGGGCCGACCTCATCCGCGCGGTCGGCGGCTTCCGCAAGGGCTTCGAGGGGAGCCAGGACTGGGACCTCGTCCTGCGCGCGGTCGAGAGGATCCCGGCCTCCGCGATCCGGCACATCCCGAAGCTGCTCTACCACTGGAGGGCGGCCCCGGGCTCGACAGCCCTCCAGCTCGCCGAGAAGACCTACCCGATCGAGGCCGCGCGGATGGCGCTGGAGGACCACTTCAAGCGCACGGGCCAGGCCGTGGACCTGCAGCCGGTGCCGGGGGACCACTGGCGGGTCAGGTATCCGGTCCCGTCACCGGCGCCGCTTGTGACGCTCATCATCCCAACCCGAAACGCCGTCAAACTTCTGCGCCGGGCGGTCACGAGCATCCTGAGCGTGACCGACTACCCGAACCTCGAGATTGTCGTCGTCGACAACGGCTCGGACGATCCCGAGACGGTGGCCTACCTTGCGGACATAGGCAGGGGCGCCGACCCGCGCCTGTCGGTCCTGTCCTACCGGGAGGCCTTCAACTACTCGGCGATAAACAACCTCGCCGTTCGCGAGGCCCGCGGCGAGCTGGTCGGCTTCCTGAACAACGACGTGGAGGCGATCGAGCCCGGATGGCTCGCGGAGATGGTCAGCCACGCCGTCCGCCCGGGGATCGGCGCCGTCGGCGCCATGCTCTACTATCCCCTGAACACGGTGCAGCACGCCGGCGTCGTCCTCGGCCTGGGCGGCGTCGCCGGCCACCCCTTCAAGGAGTTCCCCCGCGGTGACCAGGGCCAGAAGAACCGCCTGCGCCTCGTCCAGAACTACAGCGCCGTGACCGGCGCGTGCATGGTCATCCGCAGGGACCGCTTCCTCGGGGTCGGCGGCTTCAACGAGAGGGACCTGGCGATCGCGTTCAACGACGTCGACCTATGCTGCAAGCTCCTCGCCGCGGGCTACCGGAACCTGTGGACGCCCCACGCGGAGTTCTACCACCACGAGAGCGCCACGCGCGGCGTCGAGGACACCCCCGAAAAGAAGGCGCGCTTCCAGGCCGAAATCGATTACATGATGAACACCTGGGGGACGCTGCTCATGGCCGATCCTGCATACAATCCCAACCTGACGCTCGTCGGCGAGGACTTCTCGCCGGCCTACCTGTCGCGCGCGCTCAAGACATGGATGGCCTACCTCCAGTGAGTCCTGCCCCGGGCGACCCGGGGGCGCGATTGGCGGCCCTCCAGGCCGAGCTCGAGAGCGTCAGGCGCCGGGAGGCGGAGTTCCGCGCGAAGATGGTCCACGAGTTCCTAGACCGGGGCGAGCGCAACACCTACGTCCACGTCCTGCACGAGGAGCGGGCGGCGCTCGTCAAGCGCCAGCAGGAGTCCTTCGCCGACCTCGAGGACCTGACCCGAAAGATCGAGGCCGAGTCGGCGAGGGTCGCCGCGCTTGAGGCGGAGCTTGCCGAGATCAGGGGCTCCTGGCTCTGGCGAGTCTCGGCCCCCGTTCGTGCGGCCGCGCGGGCGCTCGGGCGCGGGGCTCCGGCGCCCGCCGCCGGGCGCGCCGGGGTCGAGGGCGGGGTCTTCGCCTACTACCTGCACACGTCGCCCTTCCGGATCTACCGAGACGACCGCTTCACTCTGCGTGGCTGGGCCTGGCCCCAGGACGGCCGCGCCGTGACCGCCGTCAGGGTCAGCCTCGACGGGCGCGTTTTCGAGGGCCGCCACGGGCTCGAGGAGCCGGAGGTCATCGCGCGGTACGGCCCCCAGGCGGCCAACCCCAAGCCCGGCTTCGAGATCACCTTCGAGACGCCCCCGGGCCGGCACTCGCTGAGCCTCGAGGCGCAGATCGATGGTGCCGCGTGGCGCCGGATCATGGCGACGACGATCTGGTGCGAGCCCCGCAGCCGATGAGCGACGAGGCCAAGGCCCGATGGCAGGCCGCCGCCGCCTCCCTCGGGGAGCGCTCGGCCTACAAGAAGGTCTGGGACCTTCAGGCGGGCGACCCGGACCTCGCGTCCCTCTCCGTCGCCGGCCACACGGACGAGGCGACGCTCGAGCTCACCGGCCGCGGGTTCATCGACACGCTGCGCTCGACGGTCGGCGTGGACCGGGACGACGTCGTCCTCGAGATCGGCTGCGGGATCGCGCGCGTGGGCAGGCCGCTCAGCCTCGAGTGCCTCCACTGGTTCGGGGCCGACATCTCCGGCGTGATGCTCGGGCACGCCGCCGCGCGCCTCAGGGACCGGCCCAACACGACGCTGGTCGAGCTGGCGACCGTGGGCCTCCAGGAGTTCCCGAGGGACGCCTTCGACCTGGCCTACTGCACCATCGTCTTCATGCACCTCTTCGAATGGGACCGCTACCGCTACGTCGAGGAGGTCTTCCGGGTCCTGCGGCCGGGCGGCCGCTGCTACTTCGACAACTTCAGCCTCGACTCGGAGCACGGCTGGAACGTCTTCATGGACGGCGCGCGATACCCGCTCGAGCGCCGCCCCGCCCACCTGAGCATGTCCTCGTCCAGGGAGGAGCTGGGCACCTACCTGGGGAGGGCCGGGTTCGCCGACGTGCGGGTCCACGACCTGCCGAACGAGCTGATCGCCGCGACGGGGCGCAAGCCGGACTGAGGCGCCGGCCTAGTGCAGGTTGTACTTCTCGACCAGGGCCCTCGCCCTCTCCATCGTGAGAAGCGGGATCCCCGGCACTGAACGCGGCCCCGGACTGGGCTCAACGAGCATGATGCGGCGCGACTCGGCGCCGCGCGAGTCCGAGAAGGGCGCCAGCGTCTCGGGCCAGAGCCGGCACAGATGCACGGCCAAGAGGGCGAGGATGCCCGCCGCGCAGGCGCCCCGCAGGCCCCCCGGGACCGGAATCCTCTCCCACAGCCGCGAGAGCCAGAATGCGGCCAGGGGCGCCATGCCGATCAGGGAGGCGTACTGGTACCGGGAGCCCACCGTCGTCGGCAGGCCCGTGTGATAGCGCCCGATTCCAAGGAGCGCCGCGTTGCCCAGCTCGAAGGCCACGAGGAGGACGAAGAGGAGGCGCTGGCGCCCCCGGCTCCGCAGAAGGGCCCATCCGACGATCGCAAGCTTGCATAGGCCGAGGCAGGCGACGGTGCGCCAGCCCCAGGACTCGACCGAGAACAGGAGATAGGCGGGGTTGAGGAGGTAGTACCAGGCCCCGTAGACCGCGGCCTCGCCCCAGTGGCCCCCCATGTGGTGCTCGTTGCCCGTCGAGAGGGCGGCGATCAGGACGCCCACGGCGACCGAGGGCAGGACGTATCCGGCGACGCGCGCCGCGGTCCGCCCCGGCGCGACCGGCCCCGGGCACCCGCCGGGCCAGAGACACCCCAGCGCCAGGACCGGCCCGGCAAGCACGCCGCGCGAGAACGACAGGGCACTCGCGGCCGCCCAGGCGAACGAGGCCCGCCCGGACGGCGCCCTCAGGAAGCCGTCGAGGGCGAGGAGCATGAAGGTCGCCGACAGGACCGCCGACCATTGGACGGTCCACGAGAGCGTCTCGAGGTTGGCAGGCGTCAGACCAAAGACGACCAGGGCCAGGATCACGGCGGTCCACGGCAGGGCGCATGCGCGCATCACGCGGCCGAGGAGCACGACGTTGAGCGCGTGGGTCAGCCACACCATGGCGATCATCGCAAGGTACGAGCCCCGGAAAAGCACGACGCCGCCCCCCCATCCAAGCTTGAAGAGCGGCACGAAGTTCTCGGCGAAGGTCCGCCACATCCAGCGCCAGAACCCCATCCTGTCGATCTGGTCGATCAGGTCGAACTCGTCGCCGAACCAGAATAGGCGCCCGAAGAGCTCGCGGTGCGCCGCGAGGGGGGCCAGGGCAAGGACGCCCAAGGCCGCCAGGATAGGCCAGTCCCAGGTCCTGGGCGCGCCGCGGCCGGGATCCGCGCCGGCGCTCATGGTCCTCCCCTCCCGTCAAAGCGCATGGAGGCGACGTACGACCAGCCCCAGCGGTTGTCGCCCGCGACGCCGGGCTCCATGCGCAGGACGAGCGAGGCCGGCGGATCCGCCGGGACCGGCAGGTCGACGCGCTTGGTCCCGCGGTCGCCGGGGCTCGCCACCGGGTCAAGGAGGCGGCTCCACAGGCGCTCCACGCGCCCCGAGTCCCAGACACCGTCCAGGTCGAACCTGACCCCCTCCGTGTGCCCGTCACCCGTGTAGGCACCCTCGCGTATGCCAAACTCACAGGTGAGGCGGGCGGCGCCCGCGGGGACGGCGACGGCGACCGCCCCCTCGGCGTGAATCATGACCGCCTTTCCCCCGGGCGCGTCGAAGATCTCGGGGTCGAACTCCGAGGTGACGGACATGGGGCGCCGGTCGAAGATGCCGAGCTCCACCAGGCTCCTCAGCGGCACCGACGGGCGCAGCTCGATCGCCGGCAGCTCGAACACCCCCACCCGCACGCGGCTCCAGAACTCCTCCTGGCCCGCGGGCGCCTCGAAATGGAAAGACCTCACCCACGAGTACTCCTGTCCGGTGAGGAAGGACGCGACCTCGTCGCCGGTCTCGAGCGTGGGGGCCAGGATGAACCCGTCGCGCGCGACCCGGGGGACGACCCTCCACAGGCGCCGGGCGCCCTCGCGGTCGGTTGTCGCGATCTCGAGCGCCGCGGGCTTGTAGAGGAGCGCCCGGAGGCGGCCGAGGTTGTTGCCGACCGGGTCGGCCCTGAGCCAGACCGGGTGGCTGCGCCCCGGCGGGAGCGCCACCTCCTCCGAAAGCCCCACCGTCCTCTCGAAGAGGAGGCGGCGCTGGGTCGGAACCCCCGGGATCGGCGCGACCCGCTTAAGGAGCCAGTAGCCTCCGTCCTCGAGGACGGGCGCGTAGCATCCCGGAAGCGCGGCGACGAGCGCCGCGTCGTCCTGGCCGGGATAGCGGTTGTCGATCCTCTCGTCGCCCCAGATGAGGAACTGCGGCGCTCGCCCCGACTGGTAGTAGCGCAGATTCCAACCCTCCAGGCCGGGAGTGTACGCGGTGTAGCCCTGGAAGATCGGCCTCGGAGCCATCGTGAGGCCGTTCAGGAGCGCGACCCCGGTGTTGAAGTCGTAGACGTCGACGCCCCCTTTCCCGACCGCGGCCCGGACGAGCGGGAGCGAGGCCTGCGCGCAGGCCTCCTCGTACGAGCGCTGCCAGTCCCGCGGGAGCTCGCCGAGGCGCCGAAGCGAAATGGTGTTCCAGTAGATGCGCTCCCACACGATCCGGGGTCCCTGTGCATAGTAGGGGGGGTCGAACCACGCGACGGCCGCCAGGCAGCACGGGACCGCGGCGTCGGACCAGTGCCAGCGCCTCCCGGGAAGGAGCAGGCCGGGGACCACGGGCGCCAGGCAGAGCGCATACCCAAAGAAGCCGAAGACATGGCCGCCCAGCGGCACGAGGTCCGCCCGCGTGAAGCTCTCCTTCCACATGACCAGCAGCGAGAACGCCAGGAAGCCGCAGGCCCCGGTGGCGTACGCACGCTCGGGCATTGCGCGCCACGCCGACCAGACCAGGGCCGCGCACGCGAGGGCCAACCCGGCGCCGCAGGCGAAGGCGGGCCACGGCTCGTCGATGCCCATCGCGTCGCCGTAGGCCGACGAGATCTCGAAGCCGCGGCGCAAGAAGGGGTACAGGTTGTCGGGGCTCTGGCCCGCCGCGACCCATGCGCCCACGACCGCCGCGGCGTAGGCCGCGGCCACGGCCCATGCGCGGCCCCAGGAGCCCCGTCCGCCCCAGCATGCCATCGCCGCGACTACCCCGCCGGAGGCGACCACGAGGTACGTGAACTTGAGCTGCGCCAGGAACCCGAGGACCAGGGCCCACGCGACCGGGCGCGCGGCCGACGCCCCCCCGCCCATCATCCCCGAGATGACGATGAGCGCCATGAGGACGAAGTAGGCGATGTCCTGGAACAGCCAGTGGAAGGCGAGGAACAGGGCCGCGAACGCGACCCGCCTCCAGACTGCGAGCCGGCGCGTGAGCCAGACGAGCGAAAGGGCGACGAGGAACTGGGCGGCCACCTGCCACATGAGGATCGGCACGGCCTCGGCCAGGCCCATGTGGTAGCGCGCGCAGAGGAAGCCCCAGGGGCCCCAGGTGAAGATCAGGTCGCGCCCGAACTGCGCGCCGTGCGCCCGGGCTTGGATCAGCATCTCCTGCCACGAGCCGTCGAGGGACACGGTGGGCTGGAGCGGGATCTCGACCAGCGAGAGCCCCAGCGCGAGGGTGAGGACCACGGTCACGGCGGCGGCGGCCAGGCGGGCGCCTTTGGAGCCCGCGCGGGTTGACTGGGGGGCAAAAGCACTCATGGATCGTCGCGGTATGAACCTGTACGACAGGCCCGCCATGGCAGGCGATTATCAAAAAAACCGGCGCAGATGGCCCTGAGCGACTCCACCCCAGTCACGGTCTCGGTCATCGTCCCGGTTTACAACGAGATTTCGACGGTCAGGACGGCGCTGGACGCCCTCGTGGCGAAGCGCATCGACGGGTTCGAGCTCCGGCTGATCGTCGTGGAGAGCAACTCGACGGACGGGTCCCGCGACGCCGTCCTCGCGTACGGGGGGAACCCTTCGGTGACCGTCATCCTCGAGGAGGCGCCCAGGGGCAAGGGCCACGCGGTCCGCACCGGCCTGGCGGCGGCCACGGGAGACATCGTCATGATCCAGGACGCGGACCTCGAGTACGACCTGGCCGACTACGAGAAGCTCCTCGCGCCCATAGCCAGCGGCGAGCACGCGTTCGTGCTCGGCTCGCGCCACACCAAGAAGGGCTGGGCCATCCGCAAGTTCACGGACCAGCGGTTCCACGCCCTCGCGCTCAACCTCGCGCACTGGACCTTCGCCCTGATGATCAACGCCTCGCTCGGCGTCTGGCTGAGCGACCCGTTCACGATGTACAAGGTCTTCCGCAGGGAGTGCATCGCGGGGCTCAGGCTCGAGTGCGACCGGTTCGACTTCGACTGGGAGCTCCTGATCAAGCTCGTGAGGAGGGGCTACCGGCCGGTCGAGATCCCGGTCTCGTACCATTCGCGCTCGTTCAAGGAGGGCAAGAAAGTGTCGATAATCCGCGACCCGCTCACGTGGATGCGGGCCCTCGCGAAGTACCGCTTCCAACGGCTGTGATTTCCCTGCAAGCTTCGCTCAAATGACCAAGACGCTCCTGGTGACCGGATCCTCCGGCCTGATCGGCTCTGAGGTGTGCATGTACTTCGGGCGCGAGCTCGGGTACTCCGTCAACGGGGTCGACAACAACCAGCGCGCCGTGTTCTTCGGGCCGCAGGGCGACACCCGCTGGAACCAGGAGCGCCTGGGGCGCGAGCTCACGGGATTCAAGCACTGGGAGCTCGATATCCGCGACCGCGCCGGGGTCCTCGCCCTGGTCAAGTCGCTCAAGCCGTCGGCGATCGTCCACGCGGCCGCCCAGCCGAGCCACGACCGGGCGGCGGCCATCCCGTTCGACGACTTCGACACGAACGCCGTCGGCACCATGAACATGCTCGAGGCGGCCCGCGCGGCCTGCCCGGAGTCGCCCTTCATGTTCCTGAGCACGAACAAGGTCTACGGGGACGCCCCGAACCGGATCGCCCTCAGGGAGCTTCCGACGCGCTGGGACTACGCCGACCCCGCCTACGAGAACGGCATCTCCGAGAGCCTCACCGTCGACCAGTCGCTCCACTCGCTCTTCGGGGCCTCCAAGGCCGCGGCCGACCTGATGGTCCAGGAATACGGGCGCTATTTCAACATCCCGACGTGCTGCCTGCGCGGAGGCTGCCTGACCGGGCCGAACCACTCGGGGGTCGAGCTCCACGGGTTCCTCAGCTACCTGGTCAAGTGCAACCTCGAGGGGCGCGAGTACAAGGTCTTCGGGTACAAGGGGAAACAGGTGCGCGACAACATCCACTCGCTTGACGTCGCCAGGTTCCTGGCGGCGTTCGCCGCCGCCCCCAGGGCCGGGGAGGTCTACAACCTCGGAGGAGGCAAGGCCAACAGCACCTCGGTCATCGAGGCGTTCAGTCTCGCGGAGTCCTTCACCGGCAGGAAGCAGGTGTTCACGTACGTGGACCAGAACAGGACGGGCGACCACATCTGCTACTACTCGGACCTGCGCAAGATCCGGTCGCACTTCCCGAAGTGGGACATAACGCAGTCGCTCGGCGAGACCGTGCGCCAGATCGTCGAGTCCTGGAGGCGCCGACCGCGGGTTTGACGTATCCGTGCGGATCCCCTAGCGTCTCAAGGCCTTGATGAGTGAACCCAGAACCCTTGTCGCGGGCGTGCTCACGCGCCTGCGCGTGCTTGCGGTCGCCGCCTCCGGCGGCGCAGCCGCGTTCGGGCAGGGTGCGCTGGTCGCGAATTCCCCGTTCATGCCGTCCGGCGGCGCTACGGCGGCCGGCGCGGGGGCGGCCGAGGCCTACGAGCTGGCGGGCTCGAGCGTGCAGGGCTCCGACGTCGCCGTCTGCATCTACGAGCGCCAGGCCAAGCACAGCCAGTGGATTCCCGTGGGCGCGATCGTGGATGGAATCCACGTGATCAGCTTCGACGCCCTGAACGACAGGGCCCTCGTGACCATAGGCGGCTCCTTCAAGGAGCTGGCCATGCGCAGGGCCACGGTCGCCTCGCTGAGCCCGTCGTCTGCCGCGAGGGGGGCGCCTTCCGCCGCCGAGATGGCCGCGCCCGCCCCGATCGCGTCCGCGCCCCCCGCACCCCCCGCGTCCCCCGCCGCAGCCCTTCACGACCAGCAGGAGGCCCGGATGCTCGTGAGCGACCTGCTCGAGATCGGCGTCCAGCAGCGCAAGGCCTACCAGGAGGCCAAGCAGAAGGCCGCCATGGAGGCGGCGCAGCAGCCCAAATGAAGGCGGGACGGGCGTGCGCATACTGATCTCCGGAATCTGCGGGTTTGCGGGCAGCGCGATCGCCCGTGCGCTCGCGGGCCTGGGCAGGGGGCACGCGGTCAGCGGCTTCGACAACTTCAGCCGGCCCGGCAGCGAGGTCAACCGGTCGGAGCTGAAGCGGCTCGGGATCCGCCTCGTCCACGGCGACGCCCGCGCGGCGAGCGACGTCGACTCCCTGGCCCCGTCCGACTGGGTGATCGATGCCGCGGCCAATCCAAGCGTCATGGCCGGGGTCGACGGCCTCTCGAGCTCGCGCCAGCTGGTCGAGCACAACCTCGGCGGCACCGTGAACCTCCTGGAGTACTGCAAGCGCGTGCGCGCCGGGTTCATCCTCCTTAGCACGAGCCGGGTCTACGGCATCGGCCCCCTGGCCTCGCTCCCCATGCACGTGGCGGACCGGGCCTTCCGCCCGGACGCCAAGGCCCTTCCCGCCGGGGTCTCGCCCGCGGGGGTCTCGGAGTCGTTCCCGACCTCGGCGCCCGTCTCCCTCTACGGCGCGACGAAGCTGGCGAGCGAGGCCCTCGCACTCGAATACGGCCAGGCCTTCGACCTGCCCGTCTTCGTCAACCGGTGCGGCATCCTCGCGGGCGCGGGCCAGTTCGGCCGGCCGGACCAGGGGATCTTTGCCTACTGGATCAACAGCCACCTGCGCCGGCGCCCCCTCAGGTACATCGGGTTCGGCGGAAGGGGCCACCAGGTGCGCGACTGCCTGCACCCGGCCGACCTGGCACAGCTCCTCGAGGCGCAGTTCGCTGCGCCAGCGACCGGCGCCAGCGACCGCATCGTGAACGTCGGCGGCGGCGCCGCATCGGCGACGTCGCTCCTGCAGCTCACCGACTGGTGCGACGAGCGCTTCGGCCCCCACCCCGTCGCCTCGGACGCCTCGGCGCGGCCGTTCGACATCCCCTGGCTCGTGCTCGACGCGGCGAAGGCCGGCCGGATCTGGGGCTGGAAGCCGAGGATCCCCGTCCAGTCGATCCTTGAGGAGATCGCGGCGCACGCCGGCACCCATCCGGACTGGCTCGAGCTGTCGGCACCGCTTGGATGAGCCTCAATCTGCTCTCGGTCGTCATCCCGGCGCGCGACGAGGCGGAGTCGCTCCCGTCCACCCTGCGCCTCCTTTACGCCGAGCTGGCGCGGGAAGCCGTGCCCCATGAGATCGTCGCCGTCGACGACGGGAGCACGGATTCGACGTGGCAGGCCCTGCAGGGCCTGAGGCGGGAGATCCCGACGCTCGCCCCGGTCCGGAACCCGGGGCCCAACGGCTTCGGGCGGGCCATCATCCACGGCTTCGGCCAGGTCCGGGGCGACGCCGTCGTCATCATGATGGCCGACGCCTCGGATTCGCCGGCGGACGCGGTCAAGTACTGGCGGCTGCTGTGCGAGGGCCACGAGTGCGTCTTCGGAAGCCGGTTCCTGCGCCGCGGCGACGTCGTGGACTACCCGAGGCTCAAGCTCTTCGT
>Ga0074045_10001210_pt1 | contig 25178 bp, 22 predicted proteins | sample BogForMeECP23OM2_FD_94442 | JGI IMG/M metagenome (GOLD analysis project Ga0074045, IMG submission 94442) | Bog forest soil microbial communities from Calvert Island, British Columbia, Canada - Bog Forest MetaG ECP23OM2 | ecosystem: Environmental > Terrestrial > Soil > Wetlands ... | reverse complement strand
GCAGAACCCGGCTCACAGGCTGGCTCACTGCGGAATTCAGTTCCGTTGCCAGGGGCGGAATCTGATGAAGAATCGCATCCACAACTTCATCTGCGCGAGCTCGCTGGAAGGGGTTGCGCCCCGTCATCGCTTCGTAACAAACCACGCCCAGCGAAAAAATGTCGGAGACTGGCGACAGCGCTTTCAATTCAATCTGTTCGGGAGACATGTAGAGCAGCGTCCCTTTTTGCGCGCGGGTCGTGTGCGTGTCGGACATGTGCGCCACGCCGAAATCGATGATCTTCACCGAGTCGTCTTCCATCACGAAAATGTTGCTCGGCTTTAAATCGCGGTGCACCAAACCGCGTTCATGCGCCGCCTGCAGGCCGCGGCAGGTCTGCGACACAATGTCGATGGTGCGCTCTACGGTGAGGCGGTGGCTGGCTTTGCGAATGAAAAATTCCAGCGTGGAGCCGGGGAGCAGCGGCATCACGAAGTAAGGCTTTTTCTTGCCCTCATCTTCGAATTCTCCGATGTCGAAGATCTCGACGATGTTGGGATGGCTCATGGCCGCCAGCACGTCGCACTCCTTGTAGAACAACTGAAGCGAAGCGGCGTCGGGAATATCGAGAATGGTCTTGAGCGCAACTTCGCGGCGCACCACGGTGTCGTAGGCCCGGTAGACCAGGCCCATACCGCCCTGTCCGAGGATTTGCCGGAGCTCGTAACGGCCGGCTAATTTTCTGGGTGAAGCAGGGTTCTCCATGGCGCGCGCCCGGCGTTCAGGGGCCTTAGCATCTTACTGGATTTATGGCGAAATTGCCGCGTTTTCGCGGCACACACCGCTAGAGAGGAAAGTCTCAACAGCCCGGCAATAGCTCCTCTGGCTTCCTGTGCATCGCGGGGCAGAACGCCGTCATGCCCGCAAGAAGTTGCGCAGAACGAAGAAAACGTTGGCCGGACGCTCGCCCAGCCGCCTCATGAAATAGGGATACCACTCGCTGCCGAAGGGAATGTAGACGCGGACTCGCCAGCCGTGACGCACCAGACTCTGCTGCAGGTCACGGCGGATGCCATAGAGCATCTGGAATTCGAAGGAGTCGGGAGAAATCTTTTCGCGACGGGCGAAGGCTTCTGCCTGGCGAATGATGTTCTCATCGTGCGTCGCCAATCCGTGATAGATGCCGCTCTTCATCAGAACTTTCATCAGCTTGACGTAGTTGGCATCGACATCAGACTTGGCGGCGAAGGCGATCTCGGGCGGCTCCTTGTATGCGCCTTTGCAAAGACGAATGCGGATACGTTCGGCCAGAAGCTTCTCAATGTCGCTCTCGGAACGCTTCAGGTAAGCCTGGATCACGGTGCCGACGGCGTTCGCGTTTCCCGCCATGCGGTGGAGTTCATGAACGAAATCGAGAGTGCGCTGGGTGTAAGGCGAGCCCTCCATATCGACGCGGACAAAGCTGGGAGGCTTCATCGACGCGGCTTTGGCGACCAGTCCGCTGACGATTTCGCGGGCCAGCTTCTCGTCGACATCGAGTCCCATGTGAGTGAGTTTGAGGCTGATGTTGGCGTTGAGATTATTGGCGACGATGGCGTCGAGGATCTGACGATAAAGCTGGGCGCTGTGCCGGGCTTCGTCGGGATTCGTGACATTCTCGCCAAGATTGTCGATGGTCACACTCATGCCGCCACGATTGATCGCCTGAGTGGCCCGAACGGCATCGGAAATTTCAGTGCCAGCCACGAAGCGGCTGGAGAATCGATTGCCCAGCGAAGAGCGCTCGGCAAAGCTGCGCAAGGTTGCGTTCTCGGAAAGACCGACGAAGAACGCCCTCAACATGCCGCACCTGGAGAGCGATAAACCGCAGGAATTGATTGCCGGATGAAGATCACAGAACTTTGTATCACAACCGAGGCGCATCGCAGGCAGGACAGCGGTCATTGGGTTGTGACGCAGTTTGCCTTCTTACGCTGCGTCATCCTGAGCGTAGCAGTCTGTCAGGCGGAGCGAAAAGCCTGCCCTGAGCGAAGTCGAAGGGATCTCCTGCTTAACCGGCCTGGAGCGCCAGCCAAACTGCATCACCACCGATCATTGGGGACAGGCGGAAGTAGATACTCGGCCGCGGATTCACACGTGCAGCGCGCGCGCCCGGCTAAGGCGAGAATTTTATTTCGATCGTCTCGTGAGTTTCTTTGGGCGCGGTCTCAAATTTCCACATCAGCAGCGCATTCTGCGCAGACTGGGCGAGCACGGGATGGCCGCCCTTCACTTCCACCGACTTAACTGTTCCGTTGGGAGAAACCCAGACCACCGCCTTCACAATCCCCTGGATGTTCATGGAGCGTGCGAGGCGAGGGTATTCCGGAGCAACCCGAGTCAGAACCTTGCGCGCGTTTTCAGCTTCCTGGGAAAAAGATTGGTTAGGAGCAAGCAATAGAACCGGGGCAAGAATAAAGAGGGCAGCCGCAAGACGGGGTCGCATAGGGTTTAATTTCCTGGCTGCAGAGTAAGAGAAATTTAATCCCCGTCATAGATTACGGTGGTAACCGCAGTCGAAACTCGCCGTGCAGGTGCTGCTCCGTGGCCAAAGGGGGCCTTTACCGCCGCGGGCTTAGCCGCCGTGCTCTTCCAGAAATTTCTCGGCTTCGATGGCCGCCATGCAGCCGGTTCCCGCCGCGGTAATGGCCTGGCGGTAGCGGCGGTCCTGAACATCGCCACAGGCGAAAACTCCATGGACCTTGGTGCGCACGTAGTTGTGGGTTTTGAGATAGCCGTCCTCGTCGGTGTCGAGCTGGCCCTCGAACATCTTCGCGTTGGGGTTATGCCCAATGCCAAGGAAGAGCGCGCTGGTGGGGAAGTCGGAGACTTGATTTGTCTTTACGTTCCGCAGTTTGAGGCCGGTGACCTCGTGCTTGGCGGGATCGTAGACGTCCTCGACGACGGTGTCGGTGAGGAAACGGATCTTCTCATTGTGCTTGGCTCGATCGAGCATGATCTTCGAGGCGCGGAAAGCGTCACGGCGATGGATGAGGGTGACTTTGGTAGCGAAGCGAGTGAGGAACAAGGCTTCCTCCATGGCGGAATCGCCGCCGCCGACGACCACGATTTCTTTTCCCGAAAAAAAGAACCCATCGCAAGTGGCGCACGAAGAAACCCCGTGGCCGATCAGCTTTTGTTCATTGGGCAATCCCAGCCAACGGGCGGAAGCTCCGCTGGCGATGATCAGCGATTGCGCGTGCACCTGATGCTTGCCGAGATGAAGCACGAATGGGCGCTGGCTGAGGTCGACGCTGGTGAGGTGGGCCATGCGGTATTCGGCGCCAAAGCGCTCGGCCTGCTTGCGCATGTTCTCGACCAGCTGTGGTCCCATAATTCCTTCGGGAAAGCCGGGGAAATTCTCGACCAGCGTGGTGAGCGATAGTTGGCCGCCAGGCTCGTGACCCTCGACGACCAGGGGTTTGAAATTGGCGCGTGCGGTGTAGAGTGCGGCCGTGTGCCCGGAGCAGCCGGAACCGATAATTACGACGTCGCGAGTTTCGCTCATGATATTTGCTTGCTGTCAGACCTTAGATTGTGGAATCTGAAGTTTCGATGCATCGCGCCCTTCTAAGCACAAGAAGTAAAGCCTCAACCGCCAAGGTCACTAAGGTACACGAAGGGGTTATTGCTTGTTTTTGTCTTCAGCTTGCTTAGTGGATTTTGGTGTTGCTTTGGGACTCGCGGTTGGAATCTGCGCCAGCTCTGCCGGTATCGTGCGCCTCACTCCAAGCAGGGTGCGATAGTTTGCCAGCACATCGGAAGCGCTGCGAAACAGCGGCTGGTAGGCGCTCTGGTCCGGCGCCGGTCCATTTTCGGATGCTGTACAGCGAGCCAGCGCCACTGATGACTTTCCAAAACGCTCGAGCCGGATGCGGCTGGCTGGAGTGTTGGCCGTGACCATGTTCGCCGCACTGCCGATCGATGAAGCGCTGTCCTCCATCGAAACCTGGATCAAGTCTTTGGGATCGCGCACGTGCAACACCAGGGTCTCGACCATATTACGACCGTCGTCACTGAAGGAATACTGCACACTGGCAAACATGGCCTGCACGGAAAACTCGCGACGGATGCGAACGTAGCGGGCCACCGAGGGCTCATCCGACATTTGCGCGCTTTGCCCGGGCTGAAGAAAATTCGGCGTGTCGGTCAGCGTGGAGCGGCCGTGGGAGATCTCGAAGTCGGAAGTAAACAGCGGCTGCTTGGGAATGCGCGCCAGGGCCGCAGCGATTTCTTTTTGTTCCTCCGCGGATGGCGAGCAAACATTCAGCACATTGACCTTCACTTGCGGCTGAGTCGAAGCCGGCTCGGGACCTTGCTGAGAAACCGCGGGGAGAGTTGCAACCAGGCCGGCCAGGATTAGGATGAGTTTTGAGAGCACTGCCGAATTCTAAATGATGGCCACAAAAAACATTAAACGCCGACAGTGGCGCTCGTTGGCTCCTTACACTGCGGCGTCATCCTGAGCGGAGCCGTTTTTCAGGCGGCGCGAAGAGCCTGCCCTCAGCGAAGACGAAGGGATCTCCCCCTCGACCGGCCTGGGGCATCAGCCAAACTGCACCACTACAGACCAACCCAAACAATTTCGCCGCAGCCGTCAAGACGGTTAGAATTCAGGGATGGCGAATCTGACGCTGGTTTATGGAATGCGACTCCTGCCCTCGGAAGATATAGCGGAAGTGGGGGATGCTCCGGTAGAGCTTACCAATGGGCACGAGGCGCGGGTCACCATGCACATCCTCGAAGGCAGCAAGGAAGAAATCGAAAAACAGCTGCGCACCAGTCTGGAGGCATTTTTCGATTTGTATCCTGAAATCTAGCGGTTCTGGGGACGGTCGCGCCCGCGGGTCCGGTTGCCAGCGAGAGCCACCTTTATGCCGTCGTTTTACACGAAGTTGCGCGCGAGAATGCTGGCGGCTGGATTCTGGCCGCAGGGATGGATCGCGCGCGGAGCCTGGTATTCATTGGGCTTTGCCGTCGGGCTCTTCGCTCTGCAAATGTTGTTGAAGCTGTTTGCCCTGGCGTCGGCGGAGAGCGTTGCGGGCTGGGTTAAGTTTCTGCTGGCCGACGCCGCCTTGCTGTTCTGCATCGTCGCCTTCCGCTGGCTGAAGCGAAGAATTCTGTGGCGGCTGCGTAACCGGCTCATCGTGACCTATATCTTTATCGGCGTGATTCCCGCTGTGTTGCTGGTAGCGATGGGATTCATCAGCGTCTATCTCTTTGCCGGGCAGTTCGCCGTCTTCGTGGTCACTTCAGAAATCAACTCGCAATTGCGCAGCATGGAAGCGGTAAACGCCGCGGTCGGTAACGAACTGGCGGCGCGACTGGAGCGCGGGGACAACGCCTCGGTAGAGTCGCTTGCTGGACTGAGGCGGCGCGACCCCACTTGGCGCCGCCGCCGCATGTGGGCCTGGTACGGCGATAAGCTTCTGCCTCTCGAGGATCAGTCAAGTTCGCAGCCAGCATCGTTTCCAAAGTTTTTGAGCGCTGCGGTGCACAACATCGCTCGCGATCGTGACGGACTGCACTTGCGCGTGGCGACCCTTCTTCCTGCGGGCCCGAAGACCCTCACGGTGGTTACCAGCGAACCGTTTGACAAAGAGTTGGTCGAGAAGATCGCCTCCGACATCGGCGAAATCACCGTCTTCGGCTCTCAACTGGCAGCGGAAGGGAAGCCGGGGCCGGAAGCCAAGCCTGAACCCGAGAGGCTTGAACCGGAAAAGCCGGCGTCGGAAAACAAGGTCCACCCCCAGGACCCTCCCAGGCAACCACCCGCCTCAATAAAGCCCAAACCAAAGCAAAATGGAGTACTCATCCGCGAGAAGAGCGGAAGCTCCGTATTCCTGCATCAGGGCTTCACCGTGGGTGCCCTACCGGCTGCCTCGGGCAGCATGGACCGCGAAGTCACATTTCCCGCCCCCCTGCCGGTGTTGGATTGGGAAACGGGCGAGCTCGCGCGAACCGGGGCTCTGGTGCAGGTGCGCACCCGCCCTTCAGTGCTTTATGCCCATCTGTTCGCCGCACTGGGAGATTTTGTGCAGGGAGTGGAATACATTCTGCTGGCGGTCTTCATCGTTTTTGCGGTGATCGAGTGTGTGGCGTTGATCATCGGCACCCGTATGACGCGCACAGTAACTGAGGCCGTGGCCGAGCTGTATAACGCGACCAGGCATGTGGATCGGGGCGACTTCAGCCATCGCATTCCGGTGAAGTCGGCCGATCAGTTGGCGCAACTTTCGCTGTCGTTCAACTCCATGACTGAATCCATCGAGAAGCTGATTCAGGAGCAAAAAGAGAAGCAGCGGCTGGAGGGTGAACTCGTCATCGCCCAGGAGGTGCAGGCACAACTTTTTCCGCGGCAGGTTACGCAGTTGGAGTCGCTCGAAGTGCACGGCTTCTGCCGCCCAGCGCGCACCGTGAGCGGCGACTACTATGACTTCCTGACCGCGAGTTCGCACAAGTTGATTTTGGCGGTCGGCGATATTAGCGGGAAGGGGATTTCGGCCGCGTTGCTGATGGCGACGATTCACTCGGCAGTGCGCGCCTACAGCGTGGAGAGTCTGCCGCAGATGCGCGAGCCCGTGGGTGTAGGTGCTGTGGCCGGCGCGGCCAGGATCATGGCTGCGTGGCCCGAGGGCATCGAGATTTCTCCCGGAGCGCTGCTCGGTCTGCTTAACCACCAGCTATACGAGAGCACTCCGCCGGAAAAGTATGCCACGCTGTTCCTGGCTGTTTACGACGGACGATTGCATCGGCTGACTTATAGCAACGGAGGCCATCTGCCGCCGATATTGATCGCCAAAGATGGCGCGGTGCGGCGGCTGGAAGCCGGTGGAACCGTGATTGGGCTGTTCGACAATATGACGTACGACGAGGACTCGGTAGAAATGCATCCCGGCGAAATCTTCCTCGCTTACAGTGACGGCGTCACTGAGCCGGAGAATGAATTTGGAGAATTTGGAGAGTCGCGGCTGATCGACCTGGTCCGCGAAAGCCGCCGCCTGCCCCTGCTGCAAATCAGTCAGGCGGTCACGTTGGCGGTGGATGACTGGATCGGCGATCAGGAGCAGCCGGATGACATTACGCTGGTGCTGGCACGGGCGCGGTAGAGGGCGATTGCCCACTCAGGAAGAGCCTTTCTCGGAATCCTCCTGAATCGTCCAGCCCAGCTTCTTGGCCGTCGCGCGGACGTAGGCCTTTTTGGACTGCAGGTCTTTTGCGGAATCAATCTTCCGCCTGCTGACAGCGTTATCGACTGCGGCCGCCTCAATGATTTTGATACGGATTTCGTCGCCGATGTTGAGAGGTTTTTGGCTTACCCAATCGAGGTGCTCCTGAGTAGCGCTATCCAGCCCGCCAACCTCTAGGAAAAGATCTGCTCCGCGGTTTCCGGTAACAGAACTGACGATTGACGACAAGACTCCGTCGTCACCGACGCCAGCCAAACAAAGCTTCTCGCCGTTTAGTTGAATCTCGAATGCTCGCATGGCCACGATTCTATATCGGTCAAATCTTCTGCTTCTTCCACTTGCCCCGCTTGAACAAGATCGCACTGGCCGCGGCCATCGAACTCTCAGCGATGGCAATCGAAAAGAAAACTCCATTTGAACGCATGTGCAGCGGGATCGCCAGCCAGTAGGCCAGCGGAATCTCGAGAAGCCAGAAACCAAAGAAATTCACAATGGTTGGAGTGATCGTATCGCCCGCTCCGTTAAAGGCCTGCATCATCACCATGAAGTAGGCATAACCCAGGTTGCCGTAGCTCACGATGCGCAGGCAGGCCGCACCCAGCGGCACAACTGCCGGATCGTGGGTGAAGAGGCGGACGATTGGCTCGGAAAAGAAAATAAAGATGACCCCGACCGAGCCCAGGAAAATCACGTTGTAAAACCCCGTGCGCCACACTGCTTTCTCGGCACGCTCGGGATGACCGGCGCCCAGATTCTGCCCGACAAGAGTTGCCGCGGCGTTGCTCAAGCCCCATGACGGCAGAATCACGAAAACCACAATCCGGATGGCAATGGTGTATCCGGCGAGTGCGGCAGAGCCGAAGATGCTCACGATGCGAACCAGACCGATCCAGCTCGTATGCGCGATGGCAAATTGCAGAATGCCGGTCAGCGAAACCCGCATCAGTCGGAGGAGCACGTCGAACTGCAGGCGAATCTGGCTCTTCAGGATGCGAAATCGTTCCGTCCCGCGCATCAGCCGGTAGAACTGATAAAGAACTCCGATGCTGCGCCCAGTCAGAGTTGCCAAAGCCGCGCCAGTCACTCCCAGGCGCGGAAACGGCCCCCATCCAAAAATGAGGCAGGGATCGAGGATCAGGTTGATAATGTTCGAGACCCAGAGTAGGCGCATGGCAATCGCGGCGTCTCCGGCCCCGCGAAAAATTGCGTTGTTCAGAAAGAGCAGGAGCACGGCAAAACTTCCACCCAGGCAAATTCTGGTGTAGCCGCTTCCGGTGACGATGATCTCGGGTGTCGCTCCCATCAGGCGCAGCAAATCGGGTGCAAACAAGAAACAAGGCACGCCGATGGCCAGGGAAACAAACAAGCCGAGAGCGATCGCCTGCACACCAGCGACTGCCGCGCCTTCCGGATCTTTTTCTCCGATGCGGCGCGCTACCATGGCGGTGGTCGACAAACTCAAGCCGAAGGCGACGGAAAACACCAGGCTCAACATCGACTCCGTCAGCCCGACCGTGGCCACCGCGTTTGCGCCCAGTCGTCCCACCCAGAAAACGTCCACCACCGCGAACAGCGACTCCAGCACCATCTCCAAAACCATGGGCACGGCGAGCAGCAGGATGGCGCGGTTGAGGCTGCCGGTGGTGTAGTCCTGATGCGAGCCGCGAACCGCCTCCACCAGTGAGGCCCACAAAGTGTGCGGCTTGTCCGCAACGGAGGCCGTGGCTTCCATAAATACCTGCAAGCTTTCCGCGCGAGTCGCCAGAGACTTGGCGATGCGCTCATCGAATACCAGAGACAGAACTGCTATTGAGGTCCGACTCTGCGGACTCAGGAGGATGGCGAACTAGCGAGGGTTAAACATTGTCTTTTCCATATCGCAAACTCTGAAATTGTATCGCGGAACCGCTGCTTCCGCAAAATAGGCGATTGCCAGGTAATGGCGCAGTTTGGCTCCCTCTATTGCGGTGTCATCCTGAGCGTAGCCGTTTTTCAGGCGAAGCGAAGGATCTCCCGCTTGACCGGCTTGGCGCGTTAGCCAAACTGCACGACTACCGATTCGCTGCATTTCACCGCCGGATCTCCTTACTTCGCATCTGGCGATCACATCTCGCGTTGTCATTTCTTCAGCAGCACAGTCACCCGCGCCGTAACCCCCCGACCACTCGCCATTCCTCCCAATACCACTGGGCCCAGCGGCGTGTCCTGTAAGCCGCCTCCGTCCAACCGGGGCTCAGCGCTGTTCTCGCTGATGGTCTCCCACCGGCCGTGATGCAGATCGTAAGCGAATGTCAGCGGCGAAACTTCGGCGTCCTTGCCGTCATAAGAGACGCCCTTGTAATCGTGCGGAGTAGTGGTGCCGCCAAAGAAGAAAATCTTGCGATCCTTGCCCGACCCGCCGCCCGCGATGCCAAAGCGCGCCGTGCCCGGATGCGCGGGCAGCTTGGTCCATTCAATTTTGTTTGGATCTTTCTTATCGATCCTGCCCAGCCAGCACTCGTCGGACGCAACATAGCGCGGGCCACCCTCTGGACCTGCCTTAGCTCCATCCACGATCACCATGTCGTCATCGGCCAGGCCGCCAGCCATACCGAAGGCGGGCGTGCCCGGGAACGGAGTCGCCTGACTCCACGAATCTTTTTCGACATCGTAGACCTGCACATTATTCACCGGGCCATTCTTTGACCGCCCGCCGACCAGATAAACGAAGCGGTCGTGGCTCACGCCCGCGACCGCGCGGTCCACCCCCACCGGAATATCTTTGCCGCGGTACCAGCGGCGCTGCTCGATATAAACGTTTACGTCGGGAACGGTGATTTCCTCGCCCTGCGCATCCACCACGTATCCGCCCATGAGTACGACTTGGCCTTTGGCTCCAGCCGCCGATGCCCCTAAACGGCCGGCCACTCCGGGCACAGGCCGTCCCTGATGCCACTTGGCCGAGTGAGTGAGATGCATGACGTAGACCTGGTTCGTGATGTCGTCCCAGGTTTTCTTGGGGCCGACTCCCATCATCGAGAACAGATCGAATCCGCCCTTCAGGCTGGCGGTGGCGTTGCTCGAAACCGCGGCGGGCATCGCGGGAAACTGAGGCTGGTCTTCTCCGAGGACGATTGTGACGCACAGCAACAGGGAAAGAAGAAAAGGAAGAAGTAATAATCTTCTCATCGCTGAGATGTTACTCCAGATTCGCCGTTTAGGCCGCGGTCAGCATCAGCTGAAGGGCCAATTTCATAACCATTTTGAACGAGCTTTGTCAGAACCAGGTCTTGTGCCGGTATTCGCGGTAGGCATCGCCGAATGCGGCTTCGAGGACGCGGGCTTCACGGCGGGCACGCAGAATCTGCATCACAACCAGAGCCAAAAAAACCAGCCAGAAGATGGGACGGTGAAGAACCAGCGCAAATCCGGCAACCAGCACGGTGCCGAATACATAAATCGGGTTGCGAATCTTCGAGTAGAGCCCGTGCGTGACCAACTGGTGGGCTTCGGCGCGAATGGCGAAAGACTTGCCCAACTGGTGCCGCGCGACTGCAATTCCGCAGAGTCCTGCGAGCACAAGCGCAGTGCCGACGTAACGTTGCAAATCCCAGACGCCCGCCATGGAAAACACCAGCCACAGGAATACAGCAACCACGACGATTTGCACGGCGGTGAAGACGTAGAGCTGGCGGCTTTCCATCGATGCGTCCGTTCTATTTGAAATCCATCAGGCCCTGTCGATCAACTCTTATCGATCAAGCCCTGCCGCACGGCGTGAATGAAGTCCGTATAAGCCGGCGTCTCTCCTGCCTCACGGGTCTGGCTCGCAATCTGTCCCCGATGATATGCCGAGTGCAGTAAAACATGGGTCAGAATGTCTTCCACGCTGCTGCTCCAGGGTTCGCCTTTGCTGTTCTGGTAGGCGATTTTCTCCGTGAGCTGCGCCGGAGAAAGCTGGCTGAGAAATTCGCGCCAAGCCACAGCCAGATCGGTAATTTGAGTCTCGCACTGATCGCCGGAGAACTCGGGCCACACCGTAACACTTTGCGGCCGTTTCCGCATACGCTCCAGCCAGAGCCGCTCGGCCGATAGAATGTGCGCCAGCAGCCGTATCGTCCGCTCGGGCCCGCGAGAGCTCGTACCTATCCGCGCGAGAACTTCGCGGTTGGCCCATTCGTCATATGCGAATTGACGGCGCAGATGTTCCAGCAGGTCCATGATTCGGTGCAAAGACCTCAACCTCAAACTCTAGTCGGCTCCCGCCACAATCTGCAACCGGATTTTAATGGTCCATTCATATTGCCCGGATAGACTGCTCCCTGAACACCCGATGAGATATCCTAAGCAACAGGAGATCGAGCGATCTTCTGCGCCAGACCATCGAAATATGCCCCGCAAAGTTGCAGCATCCCGCGCCACAATTGAAGAGCCCGCCGCGATCGACAGGGTAGACGCGGCGCCTTCGCAAAATCAGGAAACCAGCCGGCGAACCGCCGGGAAGGATGCCGGGTCGGACGACGACCTGGCGCGCACCGCGCTCAAAGCCTGTCTCATCGCCCGCGACGCCGCTTTCAACGTGCGCGATTTGCTCACGCATTCCTCCCGCATGGCTTTTCTGGCGATCAAGGACTGCGAGAAGGAACTGGACATCATCGAGCGTTATATCGATGAGCGCTTACCGGCAGCTATCACCCGAGTGAATGAGGCCCGGGCGCGCCAGTTGCTCACCAGCCTGAAGTGCACCACCGATCTGGAGCGCATCGGCGACCTGGTGATGAGCATGGCCATGCGGGTGCAGTCGCGTACGGACAAAATAGCTGCTTCCGATGTGCGTCAACTCGTGGAGATGTCCGAAATCCTGCGCCAAATGCTCGACCTGGTTTATCGCGGATTCGTCAACCTTGATCTGGAATGCGCCCGCAAGGTTCTGCAAATGGATAAGGACATCGACCGCGTCTGTCATGCCCTGTTCCAGAAGCACCTGACCGTACACGGCGCAGATAGCAATCCATCGAGCTTTGACGTGCTTCTCATGGCGCAAGCCCTGGAACGCGCCGGAGATCACACCACCAACCTCGCGGAAGATCTCTACAGCCTGATTGAAGGCCGCAGCCTGCGCCACGCGCCCAAGAAGCGCGCCGCAACGTAGGGACCCGTTCTCAGTTCCCAGTAGGAAGGCAGTTCTCAGTTGCCAGTTCTTCTCAAGTATGGAAAAGAGCATTCTTTGGTTGTTGCTTCACGGTTCTCAGGAAAAATTGCTTTTCTCCGAAACTGAGAACTAGGAACAGAGAACCGAGAACTGGCTCGCAAATTCATCATTCGTTAACACGCTGGAAACATTCTCGCAACATTTCCAAAATAGATTCTTAACCAGAACCCGGTTCCAAAGGGCCTGTGCCTTCGGACCCGTGCCAGGCCGCGCTACCAACGATGCATCTTCCCACGGGATCTTACGAGCCGCGAGGCGAGGCGGGGATCGCTGCCGTGTCTCGCTCTCTCGTGTTTCTGGTCGAAGATGAGGAAGACATCGCTCGGTTAATCTCCCATAACCTGCAGGCCGCTGGATTCAACGTGCAAAGCTTTGTCAGCGGAGCTTCTGTGGTTTCGGAAGCCTTGCGAGAGATGCCCTCGCTTTTTCTTCTGGATGTAATGCTGCCCGGCGCGGACGGCTTCGACCTCTGCCGGCAGATTCGGCAGACTCCAACTCTTTCTTCCACGCCCATCATTTTCCTTACCGCAAAGACTGGCGAGGCTGACCGCGTAAAGGGGCTTGAGCTGGGCGGAGACGACTATATTACGAAGCCCTTCAGCCCGCGCGAACTAGTGGCGCGGGTTCGCAGCGTGCTCCGCGGCATTCGCCAACCTCCGGTCACGCCGGAAGTGCTGCGCCTCGGGGAGCTCGAAATCGACGCCTCTTCCATGACGGTGCAGGTGCAGGGCCGGGCCGTGCTTACCACCGTGCGGGAGTTCCGCCTGTTGGAATATTTGGCCACGCATTGCGGCCGCGTGCTCACGCGCGACCAGCTGCTTGATGCGGTGTGGAAAGAAACCCCCTTCGTCACGCCGCGATCGATTGATGTCTACGTGCGCCGCCTGCGCGAAAAAATCGAAACCGATCCCCGTCACCCCAGGTATCTCAAGACGCTGCGCGGCATTGGCTATCGCTTCGAGCTGCCCAAGTAAAGCCGCCTAGGTAAACCCGCCGTTTTATCCTTTTGCCTGCTTCTTCCATTGCGGCGTCATCCTGAGCGTAGTCGTTTTTCAGGCGGAGCGAAGGATCTCCCGCTTAACCGGCCTCGAGCGTCAGCCAAACCGCACTATTACGGCCTCGCGTCTACTTTTTCGTCCCACATCCGCCTTTGATTTATCCTGTGGTCTATCTCGCATCGATTCGCGAACTCATGCCCCAGCTCAAACCACTGTGGAAAGCGGACGATCAGAAGTCCCGTCTCGCCGAACTCACGGCGCAGTCTGACAACTCCTCCAAGGACAACTCCTTGCGGCGGGATGTGCGCTCGCTCGGCGCCTTGCTGGGCCGCGTGCTGGTGGAGCAGGCCGGCCAGGAGCTGTTCGATACCGTGGAGGAGTTGCGGCGGCTGATGATCCGGCATCGCGAGCGCGTTGCGCATGATTCCGCCGCCGCGGCTCACGGCGAACTCATGGCCCGCGCCCAGGCGATGATTTCCGAGATGGATCTGGCTCGCGCTCATCAGGTCACGAAGGCCTTCGCCATCTATTTCGAGCTGACCAATCTGGCCGAGACCAACCATCGCAAGCGCCGCCGCCGTGCCCGCCAGCTGGACCGGCAACACGCGCCTCTGCCCGGATCGTTCCACGGCACCTTAAAGCGAATGAAAGGTAAGGGGATCTCCGCCGAGGCAGCGCTGGACGCGCTTCGCCATGTGATGGTGACCCCTGTATTCACTGCTCATCCTACGGAAGTGGCGCGCCAGACGGTGCTGCTGAAGCGCCGCCGCATCGCCGAACATCTCGAGCGCCTCGATCGCCTTCCCCTCACCGTGGGCGAGGCTCTGCGCTGCGAGCAGAATATCCACGCCGAAATTACTGCGCTGTGGCAGACCGACGAAGTCCGGCAGACCAAGCCCACCGTCAACGACGAGATCCGCATGGGTCTCCGTTATTTCCGGCTCTCACTGTTTGAAACTTTGCCCCGCATCTATGCCGAAGTAGCGGAGTCCCTGCGCCAGGTCTATGCCTCGGTGCCCGACCCTGCGGAGTTGCCCAGCCTGGTCAGTTTCGGGTCCTGGATTGGCGGCGACCGTGACGGAAACCCCTTAGTCAAGCCCGAATGCGTGAAGGATGCGCTCGAGCAGGCGCGAGCTGTGATTCTCCGTGAATACATACGCGGTGTCGAGTTCTTGAGCGACTGCCTGAGTTCGTCGTTGCGGCAGGCAGGCGCTTCCCCCGAGATTTTTTCGCGGCTGGCCCATTATGAAAGGTCGATGCCCAGCGCCTCCATGCTGTGGGGACCGGGCAACACGGTTGAACATTACCGCCGCTTCCTCTCCTACGTGATTCATCGGTTGCAGCGCAGCCGGGAGGGCCCGGGCATGCGCGGTGCGTATGAAGATGCGGCGGCGTTTGAATCCGATCTCGCTTTGCTGCGGACGAGCTTGATAGCCAATCGCGGCCAGCGCCTGGCTGAGACCTTTGTCGATCCACTGCTGCGCCAACTCCGAACCTTCGGCTTCCATTTGCAGGTTCTCGATATTCGCCAGCATGCCAGCGTGCACCTCGAGGTTCTGCGGGAGATGACAGCGAGCCAGATTGACTTGAGAAAAATTGAGCCCAGGAACCCTGAACTGCCCAAAACCAAAGTAAGAAAATCCGAATTGAGAAATACTGGGCCTGCCTTGGCGGCAAGCGCTCCGCCCCAGAGCGGCGATGTTGTTTCTCCCCAGGCCCACGAGTTGATCGATACCTTTCGGGCCATCCGCCAGCTCAAACTGATTTATCCTGCGCAATCGATCCGGCAGTACATCATCAGCGGCGCGGAGTCCGAGGACGATGTCTTTAATGTGATCCGGCTGGCCAAAGCTTGCGGCGTGAGTCTTGCTGGTTCCGGCGACTCGGGCCTGAAGGATCCTGACCGGAACGATCCCGGGCTGATGCCGGTTCCGCTGTTTGAGTCGATCCACTCGTTGCGCGCCGCTGGTGGTGTCATGCGCCGTGTGTGGCGGCATCCTGAGTATCAGTCGCTGCTCGATTCCTGGGGGCGCTGGCAGGAAGTAATGCTGGGATACTCCGACTCCAATAAAGACGGAGGAATGCTGACCAGCACCTGGGAATTGTACAAAGCGCACCGCGACTTGCACTCGGTTGCGCAAGAGTGCGGAGTAAAGCTGCGGCTCTTTCACGGCCGCGGCGGCACGGTAGGGCGCGGCGGCGGACCAACCCATTCCGCCATCCTGGCTCAGCCCGAGGGCTGCTTTTCCGGACGCATCCGCATCACTGAACAGGGTGAAGTTCTCAACTGGAAGTATGCCGATCCCGTGCTGGCGGAATGGAACCTCGAACTGATGATTGCCGCAAGTCTCGAAGCACTCACACGTTCAAGGCAACCGTCAGCCAGGGATCAGGCGCGCTGGGAAGAGGCCATGGAGGAGATGTCGCAGGAAGCCTTCCGCGCCTATCGCCGCGACATCGCGGAGAATGCCGAGGTGCTGGAATACTTCGAGCAGGCCACCCCGGTGCAGGAATTAGATGCGGCGCGCATTGGCTCGCGCCCATCTCGCCGCACCAAAGGCCGCCGCTTGCAAGACCTGCGCGCAATTCCCTGGGTCTTCGGATGGATGCAGAGCCGGCACGCCGTCCCGGCGTGGTACGGCGTGGGCTACGGCCTGCAGAGCTTTGCCGGGAAGGGAAAAAGCCACGAGCGCCTGCTCCGCGAGATGCTAAAACATTTCGCTCCCTTCTCGGACCTGGTGCGCAATGTTGAGCTGGGTATGGCCAAGGCCGATCTCCACATTGCCCGGCTTTACTCCGGGCTGGTAAAGAGCGCGGAGTTGCGCAAGCGCGTTTTCGGGATGATCGAGGATGAGTTCTCGCGCTCCCGGGAAATTATCCTGCGCATCTCCGGCCAGCGCGAGTTGCTGGCGCGTAACCGGGTCTTGGCGCGCTCGGTTCATCTGCGCAATCCCTACGTGGATCCCATGAGCCTGATTCAGGTCGAACTCTTACGGCGCAAACAGCAAGGCCACGACCTGGCTAAACTCGAGTATCCGCTGGGCGCGACCATCAACGGCATCGCTGCCGGATTGCATAACACGGGGTAATCTTTCACTCATTTCCGATCTTTGGAACGCATGCCTCTGGTCGGCGCTGTCCCCAATCGTTTGCGAATCTCTGCTAACAATCAATGTGGCGGGTCGTCTGTAGTATGTTGTTCTACGGCAAACGCTGTTATGCGAAACAGCGATTGCCATTTTTTTCCAGTGCTCACTAATCTTCGGAAAGAGGCCCATGTTAATCCCCAGGTTTATTCCCAGAATCCTCGTAGCTTTTTCTTTGCTGATCCCGGTTTCCATCCTCGCGCAAAACTCGAACGTAAGCGCTTCTGCCGGCAGCGCAGCCGCGGCCGAACCGACAAAAGAGGCTCCCAGGCTCGAACACTTTGATCCCGATCTGGCCGACAAAACGCTTAACCCTTGCGATGATTTCTACAAGTACGCCTGCCACAAATGGCTCGCCGGTAATCCCGTTCCGCCCGACCAGATTTATTGGAACACCGGAAGCGGCCTCGAGCTTTGGAGCGATACTATTCTGCGGGAGACTCTGGAAGCCAGCAGCAACAATGACCCCAAGCGCACCCCCTTGCAGCAGCAGATCGGCGACTATTGGGCTGCGTGCATGGACGAAGGTGGCATCGAAGCCGCCGGCCTGAAGCCACTGCGGCCGGAACTAGACCGCATCGCTGCTCTCGAATCCAAGAAAGAGATCACGCTCGAGATCGCTCATCTTCACCATATATTTCCCGGTGCCTGGGAGGGGACCCGGGACAATCAGACAGACTCCCCTCTTTTTGGTTTCACCGGGCAGCAGGACTATGACGACGCTTCCACGGTCGTGGCCCAGTTCGACCAGGGTGGACTGAGCTTGCCTAATCGCGACTACTACATCAAAACCGATAAAGAGTCCGTGAAGACGATCAAGAAGTACCGCGCCCATCTGCGGAAGATGTTCATGCTGACGGGCGAGACCGAAGCGCAGGCCCGCGGCGACGCGAATACCGTCATCGACCTGGAAACCGCCATGGCCAGGGCGCAGATGGATAACATCAAGCGCCGCGATCCCAAGAACATCGACAACAAAATGAGCCTCGCGCAAGTCCGCGAGCTGGCGCCTTTCATCGATTTGGATGCTTACCTCAGAGCGGTGAATGCCCCGGCCAGCGACCACTTCCTGGTCACTACGCCTGATTTCTTTCGCGCCGAGGAAAAATTGTTGGAGAAGCATCCGCTCGATCAATGGAAGACCTACATGCGCTGGCAGGTAATTCACCGCGCAGCGCCCTACCTGACCAAAGCGGTGGCTGACGAGGACTTCGACTTCTTCGCCCGCACCCTGGCCGGCCAGCAGCAGCAACTTCCGCGCTGGCGGCGCTGCACCCACTCGGCGGACCACGACCTGGGCGAAGCCCTTGGCCAGGCCTATGTGGACCGCGCTTTCCCTCCAGAGAGTAAGGCGCGCACCCTGGAAATGGTTCATGCGGTCGAGCAGGCTCTGCACAACGACATCGATAGCGCGAACTGGATGACCCCCGCCACCCGGGACCAGGCCATCATCAAGCTGAAGGGAATCGAAGTCAAAATCGGCTACCCTTCCCACTGGCGAGATTATTCCCGGGTGCACATCACGCGTGATAGCTATCTCGCCAACGTGGAGCAGGCATCGTCATTCGAGTTTGAACGCTGGGTGGCGAAGATCGGCCGGCCCGTCGACCGCAGCGAATGGACCATGACGCCCCCCACCATCAATGCTTATTACGATCCGCAGCTGAACACCATCAACTTTCCCGCCGGTATTCTGCAGCCGCCCTACTTCGATAAAGACAAGGATGATTCGGTGAATTACGGCGGCATCGGCATGGTCATCGGCCATGAAATCATCCACGGCTTCGACGATCAGGGGCGCAAATTCGACGCCCACGGCAATCTGCGCGACTGGTGGACTGCGGAAGACGCCAAGCAATACGAAGCGCGGGGCAAATGCATCTCCGACCAGTACACCCAGGAGGTCCCAGATGCCGGCCCCGGAGTCAAGCAAAATGGCTTGCTCACCCAGGGCGAAGACACCGCGGATAATGGCGGCATTCACCTGGCGCTCTATGCGCTCGAGGCCGAACTCAAACGCCAAGGCAAATCGCTCGATGACAAGGGTCCGGATGGCTGGACCTATCGTCAGCGATTTTTCCTTTCCTACAGCTATTCGTGGTGCGCGAATATCAGGCCGGAGGTGGCGCGTTTGGTCGTGACCACCGATCCCCACTCGCTGCCAATTTTCCGCATCGACAACGTGGTCTCGAACATGCCCGAGTTTGCCCAGGCCTTCGGATGTAAAGCCGGTCAGAAGATGGTTCGGGCGAACGCCTGCCGGGTATGGTGACCGGGGATAGTTTCTCGGTTAGTGGAAATACTCATGTGGGGAGCGCCGCCCCCGGCTGCCCCAGGTGTATCGGGCCGCGGAGTCGGTGGCCACAGCTGTGGATTGCTCGCTGAACCAAAGTATGCCAGCTATCCTTCTCTTCCCGGCTCCGGCTCATCCTCGGTCGCGGCGGTGTAGCAAATACAGGGCGGGCCTCCGCCGCGGCTGATTAGCGGTTGATGTCGTCCTTGGACTGCAAGCGCTTCACATACTTTTCCAGGTTGGACCGGTTGGCGTCATCCGGCACGCCCGAGAGCGCAGCCTGAATCTCCTTGACCGCCTTGTCGAAGTCACCCTGGCCGCTGTAGACGCGGGCCAGACCGACATGCGACGTCCAATAATCCGGGTACCGCTTTGCATTAGAGCGATAAAGCGCGAATGCCTCTTCCTGTTTCTTCTCACCCTGCAACTGCCGGCCATAGAAATAAAGTTGCAGCGCGCTGGCTTTTTCCAGCGCCTTGTTTCGAAACTCCGTGGCCGCATCCTTCCGGCCCATGGTATCGAGAATGCGCGACTTGGTGAGCAGGTTGTCGAAGCGCTCCTCCGCCTGAATCGACTGGTCCTCGTCTTTCAGCGCCTCGTCCAGGTTAATTTTGTTGGTGAGAAAATAGGTAGCGGCATCGTCCCAGCCTTCCCAGTAGTACTGATTGAGCCCGCGGATCTGCCGGCGAATGCTGGCGGTGACGATGTCGTTTACATTCACCGCGACTTTGAAAGGCACGGCAACTTTATCCCAACGCAGCGTGACCACGGCAGAATCCGGCTTGAGGTCATCGAAATCGTAAGCCAGAGCGTCGTGCAGTTCGGCCGTCTGTGGTTTCACCGTGACCCGCAATGCATCTTCATCCTGCTTGTAGCTGAAGCTTCCCCAGGCAGTCGAGCTCTTCGAAAAAATCACGGTCCACTGATTCTCGCCGGGAATCAGATGGAGGCCGTAGGTCCCTTTGTCGAGCGGCTGGCCCTCAATGGTGACCGGATCGCTGAACGAGATTGTAGTGTTCTCGTTGGCCCCGGCGCGCCACACTTCTCCATAAGGCACAACCTTGCCCCAGATCTGGCGGCCATTGGCCAGCGGCCGGTGGTAATTGATGGTGATGTCGGTGATGCCAATGCGCTGCGTGATCTTCGCGTGCTGGCTCTGCCGGGGCAGATCGAGCATCAGGGTTTCGCCGGTTGCAGTTTGAGCATGACCAGGGGTCGCCATCGATATACAGCTGCATAACAAAACAAACAGGAGAGTTCTGTGCATGGGGAGACTCCTCATTTTTGTGGAGATCGAACAGCGGTCGCTGTTGAGGTTGGACGAAATATAGAAGCGAAAGTAAGCAATCGGCGACTGGGTCAGCGCGACTTATGTGGGGACAGCCGCCCCCGGCTGTCCGTCGAGCGAAGCTCGACTGTCGTTTTTCTTAATGCGGGCGAACTGAGACTATCCTTAATCCGCTCTTCTTTAGGCCCGTTTGTCCAGAATTGACGTCGGGCTGCGCCCCTTCAAAGAAACTTACTCCTCGGGTCTGCCATTCTCCGGCGGAGCCAGCGGCAGCTGGGTGGCTCCGCGCATAATGTCCCGCTCCTGCGGCGAGAACACACTCTTGAAGCGGTTGGAATCGATAATCTGCTCGCGCTGCCCGGGCGGCATGGCGCGCAGATCACGCACGGCAGTGGTTACCATGCGCCGCCGGTCGGGCGGAAGCTCCTGCAGCCGGCCAAATACTTGCCGCGCCTGCTGCTTCTGACCCGGCGTCAGGTGTTCCCAGGTTTCCATGCGATTCAGCATGCGCTGCTGCTGCTGCGGTGGAAGGCTCGAGAAGTGATCCAGCCGCCGCCGCAACAATTGCTGCCGCTGCGGAGGCAAACGGCGAAATCCAGGATCGTTCTGCAAGGCCCGTTCCCGCTCGCTCGGCGACAGGCCCTGGTAATGGCGCAGCCAGTCGCCGGCATGGCCCTGCGCGGCATGAGCCTGAGGATGAGTCGGACTGGGCGCCGCCTGCCGGCTCTGCATCGGCCGGAAGTTGTTGCGTTGCGCCGGGCACGGGGACACCACAACGGCTGTCATGGCGAGCACAGCCGCCGCCATCCATCCCATCATGAAATTTCCCCGCCGCATTCCCCCCGCCCTTGCATTCCTGCTGCTTCACGAATATTTCGATTTTCCGTCTTCGCCTTACGGATTCGCCACCACATCGTGCTGCACTTCCAGATCGTCCAGCAGATCGAAATCGGAGTACAGATCGTGATCCTTTTCCAGAGACTGCAGATCGCTCACCGCCGTGCCAGGCTCCGCCGATTGACCCTGAGATTCAACCGCCGCTACTTCGTCGTCGCGATGCAGGTATCTTCCGCCGCCTTCGGCAAAGAACAACCCCACGCCAATTGCCATCAGCACCGAAAGCGCCGCCGCCAGCATGGGACGCCGGAACCAGACCAGCCAGCCCGCCTGCGGCCTCGCCATTTCTTCGCGCAAGCGCGCCTGCAGCCGCACATCAAAATAAGGCGAAGGCTCCGGCGCCTGCCATTCATCCAGCAATGCCATCGTCTTGCGGAGCTCTTCCATCTTGCCGGTGCATGCACTGCAACCTGCCAGATGCGCGCTTGCTTCCGGCGTCATTCCCATCAGACCGGACGCCACGTCCGGCATCATTTCCCGAATCTCCTCGCACTTCATAACCCTGCTCCCCTCATTTCACTGTCATCTGATCACTGTCATCCTGAGGCGACATCTTTTCGTCGCCGAAGGATCTAAGCGAGCCGCGCGAAGGATCGCGTTCTGTGCCATCCATAAATCGTGCGTTTGGGCTCGCTTCCTCATCCATCGCTCCTACAGAAATTCTCTTAACTGTTCCCGCAACGTTTCATACGCGCGAAATAATAACGACTTCGTCGCCGACTCGCTCAATTTCAGCACCCCGGCAATCTGCTTGTAGTCCATCTGCTGGTACTTGTGCATGATCACCGCCAGCCGCTGCCGCTCCGGCAAAGCCTCAACCTTGCTCCGGATCGCCGCCAGCCGCTCCCGCCGCACCAGCGCCTCTTCTGCGGAAACCGTGCCGTCGGCCACATCCATGGTGCTGCCCGTTTCTTCGTCCGGTTCGTCCAGGCTCACCGTCACTTCCGGCCGCTCGTGGCGCGTGTCGCGTGCGTGGTTCACGGCCAGGTTGGTCGCGATGCGATACATCCAGGTGGTGAACTTGGCGCTGGCCTCGTAGGTTTCGCGCGCGCGATACACTCGCAGGAAAACTTCCTGCGCCAGATCTTCCGCCGCGGCGGTGTTGCGCGCCATGCGATACATAAAACTCACCAGCGGCCTGCGATACTTCTGCACCAGGTAGTCGAAGGCGGACTGGTCCCCGGCCTTAACCCGCAGCATGACCTCGGCGTCGGTGTAAGTTTCCGAGACGGCCATCGCCGGCGGCAAACTGCCCTCCACCCGCGGAACCATCCCGGCCATCAGAACGCCCCGGTTGATCGCCGCAGTGCTCACACTAGATTGAACCCGCTCGCGGGCGGAAAGTTGTTCCTTTTCTTGTCCCGCGGAAGCCTCAGAAGTCCCCGCAGATGTGGGGGATACCGGAGGTCGAGGGTGCCTGTTTTCGTCCGGCATGGAAGGGCAGATTTTGGGCACTGGTGACGGCCGGCCCGAAGCCGCCCGCCCCCGCCCGACGAATAGGCTACCACGGCAGATTGCCCCGTCCAAATGAAGGCGTTCGGAGCGAAGAAAACACATGTGGGGACGGCCGCCTTCGGCTGTCTGTCGAGCGCAGCCCGACCGGCCTTACTTCCTACTGGTCCGCAGAATCGAGTACTGCCGCCCCACATTGCCGCCTTCGGCCGCGATGACCGATCGCAAGAACTGCCTCGCCACCCGATCATGGTGCGTGCGGTGAAGCACCCACCATGCCCCGCCGATCGCCCCCGCTCCCAGCAGACTGGCTCCAATCTGCCCCGCCACCCCGGCGTGGACAAAGGGCTTGGCCACCGGATCGATTTCGTCATAGTGCCGCTGGTAAAGCACCCTGGTAATGCCGCCATCGGCCACCACCTCGGCCCCGAAGACAGCAAATGTAGCCCAAGTCTGCGGCGAAACGCGGGCGTCCGGCAAAGCTTTGTCTGCCGAACTCCCGCCCGGCAAGTCCTGCCCAAGCGAAGCCTGAGCCAACACTAGCAACACCACCACAATGCGCCCCATTTGATGACAGCTCCTGATGGCCGTCATCGGTCAGGTTAGGGAGAGCCGTTAGCGCAAGAGGCGGGAAGTGTAGCCCTTCGTGCTCATAGCCGCATTCTGATCGTTGCGTGGGGCGTCGCTCGAATTCGGTTTAGAATAGGCCTCAGCACGAAGCCGGGGCCGACGTGACAGACGAACCCATCACAATCTCACCGGGTACGCGCTTCAAGGCCGCCATGATTCTGGCCATCGCCGCGGATGCGCTCCAAATTGCCGTGCTTCCCTTATTCGTCGAGGGTGCTTTATCGCCTGCTGATGACATCCTTGACCTCGCTATTGGAGCCGCGCTGGTTCGCCTGCTTGGCTGGTACTGGGAGTTTCTCCCGTCGTTTCTTGCCAAACTCGTGCCCGGAGTCGATCTAGTTCCTTTCTGGACGATGGCGGTCGCCAACGTCTATCGGAAATCGAAACGGATTGCGGTCACCGCAGAAGAAAGTCGTGAGCCGCATCCCGCCCTACCGAAGACCTAAGGGACCGTCGAGACGCAGTCTGGAGATGACGCTTTCGTGCGAGAGCTTTCAACGCAGCAGAACGCGGGGTCTGCGGTTGACATGGCGGCAGCGACCTTCAGATATCTGCAGGAACGTGGCGGAACAAAGTCCGTAGTCGACTACATCAACCAGCGCTTGGAAATTGGAAACAGCCGGTTGTCTGCGAAACAGTGGTGAGAGAAGTAAATGGGAAGAGTCTCTGCGGCAAACTCGACGGTTTGTTCATACCTGACGATCCACATTCAGTTCTTTGCTGGACGAACTTAGTCGTTGAGCGATCCAGTCGTTGAAAGTTTTCCACCGCGTCCATGTGACATCCAACCTTGCCCTCGCCCTCCAAAACGCGCGATGATGGCCGAAGCAGACGTACTGCGGAGAGCCTCATGGGCTCGGGCCTAAGTCTCGTGTTCTCTGGATTTTGACCTTTAAGTTATTTGACATCACCGCGCCCCGCAAGGCTTTCCAAGGCGGTGGGGGGAGGGGGTACCCCCGAATTCACGACATCATTCCAAACCGGGGACAGTGCCGGCCAGATTTATTTCGGGATGAAATCCACAACCCGCAGGTTGCTAATTCTCCCGAAGGCCGCGGACCAGAATTCAACCGTCCTACTCGAAAGGCGTCATCCCGAGCGGAGCCGTTCTTCAGGCGAAGCGAGGGATCTCGCGCGCATCGCCCCGGCCCCTAGGGCGAAACTAAACCACCAACCGGCTCCCGCCCGCAGTTGCATTATCCGCCCGCAAATGTTTGAATAAATCCACTCTCGAGGGCGCTTAACTCAGCGGTAGAGTGCCATCTTCACACGGTGGAAGTCATAGGTTCGAATCCTATAGCGCCCACCATCTTTTCAATGGTTTAGCGGGACTCGCGCTCTGCTTGCGCTCCGTTGGCACAGAATGCAAGCTCGGCTACTCTAAGACTCGCGGTGCTCATTTCATCCGTAACCACGTCGCCGTAAATGTTCATCGTGGTACGGATGTCCGTGTGCCGCATCATTTTCTGTTGCACGGCAATCGGTGTCTTCACAGCGTCCAGCCAAGAACGGTATGTGTGCCGGAATGCGTGCGAACTGATGTGCCCGATTCCAGCGGCCTTTGATGCCCGCTCCAGTTGTTGCCGTGTGCCCGTGTAGGAATAGGGAAGTCTGCCGAGTTTGAACGGGCTGGGAAGACCCAATCCTCAGCGCCGGAAAACTCGGAAGACTGTTTCCAAGTTTTCAGACACTCCAGCAATTCCCCTGCAAGCTCGAAAGTCTTTGCGGACCCTTGCGTCTTCACATCGCCCACAATCTGATTCACGATGCCGCGCTGGACGCAGAGCCGTGAGCCTAGCCAATCCACGTCAGCCCATTGGATCGCAAGCGCCTCACTGATGCGAAGGCCCAAGCACACAGAGAGTAACGCCATAGTCCCGAATGGTTCCTGCAACTCTTGCAACAGAGCGTGGAACTGCTCCGCTGTGAGGTTCCGGGCGTTCCGCACCTTCCGTGTTGCCCCAATGTTGCGGACGAGGGAGACGGGATTGCGGCTGATGTCTAGCAGGCCGGACCACATCGCAAACTCCACAAGCCCGTGCATGAGTGATCGCACGTGCGTCTTGGACTTGGG
>Ga0074045_10001209_pt1 | contig 25189 bp, 24 predicted proteins | sample BogForMeECP23OM2_FD_94442 | JGI IMG/M metagenome (GOLD analysis project Ga0074045, IMG submission 94442) | Bog forest soil microbial communities from Calvert Island, British Columbia, Canada - Bog Forest MetaG ECP23OM2 | ecosystem: Environmental > Terrestrial > Soil > Wetlands ... | reverse complement strand
CTGAGCCTAAACTGGGTTCAGCGTGGCCAGGATCGCACTGTCACTCCGATGTCGTCATGGCCGGGCTTGTCCCGGCCATCCACGACTTGTCGGAGCTGCAAACAAAGAAAGTCGTGGATGACCGGCACAAGGCCGGTCATGACGGGTACATTGAGTCGGATACAAACTCAGTGAAGCCGCTCCAACTCAGGAGAGAGCGATGCCGGTCAGCGGTCTGCCGCCTTACGACGACGACAACATTTTCGCCCGCATCCTGCGCGGCGAGATTCCGGCGAAGAAAGTCTACGAAGACGAGTGGGCGCTGGCGTTCCACGACATCAACCCGCAGGCGCCGACGCATATCCTGATGATTCCGAAAGGCCGCTGGTGCGGCTGGTCGGATTTCAGCGCCGGGGCGAGCGACGCCGAGATCGCCGGCTTCGTGCGCGCGGTGGGCAACGTCGCGCGCGAGCACGACGCCGAGGGCTACCGGCTGCTGGCCAATTCCGGGCCGAACTCGCACCAGGAAGTGCCGCACCTGCACGTCCACGTCTTCGCCGGCCGGCCGCTCGGGCCGATGCTGGTGAAGAAGCCCTGACCGCGGAAGCCCTGACCGCGCGGGGCGGCCGCAGGCGCGTCACTTCTCCGGTTGGTCCAGGCTCTTCGGCCAGGAGATGAACAGGCCGACATGGCCGGGCTTGCCGTCGGGGTAGTCGATGATGCGTGCGCCGAACTTGAAGCCGTTCGGCTCCATGTGGGTCTTGAAGTGCTGGTACACGGCGCGCACGCCTGCTGGCACGGTGTCGAGCCACGCGGGCGCCTCGCGCAGCCGCGCGGCCTCTTCCGGGGTCGGCTTGACCAGCGGCGGCAGGTCCGCGTTGTTGATGGCGCGGCCGTTGTCGGTGCAGAACTCGCACGGGAACGAACTGACCATGATCTCGGTCTCGCCCCGGTCGAACGCCCGCTTGATCCGCTGATTGGCCGCCTCGATGACCTCCTGGGTGAGCTGGAAGGTCTCCAGCCGGTGCTTGAACGCGGCCAGTTCCTCCTCGTGGCGCCGGGACAGTTCCTCCTCGGTCTGCTTGTCGGCGTGCTGCCGGGCCTCGCGCTCGGCGAACAGGGACGCCACCGAAAACGGGGCTGATTGGGCTTCGGTCATCGCATGTTCTCCCTCAGCGGAGCCGCCCGCCGGTATGGCCAGAGGCGGAACGAGGTTGAGCGTTATCTCATCGCACTTGCGGCCGGACGGTCGCATTGCGCAAGGTCAACCATCGCTCCGCGGTGATGGGTGACGATCTGACCCGCCAACGGCGCGCGGCTTGCACTCACCCAGGCCGCGGCGACGTCCGGAACAGCAGGAGCGGCGTGTGAAGACGATCCATGTCGAGGACGCGGTCGCCAAGATCCCCGACGGCGCAAGCCTGATGATCGGCGGGTTCATGGGGGTGGGCACGCCGGAGCGCCTCGTCGACGAGATCGTGTGCCAGGGAAAGCGCCACCTGACCATCATCGCCAACGATACCGCCATGCCGGGCAGGGGGATCGGCAAGCTGGTGAGCGCGGGCCTCGTCGACCGCGTCGTGGCCAGTCATATCGGGCTCAACCCGGAGACCCAGCAGAAGATGCTGAAGGGCGAGATGGAGGTCGAGCTGGTGCCGCAGGGCACGCTGATCGAGCGCATCCGCGCCGGCGGCTACGGATTGGGCGGCGTGCTGACGAAGACCGGGCTGGGCACGGTGGTCGAGGACAGCAAGCAGCGGATCGAGGTCCACGGCGAGCTCTATCTGGTCGAGGTCGCGATCAAGGCCGACTTCGCGCTGGTGCAGGCGTTCCTTGCCGACTACCTGGGCAACCTGTCGTACGCGCTGACGGCGCGAAATTTCAACCCGGTGATGGCGATGGCGGGCGAGACGGTGATCGCCTGCGTCGACAACATCGTCCCGGTCGGCGTCATCGCGCCCGACAACGTCATGACGCCGGCGCCGCTGGTCGATTTCCTGGTGACCCATCCATGAGCGCAGAGATGACCCCGACGGCGATCATCGCCACGCGCGTGGCGCGCGAGCTGAAGTCCGGCATGCTGGTCAATCTGGGGATCGGGCTGCCTACGCAGGTCGCCAATTACCTGCCGAAGGACATCCGCGTCTATTTCCAGTCCGAGAACGGGCTGATCGGCACCGGCGCGCTGCCCGCCGAGGGCATGGACAATCCGTGGCTGACGGACGCCGGGGGAACGCCGGTGACGGCGCTGCCGGGCGCCTGCACGTTCGACAGCGCGGTGTCGTTCGGCCTGATCCGCGGCGGGCATGTCGACCTGACGGTGCTGGGCGCGCTGCAGGTCGACCATGCGGGGCGGCTGGCGAACTGGATGATCCCCGGCCGGATGGTGCCCGGCATGGGCGGTGCGATGGACCTGGTGTGCGGCTGCAAGCGGGTGATCGTGGCGATGCAGCACACGGCCAAGGGCAAGCCGAAGATCGTCAAGGAACTGACGCTGCCGCTGACCTCGCTGCGGCCGGTGGACGTGGTGGTGACGGAGCTGGCGGTGATCGCCTTCCCGCATGGGCACGCCACGCTGGTCGAGCGCGCGCCGGGCGTCTCCGTCGAGCAGATCGTGGCGGCGACCGGCTGCCACCTCTGGGTCCCGCCCGACGTGCCGGAGATGCCCCTGGGCGCTTGAGGCGGGGGGCTTGAGGCCGGGGCGCTTGAGGGAGGTCAACGACCGATCCTGCCAGGCCGGGTATTATTCGGCACAGGTCGGCGTTTCCCTGGCTGAAAGTTCCGCCGTGTCCCGCGGCGGGCTCTGCCGGGAGACGCCGCATGGGAAGTGACAGCTGGGGAGTGACAGCGATGTTCGGTTGGCCGACGATCCGTGACGTGCAGGAATACTGGTTGGATGCATCGCAGCGGTCGGTCCTGTTCCTCGACGTGCTGCGCCAGCGGGCGGACAATTTCGAGGAGCGTCTGAAGGAGGCGGTCCCGAACGTCCTGGAGTTCGACCACGAGCTGATCCGCGATGGCCGGAAGCTTCCCCGGCCGGTGAACTACGGCATGGTGAGGATCGTCCCGCCCGCCGACATGCCGACCGATCCGGCGAAAACGCCGATCGTCATCGTCGATCCGCGCGCCGGACACGGCCCGGGCATCGGCGGCATGAAGCACGACAGCGAGGTCGGCGTGGCGCTGGCGGCGGGCCATCCGACCTACTTCGTGGGCTTCACGCCGAGGCCGATGCCGGGCCAGACGATCGAGGACGTCTGCCGGGCCGAGGCCGTGTTCATCGAGGACGCCGCGGCACGGCACCCGGAGGCCGAGGGCAAGCCGATCGTCATCGGCAACTGCCAGGCGGGCTGGCAGACCATGATCATGGCCGCACTCAAGCCCGACCTGTGCGGGCCGATCCTGCTGGCGGGCTCTCCGCTGTCGTACTGGGCCGGCGTGCGGGGCAAGAACCCGATGCGCTATTCGGGCGGCCTGCTGGGCGGCACCTGGCTGACGGCCCTCTCGAACGACCTGGGGGCCGGCGTGTTCGACGGGGCGAACCTCATCGCCAATTTCGAGAACCTCAATCCGGCCAACACGCTCTGGAACAAGCCGTATAACGTCTATGCCAACGTCGACACGGAGGCCGAGCGCTTCCTCGATTTCGAGCGGTACTGGGGCAGCCCCGTGCTGCTCAACGGCGTGGAGATGCAGTGGATCACCGACAATCTTTTCGTCGGCAACAAGCTGTCGACCGGCCGGATCCTTGCCGCCGACGGCACGCGCATCGACCTGCGCAACATCACGTCGCCGATCGTGGTGTTCTGCTCCCGGGGCGACAACATCACGCCGCCGCAGCAGGCGCTCGGCTGGGTGCTCGACATGTACGACACCGTCGACGAGATCATCGCGGCCGGCCAGACCATCGTCTACACGATGCATCAGAGCATCGGCCACCTGGGCATCTTCGTCTCCGGCAAAGTGGCGACCAAGGAGCACAAGGAGTTCGTCTCCTGCATGGACATGATCGACGTGCTGCCGCCCGGCCTGTACGAGGCGGTGATCACCGAGGTCGACGAGAAGACGGCCAACGTCGACCTGGTGGCGGGGAAATATCTGTTCCAGCTCCAGACCCGCACGCTGGACGACCTGCGCGCGCTGGGCGGCAACAGCGAGGCCGACGAGAAGCGGTTCGAGATGGTCGCGCGCGTCTCGGAGATCACGCACGGGATGTACGAGGCGACCGTCGGGCCGATGGCGCGTGCGGCGGTCACGCCGCAGATGGCCGAGGCGATGCGCGCGGCGCATCCCAACCGCGTGCGGTTCGGCATCTTTGCCGACAAGAATCCCTTCATGGCACCGGTGAAGGGGCTGGCCGAGGAGGTGCGGGCCAACCGCCAGCCGGTGGACAAGGACAATCCGATGCTGGCGATCGAGCACACCATGTCGTCCTGGATCACGGCGTGGTGGCAGTCGTTCGCCAGCGCGCGCGATGCGATGATGGAGACCGCGTTCATTGCCGGCTACGGCTGGCCGGTGCTGCAGGCGGCGGTCGGGCTGGGCACGCAACAGCCGCCGCACCGGATCGAGCGCGACCTCGCGCGCGAAACGGCGGAGGCGCATGCGCAGGCAATGCTCGAGCAGCATGTGAACGTCGGCGGTCCGGACGAGGCTGTGATCCGCGCGCTGATCTACATCCGGCTGCCCGACGGCGTGATCGACGAGCGCGGCTTTGCCGTGATCAAGCAGATCCGCGCCTCGCGGCCGCCGGAGCGGCGCGTGAGCCTCGCCCGGGGCAGGGAAATGCTGAGAGAGCAATACCTGCTCGTCTACCTGGACGAGGAGCGCGCGGTCGCAGCGCTGCCCGCCATGGTCGGCGACGACCCGGCCGAGCGTCAGGCCGCCATCGACATCCTGCATCGCGTCCTGTCGGCAAGCGGCGAGCTCTCGGCCGAGAGCAAGAAGCGGCTGGCGCGCGTGGAGGCGCTGCTCGGCGTCGAGGCGAAACGGCGGAACGAGCCGGAGGCCGTGAATGCCTGACTCGGCGGCGATGCCGGCCGTGGACACGCGGACGAAGTATCAGCGCCTGATGGACATGGCGCGGGAGGAGCCCGCCATCCGGACGGCGGTCGTGCATCCGTGCGACGATGTGTCCCTGCAGAGCGCCGTCGAGGCGCGGCGTCTGGGACTGATCGAGCCGATCCTGGTCGGCCCGGCGGAGCGGATCCGCCGGGTCGCGGACAAGGACGGGTTCGACATCGACGGCATGGAGATCGTCAACGCGCTGCACAGCCACGACTCGGCGGCCAAGGCGGTGCAGCTCGTGCGTGCGGGCCGCGCCGAGGCGCTGATGAAGGGCAGCCTGCACACCGACGAGCTGATGGGCGCTGTCGTGGCGCCCGACTCCGGCCTGCGCACCGCGCGCCGGATCAGCCATTGCTTCCTCATGGACGTGCCCGGCCACGAGGATGCGCTGGCCATCACCGATGCTGCAATCAACATCGCGCCGACCCTCGATGACAAGGTCGACATCGTGCAGAACGTGATCGATCTTGCGCACGCGCTGCAGGCGCCGGAGGTGCGGGTGGCGATCTTGAGCGCCATGGAGACGGTCACCGCCAAGGTGCCGTCGACGATCGAGGCCGCCGCGCTGTGCAAGATGGCGGAGCGGGGTCAGATCACGGGCGCCTGGCTCGACGGGCCACTCGCGCTCGACAACGCGATCAGCCCGAAGGCGGCGGCGATCAAGCAGCTCTCCTCGCCGGTCGCCGGACGGGCGAACGTGCTGGTGGTGCCCGACCTCGAGGCGGGCAACATGCTGGCGAAAAGCCTGTCGTTCCTGGCCCACGCGGACGCCGCGGGCATCGTGCTCGGCGCGCGCGTGCCGATCATGCTGACGAGCCGCGCCGACTCGCTGCCGTCGCGGCTTGCATCGTGCGCCGTCGCGGTGATGCTCGCGGCGGCGCGGCGCAAGTCGGTGACGGCGTCGGTCGGCTGATCCAGGTCCCGACGGTCGGAACCCGTAAACTCCGTCATTGCGACCGCGAGCCGAAGGCGTGGCGGGAAGCAACCCAGGGCAACGCGGCAGGCGCTTGTCGCATGGCCCTGGGTTGCTTCGTCGCTTCGCTCCTCGCAATGACGGATGAGGCGTACGGGAGCGCGGGGCGCCGTCAGTTCGCGGAATGCTGTCCCGCGTAATAACCTTGCTGGTAGGAGGCCGCTTCGTTCTTCTTCACCTGATCGTAGATCAGGCCGCCGGCCAGCCCGGCGCCGGCACCGATGACGGCGCCCAATCCGGCATTGCCGGCCATCGCGCCGATCACCGCGCCGCCGGCCGTGCCGATCGCGGTGCCGCTCAACGCGCGCTGCTGCGTCGGCGTCATGTTGGAACAGCCGGCCAGCGCGATCGTGCCGGCCAGCAGAAGGGGTGCGTACCTCATGGGTGCGTCCTCCTCGCGGCGGCGGCGGGGTGCGGGCACGGATAGGTCTCGTGCAAATACGCCGCGATGCTGTCGGCCGGCAGTGCGTCCATCTGCGCCGGGTTCGCCTTCACCCACGCCACGAAGGCGGCGATCGCCTCGTTGCGCGACGGCGTCGGGTCCTTCGGGCAGAACAACACGCGCCTGCGGCGCGCCACGTCCTCCTCGTTCAGAACGCGGAAGACGCCGAGGGCGAAGCCGTGACAGAAGTTCACGGCGGGCGTGTACGTCGGGTCCGACTGGTCGGCCGTGCACAGGTCGACGAGGTCGGCGGTGTTGCGCAGCAGGAAGCTGTCCTGCGTCACCGCGGCCCGGGCAACTCCCGGCGCGGCGATGGCGCATAGTGCAAGCGCCGTTACCCATCTGACGATTCGCATACGCTCTGCTCCTGTCGGTCGTTGAGTCACACTGGATGGTCGGCCGGATAGTCCTCCGCGACGAATTCCTCCTCATGCCGCGGGTGCGGCTGCGGCCGGGCGGAGGGGCGGAGCCGCTCGCGGATTCCCTGGAAGGTCACATACAGCGCGGGGATGGCGAAGATGCCGATGAGGGAGGCGAACAGCATGCCGCCGAACACCGGCGTGCCGACATCGCGCCGCGCCAGCTGCGATGGGCCGACCGCGATCACCAGCGGCAGCAGGCCGAGGATGAAGGCGAAGGACGTCATCATCACCGGGCGGAAGCGCAGCCGCGCGCCCTCGGTCGCCGCTTGCAGCAGCGGCATGCCTTCCTCGCGCCGCGCCTTCGCGAACTCGACGATCAGGATGCCGTTCTTCGCCGCCAGCCCGATCAGCACCACCATGCCGATCTGCGCGTACAGGTCGAGCGTGAGACCCGCGAGCACGATGCCGGCGAACGAGCCAAGCACGCCCACCGTCACCGACAGCAGCACCGGCACCGGGATGGTCCAGCTTTCATACAGCGCGACGAGGAACAGGTAGGCGAACAGCACCGCGAAGCCGAGGATGATCGTGGTCTGGCCCTCGGCCCGTTTCTCCTGGAACGACACGTCGGTCCACAGTCCGGCGTAGCCGCGCGGCAGGGTGCGCGCCGCCACCTGCTCCATCGCCGCCAGCGCCTGGCCGGACGACACACCGGGGGCCGGGCTGCCCTGGATGCCGACGGCGAGCCGGTTGTTGTAGCGGATCAGCGCCTGCGGGCCGATGACTGGCCGCACCTCGACCAGGCTGCGCAGCGGTATCATCTTGCCGTCGTCGCTGCGCACGTTGATGCGGTAGATGTCGTCGACCGAGTTGCGGTCCTCGGATTCCGCCTGCACTTGCACCTGCCAGGAGCGGCCGAACAGGTTGAAGTCGTTGATATAGTAGCCGCCGAGCGAGGCCTGCAGCGCCTGGAAGATCGCCGACGGCGAGACCTTCAGCACCTGCGCCTTGTCGCGGTCGATGTCGAGGTAGATCGACGGGGTGTTGGCCGAGAAGGTGCTGAACACGCGGCTGAGCTTGGGGTCCTGGTTGGCCGCGATCAGCAAGCCCCGCAGCACCTGCGCCAGCGCCTTCGAATCCGCGCCGCCGGTGTCCTGCAGGATGTAGCTGAAGCCGCCACCGGTGCCCAGGCCGATGATCGGCGGCGGTGCGAGCGGCACCGCGCGTCCCCCGCGGATCGCCTGGAACTTCTGGCCGAGCCGAGCGATCATCGCCGGCGCGGTATCCGACGCACCGTGCCGTTCCTCGAACGGCTTGAGCGAGACGATCAGGAACGCGGCGTTCGGCTGCGAGTAGTTGTCGACGAAATTCAGACCGATCGTGGCGGAGTAGTCGGCGACCGCCGGCTCCGTCTTCAGGATCGCCTCGATCTGCGAGACGACGGCCTCGGTTCGGCCGATCGACGCGCCGTCGGGCAACTGGGCCACGACGAAGAACGCGCCCTGGTCCTCCTCCGGCACGAAGCCGGTGGGCGTCACCTTGCCCAAGCCTACGATGCCAGCCATCGACACGGCGACCATCAGCAGCCCGACGATCGAGATGCGCACGAGGCGGGCGACGATCGCGCCGTACCCGTCGCGCACCCAATCGATCGAGCGCATCACGACGCCGATGATCCCGCGGCGTGGCCCGTGATGCGGGCGCAGCAACAGGGCGCAAAGGGCGGGCGAGAGCGTCAGCGCGTTGATCGCCGAGAGGAACATCGCCACCGCGACGGTGACCGCGAACTGGCGGAAAAGCTCGCCGGAGATGCCGGAGATAAACGCAACCGGCACGAACACCGACAGCAGCACCAGCGTGATCGCGATGATCGGCGCGAAGATCTGCCCCATCGCCATCTCGGTCGCCTGCGCCGGCGTCAGTTCGGGATGCTCCTCCATCACCTGCTCGACCGCCTCGACGACCACGATCGCGTCGTCCACCACGATGCCGATCGCGAGCACGATGGCCAGCAGCGACACCGTGTTGGCCGAATAGCCGATCGCGTTCAGCACGATGAACGTGCCGATCAGGCTGACCGGCACGGCGATGGTCGGGATCAGGGTTGCGCGCAGGTTGCCGAGGAACAGGAAGACGACCAGCACCACGAGGATGAACGCCTCGACCAGCGTCTTCTGCACCTCGTGGATCGTGTCGGTGACGAAGGTGGTGGGGTCGTAGGTCACCTTCCACGACAGTCCCTCGGGGAAGCCGTGCGCCGAGGTCTCCATCACCTGCTTGACGGCGTCGAGCGCGCTCAGCGCGTTGGCGCCGGGCGCCTGGTAGATCGCGATCAGCGCCGCCGGCGCGCCGTTCAGCCGGGTCGAGCGGTCGAGGTTCGCCGCCCCCAGCTCCAGCCGCGCGATGTCGCCCAGGCGCAGCACCGATCCATCCGGATTGGTCCGGATGACGATCTGCTCGAACTCCCTGACCGTGCTCAGCCGTCCCTTGGTCTGGATGTTGAGCTGCAGCTGCTGGTCGTTGGACGTCGGCCGCGCGCCCAGGCGCCCGACCGCGGCCTGCACGTTCTGCGCCTGGATTGCCTGGATCACGTCCGCGGCCGTCAGGCCTAGGCCGGTCAGCCGGTCGGTGCGCACCCACGCCCGCATCGCGTAGTCCTGCGGCCCGAACAGCGTCGCATCGCCGACGCCGGGCGTGCTCCTGATCAGGTCGAGCAGGTTGATCGTAGCGTAGTTGGAGACGAACAGCTCGTCATGCGTCTGGTCCGGCGAATACAGCGCGATCACGCCGAGCAGGGCGGTCGACTGCTTCTTCACCGTCACCCCCTGGCGGCGGACGTCTTCGGGCAGCTTCGACAGTGCGATCTGGACGCGGTTGTTGACGTTGACGGTGTTGATGTCGGGGTTGGTGCCGAGTTCGAACGACGCCTTGAGCGAGTAGCTGCCGTCATTGCCGCTGACGCTCTTCATGTAGATCATCTTGTCGACGCCGACGACCTGACTTTCGATCGGCTGCGCGATGGTGGCTTCCACCACCGCGGCGGACGCGCCCGGGTAGGTCGTCGTCACCGACACCTGCGGCGGCACGATGTCGGGATACTGCGCGATCGGAATCGACAGCAGCGACAGCAGGCCGGCGATCGTGGTGACGATCGCGATGACGGCCGCCATCCGCGGCCGCCGGATGAAGATCGCGGAGAACACGGATCAGCTCCGGTCGGCTGGCAGCTGCGCGGGACTGGCGACGACGGCCGCACCGGGGCGCAGGTTTTCCACACCCTGGACCACGACCTGCTCGCCGCCTTTCAGGCCGTCGTCGATGATCACGTTGGTGCCCGAATCGCCGCCGGTCTTCACGCGCTGGACGACCGCCTTGCCGTCCACGACGATGAACACGTACGGGCCCTTCTGGTCGATGACCAGCGCCGCTTGCGGAATCAGCACTTTCTCTTCCGGCTTCTCGGCGCTGACCGCGACGCGCACGAGCTGGCCGTCGATCAGCTTGCCCTTCGGGTTCGCAAGCGTCGCCCGTACCGACACCGTGTCGGTCGCCCGGTCGACGGTGACGTCGACGAAGTTGATCTTGCCCGTCTGGTCGTAGAGCGATCCGTCGGAGAACCGGACCTGCACCGTCAGCGACTCGCCGGCTTTGCGCCGGTCCTCCTCCTGCTCGATCTTGAGGAACTCGCGCTGGCTGACCGGAAACGTGACGTACATCGGGTCGCGGCTGACGATCGTCGTCAGGATGCCGCTATCGGGCCCCACGACGTTGCCGACCGTGACCGCCGAGCGGCCGATCTCGCCGGCGACCGGAGAGGCGATCGTCGTGTAGCCGAGATTGACGTTCGCGGTCTTCAGGTTGGCGTCGGCCATGACGACCTCGCCTTGCGCGGACTTCTCGGCGGCGACGTTGCGATCAAGCTCGGCGCGCGACGTGGCTGACGTCTTCACCAGCTCCTCGGAGCGCGCCCGTTGCGCTGCCGCGTTGGCGTACTTGCCCTGCGCCTGGAACAGCGCGCCCTGCGCCTGCTGCACGGCGGCCTGGAAGCTGTCGGGTTCGATCTGGTAGAGCGGGTCGCCCACTTTGACCATCTGGCCTTCGGTGAACAGCACCTTCTGCAGATAGCCGGTCACGCGAGCGCGGACGTCGACCCGGTCCACCGCCTCGACGCGGCCGACGAACTCGGTCGCGCGGGTGACAGGTTGGAGTTGGGCCGCGACGGTGCCCACCTGGACCGCGGCCGGCTGTTGCGCGCGGCCAGGCGGTACGGTCAACAATGCAAGGAGTACGGCGGCACTCAGGACGGACAGGCGCATGCGAACCCCCTCATGCGACATCTTGTGCGACCCCCGTGCCGTCGTCGTGCGTGACGGACGCACCCATGCTGGCACCGATACAACCTATGCCGTTGCGTGCCTACAGGGTTCGCCTCTGATGGGCGCGGCCGAATTGCGGATGCCGATACTCGTGGGCTCGCTTGTGGCGGTTCTGCACCATCGCGGCGTTGACCGAGGTCAATGACGGTTCGACCGGTCGCATTAAATCCGAAATCGGGGAAAGCTGTGCCGTGCGCCCAGGCGGCAGGCGCGTTGAAACAAAACCGGATGAAGGTCCACCCAAGGACCGGCCGGGCCGTCACATGACGGGGGGCTGCGATGAGCACGGGGAAGAAGCGGAAGACGTCCGGCAGTGACGAGGCGCCGGACGCCGCACCGCCGGCCGAGAAGCTGTCCAACAAGGACTATCGGCGCGAGCTTGCCCGGGTGCATGTCGAGCTGGTGAAGCTACAGATGTGGACCGTCCACAAGGGGCTGAAGGTCTGCATCGTGTTCGAAGGGCGGGACGGCGCGGGCAAGGGCGGCGTGATCAAGGCGATCACGGAGCGCGTCAGCCCGCGCGTGTTCCGGGTGTACGCACTGCCGGCGCCGACCGAGCGCGAGAAGTCGCAGATGTACATCCAGCGCTACATGTCGCTGCTTCCGGCGGCCGGCGAGATCGCGATCTTCGACCGGAGCTGGTACAACCGCGCCGGCGTCGAGCGGGTCATGGGCTTCTGCACCGACGACCAGGCGCAGCGCTTCCTTGTCATGGCTCCGGAGGTCGAGCAGGCATTTGTCCAGTCGGGCATTATCCTGCTGAAATACTGGCTGGAAGTGAGCGAGGAGGAGCAGACCGCGCGGCTGAAAGGGCGCATCGACGACGGGCGGAAGATCTGGAAGCTGTCGCCGATGGACCTGAAGTCGTACAGCCGGTGGTACGACTATTCGCGCGCGCGCGACGACATGTTCGCCAAGACGGACACCACGTGGGCCCCGTGGTACGTGGTGGATTCCAACGACAAGAAGCGGGCGCGGCTGAACGTCATCTCGCACATGCTCGCGCACATTCCGTACGAGGAGCCGCCGCGGGAGAAGGTGAAGCTGCCGAAGCGGCAGGAGCCGCACGGCTACGAGGAGCCGAACTACCCGTTCAGGGCCGTCCCCGAACTGCGCTGGCCTTCAAATACGTAACCGAAGCGAGTCGTACCATGATCAGCACCAGGCGTTCGTTTCTTCTCCTGTCCGCGTCCGCCGGCCTTGTTACCGCCGGATCGGGCCGTGCGCGCGCGGCGTCGGCCCGCGTGCTCGCGCAGAATGGGCAGCGCGCACTGAACCTGCTGTATGCGGAGAACGCCAAGGCGCGCGAGCTGGGTCGGCGCGCCAAGGCGATCCTGGTGTTTCCCCGCATCATCAAGGGCGGCCTGATCGTCGGCGGCCAGACGGGCGACGGCGTGCTGCTCGTGCGCGGCCGGCCGGCCGGCTACTACAACGTCTCGGCCGCGTCGTTCGGCCTGCAGGCCGGCGGGCAGGCGTTCAGCTACGCGCTGTTCTTCATGACCGATTCGTCGCTCGACTACTTGCAGAAGAGCGACGGCTGGGCGATCGGCTCGGGCCCGAGCCTGGTCGTCGAGGACAAGGGCGCCGCCGCCAGCCTGACGACCACCACACTGACGCAGGATGTCTACGCCTTTCCGTTCGGCCAGCACGGGCTGATGGCGGGGCTCGGCCTGGAAGGGTCGAAGATCACCCGCATCCAGCCGGGTCCGTGACGGGAGAGTCGTCTATCCGAGGTAGTAGCGCAGCACGATCGAACGCAGCGTCACGCCGAGCGTGACGATCGGCAACAGGCCGACCGCGAGGCTCAGAGCCCATCGTGCGGGTTCGAGCCGAGCGATCCGCAGCGCCGGCAACGCGGCCGCGGCGACCAGCGCGAGCGGCAGGAAGTAGCGGCCTTGCACGCCGTCGACGACGAGCGCGCCCGGCGGCGTCCAGGTCAGGTACTCGATGCCGAAGACCGCGGCAGCCGACAGCAGGATGCTGCCGGCGATCAGGGCGCGCGGCACGATGCCGATCCGCCGGCCCCGCTCGCCCAGCATCGTCGCGGCGGCGGCGATGCCCAGAACGATGACGGCGGCAACCTCATACGATCGGGGCAGCCTTGTGCCGGACCAGCCGAACACGCCGATGAAGCCGTGGATGTAGTCGCTTCCGTATCGCTGCAGCGTATCGAGCGCGATGCGGGCGATGTCCCACGGATGGCCCAGCAGCAGCGTCGCCTGCGCCGACGGATCGGCACCGGTGACGTTGTACGAGGTCCAGGCGCTGATCGCCGCCAGCGTGGACCACGCGGCGACGCTCAGGACGACCGCGGCGGCGGAGGCGAGGCGCCAGCGCGCCGCCACCGAGGGGACCGTCAGCGGCAGCAGCGCCAGCCCGACGTAAGGCGGACGCGACGTGCAGATCAGGGCCAGCAGGACCACTGCCGCGATCTGTTCGGCCCGGCTCGGGGCCGCCTGGCGGCGCCAGAAGCGCGCGAACAGCGCGGCCGCCATCGCGCTGCACGCCAGCAGCAGCGCGTCCTGCGAACCCGAGGCGAGCAGGGCCAGCGACATCGGTAGCGTCATGACGGCGAACAGCGCCACCGAGGCGGCCTCGGCGCAGGCGATGGCCGTCGCCGCGACGGCGACCGCGACGGCGCCCGTCAGGATCCGCGACAGGGTCAGGGTCTGCACCACGGTCAGCCCGGCGCCGCGCGCGATCAGGATGCCGAGCGCCGACGGCACGTAGAAGACCGGCGGATACAAGGCGGTGTTGTCGAAGTTCATGTTGAACTTCTCGCCCGACCATCGGACCTGCGGAGCCCACGTCGATGGCGTGACACGAGCGTCGGGATCCTGCGTCACCGGCCAGAACGGAACCCAGGCCCTCAGCGGCGCGCGTGCTGCCGTCGGAACGTTCGATGTCGAGCCGCCGTCCGATCAGGCCGCCGCGCGAAACCTGCTGGGCACGCAGGAAATGCGCCGCCTCGTCGGGGTTCTGAAACGGCGGCATCTCGGTGGCCAGCAACACCACGGCGACCAGCCCGTAGAGCGCGAAAGCGGCGCCCAGCATCCGCGCACAGGCCGCCGGGTCGCGGCGCAGCGCGATACGCGGCCACGCCGCCGGCTGAGCGGCACGCGCCGCCGCCGAGCGGCGGGTCACGTCAGCGCGCCTGCTGGATCGCCGAGAGCAGCCAGCGCCCGCCGGGGACGCGCACGAAGGTCCAGACCTCGGTTGCGGACTGACGCTCGGCCGGGCTGCCGTCGACGACGTTGCCCGCGCCGTCGCGCGTGACGTCGATCATCGAGAAGCGCATCGCCACCGTCGCGTATTCGCGGTTGCCCTCGCGCCACGACTGCGCCAGGTCGCCCTGTGCCAGACGCACGTCGCTGACCGTGTTGCGCACGCCCCGGCTGGCGAATTCGGCGAGCTGCTCGGCGAAGTACGACACCATCTCGGGTGTGGCGAGAAGCTGCAGCGCGGGCAGGTCCGACCGGCTCCACGCGTCCTGCACCGCCTTCAGCGACTGCTCGAACTGCTGGTAGTCGCCGGTGGTGATCGCCACCGGCGGCCCGGGGGGCGGCCCGAGGGGCGCCCCCGCGGCCGGCACGCTGCCGGCGCGCGCGCCTACCGGCGTTCCGCCCGCCATCCCGCCCGGCATGGCGCGGGCGAAGATCCCGGGTCCGCCGGCGTAGGCGGGCCCGCGGAAGCGGCGAAACAGCCAGCGCGCGATCCAGACGATGAGGAAGATCTGGATGAGGAAGCCGATGAAGCTGCCGAAGCCGGTGAACCCGCCGAACAGGCCGTGGCCGAACAGCAGGCCGCCGATGCCGGCGCCCACCAGTCCGCCCAGCAGGCCCGACATGAAGGGCGAGCGGCCCCCGGCGTAGCCGGGCTGACCATAGCCGGGGGACGGCGCGTAGCCCGGCGCGTTCGGCGTCATGCTGCGCTGCATGGGCGCGACGTACGGCGCCGTGCGGGTTGATGGCGGCGCGGACCATGTCTGGCCGCCGCGGCTGCCGAACGACCAGCCGCCGCCCGCCCGCGCGTCCGCCAGGGCCGGGGCGAGGGCGATGGCCAGCGCGGCCAGGGCCGCGAGAAGGGGTAGGCGGCGTCTGGCCGCGCGGCGCGTCAACATGGCCGAGATATAAGCCGGTGCTGCGCGGTGCTACATACGTACCGCTAGCCGGACCCTGCCCCGCGGGCCTACCTTCGGCCGATGCTGCAAGCCCGCCCGCGCGTCGCGCTGTTCGTCACCTGCCTCGTCGATCTCTACCGCCCCACCGTCGGCTTCGCCGCCATCCGCCTGCTGGAGGCCGCCGGCTGCCAGGTCGAGGTGCCGCGCGCGCAGACCTGCTGCGGCCAGCCGGCGTACAACACCGGCGACCGAGCGACCGCTCGCGACCTCGCCCGCGGCATCATCGATGCGTTCCGCGGCTTCGATTACGTGGTCGTGCCGTCCGGGTCCTGCGGCGGCATGCTGCGCGAGCACCTGCCGCACCTGTTCGACGACGATCCCAACCTGCGCGCCGCGGCCAACGAGTTCGCATCGCGCACCTACGAGCTGGTCAGCTTCCTGACCGACGTGCTCGGCATGACCGAGCCGCCGGGAGACTGGGACGGCACCGTCACCTATCATGATTCATGCGCCGGCCTTCGCGAGCTCGGCATCAAGTCGCAGCCCCGGCGGCTGCTGGAGGCCGCGGGGGCGACGATCGCCGAGATGCGCGACCCCGAAGTGTGCTGCGGTTTCGGCGGCACGTTCTGCGTGAAGTATCCCGACATCTCCGTGCGCATGGCGAGCGACAAGGCTCAGGACGTCGCGGCCACCGGTGCCCCGCTGCTGCTGGCGGGCGACCTGGGCTGCCTGCTCAACATGGCCGGACGGCTCTCGCGCGAAGGCAGCAAGGTGCAGGTGCGCCATGTCGCCGAGGTATTGGCCGGCATGACGGGCGAGGTGTCGCCGATCGGGCAAGCCAGTGGCGAGCCAGCCGCCGGAAGGCGCGGCTGATGAACGACATGCCGATCGAACCCGCCGGGCTGTTCGCATCGGACGAGGCGCGCGCGGTGCACGCCGGCGTGCTGGCGCTCGACAGCCACATCGACATCCCCTGGCCGGACGGGCCGGCGTTTGCCGAACCGAGCTGGCGCCGCGTGGAGCTGCCGAAGCTCAAGCGCGGCGGCATCGGCGCGGCTTTCTTCGCCGCCTATGTCCCGCAGGGCCCGCGCACGCCGACCGCCGAAGGCGAGGCCTTCGACCGCGCCTGCGCGATGCTGCGGGCCATCGCGCGGATGGGCGAGTGCCCCGGCGCGCGCCACGCGACGACCGCCGACGAGATCGAGCAGGCGTCGCGGGACGGCGTGGTGGCCATCGTCGGTTGCGTGGAGAACGGCTACGCGATCGGCACCGACCTGCGACGCCTCGAGACACTGCGCGCCCTCGGCGCGCGCTACCTGACGATCACCCACAACGGCCACAACGCCTTGGCCGACAGCGCCATCGCGCGCGCCGACCTGCATGACCCGCCGGCGCTGCATGGCGGCCTGTCGCCGCTCGGCCGCGCGGCGATCCCGGTGCTCAACCGGCTCGGCATGCTGGCCGACGTGTCGCATTTGGCGCGCGAGGCGGCGCTGGAGGTGGCGTCGATCTCGCGCGCGCCGGTGGTGGCGACGCATTCCTGCGTGCGCGCGCTGTGCGACCACCCGCGCAACATCGATGACGAGACGATGGACGCGCTGCGCGACACCGGCGGCGTGGTGCAGATCACGGCCGTCTCCGGCTTCCTGCGGCTGCGCGCGAAGGAGACCGAGGTCACCGTCGGCGACGTGGTTGATCACATCGACCACGCGGTGGGCCGGATCGGCATCGCGCATGTCGGCATCGGCTCGGATTTCGACGGCGGCGGCGCGGTGGTCGGATGGCGCGACGCGAGCGAGAGCGCGAACGTGACCGCCGAACTGCTGCGGCGGGGCTATGATCGGCGCGACGTGGCGGCGCTGTGGGGCGGCAACATGCTGAGGGTCCTGCGCGCGGCGGAGGCGATCGCGGAGGACTGACCGATGACCATGCCGATCGTGCGGTTCTCTGACGCGGCGGGCGGACGGGAGGTGCCGGCGATCGGCCAGGGAACGTGGCGGATGGGCGAGGGCCGCACTGACCGCCGCGCGGAGGCCGATGCGCTGCGCCTCGGCATCGATCTCGGCATGACGCTGATCGACACCGCCGAGATGTACGGCGACGGCGGGGCGGAGGAGGTGGTGGCGGATGCCGTCGCCGGGCGCCGCGACGCGGTGTTCATCGTCTCGAAGGTCTATCCGCACAATGCCACGCGAACCGGCGTGCCGCGCGCCTGCGAGCGCAGTCTTGCGCGCCTGCGCACCGACCGGATCGATCTGTACCTGCTGCACTGGCGCGGCGGCACGCCGTTGGCGGAGACGGTCGCCGCGTTCGAGGCGCTGCGCGCGTCCGGCAAGATCGGCGCGTGGGGCGTGTCGAACTTCGACGTCGACGACATGACGGAGCTGGACGGCGTGCCGGACGGCGCGCACTGCGCGGCCAACCAGGTGCTGTATAATCCGGGCGCGCGGGGGATCGACTTCGACCTCGTGCCGTGGTTGGCCGAACGCGGGATGCCGATCATGGCGTATTCGCCGGTGGGGCAGGGCGGCGCCTTGCTGCGTTCGAAGGCGCTGGTGACGATCGCCGCACGGCACGGCGCCAAGCCCGCGCAGGTCGCGATCGCCTGGGGTCTGCGCGGAGGCAACGTGATCTCGATACCGAAGGCGAGCGATCCCGGGCACGTGCGCGCGAACGCCGCGGCCGCCGGGCTGCGCCTGACCGCGCAGGACCTCGCCGATATCGACGCCGCCTATCCGCCGCCCAAGCGCAAGCGCGGCCTGGAGATGCTGTAGGCGGTTCGCGGGCGGCGTCCGCATTCGGGATCACGGATCCTGGCATAGGGTAACCCCCTATGCTAAGCGGGCGGGATGACGCACACCGTTCGAGAGAAACAGAAGCTACTGGCGCGCGTGCGCCGCATCCGCGGGCAGGTCGAGGCCGTCGAGCGTGCGCTGGAGAGCGAGGCTGGCTGCGAGCAGGTGATGCACCTGCTGGCCAGCACGCGCGCGGCGATGGCCGGGCTCATGGCGGAGGTCGTCGAAGATCACGTGCGCACGCATCTGGTCGATCCCGAAAAACATCCCGGCGCGTTGAACCGTCAGGCCGCCGACGAACTGCTGGCGGTCGTGCGTACCTACATGAAATGAGGGCTGCCATGGCCGAGCTCGAGATGCCGGTGTTTCCGGCCGTTCACAGCCATGTCTTTCTCGGCGAAGGGCACGAGCATGCCGAGAGCCGGACATGGGCCGTCATCGTGCTGTGCGGCGCGATGATGCTGCTGGAGATCGTCGGGGGCTGGCTGTTCGGCTCCATCGCACTGATCGCCGACGGGCTGCACATGAGCACGCATGCCGGCGCGATGCTGCTCGCCGCACTCGCCTACAGCTACGCCCGCAGGCATGCGGACGACCCGCGCTTCACGTTCGGGACGGGGAAGCTCGGCGACCTCGCCGGGTTCACCAGCGCGATCATCCTGGCGATGATCGCGGTGCTGATCGGCTACGAGGCGATCAGCCGGTTCATCGAGCCAGTGCCGATCCGCTTTGCGGAGGCGGTGCCGATCGCCGCCTTGGGGCTCTGCGTCAACATCGCGTCCGCCTGGCTGCTGGCGGGCGGCGGCCATCACCATCATCACCACGATCACGACCATCACGAGCACGGCCGCGACGCCTCGCACCGGGACAACAACATGCGCGCCGCGGTGATCCACGTGATGGCGGACGCCGCGGTGTCCGTGCTCGTCATCGTCGGCCTGCTGATGGCGCGCGCCTTCGGCTGGCTCTGGATGGATCCTCTGGCCGGCATCATCGGCGCGTGCGTGATCGCAAGCTGGTCGTACGGGCTGATTCGCGACACCGGCGCCATCCTGCTCGACGTGAACCCGGACCAGCGGGTCACCAGCGAGTTGCGCGGCGCCGTCGAAGCCGCGGGGGACCGTGTCGCCGATCTTCACGTCTGGCGGCTCGGCCCCGGCCATCTCGGCGCCATCCTCGCGGTGCAGACAGGTGAAGATCGCGACCCGCAATTCTACCGCGAACGGCTCGCCCGCGTCACCGCGCTGTCACACCTCACGATCCAGGTCGAGCGAGCCGCCTGATTTTCGCTTCGGGGCTCTTTTCGCGGGCAAGTCTTTTCGGGTAAGCGCAAACCAATCGGCAAGCCGTGCCGGCCTGGCGGCTCGCTCCCGTTTGGACGGAAGCCGCGCATGACACGCCGTTCCTTCAGGGTCATCCTGATCAAGCCGTCGCGCTACGACGATCGCGGCTACGTCGTTCAGTGGCGGCGCTCGACGATTCCGTCGAACAGCCTTGCCAGCATCCATGGCCTGGTCAGCGACTGCGCGGCCGCCCAGGCGCTCGGCCCCGACGTCGCCATCGACGTCGAGGCCTGGGACGAGTGCAACACGGTGATCGATGTCGAGGCGGCGGTGGGCCGCATTCGAGCGGCCGGCGGCGGCTTCGTCGGCCTGGTCGGCGTGCAGTCGAACCAGTTCCCTCGTGCGCTCGACCTCGGCCGCCGGTTCCGCGCCGCTGGCATCCCCGTCGTGGTCGGCGGCTTTCATGTCAGTGGCTGCCTCTCGATGCTCCCGGTTCTGCCGCCCGAGATCCAGGAGGCCGTCGATCTCGGGATCATCCTGTTCGCCGGCGAAGGCGAGGGGCGAATGGCCCCGCTGCTGCGCGACATCGACCGCGACGAGGCGAGGCCGATCTACAACTATCTGACCGACCTGCTGGACATGGAGGAGGCGACGCTCCCCCTGCTGCCGCGGCATGTGGTCGCGCGCGTCGCCGGCCATTACGCAAGCTTCGACGCGGGCCGCGGCTGCCCGTTTCAATGCAGCTTCTGCACGATCATCAACGTCCAGGGCCGCAAGTCCCGCTATCGAACCGCGGATGACGTCGAGGCCATCATCCGCGCCAACCATGCCCAGGGCGTGCAGCGTTTCTTTGTCACCGACGACAATTTCGCGCGCAACCGCAACTGGGAGCCGATCCTCGACCGGCTGATCGAGCTGCGCGAACGCGAGGGCATCTCCATCCGTCTGCTGCTGCAGGTGGATACGCTGTGTCACCGTACCCCGAACTTCATCGAGAAGGCCGCGCGGGCGGGGTGCAACGCCGTCTTCATCGGGCTCGAGAACATCAATCCGGAATCCCTGCTCGGCACCAAGAAGCGCCAGAACAAGATCTGGGAATATCGCGCCATGCTGCAGGCGTGGCGCCGCGAGAAGGTGATGACCTGGGCGGGCTACATCCTCGGGTTCCCGAACGACACGCCGGCCTCGATCGCCCGCGACATCGAGATCATCAAGCGTGAGCTGCCGATCGACATCCTGGAGTTCTTTTTCCTCACGCCGCTGCCGGGCTCGGAGGACCACAAGACGCTGCACCTGCGCGGCGTCGCCATGGACCCCGACATGAACAACTACGACCTCGAGCATGTCTGCACGGCGCACCCGAAAATGTCGAAGGCGGCGTGGGAGCAGGTCTATCGCAACGCGTGGGCCCGCTACTACACGGACGCGCATGTCGAGACGATCATGCGGCGCGCCGCCGCCAGCGGCATCAGGCTGAGCAAGGTGACCGACGCAGCGACGATCTTCGCGGGCGCCACGCGCATCGAGGGCGTCCACCCGCTGCAGTTCGGCCTGATTCGCCGCAAGCTCCGCACCCAGCGCCGTCCAGGCACGCGGGTGCTCAACCCGGTGCTGTTCTACCCCTGGCGCGCGTTCGATTTCCTCCGCACCGCGACGCGCTGGGGCGCGCTGGTGCTGCGATATCGCCGCATCGCTCGCCGCGTCGCAGCCGATCCGAACCGGCTTGCCTACACCGACCCTGCCCTGCTGCCGCCTGCGCCGGAGGACGCCGGCATGGACGACTTCGTCCAGGTCTACGCGGACCAGATCCCGAAAACCCACGGCGCTCCGGTCCGGCGGCTCGCAAAAGTCTGACCAACGCAGGCTGCCGCTCCCGTGCGGCGACGTTCGTCCGGATCCACCTGACAGGGTCAGGTCGAACGTCTCTTCGCCTGTGGCGCGGGCGTCTTGTCCGGATAGTTGCACCACTCCGCCGCGACACACCGCCAGCACTCGGGCGTGCGCGCCTTGCAGACGTAGCGGCCGTGCAGGATCAGCCAGTGATGCGCGTTGTGCAGCAACTCCTTCGGCACGCGCGCGAGCAGCGCGTCCTCGACCGCGCGCGGCGTCTTGCCCGGCGCGATGCCGGTGCGGTTGGCCACGCGGAAGACATGCGTGTCCACCGCGATCGTCGGCTCGCCGAACGCCACGTTCAGCACCACGTTCGCCGTCTTGCGTCCGACCCCCGGCAACGCCTCCAGCGCGTCGCGGTCGTGGGGCACCTTGCCGCCGTACCGCTCGACCAGGACGCGGGAGAGGCCGGCGACCGCCTTCGCCTTCGCCTGCCACAAGCCGATGGTGCGGATGTGCCGGGCGATGCCGGCCTCGCCCAGGGCCGCCATCCGCTCGGCGTCCGGCGCCTCGGCGAACAGGGTGCGGGTGGCGCGGTTGACGCCGGCGTCCGTGGCCTGCGCCGAGAGCACGACGGCGACCAGCAAGGTGAACGGGTCCGTGTGTTCCAGCTCGCTGCGCGGGTTGGGCATCGCCTTGCGCAGCGCCTCGAGAAACCCGCGCACCTGCGCGAGCGTCATCGGCTTGGTCGCCTTCCCGCCGCCGCCCGGCTTCGCGGTCGCCTCGGATGCTCCCTTGGGCGCCGCCTTGGGCGCCGGATGCGCCCCGGGCTTTGCGGTCACCGGCTTCGCGATCGCCTTGCGGCGCGATGTGGCCGATTGCGGCTTGCGGGTTGCGGGTGCTCGCACAGCTTATGCTCCTGTGGCCTGTGCTTGTGTGGCTCGCCGGGACGGGTGCTAGGTGCCAAACAGCCGCGGGAGACGGCGACGGGATGGAAAACGTCTACTTCGAAGCGCTGATCACGCCTCACCGGAGCCTGTCGAGGCAAGGGCTGCGGCGCGTGAGCGCGTTGCTGCTCGCGCTGAGCACGCTCACCGCCCTGCGCTTCTGGTTCATCGGCGCGTGGCCGGTGATTGCGTTCACATTGGTCGAGGTGCCGCTGGCGGTGCTGCTGTTGCGCCTGAACGCGGCGCGCGCGCGGGCGAGCGAACTGGTGCTGCTGACCGCCGACGGCGCGCGCGTGATCCGCACCGACTGGCGCGGGCGCCGGCAGGAGAGCCGCGTCGCCTCAGGTTGGCTGAACGTGGCGCTGGAGGAGCCGCAGGGCGCGGTGCCGCGCCTGTTGCTGACGGCGCGCAACACGCAGCTGGAAATCGGCGCGTTCCTCGGCGAGGCGGAAAAGCGCGAGCTGGCCGACGCCATGCGCGCCGCGATGCGCGGAGCGCGCGAGCCCCGCTTCGACAACCCGCAACTGAGAAGTTAGCCGGCGATATCACCCGACGAGCGGAATGCCGCCCGTCGGTGTGATCGCTATCTCGTCGCGTGTGCGGCTGGTCAGCCTTCGGTGGTGGCGGCCGGCCCCATCGACTTGATCAGGTCGAACACGCGCTTGCGCACCGCCGGGTCGGAGATGCGGTAGTACGCCCGTACCAGCTCGAGCGTCTCGCGGCGGTTGAGCGTCTCGTCGGTGAACCCGTCCTGCGACTGCTCGAAGCCGACCGCGCGGCGTCCCGATGTCGCGAGGCTGTTGGCATCGGACAGATCGTCGAAGAAGAAACTGATCGGCACATCGAGCACACGCGCGAGGTCGAACAGGCGCGAGGCGCCCACACGATTGACCCCGCGTTCGTATTTCTGGACCTGCTGGAACGTCAGGCCGAGTGCCTCGCCCAAGCGTTCCTGCGACATGCCAAGCAATGTGCGCCGCAGGCGAATTCGCGAACCGACATGCACGTCGATCGGACTCGGCCGGCTTTCTTTATCACCATTCGCCAGCTGGCCTCGCGACATGCGCTGCTCCCCTCGCATCTCGGTGGTTAGCATCCCCGCTCTCCGTTCCCGCTGCGCATTTTGACCGTCCGTTAACAGTAGATTAACGCTAAGCCGCCAGCGAACGCAAGGCCCTTCGTACGTCCGGAGCGACAAATCTCATTGGATGAGATGAAGACTCAGCTTATCGCCGCGTTTCGGCGGGTCGCACCCAGCGTCTGCTACCGAAGGCGATAAGAAGCGACACCGTAGCAAGCATGACGGGGATGGCCAGCCCCAATCTCGCATACACGGTAAAGTTGAAGGCGCCGGGCAACTGGACCGGGAGGAAGGCGGCCTCTGCTCGCGGCAAGCGAGCAAGCTCGCGTCCGCGCCCGTCGAACGCGGCCGTGATGCCGGTATTGGCGGCGCGCAGCAGGGGCAGCCCTTCCTCCACAGCACGCAGCCGCGCTGCCGCGAGGTGCTGCCGCGGGCCGGACGAATCGCCGAACCACGCATCGTTGGTGACATTGACCATCCACCTCGGCCGGTCGGACTCGTCGACCATTTCGGCTGAGTAGATCGCCTCGTAACAGATCAGCGGCCCGGCCGACGGCAGGCCGTTCGGCAGGGCGAGCGTGCGCGGGCCGGGACCGGCCGCGAAGCCGCCGCCGGGCACCACCTGGAACGGCAGCGGGAACCAGCTCGGCTGGAATTCGCCGAACGGCACGAGATGCCATTTGTCGTACTCGCCGAGCAGCGCGCCGTCGGAGCTGATGACTGTGAGGCTGTTGCGCGGCCTCTCCTGGGCGTCGAAGCGGACCGTCCCGGCGAGGGTGACGGCGTCGGGGCCGGCCGCCTCGGCGATCGCTGCGCGGGCCCGGGCGTCCGCCGTCAGCAGGAACGGGCTCGCGGTCTCCGGCCAGACGACGATCTTCGGTCCCGGCCCCGCGGCGGCGACCGCTTCGCGGGTGAGGCGGAGGTAGGTGTCGAAGATGTCGATCATCAACGACCGGGCCCACTTCTGGCCTTCCGGGATGTTGCCTTGCAGGAGCAGGACGTGGATCGGCTTTCCATCGGCGCCGAGCGGGGCGGCGGGGTCCGGCCATGACAGGCGCCAGGCGCCGAGGCCCGCCCACACGACGAGCACCCCCGCGCCGGCTGCCCAGAAACGGCGCGGGAGTGCCGGCGTGCAGGCCAGCATCACGGTCAGCCAGGTCAGGCCATAGACGCCGATCCAGGCGGCCGGCTGGATCAGCACGTCGCCGGGCAGGCCGGGGAACTCCCAGACGCTGCCCCAAAGGTTCCACGGAAAGCCGGTGCCGACGAAGGCGCGGGCGATGTCGGCCAGCGTCCAGGCGCCGGCGAGCGCCAGCACGCGCGGCCAGCCGGGCCGGGTCGCCCAGGCGACCGCGCAGGGCGCGGCGATGAAGACGGCGAGTATGGCGGAAAGCGCGGGCACGGCGAGCGGGACCGACCACCAGAGCCGCGCTGCCTCGAACAGAATGGCCTCGGTAATCCAGTACAGCCCGACGACGTGCAGGCCAAAGCCGAACCAGAACCCGCGCCGTGCCGCGACCCAGGGCGTGCGGGCGCGGCCGATGGCGCGCAGCAGTGCGGGCGCGCAGACCAGCAGCACCGGCACCAGGTAGAGCGGCGGGAAGGAGAGGCCTGCCAGCGCGCCGAACCCGACCATCGAAAGGTCGGCGCGCCAGTGCTTCTCGCCCGGGTGCTTCTCGCCCGGGTGCTTCTCGCCCGGGTGCTTCTCGCCCGGGTGCTTCTCGCGCGTGGGCGCGCGGGGTTCGGGCGGCGTCGGCCGGGTCGCGGCCGCGGGTTCGGTCGGCAGGTCCGGCATGACGGTTCCCGGCGGGGCTAGGGGCGGGCTTGAGGGCTCAGTCCGTCGCGTCGCGCAGCTGCTGCTGGCGCTCGTAGTGCCGGTAATACTTGTCCGTGACCAGATCCGTCTGCACCACCACCGCGACATCGGTGGTGTT
>Ga0074045_10001208_pt1 | contig 25198 bp, 18 predicted proteins | sample BogForMeECP23OM2_FD_94442 | JGI IMG/M metagenome (GOLD analysis project Ga0074045, IMG submission 94442) | Bog forest soil microbial communities from Calvert Island, British Columbia, Canada - Bog Forest MetaG ECP23OM2 | ecosystem: Environmental > Terrestrial > Soil > Wetlands ... | reverse complement strand
GTGCATTGGGAGCATAAGAAGAAGCGGTCGCCGGGGATGAGCAGCGGGCCGATCAATGAGTTGTATGAGTTGGCGCGGAAGAATGGGGCCCTGGGCGGAAAGATTGTGGGGGCGGGGGGCGGAGGATTTTTGCTTTTGTATACGGAAGAGAAGACACGGGTGCGGGAAGCGATGCGCGGGGCCGGATTGCGGGAAGTGCGGCTGCAATTTGATTTTGCGGGGACGGCGGTTGTGGTGCATTCGTAAAGAGAAGAGCTTTAACACAGAGGACACGGAGGAAGAGGAGAAGCAGTGCTGCCGGTGGCGATACTTGCGGGGGGATTGGCGACGCGGTTGCGGCCGGCGACGGAGAAGATTCCGAAATCGCTGCTGGAGGTGAATGGAGAGCCATTCATTGCGCACCAGTTGCGGTTGTTGAAGGCTAACGGAGTTTCGCGGGTGGTTTTGTGCGTGGGATTTCTGGGAGAGATGGTTCGCGATGTGGTTACGAATGGGCACGCGTTTGGACTGAATGTGCATTATTCGTTCGATGGGCCGGCGCTGTTGGGAACCGCGGGGGCGCTGAAGCGGGCGTTGCCGGTGCTGGGACATGCGTTTTTGACGTTGTATGGGGATTCGTATTTGCTGTGCGATTACGCGGGAGTGGCGCGAGAGTTTGAGGAGTCGCGGAAACTGGCGTTGATGACCGTGTTTCGGAATGAAGGGCAGTGGGATACGAGCAACGTGGAGTTTGCGGAGGGGCGCATACTGGCTTATAGCAAGAAGGAGCGCACGTCGCGGATGAAGTTTATCGATTATGGATTGGGCGCGTTTGTGGCGAAGGCGTTTGAGCGGGTGGTGGTGGACAAACCGTGCGACCTGGCGGATTTGTATGGCGATATTTTGGCGGACGGGGAGCTGGCGGGAATGGAGATAAAGCAGAGATTTTACGAGATTGGATCGCCCGCCGGACTCGAGGAGACGGCGCGGTTCATTGCGTCGCAGGGAGTGGGGAAGGCATGAGCGGGGAAGCGACATTCGCGGAGAAGTTTTTGGCGGAGGCTGCCGAAATTGTGGCCCGGCTGGATCGCGGAAGCCTGGAGAAGGCTGCGAAGATGATTGGGGAGTTGCGCGCCGGTGGCGGAAGGCTTTTTATTTTGGGCGTAGGGGGAAGCGCGGCGAATGCGTCGCACGCGGTGAACGATTTCCGGAAGATTGCGGGGATTGAGGCGTACGCGCCGACGGATAATGTTTCGGAACTGACCGCGCGGACGAATGACGAAGGCTGGGCTACGGTTTTTGAAGGCTGGCTGAAGACCAGCAAGTTGGCGGCGCGCGATGCCGTGCTGGTGTTTTCGGTGGGCGGCGGCGATGTGGAACGCAACGTCAGCCCGAACCTGGTGGCGGCGTTGAAGCTGGCGAAATCAGTGGGCGCAAAGATTATTGGGTTGGTGGGGAGGGACGGCGGTTTCACGGCGAAAGTGGCCGACGTGTGCGTTTTGATTCCGGTGGTGAATCCGATGCATGTGACGCCGCATTCGGAAGCGTTTCAGGCGGTGGTGTGGCATTTGCTGGTGACGCATCCGGCAGTGAAGGTGGAGCAGACGAAGTGGGAGTCGACGGCGGGGACGCGGTGATGAACAAGGCCGTATTTCTGGACCGCGATGGGGTTTTGAATCAGGCGATAGTGCGGGATGGGAAGCCGTACTCACCGGCAAATTTGAAGGAGTTGGAGTTGGCTCCGGGGGCGGCGAAGGCGCTGGGCGAACTGAAGGCGCAGGGATTCAAATTGCTGGTGGTGACGAATCAGCCGGACGTGGCGAAGGGAATTACGACGCGGGCTGCGGTGGAAGAGATTCACCGCAAGCTGGCGTTGGAATTGCCGGTGGAGGAATTTTTTGTCTGCTACCACAAGGATGGGGACGGCTGCGATTGCCGGAAGCCCAAGCCGGGGATGCTGCTGGAAGGCGCGCGGAAGTACAAGGTAGATTTGGTGGAGAGCTTCATGGTGGGGGACCGTTGGCGCGACGTGGAAGCGGGACAGAATGCGGGATGCCGCACCGTTTTTATTGATGGCGGGTATGAAGAGAGGCAGCCCGCGCGTCCGGCAGATGCGCGGGTACATTCGTTGAAAGAAGCGGCGGATTGGATTTTGCAGGCTTGCCGCAAGGGAGTGGCGCAATGAAGGCGGTTTCGGAATTGAAGGTGAAGATTTTTGGGGATGGTGCGGACCTGGCGGGTATTTTGGAGCTGAGCCGGTTGCCGTACATCAAGGGATTTACGACCAACCCAACGCTGATGCGCAAGGCGGGCGTGCCGGATTACGAGGAATTTGCGGCGGAAGTTTTGCGGAACATCAAGGACCGGCCAGTGTCGTTCGAAGTGTTCGCGGACGACGAAGAGACGATGGAGGCGCAGGCGAAGCACATTGCTGGCTGGGCGAAGAATGTGTACGTGAAGATTCCCGTGACCAACATGAAGCGGGAGCCGATGTATGGATTGATCCGGCGGCTGAGCCACGAGGGAATTCAGGTGAATGTGACGGCGATGATGACACTGGAGCAGGTGCGCGAGGTGGGGAAGGCGCTGCACGGCGGGGCGGCTTCGAACGTGTCGGTGTTCGCGGGGCGAGTGGCGGACACTGGGCGCGATCCGGTGCCAATGATGCGCGAGGCGGTGGAGATTTTGCGGGGGAACCCGCGGACGGAATTGATCTGGGCCAGCCCGCGGGAGCTTTTGAATATATTTCAGGCGGATGAGATCGGGTGCCACATTATCACGGTGACGAACGACATTTTGGCAAAGCTGAAGCTAGTGGGAAAAGATTTGGAGGATTTTTCGCTGGAGACGGTGAAGATGTTCCACAACGATGCGGCGAAGGCGGGTTATACGCTGGGTGTGGCGGAGACGGCGCGCAGGGCGAAGGGGCGGGACTGAAAGTTTGTGCCTGTTTTTTGAGTTGAGGTTCTTCGCCTGTCCTTGTCGGACAGGCTCAGAATGACAACGTGTTATCCCGATCGAGTTTTTTAGGGATTTCGTGGTTGCGAGAAATTTCCGTTGGGGAGTTTTGAGTAGCAGGCGTCGACGATGCGCATGGCGCTTAGGGCGTCGCCGGAAGTGGCGATGGACAGGATTGTTTTTTGGTTGCTGGCTGCAGCGATGAATTCTTCGGTCTCCTGCTGCAGGGAGACATCTTCCATTCCATAGTCGTACAGGGTTTCGCGGGGCTGATCGGGCTGCAGCCAGGGCCATTTGGCGATGATGGTCAGGCGTTGCGAGCCGTAGAATTTGCCGCGCCCGCGAAGGAGGAACTGCGCCTTTTCGGTTTCGACGGTGATTTCCATGCGGGATTGCCAACTGGAAAGGGAGAGATACAGATTTGCGGGCGCACCACCGGGGAGAGTGAGGACCAGGCTGGCGTGATCTTCGACTTGGATTGGCCAGAACTGGCGACTGAGATGGCCGGCGGCCAGCTCGGCGGGGCCGAAGAGCCACTGGAGGAGATCGAAGAGGTGGATGCCGGGATCGATGCAGACGCCGCCGCCGCAGCGAATCGGATCGGTCTTCCAACTTTTTTCGTAGCCGGGTTGCGCACCGTGGCTGAGAACGGCGTCAACTCCTAGCACCTTGCCGTATTCGCCGGAGGAGAGAAGTTTGCGGAGGTGCTGAACATTCTTGAGGAAGCGGTAGTTGAGGCCGACGAAGACGCGGCTGGCGGATTGTCTGGCAGCGGCGATCAGATGTTCCGCTTCGGCAGCGGTGCGACCGAGAGGTTTTTCCACGAGGACAGCGGGCGCTAGCTGGAAAACCTTGGGGAGGAGTTCGACGGCGGTGTCGTGAGGAGTGGCGACCACGGCGGCGTCGTATTTGTTGGCGAAGGCGGAGAGTTCGTTGACGGCTTCGGCCTTGGCGGAAACTTTGGTGCCTTCGGGAAGTTTGGGATCGAAGACAACGATTTCGGAGACGGCGGGGAGTTTCGTGAGCGCCTGAATACGCTGCGCGCCAATCAGGCCGGAGCCAACGACGAGAAGTTTCATAGGTCGATGCGCCTCAGTTTCAGAGCTTCCGGGCGGAGGGAATTAAGCGAAAGCATTGGGTAGGGATCGTTGACGTGGATGAAGCGGCCGGTGATGCCGTCGGAATCGGGAGAGAGGAGCCAACGGCAAAGGGCGATGGGCTTGGAAAAGGGGACGACAGTGCGGACTTCACCACCGGCGGCGCGAACGGCGGCTAGCATGGAAGTTTCGTTGGCGCCGGGGGCGATGATGTTGATGTCGATGGGGAGATGGGCGGCGTCGAGTTCCATGGACATGGTCTCACACATGCGGACGGCAGCAGCTTTGGAAGTGCCGTAGGGAAGGAATTGCGGATAGCCGTAGGCTGCGCCGCCACCGGCGAAGAGCATGATTTTGCCGCGGCGGGCCGGGATTTGCGGCGTGGCGTCGAGCCAAGCTTGGACAAAAGCTTTGGCGATGAAGAAGGGGCCGGCGGAATTGACGCGGAGGGTGTGAGCGAATTTTTCGGGATCGAGCTGCCAGAAGTTGCCGGTTTGGCCGAGTTCGGCGGCGGCGTGGATGACGGCGTCGAGGCCTTGCCACTCGCGGCGGATTTCGCTGAAGAGGGAGGCGACGGAGTTGGCGTTGGCGATGTCCATGCGAGAGGCGCGATGTTCGGGGCCCAGTTGAGTGGCGGCTTGGTGGACTTTTTCGGTGGTGGCGGCAAGCCAGATTCGGTGGCCGGATGCTGCTAGATCGCGTGCGACTTCGAAGCCGATGCCGCGGCTGCCGCCGGTGACTAGAATGCGGGCAAGCTGCGGCGAATTGGGCGCTTCGGACATGCGTTGTGCTCCGGGAATCTATCTTCTATTTAAGCATGACGGGGAGGAATTCGGAGGGTTTTGAGGTCGACGGTGGGGAGGGGTTCGACTATCATTAATTTATCTCCAGCGCGAAGAAAGATTTCCCTTTCGACAGGTGGGCTTGAGAGCGCTCTTGCTGGGCGATACTTTGCTTGGGTTACAACAGAAGAAGCCTAACGCAGCGACACTGAGGACGCAGAGGTTCGGAGAAGATTATGAAGACGGGGCGGTTTTTTATTGTGGGTGGGGCGGGATTTATTGGGTCGCATTTTACGGATGCGCTGCTGGCTAAGGACGGCGTGGCGGGCGTAACGATCTATGACAATTTGAGTTCGGGGCGGGAATGGCATTTTGCCAGGCATTTGAGCAATCCAAAATTCAGGTTTTTCAAAGGGGATGTGAAGGATCTGGAGGCGCTGAAGCGGGCCATGGATGGCTGCGATGTGGTGATTCATCTGGCGTCGAATCCGGATATCGCGCGCGCGGCAACCGAGCCGGACGTTGATTTTCGCGAAGGGACGTACCTGACGGAGCGGGTGCTGGAGGCGATGCGGCTGACCTCGGCAAAGCGGATTCTGTATGCGTCGGGCAGCGGGGTTTATGGCGATATCGGGATGACGGAAGCAGGTGAGGATTACGGGCCGCTGGTGCCGATTTCGACGTATGGAGCGAGCAAACTGGCGGGCGAGGTGCTGATCAGTTCGTATTGCCACATGTTTGAGATGACGGCTCGTGTTTGTAGATTTGGAAACGTGGTTGGGCCGCGGCAAACGCACGGCGTGGGATTTGATTTTGTGCGCTCGCTGCGGAAAGACCCGAAGCGGTTGCGGATTTTGGGAGATGGCGGGCAGAGCAAGTCGTACATTTATGTGGAGGACGTGGTTGCGGCGGTGTTGACAGCGCATGAGAAGACCGCGCAGAAGTTTCAAACGTACAACGTGGCCACCGGCGATTACATCACGGTGAAAGAGATTGCGGAGTTGGCGGTGGAGTGCGTGGGGCTGGAGCCGGGGAAGGTGAAGTTTGAGTTTAGCGGCGGAGAGCGCGGGTGGAAGGGCGATGTGGCGGTGGTGCGATTGAATACAGAGCGGATTCGCGGGCTGGGCTGGAAGAACAAGCGGAATTCGCGGGAGGCGCTGCGGGAGTCGATGATGGCGCTGATCCGGGATGCGGAATTGTTGTATGCGGAGCAGGGGGCGTAAGGGCGAGCAGGAGTCGACCGCGACGGGATTTTGAGGAATTTAACGGCACAGCCAGGAATGGCTGTGCCACAAGGGCGGATTGGTTTGCTGATTGTTGGGTATATTTTGTTGGGGGTGGCGCTGGTTGGGACGCTGAGTTCCACGGTGTATTTGGGGTTGGTGCTGGCGGGGGTGGCGAAATTCCGGGCGGATTCGCGGAAAATGCTGAACCCACCGGCGGCGGACGCAAGCTTGCCTGCCGTGTCTGTGATTAAGCCCGTGCATGGGCTGGAGCCGCAACTCCGTGAGAACATCGAGAGCTTTTTCCGGCAGGATTATCCGAGCTACGAAATTTTGTTTGGGGCGGATAGGGACGATGACGCGGCGCTGGAGATTGTGCGGGAGGTGAGTGCGCGGTATCCGAACGTGCCGAGCCGGATTATTGCGCATGGCGTGCCGCCGTGGCCGAATCCCCAGACGTATTCGCTGCATTGCCTGGCGCGCGAGGCGAAGCATGGCGTGACCGTGGCATCGGACAGCGACGTGGAGGTAGCCGGGAATTATCTGCGGGAGGTGGTGACGCCGCTGTTGAAGCCGGGTGTGGCGATGACCACCTGTCTTTATCGCGGGAAGAATGTAGGAGATTTCTGGTCGAATCAGACGGCGATGCTGATGTCGGTGGAAGAACCGGCGGGGGTGCTGGTGGCGAATCTGCTGGAAGGCATGAAGTTTGGACTGGGGCCAACCATCGCGGTTCGTCGAGAGGCGCTGGAAGAAGTCGGCGGCTACGAAAAGTTTTACGATTATTCGGCGAATGACTTTATCCTGGGAAATTTGATTGCGAAGGCGGGGCATACGGTGGTGCTCTCCGGCCACGTGATCGATCACATCGTGAACCAGAGCACGTTTAAGAAAATGTGGCAGAACCAGTTGCGTTGGAGGGTTACGGAAAGGTATTGCCGCCCCAAGGGATATTTGGGGATGGGACTGATTTTTGCGATGCCGTTTGGGATTCTGGGATTGCTGGCGGGGGGCCTGCTGGGGCATCGGGTTTTGGGCGGGGCGCTGCTGGCGTGGGCAGTGATCAACCGGTTGATTGAGGCGTTCGCGGTGGGCTGGGTGGCGCTGGGCGACCGGGCGTTGCTGCGGAAGATTTGGCTGTACCCGGTGCGGGATTTTCTGGGGTTTGTGGTGTGGTGCCGGAGCTTTACGGGAACGAACATTGCCTGGCGGAGCAGCAAGTTTGAGTTGCAGGGCGAGCGGATGGTGCTGCGGAAGAATGTTGGGAACCCGTCCTGAGCTTTTCAAAAGCTGCTGCAACCTCGATGTGATGAATTTCGAATCATGATCCATCTCTCTATCTGGCGCATTGCCGTGCTGGCTCTGGCGATTGCGCCGCTTGTTTATTACCTCGTTGCGATTTTTGCGGCTTGGCGATTTTTCCGGAAGGAACGCTTTCGGCGGTTGCCGGGGTTTGCGCCGCCGGTGAGCGTGCTGAAGCCGGTACACGGCGTGGATTTTGCTTCCCATATTAATTTTGCAAGTTTTTGCGTACAGAATTATCCGGAATACGAGATTTTGTTCTGTGTGAATGACATGCAAGATCCCGCCGTGCCTCTTCTTCAGCAGGTCATTAAGGATTTTCCGGAACGATCCATTCGTATTTTGGCGAATGCCCCGAAGGTCGGATCCAATCAAAAGGTCAACAACCTGATCCTGCTGGCAAAAGAGGCCAAGCACGAAATCATTGTGCAAAGCGACGGCGATGTCAGAGTCGCGCCAAATTATTTGAGAAATGTGGTGGCGGAGTTCGCGGATCCCGCACTGGGTGTGGTGAGTTGTTTTTATCGCGGGGTGGCGGAAAAGAATTTTTGGGCGGAAGTGGAGGCAGTGGGAGCGGCGAGCGAGTTTTTTGCCGGGGCGCTGGTGGCGAATCTGCCGGGGGGCGTGACGTTTGCGTTGGGGGCTTCGGTGGCGACGACGAAGACGTGGCTGGGGAAGATCGGTGGCTACGAGGCGCTGGCGGATTTGCTGGCAGACGATTATGAGATTGGGAACCGGGTGCACCGGGCGGGAGGGAAGGTGCTGTTGTCGCGAGAAGCAGTGTGGACGATGTATCCGGCGCAGACGGTGAGGAGTTTTTGGGAACATCAGGTGCGGTGGGCGCGGACGGTGCGGTTGGTGCGGCCGGCTTCGTTTTTTGGGTTGTTGTTTACGCATGGATTGCCGCTTTGCGTTTTGGTGGCGGTGGTGGCGCCAACAGCCTGGATCGGTGCAGCGTTCTTGGGTTCGTATCTTGTATTGCGCTTGCTGATGGCTTGGGTAGTGGGCGTGTGGGGCGTGAACGACGAAGTGTTGCGTCGCAAATTGTGGCTGGTGCCGGTGCGGGATGCGATTCATTTTGTAGTGTGGATGGCAGGATTTGTTTCGAACCGGGTGAGGTGGGGCGGGGTGGAGTATGCGATTGAGGGTGGGAAGATGCGGGAGATTGGGGCGGTTCATAGATGAAGAGAAGAAGAGATTTAACACAGAGGGCACAGACGAAGAGCACAGAGGGCACGGAGAAGCGATTATTAGGGATGGCTGGTTGCCGGGGTGACGGTGTGCTTTTGCCAGTCGGCGTCGGAGAGGTTCCAGCCGCCGCCCAGGGCCATGTAGAGTTGGACGAAGATTACGCGGCGGTTTAGTTCGGTTTGGGCCAGGGCGTTTTGCGCGGGATAGAGCTGAAGCTGGGCGTCGAGGACTTCGAAGTAGCTGGCTTTGCCGGCGGTATAGCGCTGGAGGGAGACGGTGACGGCTTGCTGGTAGGCGGCGACGGAACGGGCTTGCTCGGTGCGGATGGCTTCGAATTTCTGCCGGGATATGAGCGCGTTGGAAACGTCAGTGAAGGCGTTGAGCGCGGTCTGTTCATACTGCAGCTTGGATTGCTGCCAGGCGGCGACGGCTTGCCGCTTCTGGGCGGTCAGGGCGCCACCTTCGTAGATTGGGCCGGCGAAATTTCCGGCGACGCTCCAGACGTTGGCGGCGCCGGAGGTGATTTGCGAGAGCGGCGTGCTGGCCTGGCCGACCAGAGTGGTGAGGCCGAACCGCGGAAAGAAATTGGCGATGGCGACGCCAACCTGGGCGTTGGCCGCGCGGACCTGCTGCTCGGCCGCCAGGACATCGGGGCGGCGTTCGAGTAAAGCGGAAGGCAAACCGAGGGGAATTTCCGGGGGCACAACTTCATCGAGCAATTTTGCGGTGTGCGCGATGGATTGCGGATTGCCGCCGAGAAGCACACTGATCTGATTTTCCTTTAAGGCAATCTGGCGTTCATATTCGGGGATGGCGGCAGCGGCGTTGGCTTGCGCGGCTTCGGCGCGGGAAGTGTCGAGCTTGGAAGCGACGCCGCCTTCGTAGCGCTGGTTGAAGAGCTTGAGGGTTTCGGAGAAGGAATCGGCGGTGTCCTTGGCGATCTGGAGTTGAAGTTCCAGGCCGAGAAGTTCGAAATAGGCCTGGGCGACCTCGCTGGTGAGTGAGAGCAAGACACCGCGGCGAGCTTCCTCGGTGGAGAGATATTGCGCGCGCGCGGATTCATTGAGGCGGCGAATGCGGCCCCAGATGTCGGCTTCCCAAGCAGCGCTGCCCGCGGCGAGGAAGACGCCTCGGGTGGTTCCCCCGTTGGGTGAGACGTTGGCAAAGAATTCGTTTTTGCCGCCGCTGGCGCCGACGGAATAGCCGACGGAAGGAAGGAACTGGGCACGGGCGACATTCGCGAGTTGGCGGGATTGTTCGACGCGAGACACGGCGATGGCGAGATCGTAGTTGTTGGCGAGCGCAGTATCGATGAGCGATTTGAGCTGATCGTCTTTGAAGACTTCCCACCAGGGCTGGTCGGCGTAGGAGGCTTGCTGGGCGGCACCCTCGACGCCACGGAAATCGGCGGGGGCGTTGACCTTGGGGCGCACGTAATTGGGACCGACGGCACAACCGGAAACCAAGAGAGTTAGCGAGAAAATTGCGGCGAGCGCGGAGCGAGCGACTCCAAAGTGCGCGTGACCGCGCCGGCTTGCAGGCGATTTGAATCTTCCCGTGATCATGCGATCTAAATCGTTCTCCATTGCCTCGAAAGCAAACTAATCCGCGTGGTCGGGGGTGGGCGAAGGCAAGCCGGGCGCCCCGGGTTCGGATGAGATAGCGGCTTCGACGCGCGCGCCGCTGATGCGTTCAACGATGTAAAACAGCGCGGGAATAATCAAAATGGCGATGAAGCTGGCGGCGAGCATGCCGCCGATGACGGCGGTGCCCATGACCTGGCGCGAGACGGCGCCGGAACCCGTGGCGCGCCAGAGAGGGACGCAGCCGAGGATGAATGCAAAAGAGGTCATCAGAATGGGGCGGAGGCGGAGCCTGGCACCTTCGAGGGCGGCGTCGGAGAGGGATTTGCCCTTTTCGTATTCGGCCTTGGCGAATTCGACGATAAGGATGGCGTTTTTGGCGGCGAGGCCGATGAGCATCACCAAGCCGATTTGGGCATAGACATTGTTTTCAAGGCCGAGGCCCGAGTATTGTTTGAAGACGAGTAGATCGATGATGCGGCGACCGAGGAGTGCGGCGAAAGCGCCGAAGACGGCGATGGGAACGCTAAGGAGAACGCTGAACGGCAGGGTCCAGCTTTCGTAGAGCGCGGCGAGGATCAGGAATGCGAAAAGGATCGACAATCCAAAGATGGCAAAGGGTGAAACGCCTTGCTGGGCTTTTTGTTCCTGAAAGGACATGCCGAGGTAGTCGAAACCCATGCCGGGTGGCATGGTTTGCGCGTAGACCTCTTCGAGGGCTTTCATGGCCTGGGCGGAACTGAAGCCACGCGCGGCAGTGGCGTTGATTTGCGCGCAGCGGTGGAGGTTGTAGCGCATGGTGAATTCGGGGCCATTTCTCTGCTGGATGGAAGTGATGGCGGAGAGAGGCACCATGCTGCCGTTGATATTACGAACGTAAAACTGGCCGAGATTTTCCGCGCGGGCGCGATAGCTGCCCTCGGCCTGCGTGTAGACCTGCCACTGGCGGCCGAAGCGGTTGAAATAGTTGATGAAGGCGCCACCCATAAAGGCTTGCAGGGTGCCGTAGACGTCTTTGAGCTGGACGCCCTGGGTGAGAACTTTGTCGCGATCGACGTTGACGTAGACCTGCGGAACGGAGGGAAGAAGAGTGGTGAAGATTCGGGAGATTTCCGGACGCTTTCGGGCGGCTTCCAGGAATTTCACGGTGTTGGTGGCGAGGAATTCGACGTCGTGGCCGCCTCGATCCTCGAGGATGTAGGTGACTCCGCCGGAAGCGCCAACACCAGGAATGGCGGGCGGGGGAAAAGCGACGGTGGTGGCTTCGGGAAGTTTACCGAGGACATCATTCATGTGGAGGATCATGTTGATGTATTGGGTGTCTTCAGTGGTGCGCTCGTGCCAAGGGGTAAAGGTGACCCAAAAAAATGTGCTGTAAGTGGTCTGAACGCCGCTCAACATGCTGTAGCCGATGACGGAGGTGACGTGGGCAATGCCAGGGGTTTTCAAGAGGAGGTCTTCGACTCGCTTGGCGGCGGCGGCGGTGCGCTGAAGGGATGAGGCGTCGGGAAGTTGCTGCGCGACGAAAACGTAACCCTGGTCTTCATCGGGGAGGAAGCTGGTGGGCAATTTGCCGCCGACGAAACCGGCAAGGATGCCGAGAGCGACGAGGAGAATGATCGTGAAGGCCATCTTGTGGATGAACATGCGGCAGACCTTCACGTAGTCGTTGGTGGCAGAAGTGAACATACGGTTGAACCAGGCAAAGAATTTGCCGAGTGGGCCGCGGGCTTCCGTTTTCTTTCAGAGCAACAGGGCGGAGAGAGCGGGGCTTAAGGTGAGGGCGTTGAAAGCGGAGATGATAACGGAAACCGCGATGGTGACCGCGAATTGCTGGTAGAGGCGTCCGGTGATGCCGGGTATGAAAGCGGTGGGGATGAAAACGGCGGAAAGAATGACGGCGATGCCGATGACCGGCGCGGAGACTTCCTCCATGGCTTTGAGCGAAGCTTCTTTTGGCGAATGACCATGTTCGATGTGATGCTCAACGGCTTCGACGACGACGATGGCGTCATCAACGACGAGACCAATGGCGAGTACCAGACCGAACAGAGAAAGCGTATTAACGGAAAATCCGAGCATGGGGAAAACGATAAAGGTGCCGATCAAAGAAACTGGAACGGCGAGTAGCGGAATGAGAGTGGCGCGCCAGCCTTGGAGAAAAATGTAGACGACCACGATGACGAGGACCAGGGCTTCGAGGAGCGTGTGTTCGATTTCCTTGATGCCTTCGGTAACGGGAAGCGTGGTGTCGAGAGCGGTGACGTAATCGAGGCCAGGAGGAAAACTCTTCTTGGCCATCTCCATAAACTCAATTGTGCCTCTTCCAGCGGCGATGGCGTTGGAGCCGGGAAGTTGGTAGACGGCGATGACGGCGGAAGGCTTGCCATCCAGGCGGCCTTGGATGTTATAGACCTGAGCGCCAAGTTCAATCCTGGCGACATCTTTGAGGCGGACGAGGGAGGCGTTGGGTTGCGCACGAACCACAATCTCGCCAAAATCCTGTTCAGAGACCAAGCGTCCCTGGGCGCGGACGGCGTAGGTGAATTCCTGACCAGGCGGAACGGGCTCACCACCGATTTGTCCAGCGGGATTGACGTTGTTCTGGGCTTGAACGGCGTTGATGATGTCGGGGACAGTGATCTGGAGCTTGGCGAGTTGGTCGGGCTTGATCCAGATCCGCATGGCGTATTGGCCGGCGCCAAAGATGGAGACGCTGCCAATGCCGGGAACTTGGGTGAGGCCGTCAACGAGATTGATGAAGGAGTAGTTGGCGAGGAACTGCGAGTCGTAAGTGCCGTTGGGAGAGTAAAGATCGAAGAGCATCATAGGCGCCGACGTGGACTTCTGGACAGTGACGCCGAAATTGTTGACCGCGGCGGGGAGTTGTGAAGCGGCCTGATTTTGGCGCATTTGGGCGAGAATCTGGTCGGTGCTGGCGTCAGTTTTGATGTTGAAATCAACGGTTATCTTGCTTGTGCCATTGTTGGCGTTGAGCGAATACATGTATTCCATGTTGTCCACGCCGCTCATCTGCTGCTCGATGGGGGTGGCAACGGACTGCTCGACAATCAAGGCGTCGGCGCCGACGTAGGTAGCGTTCACCTGGATTTGGGGATCGGCGATGTTGGGAAATTGCGCGGTGGGAAGGCCGAGCACGGCAACGGCGCCCACAATTACCATGATGAGAGAGATCACCATGGAGACGATGGGACGCTCAATAAAGAATTTATACATGATTTGCGATTAGGGCGCCGTGCTCCCGCTGGAGTTCGCTGAAGTGGTTTTGGGCGGCGTGTATGGCTTGGGGTTCACCGACGCGCCATCCGTCACTTTTTGGATGCCTTCGGCGACGATATGATCGCCGGGCTTCAAGCCCTGGCTAATAATCCATTCCCCGCCAGACTTATCGCCGACGGAAACGTTGCGGATTTGCACCTTATTGTCGCTGCCGACGACGGCGACGAGGTATTTGCCTTGCACATCGCTAACGGCTCGCTGGGGTACAAGCAGAGCGCCTTTTTCGATGTGGCCGATGGTGCGGATATTGCCGAAGCCACCGGGCCGCAAGAGACGGTTGGGATTGGGGAACTCGACCTGCACGAGGATGGAGCCCGTGGAGATGTCGACCTGGCGATCAAGGGCGTAGAATTTGCCTTTGAGCGGATACATGGAACCGTCCGTTAGCTCCAATTCGAAGTTCAGCCTGCCAAGTGCTTGCGTGTCAGTCTCACCTGCTTTCTCGATTTCCCGCATAGATATCAGATATTGCTGTTCACTAGGGGTGAAATTGACGAGGATGGGATTGACGGTGGAAATGGTGGTGAGGGGATTTAGGCTTTGTGGGCTGATGAAGTCACCGACCTGCGCGTTCGCGATGCCAACGACTCCGTCGATGGGCGCGACGATGGTGCTGAAGCCGAGATTCAATTTGGCAGTTTCCAGGGAGGCTGTTGCGGCGTCAACGGCTGCTTTGGCGGCTTCCACCTGGGCGAGGGCGGAGAGGTTGTTTTGGACCGCGTCATCGAATTCTTGTTTGCTGATGGCACCTTGTGCCGCCAGAGGCCTGTAGCGTGTTACATCCATCTGAGTCTTGCCCTGTTGAGCCTGTGCGCGAGCCAGGTTCCCCTTGGCTTGCTCGAGAACGCCTTGGGATTGGGCAACGGAGGACTGGAAGGTGCGAGGGTCCAGTTGGAAAAGGGGAGTTCCTTTCGTCACGTAAGCGCCGTTGGTGTAGTCCTGCTTCAACAGATAGCCCGCAACTTGGGCGCGAATTTGCGCATTGACCTTGCCGGTCATGGTGGCGACCCATTCGCGGGTTATGGGCACATCTTTTTGGGCGACTTCAATGACTTCCACTTCGGGGATGGCTGCGGCGGGCTTGGCCTGTTCGCAACCCGAGGAGAAGAGCAATGCGGCGCCTAGAACCAGCAAAAAGGGATTGCCGCACCTCCGGTAGCCAAGAATAGGGGGAGACACATTCACACGGAATTGGCTCTCGAACATGGATTTTCCGAAGCTTCCAGGCAGGCAAACCTGAAATCCTATGACACCGTATCACGTTCTCTTTGTCGAGCAAAGATGGAATTGGGGAATGGCGGGACAGGAGCAGGTTGCGCGAGTGCAGTAGGCGCCACCAGAAGGTGCTGCTACGATTGGCTTGAATGCGGGCCTGCGGGAGTGTTGTGATGCGGCGGCTGGGGCGAGTGATTAACCATCGCGAGAATACCTGAAGATTTGCGGGAGACTGAATGGAAAAAATGAAGGCAAAGCAGGTCCACGAATTCATCAAGCCATATGTGGTGACTTCGGGCGAGAAGTTCCGGCTGAAGGATTACGACCCCAGGGACACGCATGGTCTGAAGTCCGGGGATAAGCCGGAAGCCAAGAAATTGCTGGACGAAGGAGTGCTGCTGCTGAGCGAGATGCAAGACAAGCTGTACGCGCAGAGCAACTGGGGCCTGCTGCTGATCTTTCAAGGGATGGATTCGGCGGGCAAGGACAGTACGATCAAGCACGTCATGTCCGGTGTGAACCCGCAAGGGGTAGAGGTGTTTTCGTTCAAGACGCCGTCCAGCGAGGAGCTGGCGCATGATTTTTTGTGGCGGACAAACCGATGCATGCCGCCGCGGGGGAAGATCGGGATTTTCAACCGGTCGTATTACGAAGAGGTGCTGGTGACCCGGGTGCATCCAGAGCTATTGGAGAGGCAGCGAATCCCTATGGAGCTGCGCGAGGAGCACATCTGGAAGAATCGCTATCAGGACATCAGTGCATTTGAGCGATACCTGACCGGTAACGGGATCGCCATACGGAAGTTTTTTCTGAACCTTTCGAAGAAGGAGCAGAAACGACGGTTTCTGGACCGGCTGGATCATCCCGAAAAAAACTGGAAATTTTCAGCCGCGGATGTGAAAGAGCGGAAGTATTGGGATGACTACATGTCCGCGTACGAGAAGATGATTCGCAACACGGCGTCGGAGCACGCGCCGTGGGTGGTGGTGCCGGCGGACAATAAGTGGTTCAGCCGATTGCTGGTGGTGGCGACGATCGTGGATGGGCTATCGAGCTTGAACCTGGAATATCCGAAGGTGGATCCGGAGCAGATGGCGGAACTGAAGGCGGCGCGGAGAGGGCTAGAAAAAGAATAGCAAAGGGCTCAGAAGCGAGCTGCAGAAGAGGAACCCAAATAGCACAGGCAAGAATGCCTGTGCCACAAGAGAGTTGAGGCTGGCGCAGCGGCTAGGGTTGCGAGACGCTGGCTGGGCTGGGCAAAACCTTCAGGCTTTGCAGATGCATGTCGTGGAATACGGTGGGCCAGTATTCCTTGAACATGTTGGCGGCGAAACGCCAGGCGAGGTCGGAGCCGTAACGCTCCATGCTTCGCGCACCGGTCTGCTCGGAGCGGGGAAGATAGACATTGGAGAGCGCTTCCGCCGCCAGAGGACCCAACAAGCCAGAGGAGTTGAAGACATCCTTGCCAGAATCATTGCGAGTTATGACCATGCGCTTGGCTGAATACTTGATGGCGCGGCCAAGGCTCGGATGGCTTTCCGGGAAGAAGCGTGGATCCTGCCGAAGGATGGATGCAAACAAGAAGGTTCCAAAGAATGAGGTGGAGGATGCTCTTCCCATCGCATAACCAACGCGCGTACCGTAGGCATCCCAACCCTGGCCTGTGGAACCTGGAGTGTTTGTGGCCTGATTCACGGCGGCGCTAACGCCTGCTGCGAGAATGTAGGCTGGGGAAATGCTCTGATTGACGAAGATCTTGAATTTGCCGCCAACGGAAAGAGGGCCGGGACTGGCGGCGATATCAGGAAAGACGAGGGAGCGGTTGGTGACGTAGCCGATGAAATTGTTGCTTGATCCGCCGGAGGTGCTGGAGGGAGCCTGCTGCTTGGGTTCGGGAGAATCCGGTTTGGCCGAGGGAGTATTGGACGTGCCGGCTCCGGCAGCTTGTTGTGCGGCGGCGAGCGCGGGCAGGAGCAGCAGGACGAGCCACAACGCCAAGGAATTTGATAAAAAGAATCGAATGCGAATGGCGAGAGGCTTAAGCATGTCTTCCCCCAGAATTTCTGCTGCGGAATGTGTTGCGACGACCGACCCTGGACCGATGGTGTTGCCCGGGCCGCCCCGATGCCCGAATAACCGACAAAGTTGCGCGTTTGGCGATGCTTCCTGACGAAGAATCTGTCAGCGGTGCAAGTTGCCGGGGCGACACGAACAGGGAAAGTATCACGGGCAGGGAGGGCATGCAACCATTTCTATGCCATTTCTATGCGGTGAGAGGATGCGGGGTGCAAACGAGCGAGTTGACGGAGAGTGGAGCGGCGTTTTACCCTAGTAAGGTTGCAGTGGTGCTGCGAAGGATGGCCTTGCGGCGCTGGATGCAATTTCCTCCCTCGGCTGGGAGATCGTCCAATTGGTAGGACTCCAGACTCTGGATCTGGCTATCCTGGTTCGAGTCCAGGTCTCCCAGCCAAATTCATTACTTACACCAAGAATCTAAAGAGGTTCAGTTTGCGGGCGGAGCGGCAAGACGCTCGGCTTCGGTTCGCTCCTGCTCGGCGCGCTGCGCTTGGCCTGTTTTGGCGTACAGCAGGGAGAGGTGGTGATGAGGCTCGGCCTGGGTGGGTTGCAGCTTGGCGGCTTCTCTCCAGTAGCGGAGGGCTTCGGCGGTGGAGGACTTGTTTTCGGATTGATCGGCCAAGATGAGGATGGACTGGTAGAGGAGTTGGGAGGTGGGTTGGTCGTCGGGATTTAGTTTGTGCGCGTAGGTGAGGGCGGTGTAAGCGCCTTGGGTGTCGCCGAGTTTCCAGAGCACGTTTCCGTAGAGGGAGCGGAGAGGGAAGAGGTCGGGCCAGCGGCGAGTGGCTTCTTCGAGCGGGGCGCGGGCGTCCGTGAAGCGGCCGAGTCGGAAGTAGGTGAAGGCCAGATTGTATTGCATCATTGGGGCGCGGGGAGAGAGTTCCGCGGCGCGGCGGAAGGGGGCGAGGGCTTCCTCGAGGAGGCCGTGTTGGCCGTAGAGAATGCCGAGGGCGGTTAGCTTGTCGGCGTCGTTGGGATCATTGAGCTGTTCGCAGAGAGAGCGCGCTTTATCGGTGAGACCGTGAGATAGTTCCTGGTCGCATTCGACTTTGAGCTGGGTGAGTTTGTCGCTGGAGGCTTTTTGCTGCTTGGTGCGGGCGAAAGTTTCGCTGGCTTCGACGGTGCGGCCCTGTTTGCGGTATAGAGTGGCGAGTTGGTATGAGGCGCGGGAATCGTCGGGATTGACTCGGATGGCTTCCTGGAGCCATTTTTCGGCGTTGGGTTCGTCACCTTGTTTGAAATAGGCGAGGCCGAGATAGAAGGCGGTGTCGGGGAAAGGCGGCTTGGCTGCGGCTTTGGAGAGATTGGCGATGGCGCTTTTGTAGTTGCGTTCTTCCTGGTCGATTCTGCCGAGGTAGTAGAAAAGCCCGGGTTGCTCGCCGGATTGCTGGCGAACTTTATCGAATTCGGCGCGGGAGGCGGGATAGTTGCGCTGTTCGAAGAGCGCGACGGCGAGGGGGAAGCGGGCGCGCAGGACGAGAGTTGGGTCGATGGCCAGGGCGGCGTGAAATTCGCGGGCGGCGTCTTCGTAGCGTTCGTTGCGGAGGGCGTCGTAGCCCTTGCCGAGGTGGGTTTCGGCGGATTGCGAGGAGTCGGCTTGGGATGGATCGGCCTGTCGGCTAGTGGGCTGCGGGTAGAGAGTTAAGGGCAGGGAAAGAATAATTAGCAGAGGGAACGCGCGTTGGAATGAGGCAAAGACGGCCTTGAGCATAAGGGTTGGCTGCAGCGCAAAAGCAAGAGTAGCACAGGGGAAATTGCAAAGGAGAGGGGGGCGGAAGTGTTGGGCGACGCGCGCGGTACGCTTGACGCTCGGGAGGCCCGATGCTAGATTCGGGCTTCGAGCCGCAAATTGTGGAGGAATTTTTCTGAGCAGGCCGGGGAAGAAGCGGCGTTTCGCCGGGTTAAGCCGGCGCGAATTTCTTCAGTATAGCCAGGGAGTGGCGCTGGCGTTTCTTCCATCGGGATTGCGGCTGCCGCTTTTCGGTTCCGGATTTTCACCGCAAGATTCACAACTCACCGCGGAATTTCACGTTCATCCACAATATCGGACACCCCGCGCGATCGAAAGCGTGCTCAAGAAAGTGCGGGCGGAGTATGACCGTTTTCCGAGTGAGATCCAGCATGACCGAATTGCAGTGATTTTGCAGGAGTGGAGCGCGGAGTTGCGGGTATCGCCGCAGAAGACCGGGACGCTGGAGCGGGTGATGGGCGGCAATTTTGCGGCGAGCTCTCCGGCGGCGACGTTTCACGGGCGGCGGAAGAACGACGGAGTCTTGCAGGTGTGGGAGTCGAAGTTTGCGGATGCGCCGCTGCTGGGGCGCGAGGCGTTTCTTGCGGCGTGGCGATCCGCGGTTGGCGTGTTCTCAGCGCTGATCACCGCGGAATTTCAGGTTACGGGGATTCGAAGCGATGCAAGTTCGATTGGTTCAGAGAATGGATTGGCGACCGTGCACACGCGGGTGCGGTATGAATTTGTGGGCGAAGGGAATGGATTTCATCGCGAACAGTGGATAGGGAATCTTGATTTGGATTGGGAGATTGGTCCGGGTGGCGAGGTGCGGCTGCAACGATGGCGGAATGTGGACGAAGTGCGCAGCCGCTCCAAAGCGGCGATTTTCGAGGATCGGGCAGCGGAGGCGTTTGCTGGTTGTGCGTCTTATGGACCGCAATTTTTGAGAGGAGTTGATTATTGGCGCACAGTGCTGGATGGCGCAAGCGGGATTGATATTTACGGGCACAACGGCGTGGCGGTGGGCGATGTGGATGGCGACGGGTTCGACGATTTGTATATCTGCCAGCCTGCGGGGTTGCCGAACCGGATGTACCGGAATTGCGGGGATGGCACGTTTGAGGACATCACGGAGACGTCGGGCGTGGGGATTCTCGACAACACGGCGTGTGCGTTGTTTGCGGACATTGATAATGACGGCAGGCAGGACTTGATCGTGGTGCGGGCGAGCGGGCCGCTGTTGTTTCTGAATGTTGGAGGCGGAAAATTCCGGCTGCGAGCGGATGCGTTTCAGTTCGCGCAACCTCCGCAAGGCACGTTCACGGGCGCGGCGATTGCGGACTACGACCGCGACGGCTGGCTGGACATTTATTTTTGCTTGTATGCGTATTACCAGGGAGCGGATCAGTACAGGTATCCGATGCCGTATTACGCGGCGGAAAACGGGCCGCCGAATTTCTTGATGCGGAACCGGCGGGACGGAAGTTTTGGGGATGTCACCAAGGAGACCGGGCTCAACCAGGACAACACATGTTTTAGTTTCTGTTGCGGATGGGCGGATGCGAAGGGAGACGGCTGGCTGGACTTGTACGTGGTGAACGATTTCGGGCGGAAGAATCTGTACCGGAACAACGGCGATGGAACGTTTACGGACATTGCTCGAGAGGCTGGGGTGGAAGATGTTGGGGCGGGGATGAGCGTCAGTTGGCTCGATTACGACGGGGACGGACGGCAGGACCTGTATGTGGCCGACATGTGGACGGCGGCGGGGCAGCGGGTGGCGATGCAGAAAGAGTTTCAGCCGAACGCGAGCGAAGGGGTCCGGGCGCTCTACCAGCGGCATGCGATGGGGAATTGTTTGTACCGGAACCTGGGCGACGGGAAATTTGAGGATGAGGGGCCGCGGTCGGGGACGCTGATGGGGCGGTGGGCGTGGTCGAGCGATGCGTGGGATTTTGACCATGACGGGTATCCGGATTTGTACATTGCGAATGGGATGATTTCTGGGCCGCAGCGGCAGGACTTGAACAGTTTTTTCTGGCGGCAGGTGGTGGCGAATTCGCCGGAGGGAGCGAAGCCAGGGGTCGCTTACGAGCAGGGATGGAACGCGGTGAACGAACTGGTTCGTGCGGATGCGACCTGGAGCGGGTACGAGCGCAACGTTTGTTATTTGAACAACGGTGACGGGACGTTTGCGGACGTTTCCGGAGTGGCGGGAATGGATTTTTTGGAGGACAGCCGAACGTTTGCGCTGGCGGATTTCGATCAGGATGGCCGGGTGGAAGTCGTGCTGAAGAACCGCAGCGGGCCGCAATTGCGATATTTGAAGAACGTGATGCCCCAACTGGCGCCGGCGATTGCGTTTCGATTGAAGGGGAAGAAGAGCAATCAGGATGCGATTGGGGCGGTGGTGACTATCGAGACGGACACTGGGAAGCAAAACCAGTTTGTGCAGGCTGGTAGCGGATTTCTGGCGCAGCACAGCAAGGAATTGTTTTTTGGGTTAGGTGCCGCAAAGGGTGCGATTAAAGTGACTGTGCGCTGGCCGAGCGGGTTGGTGCAGAAGTTTGAAGATTTGCCGGCGAATCACCGCGTGTGGATCGAAGAGGGTTCCGCGGTGGTGCGGAAAGAGGTATTTGCCGCCGCGCCGAAGCGCAGGGAGGCAAATGGCAACGTTGCGGTGGAGGTGACGGAGCAACTGCCGCCGCAGGTGGAGACGTGGCTGCTGGTTCCAGTGGCCGCGCCGGATTTTCGAGTGAGCGGAGCCGAGGGTGCAGGGGAAAAACTTTCGGGGCTGCGGGGCAGACCAGTGCTCTTGTATTTCGGATCAGGGGAGAGGCCGGATTGGGGAGCGGAGCTGGCGAGATTGCAGAATTCTTATGAGAAATGGAACCAGGAAGGGCTGCACTTGGTGGCGGTGAACGTTGGGCTGACGCAGAAAGCTGATTCTGGCCAAGGTGAGGCGACGAAAGGAAAGTCGGCGTTTCCGGTAGTGAACGCTTCAGCGGATTTGATTGGAGTGTACAACCTTCTTTACGGGCGGCTTTTTGACCGGCACCGGGATATGGGATTGCCGACTGCTTTCCTGATCGATGCTCAGGGGGACATTGCGAAGATTTATCAAGGGGCGCTGCCAGCGGACCGTGTGGCGGAGGATTTTCGGCGGATGCCGAAGACGGCGGCGGAGCGGATGGCGCGCGGGCTACCGTTCGCGGGAGTGAGCGGAACTTATGAAGTGGGACGGAATTATCTTTCGTTTGGCGCGGTGTTTTATGAGCGGGGATACCTCGATCAATCAGAGGCATTTTTCCAACTGGCGGCGAAGGAAGACCCCGAGGGAGCGGAACCTTTGTATGGCCTGGGCAGCGTTTATCTAGAACAAAAGAAAAACAAAGAGGCGCGTGAATGCTTTGAACGCGCGATTCAGGCGGAAGCGAACTATCCCGGGACGCTGACGAATGCGTGGAACAACCTCGGGTTGCTGGTGGCGCGAGAGGGAAAAACGGACGAGGCCATCGGGTATTTTCAGAAAGCGCTGGACAAGAATCCGGATTACGCGGTGGCGTGGCAGAATCTGGGGAATGCTTATCGGCAGAAGAAAGATTGGGAAAGCGCTCGGAAGGCCTTGGACCGTGCGGTGGAATTGCGTCCCGAGGATGCGGAGGCGAATTATGGCTTGGGGATGGTGTATGCACAGTTGAATGATACGGCGCGAGCGCATGAGTATTTGCAGAAAGCGCTGGCCGCGCGGCCGGCTTATCCGGAGGCGCTGAATAATCTGGGGATACTTTATTTGCGGACCGGGCGGGCGGAAGAGGCGAAGAAAAGTTTTGCGGAGAGCATCCGGGTGGCGCCGGAATTTGCGCAGGCGTATTTGAATCTTGCGCGGGTGTATGCGATTCAGGGGGAGAAGGCGAAGGCGAGGGATACACTGCAGGAACTTTTGAAGGCGCATCCGGAACAGACGCAGGCGAGGAAACAGTTGGAAGAATTGGGGCCGTGATGGTTTGGTTGTGGGTGGGGTGCGGCGAACGCCGAAAAGAGAAGAGGCTGGCTTGAATGCCAGCGCTACATAGACGGATGAAGAGAAGGGGAATGCAGGGCAGGCTTTATTGGGGATTTCTGCGGGTTTTGGGGGGCTTGTTGTGCGGGCTGGCCCTGACGGCGCCTGTGGTTTGGGCGCAGGGTGGAAGTGTGGAGGGGGTGGTGCGCGACGCGGAGAAACGCGTGCTGGCTGGTGCGAAGGTATCGCTGGACGATCAGGTGGAGGGGCGGACGAGGTCCACGCAGACGGATGATGCGGGGCATTTTCAGTTTGCGAGAGTGGGCGCGAGTACGTACATGCTGCGGAGCGAGAAGAGCGGATATGTGGAGAAGGCGCAGGGGCCGTTTGCGGTTGGCGCGGGAGAAACCAAGTTGGTGAACCTGCAGATGGCGGAGGAGAGGAGTGCTTCCGCGGGAAAAGCCGCGGGGCGGGGGATGGAGTATTCAGACGAGCCACAATTTACGGTGGCCGGGGTGACGGATCCGAGCAATGTAGGCGGGCATGGTTCGAATGTAACTTTGCCGACGAAAGAGGCACTGGCGAAGGAGACCGCGTCGCTGGAAGCGAGCGTTTCGGGCGGTGGAAAATCGGGCAGTGCGCGCGGGATCGCGGGAGAGTTACCGAAAGTTCCGCCAGGGGATTTTGCGGGGAATTTCAAGGTGGGAAGGGAATTGTTGGACGCGGGCCGGGCGAAACAGGCCATTACTTATTTAGAGCAAGCTGCACAGTTGAAGCCTGAGGAGTACGATGCCGGTTACTCGCTTGCGCTGGCTTACCAGCAGAGTGGAGATTCGAAGCGGGCGGAGCAAGCGATTCGCGCACTGCTGGCGCGGCAGGACCGCGGGGAGTTGCATGCCCTGCTGGCGCAGGTGAAAGAGTCGGAAGGGCAGCCGCTGGATGCGGTGGGGGAATTTCAACGGGCGGCGGAGATGGAGCCTAACGAGGAGAATCTGTTCTCGTGGGGTGCGGAGTTGCTGCTGCACCACGCGTATGCGCCGGCTTCGGAAGTGTTTGCCAAGGGGCATCGGTTGTATCCGAAGTCGACTCGAATGCTGGTGGGATTGGGCGCCGCGGCTTACGCGCAGGATTTGAACGAGCAGGCGGCGCGATGGCTGCTGGAGGCGAGTGCGCTGGATCCGGCGGACCCGCGACCATATGAGTTTTTGGGGAAGGTGCAGGAAGTGGCGAAAAGCGAGCCAAAGGAGTGGGTGGAGGCGTTCCGGCGGTTTGTGACGCTGGTGCCGGGGAATGCGCTGGCACATTACTACTACGCGGTGGCGCTGGAGAAGGAGAGGCGGGGCGAGGAGGATTTTGCGGCGCGCGAGGAGCAGTTGCGGACGGCCATTGCGATTGATCCGCGGATGGGGGATGCGTATCTGAAATGGGGGTTGCTCGCCGCAGAGAAGCGGGAATACGCGAAGGCAGTAGAGGCGCTGCAGAAGGCGATTGAATATACGCCGCTGCCGGATGAGGCGCATCTGCGGCTGGCGCAGGTTTACCGGCAAATGGGGGAGATGGAGAAGGCCCGGAAAGAGTCGGAGCTTCACAACCAGGTGGCGGAGAAAAAGAAGGAAGAGTTGGAGAGGGAGCGGCGGGAGTTGGGGCAGTTTGTTTATACGTTGCCGGGGGAGAAGCCGTAGAAGAGGGCGGAAAAGATTTCACACAGAGGGCACGGAGGGAGAGCACAAAGGGCACGGAGAAGAGAGACCCAGGAGCACGGGACCAGCGAGCTCGTGGGTAGCGCTAGTTGCGAGATGGCGAAGGCGTGGGGGCGCGCATTAGGTCGACGAACATTCGGTTGAAGCGCTCGTTGTCGAGGTCCACGAGAATTTCCACGCGTTGCAAGGAGCGTTTGGGTTTGTCGGCTTCGGACCAGGTTAGGGTGTTGCCGTATTCGGGGCCGTGCTCCGTGTTTACGGCCATGTAGCGGACGTCGCGCCTGGTGATGATGGAAGGGTCGATCCAGGCGGCCGCGGCCAGTTCATCCCACATGAAGTCGGCGCCCGGGCCGGGCATGTAGTATTGCGCGACGTAGCGGGCGAGCGGGGTGCCGGCGGTGGCGATCTCGTTGACCATGGCCGGCGTCAGGCGGGTTTTGATCGAGATGTCCACGGGCGTGCAGGTGATTTTCTTCCAGTTGGCATGAAGCACGGCATCAGCTGCCTCCGGATCCATCCAAAAATTAAATTCATGGCGCGGAGCGTTTACGAATTCGGGATTGTCGGTTGCGGGATTCAAGCTGCCGCCCATGAAGACGAGTTCCTGCGCGAGTTCGGGGAATTGCGGATCGATGCGCAGGGCGAGCGCGAGGTTGGTCATCGGGCCGCCTTCGTAGATGGTGACCTCGTGGGGATATTTGTGGACCATGCGGATCAGGAAATGCGCGGCGTCCTCGGTGGAAGGCTTGGACGCGGGCTGGCCTTCCTTGGGAGGCGGGACGACGAAGGGATCGTGATACCAGCGGGAGTCCCACGCGCCGGCGTAGCCTACCTTGCCATAGCGCTCCTGCCAGAGTTGGGCTTCCTCGCGGGAGCGGACCAGGGGGAAGACCGCTCCGGGAACGACGGGAATGTCGGAACGGCCCATGATCTCGAGCAGGCGTAGGGCGTGGACGACCTCTTCGTCGCGCCACTGGTTGCCGGTGACGATGGTGACGCCGAGGACTTCGACTTGCGGGGATTGGATGAGCGTGGCGAGAGTTTGCATGTTGCTGCCGCC
>Ga0074045_10001206_pt1 | contig 25236 bp, 25 predicted proteins | sample BogForMeECP23OM2_FD_94442 | JGI IMG/M metagenome (GOLD analysis project Ga0074045, IMG submission 94442) | Bog forest soil microbial communities from Calvert Island, British Columbia, Canada - Bog Forest MetaG ECP23OM2 | ecosystem: Environmental > Terrestrial > Soil > Wetlands ... | reverse complement strand
GGCGGCCTCATCGGCTTTCAACGCTTCGAAGTAGCCGAGCTGATTGAGGCGCAGGATGCTGAGCTCCCACATCCGGGTGTTGTAGATGTCGCCCTCGTCGATCATGATCTCGCGGCGGATCACCTTGTCGCGCGTGGTGTTGTTGCCGCTGAAATCGATGCGCCGGACGAAGAACTGCTTGCCTTCGTCGACGTTGATGGTGAGGTCCATCTTGCCCTCGGCCTCGTGGGGATCGAAGTCGGGCTCGGGCACGGCATCGATGTAGCCGAACGAACCGTAGAGCTTTTCCAGGTTCTTGAAGCCCTTCTGCAGCCTTTCGGTGGAGAAGACGTCGCCGGCGGCCATGCCAAACAGCGGGCGCATCAGCGTCTCCGGGGTGCGGAAGAGTTTCACGCCCACGAAATTGATCTTGCCGAGGCGGTATTCCACGCCCTCCTCGAGGGTCACTTTGATGTCGGCGACCTTGCCCGGCTTGTTGGGATGGATCAGCGGAATGCCGGTCCCCTTCCCGCCGGTGTCGCGAATCGTCACCGTGTGATCGACGGCATGCTCGGTGAAGTAGCCGTGGTCCATGTAAAACTGGCGGATGCGCTCCATATCCTCATCCAGCTTGCTGGCATCGTAGGTGCTAGCCCACAGACTTTCAAAGAAAATGGAGTGGGGGATGCCGCCGGGCTTGGAGTTCTTCATCACGCGGATGATGGCGCGCTGGCCGAATTCCTTGTTGCCGATGATCTCGATTTTGCCGACCTTGACCTTGACGCCCTCGTCGATCTTGAAGACGATTTCGACCGACGTGGGCGGGATCTGGCGGATCTGCGGCGTGACGGTGGCGAACTGGCGGCCGTGTTCGGCCTCGAACTCCTTGAGCACCTGGACGGCGCGCGCCACGCGGCTCTGTTCGAACTGCTGCTCGACGGAGAGCCCGACGTGGCGCTCCTTGAAGCGGTCGAGAATATCGGAGACGCTGATGGACTTGTTGCCTTCGTACTTGATGGAGCGGACCACGCGCCGCTCGGTCAGGTTGTAGCGGATGGTCCAGCCCGATTTGCCCTTTTCGCGCTCCAAAACGATGTCGTCGAACCGTCCGGTGTTCCAAAGGGACATGAAGTCGCGATGCAGCACGTCCTCGTCCAGAGCGTCGCCCTTCTTGGTGATGATCAGCGTGCGCAGAGTGTCCTGCGGCACGCGGCGCGCGCCGCGGAACTCGATCGACTCGACGACATCGGAGAATGCCACGGCGGGCTGCTCCGGTTTCGCGGCCTCGGGAGCCGGCGCGGGCTTGGCCTGTTCCTTGCCCTGGGGCACGGTGTGGAAGGGGGTGGGCGGCTTGGTCTGATCGGCGGGCTGCTGGTTAGCCGGCGGCTGAGTAGTGTCCTGGGTGGGCACCGTTTCGAACGGATTGGGCGTCTTCGGTGCCGGCGGCGGAGGAGACTGGGTCTGAGGCGCGGGCTGGGACTGCAGCGCTGCGCCGCTACCCGACGCTGCAGTGGCGAAGAAGATGACGGGAAGGCAGATGAAGAGAGCAGCCAGGCCTCTCAGCCTGAGGGTCATCGGTTGCAGAGCAGGTCCTTTCTAAGGTGCGCCTTCGAAGAGACGTAGCCGGCCCGAAGGCCGTTGCAAGGAATGTCCCCCGGTCCTTCTGGCTCAAAGCGTTCATTCTACCGGATCGGCGCACCGCAGAACAATCGACGGTCTCAGGGCCGCGGGTCATTTTCGGGTGCGGGGCCGGGAGAGGGAGCATCCGCGACGGGCGTTTGGGGCAGAGTTCCGGCCGGTTCGGCGGCGCGCGCCGGCCTGGGCAGCGGCTGCGCCACGGCGCCGCCGGCCTCCTTCAACCGCCCATAAAAGAGGGTAAAACGCGCTAGCGCCAGTAGCAGAATAAGGTCCGCCGGGAGGGTAACGCCCCAAGGGAACCACAGCGCCGCAAACAGGCCCATGGAGGGCCACAAGAAATAAGACTCAAACCCGTGCAGCAGGCCGACATACAGCAGCGCCCGGGCGAGCGTCCGCCGGCCGGAGGATGGATCGGCCAGCAGGCCGAACAGCGCGCCGGCCAGGCAGTAAAACAACAGCAGCTCCGCCGCCCCGGCCAGCGTGGCGCGGCTCAATCCGCTGTGGTAGATCTGCGGCCCATAGAACCATCCGCCGGCGACGTTGAACTTGGACCACCACGGCTCCCGGCGCGCCAGGGCGTGGAGCGCGAACCACACGAGAATCAGCACGCCGCCGGCGACCCCACATTCCAGACCGGCCAGCAGCCGGAACAATAATGCGGCCAGGCGCGGGCGGCGATTCTCCGCGAGTGATGCGGTGGGCATCAAAAAGGCTCATCGTAGCACAGCGGCGGCGCGGCGTTGGCGGCGGCCGGCTACTCGTTCTTCGAGTAGTAGTACGAGTGGTAGTAGGTGTACTTGCTGTACAGCTCGCTCTTTTGAGCGCAGTTCACGACGATGCCGAGAATGTTGTTCTGGCATAGCGAACCGATGGCCCGGGTCACCACCTCGATGGTCGTGGAGCCCAGCCGCACCACCATCAGCAGACCGTGAACCAGCGTGCTCATCAGGTTGGCGTCGGCGGCGAACAGCAGCGGCGGCGAGTCGAGGATCACCCAGTTGAAGACGCTGGGCAGGCGGTCGAACAGCGTTTTGACCTCGGCCAGATTCAACAGTTCCAGCGGATTCAGCACCGCCTCGCCGGCGGGCATGATGTACAGATTCGTGCCCTCCACGCGCCGGATGACCTCGTGCAACTGGGCCTTGCCCTGGAGATACTCGGTCGCACCGGGGCTGCGCGGCATTTGAAACATGTTGTGCACCACCGGGCGGCGGAAATCGAAATCGCAAAGCAGCGTCAGATTGCCTTCCAGATGCGATTGCGCCAGGGCCAGGTTGGCGGCGGTGAAAGACTTGCCTTCGGCCGGCGACGGAGAGGTGATGACCACGGAATGGATCGGCTGCAGCGTCTGTAGGTGGTTGAGCCGTGTGCGCAGGCTGCGGAACTCCTCGGCGGGAGGCTCCGCAGGGCGTGCGCTGTCGATCAAGGACGCCTCGGGCGATGGCGTGTAAGGAATGCTCTCGATCCGTTCCAGCAGACCCGCCAGTTCGGCCGAAGGCCCGGCCTGCGCCGCGCGCGCGGTGGTGGCCGGACGTACTCCCGGCGGCATGCCCGACGGATCGGATCTGCGCAATGCGTCGTGAACTCTGCTCATATTGCCGCCGTGTCCCGTCCTTGTTCGTTCATCTAGCCGGTTCCTGCAGCGGCCGGGCCGCTCAGGACTTGGAAGTGTAGTAATAGACCACCGACCCGGACATCAGCAGGACTCCGATGACGAAGGCCGCCGACCATCCGAGCCAGGCCATCCGGCGCCGGCGCCGGACCACAAAATCATTTTCCAGCAGCGGAATGCTGCCCAGAATCGTCAGGCGCGTATAGGCCCGGACGTCCTTCAGGTTTTTCAAAGAAACATCTTTCAACTCGCGGGCGAAGGCCAGGCCGGCGCCCACCGCAATGCCGAGCGCCGTGGCGACGAAGATGATGATCGGCCGCTTGGGAGCGCTGGGCGTCGTGGGCAGGGAGGCCGCCTCGAGCTGTTCCAGAGTCTCGCCTTGGCCTCTCTTATCGAGGTCGGTGGACAGCGTGGAGTCCTGGTAGCGGAGGTTCATCGCCTGGTACCGCGCGGCGGCGTTATCGCGGTCGCGCTGCAGCGCCATATACTCGGAACGCGCCAGCGGACTGGCGGCGACTTTCGCCTGCAAATCCTTGGAACGTGCCCGCGCCGCTTCCTGTTGGCGGTTGAGCTCCTCGAGCTCCATGTCCTTGGCCTGAATCTGGGCTTCCAACCGGCTGATGCTGGCCTGCAATTCGCGGCTCGAATAGGCGGCCGCCACAGACGCCGGGCTGAGACCGGAGCGCGGGGACGTGGCGGAGGGCTTCTGCGAGGCCAGCTTGGTGGCGTATTGCTCGCGCTCTTTCCGCTTGACCGTCAGCAACGCGCTCAGGCGCTGCACGTCCGGATGGGTCTCCTTGTAGCTCTGGCGCAGGGAGGCCAGTTCGTCCTCGGCCCTGGAGATTTCGCGGTCGAGATCATCGAGATGCTGATCGTGGACCATCGGCGCGGCCGCGCTGCCCGGCGCGGCATTGCCTCCCGCGGCGCCGGGCGGAGCCGGCAGCAGGTCCTTTTGGAAGCGCAACTGGGACTCCAACTGGACCTTGTCCTGACTGACCCGGCTCATATTCATGTTGAGATTCTGGATGTTCTGATCGGCGCTCGAAACCAGGAACAGGAGCGACTGCGCCTCCTCCGGCAGGGCCCCGGCGTTGCGCGCCTTGAAGTCAGAGATCTTGCGGTCGATCTCCTCCAGTTCCTGTTTGGCATTGGTGACCTCCTGGGAGAAGAAATCGGTCGCCGAATAGGAATCCGAGGAGCGCGTCCTGCGCGTCTCATCCAGGAACTTGGAGATCAGGTCCTGGCAGACGCGCTGCGCGACACGGCGGTCCGAATACGAGAACGAGACCGAAAAGGCAAACACGTGGCCGCCGCCAACGACGGTGTTCAACCCGTGCAATGGAGTGGGATAGATCTCCTTGCGCATGATCTCCAGGACGTCCTCCACCGGCATCCGCTTGAGCTTGTCCGGATACAGGTTGTAGGTATGGATCATGTTGGTCAGCGAGTCGCGGCCGATAATGTCCTGGTAGATGGCATTGACCCGCTGGGACATCTCTTCATTCAGATTCGAAGCCACCAGGCGCGAGGAGACCGTGGGCGGGACCACCCGGATCTGGCCGGTGGAGGTGTACGTGTCGGGCCACAGGAAAGCGACCATCACGCCCAGCACGAGGCCCAGGAAGGAGGGCGCGACGATCCAGGCGCGGTGCCGCCGCACGATGTCGAGATAGTCCTCCATGTCCAGCTCGCGCCGCTTGACGGAAATCTGCTGATCGGGAATCGCCCCTTGCATTGCTAGCGCTCCTGCCTGTCAGGCCTCTGCCGCCTACGGCACATAGATGTGGTCCCCATCCTGGAGCATGACGTTCTGCTCCAGATGCTCACCCTTGATGACCTGTTTGTAGTTGAATTTCAGGCGCGTCGAGCCGCGCATGATGACAATGCTGCCCTTCTTGGCCCATTCGCCCAGGCCGGAGACGCTCAAGGCATCGAGCACGGTGGTGGGGCCGATCAGCGGGAACGGTCCAGGGCGCCCCACCTCCCCGGCGACATAATATTTCTTGCTCTCGACCGAAGTGACGGACACGTCCACCTGAGGTGAGTTGAGAACCTTCGAGAAGGCATCGACACACTGCTTCTGCAGCTCCATCGGCGTCAAGCCGGCAGCCTGGATGTCGCCCACCAGCATCAGGGTGATCTTCCCGTCTGGCCGCACGCGCACCGACCGGCTCAGGTCCGGCTCCTTCCACACGCGCACGTCGAGTACGTCGTCGGCGCCGATCTTATATGTATTCGGATCGACTGCTGCCGCAACCAGCGGAACAGCCGCCGGCTTGGTCTCCCCGGGCTGCTGGGACTGGGCCGCGGCGCCCTGGGGGGTTGCGGCCGGGATCTGCGCACTCAGCGGCACGCCCAGCAGGAGTGCACTCAGCACACACCCCAAGGGTCGCAAATCTCCACGCATCATACCTTCCATCATGGCTCCTCCGCTCCTGGCCTGAAAGGGGAAAGGTCAGGCACGCCTTTTCAAACAGATGCCGCATGGCCCCCATTCGGCGCAAGAGTTTCTGGGATGGTATTTTAGCATCCACCAGCCGGGCCGCGCCGCGAGCCGGCGCCGTAGGCGGCCGAATCGGTCGCAGCCGCGCATAACTCAGACACCTCCCCATACCTACTCTTCGGACGAATGCGCCGCGTCCGAGAGTCCACTCTCGCTCCGGCGCAGTCCTTTCCGGCGGTGTACGGGCCTCACGCCGCAGGGCCGTCGTAGCCGGCCTGCTTCAGCAGCCTGTAGACCAGGGAAACCGGCAGCCCGACCACGTTGAAATAACAGCCCTCGATGCGCTCGACGAACTTCGAGGCGCGCCCCTGAATCGCGTACGCGCCGGCCTTGTCCATGGGTTCTCCGCTGGCGGCGTAGGCGCGTACTTCCTGCTCCGTCATGGGCGAAAAGACGACCTCGGTGGCCTCCACCGCGACGCGCTCGGTCCCGGCGTGCAGCACGCATACGCCCGTGAGCACGGTATGCGGCCGGCCGCTCAGGCGGCGCAGCATGCGCGCCGCGTCGTCGGCCGAGCGCGGCTTCTCGAGCACCTCTCCCGCGGCGACCACGACCGTGTCGGCGGCCATGACAAATTCGGCCGGGCTGGCTTCGACGGCGCGCGCCTTTTCGATCGCCAGGCGGCGTACATAATCCTGCGGCGGCTCGCCCGGCAGGCGGCTCTCGGCAACGTTGGGGATCCGGACGACGAAGGACAGACCGGCCTGGCGCAACAGTTCGCTGCGGCGCGGCGATTGCGAGGCGAGCACCAGCATGACGAGTCATCAGCGTAGCACGCCGGGGCGCGGCCGGCGCCGGGCGCGGCGCATGCTAAGATGGCGTTTCAAGGCCGGTACCGAATGGAGAGAGCCGGGCGCATACTGAGCCGCCTGAAGGCGGCCCGAGGATCGTTGAGCGCCAGCGAACTGGCGGCCGCCGCGTGGCCCACGGCGGTCGGCTTGCGGCTGGCGGCGCACACGCGCGTGGTGGGGGTGCACAACGGCCGCCTGATCGCGGAGGCCGAGGACGCCATCTGGCAGCAGAACCTCAGCGGCCTGAGCGCCCAGATCCTGGCCAACCTGGGCCGCCTGTTGCAGGCCGAGGCCCCGCGCGAGATCGAATTCCGGGTGGGAGTGCGGCGCCGGCCGGCGCGGCGGGCCGAATCGGCGCGGGACGCCGGGCTGTTCGGCGGCGAATCCTCCGGCATTGCCGACCCGGAGCTGGACTATCTGTACCGGCAGTCGCGCAGAAAGGCCGGCGCTTGAAACTCACCGAAAGCCAGGTTCGCGGCATCGCGGAGCTGGCCAACCTGCACCTGAGCGCGGAGCAGATCGCACGCATGGCGCGCGAGCTGGACGAAATCCTGACGCATGTCGACAAGCTCAACGAGCTGGACACGAGCGAGGTCGAGCCGATGGCCCAGGTGCTGTACGAAGCCGGCGCGACGGCCTCGCTGCGCGACGACGTCGAGGGAACGCCGCTCGACAACGCCGCGGCGCTGTGCAATGCGCCGCTGGCCGGGTCGGGCTTCTTCAAAGTGCCGAAGGTGATTGAGCGCTGAACGGCGTTCCAGAATGCAGATGGACATCCACACTCTGACCATTGCGCAGATTCGCGCCGACCTGGCCGCGCGCCGCTTCAGCGCCGCTGAACTGGCGGAGGAAGCCCTGCGATTGGCCCACACGGAGAATCCCAAGACCAACGCCTACCTGAGTTTCAGCTCCGAACGGGCGTTCGAAGCCGCCCGGAACGTCGACCAGCGGCTGGCCCGCGGCGAGGAGCCGGGGGCGCTGGCCGGCGTCCCCATCGCGGTGAAGGATGTGATCGTCACCAAGGGCCTCAGAACGACGTGCGCCTCCAAACTGTTGGAGAAATTCATCCCGCCGTACGACGCCACGGCGGTGGAGCGGATCGAAGCGGCGGGCGGCGTCCTGATCGGCAAGACCAACTGCGACGAATTCGCCATGGGCTCGTCGACCGAGAATTCGGCCTACGGGCCGGTGCGCAATCCGGTCGCGCTGGACCGGGTGCCGGGAGGGTCCAGCGGAGGCTCGGCGGCAGTGGTGGCGCAGGGGACGGCGGTTGTCGCGCTGGGTTCGGATACGGGCGGGTCGATCCGCCAGCCGGCCAGTTTCTGCGGCGTCGTGGGCGTGACGCCGACCTACGGACGGGTGTCGCGCTACGGGCTTGTGGCCTTCGCCAGTTCGCTGGACCACATCGGGCCGCTGGCGCGCACGGTGGAGGATGCGGCGGTGCTGCTGCGGACCATCGCCGGGCGCGATCCCAGGGACGCCACCAGCGCCTTCGCCCCGGTGCCGGACTACCGCGAGGCGCTCTCTCAGGACGTCCAGGGAATGCGGATCGGGCTGCCGAAGGAGTACTTCGCGGGCCTGGAAAACGAGACCCGGGAGCAGGTGGAAAAGGGCATCGGGCTGCTGCGCGGACTGGGCTGCGAGACGGTTGAGATCAGCCTGCCGCACACCGAGTACGCGATTGCCTGCTACTACATCATCTGCACGGCCGAGGCCAGCTCCAACCTGGCGCGCTACGACGGCGTCCGTTACACCACCCGCTCGGCGGCGGCGAAGACGCTTGCAGAGATGTACCAGCTCAGCCGCGGCGAGGGGTTCGGCGCCGAAGTGAAGCGCCGCATCATGCTCGGCACATACGTGTTGAGCGCGGGCTACTACGACGCCTATTACCTGAAGGCGCAGAAGGTGCGGGCGCTGGTGGCGCGCGATTTTGCGCAGGCCTTCGAAGGCGTGGACGCCATCGTCACGCCGGTGTCGCCGTTCCCGGCCTTCCGGCTGGGGGAAAAGCTGGACGACCCGCTGCAGATGTACCTCAGCGACATCTACACGATCACGGGCTCGCTGGCCGGCATTCCCTGTATGAGTGTGCCGTGCGGCCGGACGAGGGGCGAGGAGCCGCTGCCGGTCGGCATGCAGATCCTCACGCGGCATTTCGACGAAGCGGGCATGTTCCGGCTGGCCGCGGCCTTCGAGCGCGCCGGCGGATTCTCGATCTAGATCCAGGCCATCGCGCTGAATCTTAGGCCCGCAGCGTCACATCTGCATACGCAGAGGATTTAGCATGTCATTTACCGTTCCCCCACTCCCGTATGCGTCCGATGCGCTGGAGCCGCATATCGACGCCCGGACGATGGAGATTCACCACGATAAGCATCACGGCGCCTATGTGACCAACCTGAACAAGGCCCTGGAGTCCGCGCCGCAGCTCGCCGGAGCGAGCCTGGATTCGCTGCTGGCCAATGGCCTGTCGGCGGTGCCCGAACCGATCCGCACCGCGGTCCGCAATAATGGCGGCGGGCATTGGAACCACGCCATGTTCTGGGAGATCATGAGCCCCAAGGCGGGCGGATCGCCGGTGGGCAACCTGGCCAAGGCCATCAATGCCAAGTACGGCAGTTTCGATGATTTCAAAGCCAAGTTCGCCGCCGCGGGCATGGGCCGGTTCGGCTCGGGCTGGGCGTGGGTGGTCAAAACGTCCGACGGCGGAGTGGACATCGTCAGCACGGCCAATCAGGACAACCCGCTGTCAGACGGCAAAGTGCCGGTCTTCGGCCTCGACGTCTGGGAACACGCCTATTATCTGCACTATCAGAACCGCCGTGCCGACTACATCGGCGCGTGGTGGAACGTGGTGCACTGGGGCCACGTGGAAGACCGCTTCAACGCGGCAAAATAAGCGCGCGTCTCAAGCCGGGGCTGATTCCTGACCGATTCCGGGCCTGCGGCACTGCCCCGAGCGTCTACACTCGAAACAGGATGGCCCGGTTGCGCGCGAGTGTCGTCAGGATCTGCCTGCTCCCGGCCTTCGCCGGCACGCTCGCCGGCCAGTTCACGGTTCAACTGGCACCGCGCACCGACCAGAAGTTCCTCGAATACCAGCAGGCCGCCGAGGCCAAAATGGACTGGCACGCGCATCTGTCGCCGCAGTCCGGCGAGGTGCTGATCAGCGCCGGAGACGGGGTGGCGGTCAGCAACGTTGCCGGCGGGATGATCTCCGATTGGAAGGCGGCCACGGTGGTGGCGGGAGCGACTGTCGAGCAGGCGCTGGCGCTGCTGCAGGATTACGCCAACTACAAGCGCGTCTACGCTCCCGAGATCGCGGACTCGAAGCTGCTGAGCCACGACGGCAACAAGTACCGCACCTACCTGCGGCTAGTTAAGAAAAAGATATTGACCGTCGTCCTCGACAGCGAATACGAGGTCGAATACCGCCCGCTCGCCAACGGCCGCGCGACGCCGGGGCGCTGGGCGATTGTGTCCCGCTCGACCAAGTTCTCCGAGGTCAGCAACGGCCAGGAGCTGCCGCCGGGAACGGGCCACGGCTTCCTGTGGAGATTGAATTCCTATTGGCTGATCGAGCCGCGCGACGGGGGCGCCTACCTGGAGTGCCGCTCGATCTCGCTCTCGCGCGACATTCCACTGATCTTCGAATGGATCATCAAGCCGATGGTGACCGGCGTGCCGCGCGAATCGCTGCGCGGCCTGATGAACGCCACGGCGCGCGCGCTGGCGGCCGGCGACTCCGCCGCCGCGCCGCAGAAACCTGCCGCCCGTTGAATTCGTGAGACAGCGCTGAGCGGGCAACACAGACCCGTCCGTGCGCCCCACACGCGGGCGCGGCCGCCGCTCATCAGGAGTTTCAGCGCCGTCCCGCCATGGCCGGCGGGCGAGACTGCGCCGCACAGTTCAGGCGAGCGGGGCCCCGGCCACTCCGCCGCGAGCGGCCGGGGCATCGGGCCGTTCCATCAGGGATACAGCCCGCGTATCTTGATCGCTTCGGCGACGCGGCCGATGCCGACCATGTTGGCCGCCACGCGCATGCCCACATGCCGGTCGACGTGGTTCTTCAGCACCTCGATGAAGGCCGTCTTCATGACCTTCTCCAGGCGGTTGTAGATGTCCTGCGCGTCCCAGAACAGGTGCTGCTCGTCCTGCACCCATTCGAAGTACGAAACCGTCACGCCACCGGCGTTGCACAGGATGTCGGGGATGATGAATCCGCCCCGGGATTCGATGATGTGGTCGGCATCCGGCGTCAACGGGCCGTTGGCGGCCTCGGCCACGATCTTGGCCTTGACGTAAGCCGCATTCTCCTCATGGATGACGTTTTCGAGCGCCGCCGGGATGAGGATGTCGCAATCCAGCCGCAGGAGTTCCTCGGGAGTGATCGGCTCGGAGCCGGCAAAGCCCGCGACGCGGCCGGTCTGCTCCTTGTAGAGCATCAACTTCGGGATGTCGAGGCCGTCCCGGTTATAAATGCAGCCGGTCGAGTCGCTGACGCCGATCACCGAGCACCCGTGGCCGTGGAGCAACTGCGCGGCGATCGAACCCGCATTGCCGAAGCCTTGGACGACAACCTTGGCGCCCCTCAGCGCCAGCCCCAGGTGCTGGCAGGCCGACTGGATCGTGTAGAAGACACCGCGGCCGGTGGCCTCATTGCGGCCCAGCGAACCGCCCAGGCACAGCGGCTTGCCCGTGACCACGCCCTGCACCGTGTAGCCCTTGGTCATGCTGTAGGTGTCCATGATCCAGGCCATGGTCTGCGGATTGGTGTAGACGTCCGGCGCGGGAATGTCCTGCGACGGCCCGATCAGCGGCAGGATGGCGCTGGTGTAGCGGCGGGTCATGTGTTCCAGTTCGGTCTGGGACATCTCCTTGGGGTTGCACGTCACGCCGCCCTTGCCGCCGCCGAACGGGATGTTCACGACGCTGCACTTCCAGGTCATCCACGTGGCCAGCGCCTTGACCTCGTCCAGCGTCACGTTCGGGTGGTAGCGGATGCCCCCCTTCGCCGGCCCGCGCGCCGTGCTGTGCTGCACGCGGTAGCCTTCGAAGCGGCGGATGTGACCGTTATCCATGCGAACCGGCAGCGTCACGGTCAGGATCCGCTCCGGGTACTTGATCATTTCTCGGATATTGGGGTGGAGTTCGAGTTCGTCGGCGGCGGTGTCGAAGTTCTCGAGCGCCAGGGTGTAAGCGTTTCTCTCTGCAACTGCTGCGATCATGGCAACAGACTCCTTTGAGACAAGACAATCTAGAGGCTCACCGTGGCGAGCGCTGGACCCGACATTCGTGGTCAGGCCTCCGGCCACAGGTTCAGCCCGGCGACGGGGCGCCGCTGTGCGGGCAGCGGAGCGCTCACCGGGCCCGATGGAATATCCGGAGCCGCGGCCTCCCGCGAGCTCCAATCACTGCAGTTCAAGCCTAGCACCACTTTCAGGAGGTGCAAAGGGGTAAAACGACCGTTCGGGGACTTCGCAATCCGGCTGGAACGCCTGCCATGCGGCTTCTGTCACAGGCTACCGGCAGAGGCTGGCGGACTGCTTAGGGGAGACCGATCCCGCCCCAGCTTTTCATTCTGGACGCCTTGTGTCATACTAAAAATGCCATTTGATCGCTCCGCGAAACCCGGCCGAGATCCAAAATCTGCCTCGTCTAGCCCGCCGTCAATTGAGTCAGGAGATCCATGAAAAACATCTTTGTTGGCAATTTGGATTTCGGTACTACCGAAGAATCGTTACGTCAACTTTTTGCAGAATATGGCACGGTCGACCGCGTCAGTATCGTGACCGACCGGGACACCGGCCGTTCGCGCGGCTTCGCGTTCGTTGAAATGCCCGAAGCGAGCGAGGCCGACAGGGCCATCAACGCCCTCAACGGTTTTTCCCACAACGGCCGCGCCCTGAACGTGAATGAAGCGCGTCCCAAGGTGGATCGCGGCGGCGACCGCGGTCCCCGTCAGCGCCGCGAACCGCGCTGGTAACGGCTGGTAACAGCACTTGACTTCGAACCGGGCCGGTTCTTATCAAATGGCTTGTTGGGTGATGGGAGACAACATTGGGTTCACGATCTCATACGACATTCAAAAAGCGACAGAAGGAACAGGCCCGGACGGAGAAGGCGCGCGAGAAGCTGGAAAAGCGCATGCAGCGCAAGCTCGAAAAGGGCGCGCTGGGCGCGGACGGCTCCGTGATCATCGATGCGGCGAGCGACCTCGATGACGATTCGCTCGATGTGCTCGATGTGAATGCGCTCGATTCAACGGCCGAAGAGACAGAGCCTGCATCTTCTTATCCGCGCCCCAAGTAGGACGTGAGGAGCATGGCGCGGCCCTCATAGCCTGTAAGCCAGGGGGCGATCTGTCTCCCCGGCGCCTCCCAAACACCCGTATTATTGAGTCCCCTCGGCTGCAAATCCGGTCCCGGTGTGCGCGCACTGCAGCCTCGGATTGCGAGCGCCGCGACTAACTCCTTCGGCTTTCCACCCCAGCGGGACGGATATGGCTGCGCCCAGCGCTCCTCTGAGCCCGTGCGCCCCAAACACCCCGGCCACGGGTCCCTATAGCAATGCCGCCAGATCGGCGTAGGCGATGCCTTGCGAGTCCGCGACGGCCTTGTAAACGCACGCACCCTTATAGGTATTCACACCCAGCGCCATGGTCGGATTCGACCGGATCGCCGCCTCGACACCCTTTGACGCCAGTTGCATCAGGAAAGGAAACGTGGCGTTGGTGAGCGCGTAGGTCGAGGTGTGCGGCACGGCGGCGGGCATGTTGGACACGCAGTAGTGCAGCACGTTGTCGACGTAGTAAACTGGGTCGGTGTGCGTCGTGGCGCGGGAGGTCTCGAAACATCCGCCCTGGTCGATCGCCACGTCGACCACCACCGCGCCGCGCTTCATCGACGCGATCATGTCGCGCCGCACCAGCTTGGGCGCCGCTGCGCCGGGGATCAGCACCGCGCCGATCACCAGGTCGGCATGGCGCAGGCTCTCGGTAATGGTCCAGGAGTTGGAAGCCAGAGTAATCACCGCGCCCAGGTAAATGTCGTCGAGCTCGCGCAGCCGGTTCAGGTTGCGGTCGATGATGGTCACGTTGGCGCCCAGGCCGTGGGCGATCTTGGCCGCGTTGTGGCCCACCACGCCGCCGCCCAGGATCACGACGTTGGCCGGCGCGACGCCGGGGACCCCGCCCAGCAGTATGCCCCGCCCGCCATTGGGGGCTTCAAGGTATTTGGCGCCCACCTGTACCGCCATCCGGCCCGCCACTTCGCTCATTGGTGTCAGGCACGGCAGCGAGCCGTCCTGCTCCTGGATCGTCTCGTAGGCGATGGCTGTCACCCGGGCTTCCAGCAGCTTGGACGTCAGCTCGGCGATCGGCGCCAGGTGCAGGTAGGTGAACAGCGTGAGGTCCGGGCGGAAAAAGCCGCACTCGGAGGGCTGCGGCTCCTTCACCTTGACGACGATTTGAGCGCCGTTCCAGACCTCCGCGGCGCCTGGAACGATCCGCGCGCCGGCCTCCTCATACTCTTTGTCGGTGAGGCTCGAAAGCTCGCCGGCGCGGGCCTGAACCAACACCTTGTGGCCAGCCTCCACCAGCTCGCTGACGCCGTGCGGCACCAGCCCCACGCGGGATTCGTGGTCTTTCACTTCTCGGGGAACGCCTATGATCATGGGAAATGTCCTTCCGGAGATCGCTGCGGCGCCTCGTTCGGGGCCGGCGGAGGTTCCCGCTGGGGTCCCAGACCGAGGGCAATGAGCGTCAATGAATCGAGCTTGCCGCGCCCGCTGAGATTGTCGATGTTCTGATCCGCCTGGAACTTCTTCAGTGCCTCCACCGTCGCGCCATCCCACGCCCCGGTGGCCTCGACCGCGTAGCCGCGGTCCTTGAGCGCCTGCTGGATTGCGCGGATGCGGTCGGGCTCCGGCTGCTGTTGCCGGGGCGCGCGCCTGGCGGCGGCCTTCGAACCGGCCTTGGAGCGTCTCCTCGCGGCTGTGGATTTCCTGGCCGTGGAGTTTTTGGCCGTGCCTGCCGAGGCCCCCTGTTTGGTGGCACTTTGTTTCGAGGCCTCGGCGGAAGACTGGGGCGGAGAACCCGCCGTGCTCTTGGTCTTGCTGCCAGTGGATTTCTTCTTGGCCGAAGTGGAATCTGTTGAACCCTGCCCGGCCTTCGCAGAATCCGCCTGCCAGGCAAAAAGGAATGCGAGCGATGGAATCAGGACAAGGCCCAGAGACAGGCGGGGCGGCTGCACGAATGCCAGTCTATCAAATGGACGCTCTGAAAGCCTTGCGCGAAGCACCACTTCGCAGTGAAGAGTCCCGCTCAATCCTCCGCCGCAGGTCAGGAATGCCGACCCGGATGGCCGTCGCGGGCCCTTGAAGGCTCCGCGGCCGGCCGGAGCGTCCACGGAGCCGCAGGGCGCTCCCCGGTCCCGGCCGGACCGGGGAGCGCGCCAAGCCGCGGTGTACGGAGTCTACTCGTTAGGCAGCGTACCGCTCAGGTGGAGCGGCGTCCAGGTCAACTGCCCGCGCGTGGTGCCCGGCAATTGGCGCAGCACTCGAAACGCCACCGGATCGCCGGGCTTCAGCGCCGACTGGATCTTCTTGACGTCCTCGAAACTGCTGACCGGATGCCGGTCAATGGACGTGATGACGTCCTTCTCCTTGATGCCGATCTGGTCGGCGAAGGAATCCTCCTCGACCGTCGTCACCTGCACGCCGTTGGGTTCGTCAGACCCCAACTCCTTGTGCAAATCTGCGCCCAGCGCGCGGATGCCGATCCCGAAACGCACCGACGTGTTCTCGGTCTTGTCGTCGGGCTCGGTCATTTGAGGCCGCCGCCCGGCGAAGCGCGGGTCGTCTTTGAATACCTTCTCCCGGTCGCCGATGACAAGCTGTTTATCCATCTTCTGCCCGTCGCGATCGAGCGACAGCGTGAGTTTTTCGCCCACCGGCATGGCGGCAATCCGCGCCACCAGGTCGTCGCCGTCCTTCACCGGCTTGCCATCCAGCGACAGGATGATGTCCTCAGACTTGATCCCGCCCGTGGCGGCCGGTCCGCCCGGCGTCACCTTCTCGACCACCACACCGTGGTCGTAACCGTAGGCCTTCAGCTCCTCCGTTTTCTGAGTGCGCGGGAACGAGATGCCAATCGAGCCGCGGACCACGCGTCCGGTCTCGATAATGGAGTTGTACGCACGGGCGGCGATGTTGACCGGCAGGGCGAAGCCGATGCCCTCATAGCCGCCGCTGCGCGTGGCAATCATCGTATTGATGCCGATGACCTCGCCGTTGTAGTTCAGCAGCGGGCCGCCCGAATTGCCCGGATTGATCGCCGCGTCGGTCTGGATAAAGCGCTGGAACTGCTGCGCGATATCCCGGCCCAGTGCGCTGATGATGCCCGCCGTGACCGAGGTCTCCAGGCCGAAGGGCGCGCCCACGGCAATCGCCCAGTCGCCTACCTGCACGCCGTCGGAATTGGCGATCCGCACCGGAGTCAGGGGGCGGCCGGCCTCGATCTTGATGACGGCGACGTCGGTTTCGACGTCCGAGCCGATCAGCCTGGCCTTATACTCTTTCGGATCGCCGGTCAGCTTGACTTTGATGTGATCGGCGTTGTCCACCACGTGCAGATTGGTGAGGATGTAGCCGCTCTTATCCACGACAAAACCGGAGCCGGATCCTTCCTGTTTCTGATTAGGCGGCGTTTGAAACGGGGCCTGGTCGCCGAAGAAGCGGTGGAACAGGTCCATGTCGTCGTCGCCCTGCTCGTCGCCTTGGGAACCGCCCTTTTTCCGGTTCGAAACCGGTTTCGGCTTCCAATCGGTGGAAATATAAACCACCGAGGGCTCGATCGCCTTGGCGATCTTCACGAATTCGTTGTCCAGCTTGTGGATCGGAGGGATGGTCAGCGGGGCCGCGTCGGGCGCCGCGGACTGTCCTCGCGCCGCATGCAGCCCCTGAGTCATCAGGGCGCCCATGACAATGACGGTGCACAGTGTGAACACCAGCAGGCTCACCGTTGGGAGCTTCTGCCGGCGGAATCGTTCTAGCCAGCTCATAGTGTTTTGTCGAATACCTTCGAGGATCTGTCTCTCTATCTTCCTATTATTGCGACGTTCTGACTTCCCAAAACGTCACGCGCCCGCCTGACTCTGTGGATGAGTTTGCCCGAAAGAGGGTTTCAATTCCACGAAAATGATGGCCGCGAGAATCAAACCTGCGCCCATGATCTTCCGTGCGCTCCAGCTCTCGCCGGACCAGATCCACGCCGTCAGGGCGGCAAAAACGGGTTCCAGGGCGAAGATCAGAGAGGCGTGGGTGGCGCTGGTGCGGGCCTGTGCCCAAGTATACAGCGCGAAACAGACGGCCGTGGCAAACACTGCCGTTACAAGCAGGGCCAGCCACAGGCGGGGCGTCCACGCCAGGCGCGGCGCCTCGATCCACCGGCAACCGGCGGCCGACAGCGCAGCCACGGACAGGATCTGCCACAGCGTCAGCACCTCGTGGTTCCGTGCTGTGCTGAAATGCGCCACCGCGACCATGTGCGCCGAAAAGGCGCAGGCGCAGCCGATCGTGAGCAGATCACCCAGGGAGAAGCGGAAGCCGGTGGACGGTTCCATCGTCAGCAGCGCCGTGCCGCCGAGCGCCAGCGCCGCACCGGTCCACTCGATCCAGCCGGGCGCGCGCCGATGCAGCACGGAAGACAGGATCGGCACGAAAACGATGAACAGCCCGGTGAGGAAAGCGGACTTCGAGGCCAAGGTGGTGAGCAGGCCAGCAGTCTGGAGGGCATAGCCCAGAAACAAGAAGCAGCCGCAAATCGCGCCGCCCCGCCACTCGGCCAGGAACCCGTTCAGCGAGCCCGGGCGGAAGCGGAACAGGCCCGCCAGCAGCAGCGTGGCGATGCTGAACCGCGCGGCCAGAAAAACGAGCGCCGAGGCGTCGGCCAGTGCCGATTTCACGACCACAAACGTCACGCCCCAGAGGAACGAGACGAACACCAGGATCAGATCGGCGCCCAGACGCCGGGAGGTCGCTGTGCCGGTCACTCCGCGTCGGCCTCCGCCAGCATCAGGCCCAGCATGAAGAGGATTCTCCGGAGGCCGCTCTCGCGCCCCTCGGGGCTGTACCACTCCGCGGGAGTGTGCGCCCCGCCGCCCTCCCCGCCGGCTCCGATGGAGAGCGCCGGCAGGCCCAGTGACAATGGGATGTTGGCGTCCGTGGAGGCGCAATCGGGCGTCGAGCGCAGCCCCGTCTCCGCGTCCGCCGCCCGGATAAATCCGAGCAGGCTGGAATTCCCGTCCAGGCGCCCGCCCGGCCGGTTGCCCGTCTCCTTGCGCTTGCCTGCGATCCGGCCGCCCGTGGCGCGCTCATTCTCGCTCAGCACCGCCTCCTCGAGCGCCGTCCCGAGCGCCGCCGAAAGTGCCTCCAGCAGCTCGGGCACCTCCGAGCGCAGGTCCACCTTGGCCCGCGCGGAGGATGGAATGGCGTTCACCGTCGTGCCTCCATCGACGACTCCAAAGTTGAATGAGAAGCGCCCCTGCTCGCCGGCCGTGGCGCGCGGCGCGTGAACGTCCGCAAACGAGGCGATCGCGCGGCTCAACGCATGCACCGGATTGGCCGTCCCGAAGTCGCTCCAGCTATGCCCGCCCGGGCCGCTGATGACAATCTCGTAGCGCCGGCAGGCCAGCGCCTCGGCCGTAAAGTGCTCTGTCGAGGGACCGTCGAGAACCAGAAAGGACCGGATCCGCGGCGCCAGGTGCGACTGCCGGCACAGGTACCGCATGCCGCTCAGGTTGCCCTCGCCCTCCTCGCCCACGTTGGCCACCAACAGCAGCGGCCGGCCGGAATCGCCAAATGGCCGGAACTCGCTGAAAGCGCGGGCCATGGCGAACAGAGCGGCCAGTCCGGCCCCGTTGTCGGAAACGCCCGGGCCCGTCAGCCGCCCGCGCCCGTCGACGTGGATATCCTCGGCCGATTGCGGCGCCAGAACTGTATCCAGATGCGCCGTGAGGGCCACCAGCGGCCCGGCGGCCGGCGTCGCAGGCAGTTGCGCCGTCACGTTGCCGGCGCGGTCGATGCGCGCCTCCCAGCCGATCGCCGCGAGTGCGCCCCGAACCCATTCGGCCCGCCGCTGTTCGAAGAACGTCGGCGCTGGAATCCGGCAGATTTGGAGCTGCACGTCGTCGATCCAGCGTCGTTCGGCGCCAAACCACCGCGCCGCCGACTGCACGCACGGCTGCTCCAGCAACGCGTGCAGCGCCGCCGCCGGGCCGTTCGTCACGCGCGCGCCGCGTCTGGCATCCCGTTCCAAGGGCCGTGGCATCCTCAAGCACCCAGTTTAGCCTGCCGCCTGCGTCGGCATTCCGCGGCCGGCTTCCCCGCCCACCCGATGGTTACCGGACGAATGTTCAAGAAAGCTCCTGCGATTGACGATACAGACACTTAGGCGCGCGGGAATCGCCCCGTCGCGATTGGGTGATTCATGTTCGCGATCATCGGAATCGTTATCGTTTTTGGCGCTATCATCGGCGGTTACCTGATGGAGCACGGCAACATCATGGTGCTCGTGCAACCGGCCGAGTTGCTGATCATCGGCGGCGCGGCCGCCGGTACGTTGCTGATCGCCAATCCGCTGCCCGTGGTCAGGGCCATCATGAAGGGCCTGCTGGACAACCTGAAGCCCAGCCGGCTGGACCAGAACTTCTACCTTGAACAACTGAAGATGTTGAATGATGTCTTCGTTTTCGCGCGCAAGAACGGCATGGCGCGATTGGAGGCCGACGTCGATGATCCGGCCAAGAGCGCCGTATTCTCCAAATACCCCCGGTTTCTGGCCGATCAGCACGCCCTGGCGTTCTTCTGCGATACGGTCCGCATGGCGATCTCGGCCGGCGTGGGCCCATTCGAGCTCGACCAGTTGATGGAGCTGGACCTGGACGTCCAGCACGAGGAGCACTCGGTCCCGGTGGCCGCCCTCACCACGGTCGCTGACGCCCTGCCGGGCCTGGGCATCGTTGCCGCCGTGTTGGGCGTGTGCATCACTATGGGCTCCATCGGAGGCCCGCCGGAGGAGATCGGCCACAAGGTCGCCTCGGCGCTGGTGGGCACGTTCCTGGGCATCCTGTTGTGTTACGGCGTGGTTGGACCGCTCTCCTCGAGCCTGTCCAAACGGACCGACGCCGAAAGCAAATACCTGCAATTCCTGCGCATGGCCACGCTGGCTTTCATCAAGGGCATGGCCCCGCAGTTGGCCGTGGAATTCGCGCGGCGTTCGATACCCACCGCGGTCCGGCCAACCTTCAAGGAGACCGAAGCGATGATCCGCGGCGCACGCAGCGAAGCCCGGAGCGAAGCCGCTCCGCCGGCGGCGGCTTAACCGGCGGCTCACCAGGAGAGAAGTACAGCATGGATGGCCAACCGGCAGCTCCCATCATCGTGGTCCGCCGCCGCAAGGGCCACGCCGGCCATCACGGCGGCGCGTGGAAAGTGGCCTACGCGGACTTTGTCACCGCGCTGATGGCCTTGTTCATCGTGCTGTGGCTCGTCAGTTCCAGCGAAAAGGTCAAGGAAGCCGTGCAGGCCTATTTCCAGGACCCCACCGGCACCGGCAAATTGGCCGGCACGACGCTCCGCGGCAAGGGCGAAGGGCTGATGGTGAAACCCGACGACATGGCCAGGCTGAAGGACCGCATTGAGGAGGTCATGCGCCAGTTGCCCAAGTTCGAGCTGCTCAAGAACAACGTCTCCATCACAGTCACCGAGGAAGGGCTGAGCATTGAACTGCTGGAGACCGAAAAGGGGCTGTTCTTCGATAGCGGCAGTGCCAAGCTCTCTCCACGCGGGGAGGAGATCCTGCGCGCGCTGGCCGGTCAGCTTAAATCGCTGCCCAATAAGCTGCTGCTGGAGGGGCACACCGACGCCCAGCCCTACGCCTCGGTCACCGGCTACAGCAACTGGGAGCTGTCGGCCGATCGGGCCAACACCGCCCGGCATGTCTTTCAGGAGTGCGGCATCTCCATGGAGCAGATCGCGCAGGTGCGGGGCTTCGCCGACCGCCAGTTGCGCAACAAGGCCGACCCGACCGACCCGGCCAACCGCCGCGTCTCGGTCATCGTCCAATACCTGCCCCAGCCCGCGCCAGCCGCGCCGCAATCAAAATCGGGCGCAACGCCCACCCCCGCGCCGCCAAGTGCGGGCGCCAAACCGGCGGCCGCTGGCGTCGCCGCGCCCGCGGCATCCTCCACCGCGCCCAAGCCCTAGGTCACAATGGTCGCTCTCCCCGAACCCCAGGCGGCCCATCCCGCTCAAGCAGCGGACTGGATCAGTCCTAAACGCATCAATTCAATTCTTAGGCGGCGCAGGCTGACCCAGCTCAGGAAGCGTCCGTCCTCCACCATGGCCGGCGCCATGGTGCAGCGTCCGAGACAACGCGAGGCGCTCACGCGCACATCGTGCCGGGCGTCATGCTCCAGGCGGCGCCCGCGCAGCATGCCGAGAAGTTCGCTCGATCCCGCGTCATGGCACGATTCGCCGTCGCACACCACAAACACGTGACGCTCAGCCGCGGCGCCCGCCGCGCAGGCGTGCCGCTGCCCCGCCTGGCCCGCTAGTTGTGTGCCGGCTGGCATCCCGCTTCTCCCGCCACGCGCATGCTGCGCGGTTCGTACACGCAAAACGGCTCCTCGCCCTTCCAGTTGCCGGTCATTCCATAGGCCCGGGCGCGGCAGCCCAGGCACACCAGCTTGAACTCGCAGCAGCCGCACTTGCCTTCCAATTGGCCCGGGTCGCGAAGCTCGGCGAACAGCTTCGAATCTTCCCAAATCTCGCGAAACCCTTGCTTGCGCAGGTCACCCGCCTCGAGCGGCAGGTATCCGCAAGGCTGGACGACGCCCTTGTGCGAGATGAAGCACACGCCGGAGCCGGCCAGGCACCCGCGCGTCATCTGGTTCAGGTCCGTCGGGTGGCCGTGCGGATGCCCTCCGGAGTGGACCTGGCCGTGGCTTCCGGGAACGCCTGCGCCCGATCCAGCGGCTGCGGCCTTCAGCGGGCGCGGCATCAGGTCCGGTACGGCCTCGCCGGCGCGGCGCGATTCGGCGCGTCGTTGCCGGGCGATGCGATAGTACTGCGGCGCACAGGTGGCCTTCAACTCCATGCCGCTGTCCAGGCTGCGGTCGTAGTACCAGTTCAGGATCCGCTCCGCATCCCCGGCGCTGACCGACTGGTCCTCGGCGATCGTCAATCCGCACCCCACCGGGACCAGCAGGAAAAGATGGAAAGCGTCTACTTTCAGCTTCTTGGCCAGTTCGACGATCTCCGGAAGCTGGTGCGCGTTGTGGCGTGAAACAGTGGTGTTGATCTGCGTCGACAAGCCGACATCCTGCAGACAGCGGATGCCGCGGATGGCCGCCTCGAAGGCGCCGTTGTGGCCCCTGAAACTATCGTGCGTGGCGCGGTCCGCGCCATCCAGACTGATCGCCACGCGCACGATCCCGGCCTCCCGGGTGCGCTCGGCCATCGCTTCGTCCATCAACGTGCCGTTGGTGGCCAGCGCCACGCGGATCCCGCGCTGGTTGGCGCGGGAGGCGATCTCGAAAACATCGCGCCGCCACAGCGGCTCGCCGCCGCTCAGCACCAGGATCAGTGGAGCGTATTGCGCCAATTCATCGACAATGCGCAGGCATTCTCCGGTGGAGAGGTCGTCCGGGCTCATCAGTTCGGTCGCGCTGGCGCGGCAGTGGATGCAGCGTAAATTGCAGCCGGTGGTCAATTCCCAGAAAACCAACCGGGGGCGGGCTTGGACAGTCGCCGCAGGGTTCATGTCCAGAACACCGCAATTCCCGTGCCATTTCTTGAATTGCTGAAAACTCGGTAGATACAGGAATTGATTTTCCGGATTAAGGGGGCATATGCCCCACATCCGCTGCCGGACATGGCCGGACGCCAGCTCAGAGGGGCAATTCGCCCAATGGCCGGAATCCCCGCGTCCACTTCCCGGCCGGAAAGTGGCTCGCGAGCGCCTTGCCGGCGCCCAGGCATCTGTTGTTCAACGTGTGCGGACAATCATCGGGAACCGGAACGCCACCGTTCCGCCGGGGATCGTCGTCCAGCCTCTTGTTTGCGGCTTAATTTCCGGTGGCAAGGTCCAAAAGAGTCAGGGACAGCCAGCCCACCAGGGCGGACGCGGGGATGGTCAGGATCCAGGCCCACAGGATATCGGTCGCAACGCCCCAGCGCACCGCCTTGAAACGCTGGATTGAACCGACGCCGGTGATGGCGCCGGCCGTGACGTGCGTGGTCGAAACCGGCAAGCGCAGGTGGGTGGCGAGCAGAATCGAGAGCGCCGCGGCCGTCTCGGCGCAGAATCCGGTACGCGGCTTCAGTCGTGTCAGGCGGCTGCCCATGGTGCGCACGATGCGCCAGCCGCCCGAGAGCGTCCCCAGGGCGATGGCCGCATGCGCGCCCAGGATCACGATCACCGGCACCTCGAAACGCTTCAGGTACCCGGCCGAAACCAGCACGCCAGTGATGATGCCCATCGTTTTCTGGGCGTCGTTGGTGCCGTGCGACCAGCTCAGCAGCGCCGCTGAAACGAGCTGCAGCTTTCGGAAGTACACATCCATGAGGCGCGGACTCCAATTCCGGAACAGCCAGTAGACCGCGATCATCAGTGCGTGCGCCAGCACCAGACCGAGCAGCGGCGCGGCCACGATGAACAAAATGGTGAGCGTCCAACCCTTCCAGACGATCGCGTCCAACGCATGGGAAAGTCCCTTCAGGTGAATGACGTGCGCTATCACCGCCCCGGCGTAACCGCCCATCAGCGCGTGCGAGGAACTGGTCGGGACGCCGAACCACCAGGTGATGAGGTCCCACACGATCGCGCCGCTCAACCCGGCCAGAATCACCAGCGGCGTGACGTATTCGAGTTTCACCATGCCCTGCCCGACCGTGTTCGCAACGCCGGTCCCGAAGCTGAACGCGGCGACGAAGTTCCAAAAGGCCGCCCAGACCACTGCTTGAGCAGGCGTCAGGACACGGGTGGACACGACTGTGGCCACGGAGTTCGCCGCGTCGTGGAAGCCGTTGATGAAGTCGAACGCCAGCGCCACGGCGATGATGAAACAGACCAGCAACAGCGTCGGCGACATGGCTCAGCCGTTCTTGACAATCACATTCTGCAGCGTGTCGGCGACGTCTTCGCAGGCGTCCACGGTCTCTTCCAAGTAGTCGTAGATCTCCTTGAGTTTGATGATCCGGATCACGTCCGTCTCGGCCGAGAAGAGAGCGCTAACCGCTCTGCGCCCCAGGTCGTCGGCGGTCTGTTCGAGACGGTGCACCTCGATGCAATCCTCGGTCATCGGGGCGTTGCGGCTCAGCGCCGTGAAGGCGCGCTCGAGGGTCCGCACGCAGCGCAGGATGATGCGCGACAGCTCGGCCATGGCCGTGGGCACGGGCCGGATCTGGAAAGCCACCAGCCGGTGGCTGCACTCCTCGATGCCATCGAGAATGTCGTCGAGGTTGGACGACAGGGTGGAGATGTCTTCGGGGTCGAGCGGCGTGATAAACGTCCGGTTCAGGCGGACGTGGACGTCGTGGACAATCTCGTCGCCTTCCTGTTCGAGTTGCCGGATCCGCCCGGCTGCGACGGTCATCTGGCCGTCGCCCTTGTCTAGCGATTCGGCCAGAATGCCCGCGGCCTGAACGGTCTTGTCGATATGGGCCAGAAACAGCTCATAGAAATGCTCGTTGCGGGGAAGAAGTCGCATAAAACTGAGGTGGGGCTCGACACAGAATTCAAACCAACACATCAGTTTCTCACGATTCTGTCACCTGAATGTCATCTAATTACGCTTGAACTGGCTTCGGGCGTAGTTTCCCGGCGCTTCGAGGCGCCGGGTCGCCATGGGAATCGGGCAGGCTGATCTTTTCGTTATTCTGCGCGCCGGCCGAATAGAGCGGCTGGCAGCGAGCGCGCGGGGCTGTCGCGGTGATGGTGCGGAAAAGCGAAACAGGAGCCTACTGCCGGGTCCCTGAAAACTTCTTCTTCGTCCCATCGGGCGCGGTGGAGTTTCCTTCGAACCGATCCGCACTCACCTGGGCCTCGACGGCGTAGCTTCCGTTGTCGGTGGGCACTTTAAAGGAAACGGCGGCGCCTTGCACCTTGACGTCGGCCAGCGGCAGGGTCATGTCGTACTCCGCGATCACGAGCTGGCCGCTCCATGCGCCGCCCTCCTGCTTGAGGGTGAGTTGGGCGTGGATCGGATTGCCGTCCGGGCCGGGCGTGTCGATTTTCCAGACGCCGGCGACGGGCGAATCCGTCTTGGCCGGCGGGGCTGCCGCCTGGCGCGCGGCCTCGACGGCGCCGCTGTGGCCATCATCCGTGAACCAGTTGCCCTTGAGCGTATCGCCGTCCAGCGTCAGCTTCAGCGTCACCGGCGTATCGCCGTACATGAGCTTGAAGGAGAGGACGTTCTCCTTGAACTCGACATCCTTGAGCGGGGTCGTGCCCTCGGAGGTTCCGATCGTTCCACTCAGCTTTCCGCCGTCGCTCATCACGATCAGGTCGGCCTTAATCTCATTCCCGTCGCCGTCTTTGGTAGTCAGGCTCCATTTGCCGCTAATCTCGGCGGCAAAGGCGGATAGAGAGAGCGTGCCGGCGAGCAGTAGTGCAGCGATGCGCATTGGTGATCTCCTCCTATGCAATTGTACGC
>Ga0074045_10001204_pt1 | contig 25272 bp, 8 predicted proteins | sample BogForMeECP23OM2_FD_94442 | JGI IMG/M metagenome (GOLD analysis project Ga0074045, IMG submission 94442) | Bog forest soil microbial communities from Calvert Island, British Columbia, Canada - Bog Forest MetaG ECP23OM2 | ecosystem: Environmental > Terrestrial > Soil > Wetlands ... | reverse complement strand
TCGCCCAGACGGCAAGGGTCGGGCCCTCGCGCCGCACGAGGGCCCACAGGCTGGCCGCGGCCGGGTTCTCCGGCAGGCCGCCCAGCCGGGCCCACGGCAGGTCCCGCGCGAGGAACCCGGGGCTGGCGCTCCTCCACATGGCGAGGGGGACGGCGGCCAGGACGGCGGCGCAGAGGACCGCCGCGGCGACGGCGCCGGGGGCCCGGGACGGCCTCTCGCCCTGGATCCACGGGACCGCCCTCGCCAGCAGCTCGCCCCCGCAGATCCACGCCAGCCCGTAGAGGGGGTGCACGCAGTCCAGGCGCCAGGACCCCATGTGCCCGGGGAAATACTCGGCGAGATAGGCCGCGAGGACCGTCGCGCCCCCGCTCAAGGCCCAGGCCCGCCACAGCTCCCCGGCGGGGGCCGCGCCGGCCCGCCGGCGGCAAACCCACGCCGCGAGGAGCGCGCCGAGGAAGACGCCCGCCGTGACCGGCACCTGCGTCGGGACGCTGACCCACATTCCGACCCCGCCGGCCACCCCCGCGAGGGCGAACCAGCGCCGGTCCCGGCCGTCCGCCGCGGGCCCGGCGCCCATCCCCGCGAGCAGCGCCATCACGCTCGCGAACGCGCAGATGTCGGCAAGCCCCCGCTGGTCGGGCATGCCAGGCAGGAACGCGCACGCCAGCGGGAACGCGCCGGCCAGGCCGACCGACAGCAGCGCGGCCGCATAGGCGCCGAACCGGCGCGCCGCGAGGGCCGCCGCGCCCGCGACAAGGAGGAGCCCCAGCAGGGGATCGGCGACGAGCGCGGCCCCCTCGACGCACATGCCGAGCGGCCGGCCGGAGACGGCGTGGTCGATCCAGGCGAGCAGCCCCAGCCACCAGCGGTACGGGGAGGCCGAGCCCACCTCCCGGCCGAACGGGGCGTTCTCGTAGTCGACGTGGCGCACGCGGGCCTCGCCGCGGGCGAGCATCTGCTGGGTCTGGGCGATCCAGTGGAAGCTCGCCTCGTTGCGCTCCTCGATGACGAGCTCCCTCTGCGCGTCCGCGTAGCCGGTGGGCGAGGAGGCGTCCGGGACATCGACCGGCCGCGCGCGCCCCGCCAGGCCCGACACGTACTCGACCCGCTCCACCCGCGCGTGGCCGGACCATGCCAGGTAGCCGCAGGCGCAGATCGGGAGCGCCACCCACGCTCGCGGCAGCATCCGGGCAAGTAAGCTCATTCTGGTAGCGGCGGGATCTCCGGCAATGGAGAGACGGTCATTGAATCGCAACGGGGGGCGGGCGCAAGGAGAGTCCGGCCCCGACCGGTCGAACCCGGTCTTGACGCCCCAATTCCTGGGGTGCTCCATTGGCCGCCCGATGTTCCACCCGGCAAACGCCCGACGACCGGAGGCGCGCAGCCTCGCAATCCGTCTGGCCTGCTGCGCGGCGCTGGCGGCGGCCTCGCTCCGCGTCGCGCCGGCCCGGGCGGACGACACGGCCGGCGGCATAACGGAGAGGCCCCTCGCGCCCCGCCCGTTCGCGCGCGGCAGGACGATGTTCACGCGCCTCCCCCCGGAGGAGACGGGCGTGCGCGCTGAGAACAGGTACGACGACCCCAGGATGTGGGGCGAGCTCACCCACGAGTTCCAGGCCGGCGAGACCGGGACCGGCGTGGCGATCGGGGACTACGACGGCGACGGCAGGCCCGACATCTACGTCGTCAGCAAGACCGGGGGCTGCCGGCTGTTCCGCAACCTCGGCCGCTACAGGTTCGAGGACGTGACCGAGAAGGCGGGCGTCGGGGCGACGCCGGGCGTCTGGAACCAGGGGGCGACCTTCGTCGACATCAACAACAGCGGCCGCCTCGACATCTACGTCTGCCGGCTGGGCGCGCCCAACCTGCTTTACATCAACCAGGGCGACGGGACCTTCAGGGAGATGGCCCATGCCTACGGGCTCGACGTGAGCGACGCGTCCAGCATGGCCGCCTTCTGCGACTACGACCGGGACGGCTGGCTCGACGTCTTCGTCCAGACCAACCTGCAGAACGTCAGCGAGCACCCCCGGGGCCGGCGCAACTACCTCTTCCACAACAACCGCAACGGCACATTCACGGACGTCACGGAGCGCTCCGGCATCTCCGGGGAGGCGCAGGGGCACTCCGCGGTCTGGTGGGACTACGACAACGACGGGTGGCCCGACCTCTACGTCGGCAACGATTACGCGCCGCCCGACGCCCTCTACCACAACAACCGCGACGGGACCTTCAGCAACGTGATCGACCGCGTCGTGCCGCACATGCCGTACTCGTCCATGGGCTCGGACCTGGGGGACATAAACAACGACGGGCGCATCGGCCTCTTCGTCACCGACATGGCCGCCACGACCCACGAGAAGGACCAGCGCGGCATGGCCGACTCGCGCGGCCGCACCGTCGAGGACGACCGCAACCCCGAGCTCGCCCCCCAATACGAGCGGAACGCGCTCTTCCTGAACACCGGGACGGGCCGCTGCCTCGAGGCCGCCTTCCTCGCCGGCATCGCCGCGACCGACTGGACGTGGTCGCCGCGCTTCGAGGACCTCGACAACGACGGGCGCCTCGACCTCTTCGTAACCAACGGCATGTTCCGCGAGGCGACCAACGTGGACATCCTGGACAGGCAGACGAGCGCCGAGACCCCGGCCGAGCGGATCCGGGTCATGCGCGACAGCCCGGTCCTCGCCGAGACCCACCTGGCCTTCCGCAACCTGGGCGACCTCGAGTTCGAGAACGTCAGCGCGGCCTGGGGCCTGGACCAGAGGGGGGTTGGCTTCGGCACCGCCTTCGGCGACCTCTCCGGGGACGGCAACCTCGACATCGTCTACACGAGCTACCAGGGGGGCGTCACCGTCCTGCGCAACGACAACGACACCGGCCACCGGGTGGAGGTATTCCTGCGCGGGACCGCCTCGAACAGGTTCGGGATCGGCGCGGTCGTCAGGATCGAGAGCGCGCTCGGCGTGCAGGTGCGCCCCCTGGTCCTCGCCCGCGGGTACCTCTCCAGCAGCGAGCCCATGCTGCATTTCGGCCTCGGGGCCGACACGCGGATAAGGCGGATGACGGTCAGATGGCCGAGCGGCCGCGTCCAGGCGTTCGAGGACCTGGGCGTCGACAGGCGCTTCGTCGTCACCGAGCCGTCGGCTCCAGCCGCGGCGCCCGGGCCGGAGCCGCCCCCGGAGCGCCAGTTCGAGGAGGTTGCGGGCCCCGCCGGCCTGTCGCTGCGCTCGCGCGAGGACGTGGTCGAGGAACCCGACGTCCAGCGCCTCGCCCCGATGCGGCTCAACCGCAGGGGCCCAGGCGTGGCGGTCGGGGCCGTCGCGGGCGACGGGCGCGAGGCCGTCGCCATCGGCGGGACGACCCTCGATCCCCTGCGGATCCTGCTGCCCGCTGCCGCAGGGCGGTTCGCGGCCGCCGACATCGCGTTCGCCGCGGCCCCCGTCGACGACGGGCCGCTTCTCTTCTTCGACGCCCAGGGCCTGGGCCGGGCCGACCTCCTGGTCACCCGGGGCGGCAACGCCCTGGCGGCCGGTTCCCCGGAGTACCAGCCCAGCCTGTACTTCAACGACGGGCGCGGCGGCCTCAGGCCGGCCCCGGAAGGCGCCCTGCCGGCCCTGACCGCGAGCGTGGGGGCCGTGGCGGCGGCCGACTTCGACCACTCCGGGCGGCTCGGGCTCTTCGTCGGCGCCCGCGTCCTCTCGGGCCAGTACCCGCTGGCGCCCCGCAGCGCCCTCCTGGCCAACCGCGGCGGCACGTTCGAGGATGTGACCGACACGTTCGCCCCCGGCCTGCGCGCCGTCGGCATGGTGACCTCCGCCCTCTGGAGCGACGTCGACGGCGACGGCTGGGCGGACCTGCTCGTCACGCTCGAGTGGGGCAACGTGAGGTACTTCCACAACAACGGCGGCAGGGGCCTCGAGGACTGGACCCAGAGGGCGGGCTTTGCCTCGGCCGGCACGGGATGGTGGACGTCCATCGCGTCGGCGGACTTCAACGGCGACGGGCGCCCCGACTATGTCGTGGGAAACGCCGGCCTGAACACCCAGTACAGGGCGAGCCCGGAATCCCCCGCGCTCTTGTTCAGCGGCGACTTCAAGGGCGAGGGCGAGGAGCCGCTGGTCATCGAGGCGTACTACGAGGGGGGCCGCCTCTATCCCTGGCGCAGCCGCCGGGACCTCGCGGCGGCCATCCCTTCGGTCCTCAAGCGCTTCCCGAGGAACAACGCCTACGCGCGCGCCACGCTCGGCGAGATCCTGGGGGAAGAAAGGCTGGCGGCGGCCGGGCGCTTCTGCGCGACCGAGCTCCGGAGCGGCGTGTTCCTGAGCCAGCCTGACGGCACGTACCGGTTCGAGCCGCTGCCCCGGATCGCGCAGATCTCCCCTCTGCAGGGGCTCGCCGCCGGCGACTTCGACGGCGGCGGCCGCGCCGACATCTACGCCGTGCAGAACTCGTACGCCCCGATCCCGCCGGTGGGCCGGTTTGACGGCGGCCTGAGCCAGCTGCTGCGCGGCGACGGCCTCGGGCATTTCACGCCGGTGCCGCCGGCCGAGAGCGGCCTGGTGGTGCCAGGCGACGCGAAGGCCCTTGCCGTCCTCGATCTCGGCCACGACGGGTGGCCGGGCTTCCTCGTGACCCGGAACAACGGCACCGCGCTCCTGTTCCGCAACGGCGGCGTCGCCGGCCGCAGGTCCCTTTGCGCCCGGCTGAACGGCCCCCCGGGAAACCCCACCGGCGTTGGCGCGCGCGTGACCCTTCAGCTGGCCGACGGATCAGCCGAGTCCTGCGAGGTCTACGCGGGCTCGGGCTACTACAGCCAGTCCTCCCCGGCCTGCTTCTTCGGCTTCACGGACGCGAACCCCCCGGCGAGGATCCGGGTCCGCTGGCCGACCGGCCCCGTGACGGAGCACGGCGTTCCCGCAGGCTCCGCCACGGTTTACCTCTCGCCGCCCGCTCCCTGACCTGCAGCGCGCAGGCGGATGGGGGATCGGGGCGCTTAGGGGGAGCCCCCCGCCGGGACCACCCGCCCCGCCCAAGGGCCCCGTGTCCGCGACCGGTCACCCTCCGGGGCCGGGTCCCCGGCGGGCACCGCCCCGCGCGAAGACGAAAAAGTCCGGCGGCTTTCGCCGCCGGACTTGAATCTCTTGGCCATCCCCTGGGCGGCCTCCCGCCCAGGAAACAGCTGGGCCTAGAAGTCGAACGAGTTCTCTAGGCGGTAGGTCATCCCCTCCTGGATGCGCATCAGGGCCAGGCTGCCATCAGGCTCGTAGGCCGACGGAACCAGGGCATCCTTCTCGCCGACGTTCGTCATGTTGAGCTGTATGCGCCAGTTGACGTTCCGGAACACCTTCCGGGAGTAGCCAACCCATGCGTCGACGTGCGTGTCCTGCGGGCCGCGCCACGGCTCGTTGACGTTCAGACCGCCCTGGGTAACCGCTGCGACTGCCGCATAGTTCGGGTCGGTCGAGTTCACGTTCACGTAGGTCGGGTCGTAATGGTACCCGAGGATGCGCCCTGCCTCGGTGCGGAGCGCGCCGCCCACGAACCATCCCTTGAGGGGACCGCGGTCGAAGATGTACGTCGTGATGAGGTTGAGCCTCCACGGCGCCACTTCGGGGGCCTCGTGGCCCTGGTCATTGAGCTGAACGGTCCACGGGGCGACGATGCTCGAGTTCCAGTCCGCGCCCAGCGTCCCGCAGCTGTTGCACCACATGCGGATCTGGCCGCCGGGGCCGTTCATGAACCCGGTGACCGAGCTGATGAACTTCTGCATGGCCGGGTCGACGTTCTCGTGCGTCGCGTCGACGTGCGTGTAGTTGAGCGTGACCTGCCAGTTCCTCAGGGGCTGGGCCGTCAGCTCTACTTCAACGCCCTTGGACAGGTTATCCACCGTCGTCTGGTGGTCGCCGAAGTTCGAGCCGCCGCCCAGGATTGGGCCGCTGGCGTCGTTGTACGCGCCAATGAAGCCGGATGCGATCTGGCCCGTGGTGTGGGCTAGCGTCGGATTGATCACCGGCTCGAGGTTGTAGCTGCTGAAGAAGTTCGCCGAGAATGGATTGTTCACCCAGGCGTTGACGATGGCCTGCGAAGCGGCATTGACCGCCAGGTATTGCGGGCTGCCGACGGCATAGTTGCTGCCGGCGCCGTAGTCCCAGTAGTTCGTGCCGGGCGTCTTGCTCGACGAGCCGTTGCCGAGGTTGCCCTCGAGGCCGTCCTGCAGCGCCGCCGCCCATCCGTAGCCCCAGATCACGCCGTCGGCGACGAAGTAGGCGTTCTGCCCGAGGCCGGCAATCGAGTTGCCGCTGGTCTCGCCGAGGGCCGCGTTCTTGACCGTGGTCTTGAACCAGTCGACCTTGAGCGAGAGCTTGTCGGCCAGCCCTGTGGCGACAAAGCCGTACTCCGTCGTCGTGCCGGTCGCGTTCGGGATCGGATTGCCGTCCAGGTCGAGGCGCGCCGCGTCGGGCTTGAAGTTCTCGGAGCGGTCGAACAGGAGGCTGAACGTCAGGTCCCCGGGGAGCTTCGACATGATCGCCTTCGGGAAGTGATAGACGCCGCCCCATGTCTTGCTCGTGCCCTGAACGTCCGTCCGGGATGCCAGGTTGTCCGGGTAGCTCAGGGACGTGTAGCCCGTGTTCTGGTCGGCCTGGGACGTGGTCTGGTAGTTCGTGATCTTGTCCTTGCGCCAGCCAAGTGACGGGACGAGGTCGCCGCCGAGGAGGTAGCCCTGCCAGGTGATCCCCTCGGATTCATCCTGGTAGCGGGTCCTGTCCGCCGACGTGACCAGACCCGGCAGGTCGGCCGGATTGCTCGAGAACAGGTAATACACGTAGTCGTTCGACCATCCGACATAGTTCGCGGGATTCTGGGCCTGCGTGGAGTTCGTGGTCGTCGCGCCGGACGCCGTGTTCGTGTACGAATACGGGGCGGCCGGGTTCACGCTCGGGGCGTTCCACGTTCCGTTGAAGTTGAGGACCTTCTCCTCCGGCGCGGGTTGGATGACGTAGTTCAGGTTGTTCAGGTTCGAGCCCGCAGCGGACGATGCGTTCGTCAGGTTTGGCCCGATGTATGCCAGCCACTCGAAGCTGCGGCTGGAGCCGAGCCCGTTGGCGGCGGTCAACGCGGAGTTGGCGGCATTGTCGACCGTATAGGCCTGGGTCGTGGCGTACTCTGCGAACTGGTACGTGGACAGGACCACGTTGTTCTTCTCGTACAGGCCCGTGATGTCGCTCTTCCCAAGGAGGTAGTTGAGGAACGAGTTGCTGGTCAGGTCCGACGTGCGGAGCTCGACCGTGGGCGTGAAGCGCCAGACCTGGCGGGTCGTCGTTGTCTGGTAGTTGTTGTCCTCACCACCGGAGGCCGCTTGGGCCACGTTCGGGCGCCCGAGGTTCGGATTGGCCGTGCCGTCGGGATACACCGCATTGATATCGATGTTGATGCCGTAGTTGGTGCCCTCCAGCCACGGGTTCGCACCCTCCGTGTAGGATTGCTGGTCGTACGCGAGCTGGAAGCCCAGGCGGTCGTCGAAGAAGGTCTGGTCGATCTCAAAGTCGAACGCGGTCCAGTGCTTCCACTCGTGCTTGTTGGGGCCGTCCAGGAGCTTCTTGTAGAAGTTGAAGATCGACGTGTCGGTGATCACCTTGTCTGTGTAATACACGCCGCCAGGAATGGCGTTGAAGGGCTCGTGGAAGCCGTCGAGGTTGTCATTCGTTCCCACATAGTCCGCGTACCCGGCGAAGTCCGGTATCGCGTCGGGCCTGTAGTTGGGCAGGCCGGCGATGCCGCTACCGTTGTTGGCAATGTTGCCGCTCGGTTCGCTCGACGTGATATGGATCGGAACGCCACTCGGCGCGACTGCATTCGCAATGTTGTTCTGGGCAAGCGGCGTGGCCTCGAAGAAGTTCTGCACGTCCTCCCAGTACACGCGGCCCTCGGCGATTCCGGCTGCGTTCATCTGGAACATGGCCTGCGAGAGGGGCCCGCCTGAACCGCCTGGGACCAGTCCGCCCGGGCTCGGGTTCGAGAGGCTGTACTGGTTCTCGGTGATGTGGTTGTACCCGGGATTGGTCACGCCGCCGACGACAACGGAGGACGTGAACCACAGGTTGATTTCGTCGATCGGGGGGACATCGCGGGGCGCGTCCGCCGTGTAGTTGCCCTTCTCGTAGTTGCCGCGGATCGTCGTGTGGCTGTCCTTGCCGAACAGCTTCGGGTCGAAGCGGAAGGCGCCGTACTGGCGATTCGTGCTCTCAAACGCCTGCGACTGCTCGTACTTCTCGTTGTCTTCCAACGCGCCGAAACGGATCGCGAGCACGCCGGGGATGATCTGCTGGTTGAACATGAACGAGTCGCGCAGGGAGCCGTACTCGTCGAAGCGGTTCGTCACGTTGTAGGAGTTCGTGAAGGCCGCGCCGTTCGTGCTCACGTTCACGATACCGGCCGGGCTTCCCGTTCCGAACAGGATCGAATTCGGCCCGCGCTGCAGGTCGACGCGGCCCACGTCAAAGCTGTCCCACGGAATGTCCGTCAGGAAGTAGTCGCGCGTGTTGTCGGCCGAGTCGAGGCCGCGGACGCGTGTCGTCGAGGAGACCGTGTTCTCGGACGGGTTGGCGGATCCGGCGATACCGCTGAAGTTGCCGTGCAGGCCCGTGACTTCCGTGCTGGGCGTATAGACCAGCAGGTCTTCCTGGTTCTTGGCGCCCGTGTCCTGCAGGAACTGCGCGGTCACCACCGAAATCGCCGAGGCGACGTCCTTCAGGTCGGTGCGCACGCGCGTGCCGGCCAACGTGCTGTTGGCCTTGTAGCTTCCCTTGTCCTCAGACGCGTCGACGATGAACGGGGAGAGCACCGTTGGCTCCTCCTGGTCCGACGCCGCCGGGGCGACCGTTGGGGTCGTCGTCGCGGTCGTCGTTGTCGTCGTCGTCGTAGTCTGATCGGTTGCTGGGGCGGTCTGGGCGACCGCGAGTCGTGGCGCTACTGCAAAACCCAGCGCTGATGTGACCGTGAGGGCTCGCAGCAACGCCAGGGTACGATTGGCAGGCATGTTGGTGTTTTTGGACTTAGGGTTTAGGACAGGGCCGGAAAGTTCGTAGTGGGGAACCGACCGTTTCGTGGGGTGGATCGTCAGTCTTTGGTGGTAAATCCAATGAAAACTGACGTGTAGACGGGAGGGTTATACCCCATCCCCCATCCGATGGGAATGAGATCAGTTATATTTGAAATGAGATGTTTTGTCATTTTAACTCTTTTTTTGAACGTTCTCACTCTACCCGGCTCCGCAGATCCGGAGGCAATAAATCGTACGAAAGGGCCCTCAATGACGGGTCGGGTATGTCCAGGTTGAGGGCCCTGCGCAGAACCTGGAACCGGTAAAGCAGAACCGTGCTGAGCGAGCGCAGCTTCTCCCCGTCGAGCTCGGCGATGCACTGGCGCAGCCGCGGACGGGCGAGATCGACATGGTGAACCTGCGCAAGCTCAACCGCCAGGCCGACCCTCTGGTCCCATGGAAGCTCGCCATCCGAGCCGCCGGAGACCCGGCGCACGAGAAGGCCGACTGATTCGGCAAATTCCTCGTTCTCTCCGCGGGCCGCCTCGACCTGCACCCGCGCCATCAGGGCGCCCAGGTCGGCGGGAAACCGCTTGAGCAGGCGCCCCGCCCTTTCGGCAAGGTCGAGCTGCCCCATATCGACAAAGTACTGGGCGAGCCGGCTCGCTGCAGTCGCATCATCCTGTTCATCAACAACCTCAAGAATGACGGCAATCTGGCCCTCGAATCCGGAAATCGTCGGCATCAGGTACGGCACAGGCCTGAGCCACGGCGGCAGGTTCCACTGGTGAAGCCGGTCGAGGAACGTTCCAGCGACGGTGCCCTCCCCTATCTTTGCGTAGACATCCATGAATGGATCCCAGCTCGGGATGATGATGTGGGTCGTGCCGTGCAGGCCGATCAGCTCCTGGGCCTCCTCGGGTGTGGTGGCGCTCGCGATGCGGACGGCCGCCTGAAACCCGTCGAGGTCCTCCCATCCATACGTCGCCAAGCCGCGAATACCGCCGTAATAGTATAGTGCGGACGTCACGTTTGGGGGCGCAAGCACCACAGCTCCTTCAGGACCAGCGTGTTTTGAAAGCCAATAGGCCAGGTCCCGCTCGACGAGCCCCACAACCTCATTCTCGCTGAGGCCGTCCCTGGTTGGCGCTCCCACAGGGGGCCACAGCTGGACGGCGCCGGGCACGAGCACGAGGGCGCCAAGGGCGGCGGCAAGACCGGCCGCCACCCGCGGCCTGGGGGAGCCGCGCAGGGCCGCGGCGGCGGCCACCAAGAGCGCGAGCAGCGCGGCATCAACGCCGTTCCACCAGCTGACCTGCCGGGTCGCGAATGCCGTGGCTACAAAGACCGGCCCGAGCGCCAGCGCTATCGGGATGGGGGGTGCCGCGCCTATCGTCCTGGTTCGGAACATGATAACCACCGCTGGAACGACGATCAAGAGGGGGATGACCACGGCCGGCACCGAACGGGTGAACCCATTCTGCAGCAGCAGAGCCAGGAGGTTCGGCGCCTCGGCTCCTCCCGGCAGGAGCGAAACGCGCATCGAGGCCAGATCGACCGAAAGGAACCCCATCTGGCGGCCGACCCACATGGACACCGGCAGGGACGCGAGGGCGGCAGCCGCGAGCGCCCAGGCCGCCACGCCCTTCAGGCTCCAGCGCGGCCTTTCCCCCTCGATCCATGCGGTCGCCCGCGCGAGGAGCTCTCCCCCGCCGAGCCACGCCAGGCCGTAGACGGGGTGGATGGCGCGCAGTTCCCAGCGGCCGAGGTAGGAGGGGAAGAACTCGACCAGGTAGGCGGCGAGGCAGGTGCACGCGCCCGCAAGGGACCACGCTCGCCACGGAAGGGGCCCTCGTCCGGACGGCGTTCCGTCCCCGGACGCCGCCCGGGAGGCCCAGGCTGCCAGGAGACCGCCCAGGGCGACGCCGGCGAGGATTGGCACCTCGCGGGAGACGCCGACCCAGAGCCCCGCGCCGCCCGCCACGCCGCCCGCGATGAACCAGCGGCGGACGCGCCGGTCCGGGGCGGCCTCGGCCGAAAGGGAGGCGCCCGCCAGGAGCGGGAGCACGCTCCAGAGCGCGCACGCCTGGGCCATCCCGTCGTCGTCGGGCATGCCAGGCAGGAATTCCGCCGCCAGCGGGAAGAGCGCCGCCAGCGCCGCCGGCGCGAGCGCCGCCGCCAGCACGCCAAATCTCCGGTAGGCGAAGAACGTCGTCGCGGCCCCTAGGGCCAGGAGGAGGAGCGGGCCCGCGTAGAGCGCGGCCCACTCGATGGACGCCCCGGTGGGGGCCCCCGTGGCGCCGCGGTGGCACCACGCAAGGAGCCAGAGCCACCACCGGTACGGGGACGCCGCGTACACATCGTGGCCCGCCTGGGCGTTCTCGTAGTCGACATGGCGCACGCGCCACTGGCCGAGGGCGAACATCTGACGGACCTGGTCCAGCCACTCGAAGCTCTCGGTGTGGTGCCCGGGAACGATCAGGCGGGGCTGCCATTCGGGGGCGCGCCCCGCCGCGCCGGCCTGGGCCCGCGGAGCCGGGGTTCCGGCCACAAGGGAGACGTACTCTATCCTGCGCACCCGCAGCGCCGTCGCCGCGACCGTGAACGCGAGCGCGGCAAGCGGAACCAAGAGCCAAGCCCGCCGGTTGATCCGTGTTGGGTCGCTCACAGGTGTCGTCGCATGGTCCGCACGTCTGGGGATGGGTTTTCCCATGTGATCTGACCGGCGGGAATCAGGCAAGAAAAGTCCGGGTCCGGGGGCCCGCCAAAACGTTCCTTGACTACCCCTTAGCGGCTTCGTCCCATTGGCTCCTTGCGATGCCGGCCGGCCAACACTGCGGGATCGGGGGGGTGAGCGCCTCACCGGGGAAAGCGGTCCTCGGAGCGGTCTGCGCCCTGGCGATTCTCGCGTCCGCGGCCGGAGCGGACGACCCGTCCGGCTCCATCGCCTCCAGGCCCCTCGCCCCGCATCCATTCCCGCGCGGCAAGACCCTGTTCACGGAACTCCCGGCCGAACAGACGGGCGTGCGGGCCGACAACCCCTACGACGACCCGAGGATGTGGGGGGAGCTCTACCAGGAGTTCGAGGGCGGCTCGATCGGGACCGGCGTCGCGATCGGGGACTATGACGGCGACGGCCGGCCGGACATATTCGTCGTCACCAAGACCCATGGCTGCCGCCTCTTCCGCAACCTCGGGGGCTACAGGTTCGAGGACGTCACGCAGAAGGCGGGGGTCGGGGCCGAGCCGGGCGTGTGGAATCTCGGCGCGACCTTCGTCGATGTGAACAACGACGGCCGCCTCGACATCTACGTCTGCCGCTTCAACGCCCCCAACCTGCTGTACATAAACCAGGGCGACGGGACCTTCAGGGAGATGGGGCACGCCTACGGGCTCGACGTGAAGGACTCGAGCGTGATGGCGGCCTTCTGCGACTACGACCGCGACGGGTGGCTCGACGTCTACATCGCGACAAACATGCTGGACAACGCCCGCCATCCCAACGGGCAGCGCGGCTATCTCTTCCACAACAACCGCAACGGCACGTTCACGAACGTGACCGACGCCGCCGGAATCACGGGAGAGTGGCAGAGCCACTCGGCGACCTGGTGGGACTACGACAACGACGGCTGGCCCGACCTCTACGTCGCGAACGACTACGGGGCGCCGGACAAGCTCTACCACAACAACCGCGACGGCACGTTCACCGACACGCTGGACCAGGTGCTGCCCCACACGTCGTTCTACTCGATGGGGTCCGACCTGGGCGACGTGAACAACAACGGGCTGATCGACCTGCTCGTGGCCGACATGGCCACGACGACCCACCAGAAGGACCAGAATTCCATCGCCGAGTCGCGCGAGAGGGACGCCGAAGCGGACAACTCGCCGGCGGCCCAGAAGCTGCACCGCAGCGCCCTCTTCCTCAACACCGGGACGGGCCGGTGCCTCGAGGCCGCCTTCCTCGCCGGAGTCGCCAAGACGAACTGGACGTGGTCGCCGCGCCTCGAGGACCTGGACAACGACGGCCGGCTGGACCTCTTCGTGACGAACGGCTTCAACCGGGACCCGAATCCCGACGTCAACTCGAACGCGATCCACGTGGAGACGGCCGCGGACAGGATCAAGGCCCTTTACAACAGCCCGGTCCTGGTCGAGACCCACCTCGCCTTCCGAAACATGGGCGACCTCCGGTTCGAGGAGGTCGGCCACGAGTGGGGCCTCGACAAGAGCGGCGTGAGCTTCGGCACGGCCTTCGGGGACCTTTCCGGCGACGGCAACCTCGACATCGTCTACACCAACTACGAGGGCGCCGTCACGGTGCTGCGCAACGACTGCGACACGGGCCATGTCGTCAATGTCGACCTGCGCGGGACCGTCTCCAACCGCTTCGGCGTCGGCGCCACGGTGAGGATCGAGAGCGCGCTCGGCCCGCAGGTCCGCCAGCTCGTGCTCGCGCGCGGATACATGTCCAGCAGCGAGCCGATGCTCCACTTCGGGATGGGCGCAGACACGGTGGTCAGGCGGATGGTGGTCACCTGGCCGAGCGGGCATGTGCAGGCCTTCGAGAACCTGCCGGCGGACCGCCGCTACACGGTCACCGAGCCGTCGGGGCCCGCGGCCCCGGCCCCCGAGCCGGCGCAGAGGCCCGGGCAGTTCGAGGAGGTCGGCCGGACGGCGGGCTTCGCGCTGCAGTCGCGCGAGGAGGTGGTCGACGAGACCTACCTTCAGAAGGTGATCCCCGTGCGCATGAACCGGCGGGGCCCCGCCCTCGCGGTCGGAGACCTTTCCGGAAGCGGGAGGGACGACGTCGCCGTGGGCGGGACGACCCTGGACCCCCTCCGGATCCTGCGCGCCTCCGCGGCGGGCAGGTTCGAGCCGTCCGACGCCCCCTCGCTCGCCGCGCCGGGCGCGGCGGACGACGGGCCGCTCCTCATCTTCGATGCCGGCGGCAACGGGAGGCAGGACCTCCTCGTGACCAAGGGGGGCAACACCCTGCCGGCCGGGGCCGATGAGTACCAGCCGAGGCTGTTCCTGAACGACGGCCGCGGCGGACTGTCTCCGGCGCCCGAGGGCGCCCTGCCGGCGCTCCACATCAACGCGGGCGCGGTGGCCGCGGCAGACTTCGACCACAGCGGCCGGCTCGGCCTCTTCATCGGAGGAAGGCTGCTGCCGGGCCGCTACCCGCTCCCGCCCCGGAGCGCGCTCCTGGCCAACCGCGGCGGCAGGTTCGAGGACGTGACGGATCAGCTGGCGCCGGGCCTGCGGGAGGTCGGGATGGTGACCTCCGCCCTCTGGAGCGACGTCGACGGCGACGGCTGGCCGGACCTGCTGGTGGCGCTCGAGTGGGGGAACGTGAGGTACTTCCACAACAACCAGGGGCGGGGCTTCGAGGACTGGACCGAGAGGGCGGGCTTCGCCTCGGCGGGCACGGGCTGGTGGACCTCGATCGCGGCCGCGGACTTCAACGGAGACGGCCGGCCGGACTACGTCGTCGGGAACGTCGGCCTCAACACCCAGTACCACGCCGATCCGGCGCACCCCGCCCTGCTTTACTACGGCAATTTCAGGGGCCCCGGCCCGGCCCAGCTCATCGAGGCCTACTACGAGGGGGACCAGGTCTACCCGTGGCGCAGCCGAAAGGGCCTGGCGTCCGCGATCCCCTCGATCATGAGGCGGTTCTCGCGAAACGCCTACTACGCCCGCGCAACGCTCCCCGAGATCGTCGGCCAGGACAAGCTCGACCAGGCCAGGCGCTTCGCCGCGACCGAGCTGCGCAGCGGGGTCTTCCTCAGCCAGCCCGACGGCACCTACCGCTTCGAGCCCCTGCCCCGGATCGCGCAGATCTCCGTCCTGCAGGGCATCGTGGCCGGCGACTTTGGCGGCGGCGGCCACGCGGACATCTTCGCCGTGCAGAACTCCTACGCTCCGATCCGCGCCGACGAGCGCGTCGACGGCGGCCTCGGCCAGCTGCTTCGCGGCGACGGCCGCGGGCATTTCGAGGCCGCGGCCCCGCTCGAGAGCGGGCTCGTCGTGCCCGGGGACGCGAAGGCGCTCTCGGTGGCCGACATCTACGGCGACGGGTGGCCGGATTTCCTCGTGACGCGCAACAACGGCTCCACGCTGGCGTTCCGCAACGGCGGCGTGCCCGGCCGCCGGTCGTTCAGCGTGCGGCTCCGGGGGGCCGCCGGGAACCCGACGGGCGTCGGCGCGCGGATCACGGTGGAACTGCCCGGCGGCGCGACTGAGACCAGCGAGGTCTACGCGGGATCGGGCTACTACAGCCAGTCGAGTCCGGCATGCTTCTTCGGCTATCCCGAGGCCGCGCCGCCGCGCGCGATCCGGGTGCGCTGGCCGTCGGGGGAGACGACCGAGCACGCCTTCCCCAGGGACTCCACGGCGCTGGTCCTCCAGGCGCCGCGGCAGTGAACCGCGCCCTTGACTATGCCGGCGAAGGTTTCTCCCATGGATCCCCCTAAATGCCAGTCGCCGACGATCGCAAGCGCCCGCGTGCCTGGGCCGCCGCGGTGACGGCGGCCCGCTCCGCCCTGGCGTGGGCGGCGCTCCTCGCCTGCGCCGCGGCCCAGGCCGCCGACCCGGCCGGTGCCATCACGTCCAAGCCCCTGGCCCCGCATCCCTTCCCCCGGGGCAAGACCATGTTCGTCGAGATGCCGGCGGAGGAGACCGGCGTGCGCACGGAGAACCGCTACGCCGACCCGAGGATGCGCGGCGACCTCTACGAGGAGTTCGAGACGTCCTCGGTCGGCACCGGGATCGCGATCGGCGACTACGACGGGGACGGGCTGCCCGACATCTACGTCGTCAGCAAGACCGAGGGCTGCCGGCTCTTCCACAACCTGGGCGGCTACAAGTTCGAGGACGTGACCGAAAAGGCGGGCGTCGGGGCGACGCCGGGCGTCTGGAACCAGGGGGCGACATTCGTCGACATCGGCAACAGCGGCCGCCTCGACATCTACGTCTGCCGGACCAACGCCCCGAACCTGCTCTACGTCAACCAGGGCGACGGGACCTTCAAGGAGATGGCCCACGCCTACGGGCTGGACATCGTCGACTCGAGCGTGATGGCGGCCTTCTGCGACTACGACCGCGACGGCTCCCTCGATCTCTACATCGCCACCAACATCCTCAACATCGTCACCCATCCGGCCGGCCAGCGCGGGATACTCCTTCACAACAACAGGAACGGCACGTTCACGAACGTGACCGACAGCGCCGGCATCCTGGGCCCGTCCCAGAGCCACTCTGCGACCTGGTGGGACTACGACAACGACGGCTGGCCCGACCTCTACGTCGCCAACGACTACGGCTATCCAGACAGGCTCTACCACAACAACCGGGACGGGACGTTCACCGACACGCTCAACAGCGTGCTTCCCCACGTCTCGTTCTCCTCGATGGGCTCGGACCTGGGCGACATCAACAACGACGGCCTGATCGACTTCCTCGTGGCCGACATGGCGGCCAGGACCCACATGAAGGACCAGCACTCCATCGCCGACGCGCGCGGCCGGACGGAGGAGGATCCCGGCAGCCAGGTGAAGTACCACCGCAACGCGCTGCTCCTTAACACCGGCACGGGGAGCTTCCAGGAGGGCGCCTTCCTGGCCGGGGTCGCCGAGACGGACTGGACGTGGTCGGTGCGCCTCGAGGACCTGGACAACGACGGCCGCCTCGACCTGTTCGTGACGAACGGCTTTCCGCGGGACCCCGGCGCCGACACGATCCAGCGCATGATGCGCGCGGAAACCCCGGCGGAGCGCATCCGGATCATGTACGAGAGCGCCCCCCAGGCGGAGAAGCACCTTGCGCTGCGCAACATGGGCGACCTGCGCTTCGAGGACGTGAGCTCGGAGTGGGGCCTCGGCAAGAAGGGCGTCAGCTTCGGCGCCGCGCTCGGCGACCTCTCCGGGGACGGCAACCTCGACATCGTCTACTCCAACTACCACGCAGGCGTGACGCTGGTGCGCAACGACTGCGACGCGGGCCACGTCGTCAACGTCGACCTGCGAGGGACGGTCTCCAACCGCTACGGGGTCGGAGCGACCGTGAGGGTCGAGAGCTCGCTCGGCGTCCAGGTGCGCCAGCTCGTGCTCGCGCGCGGGTACATGTCGAGCAGCGAGCCCATGCTCCATTTCGGGTTCGGCGCGGACACGGTCATCCGGCGTATGGTCGTCACCTGGCCCAGCGGGCACGTCCAGACGTTCGAGAACCTTCCCGTCGACCGGCGCTACACGGTGACCGAGCCGTCCGCGCCCATAGCGATCCCCACGGCGGCCCCGCCGCCCCCCGGCCAGTTCGAGGAGGAGCCCCGCTCCGCGGGACTGTCGCTCGTGTCGCACGAGGAGCCGGTCGACGAGTTCATCGCGCAGCGGCTGATCCCCATCCGCCAGAACCCCCACGGCCCCGGCCTGGCGGTGGGCGACGTGTTCGGGAACGGGCGCGACGACGTGGTCCTGGGCGGGACGACGCGCGACTCGCTGCGCATCCTGCACGCGTCCGCCTCGGGGCTGTACCTCGCGACCGACTCGGCCTCCGTGCCGACGGGACCCCTGGTCGACGACGGCCCCGTCCTCCTCTTCGACTCCGCGGGCACCGGGCGGGAGGACCTCCTCGTGACCAAGGGCGGCAACTCGCTGCCGGCCGGCTCCCAGGAGTACCAGCCGAGGCTGTACCTGAACGACGGCCACGGCGGCTTCCGGCCCGCCCCCGACGACGCCCTGCCCCAGCTTCCCGTGAGCGCCGGCGCCGTGGCTGCGGCCGACTGGGACCGCAGCGGCCGCCTCGGACTGTTCATCGGGGGCAGGCTCGTGCCGGGCCGCTATCCCCTTCCCCCGAGGAGCGCGCTCCTGGCCAACCGCGGCGGCAGGTTCGAGGACGTGACCGACCTGGTTGCGCCGGCGCTTCGCGAGGTCGGCCTTGTTACCTCCGCCCTGTGGACCGACGTCGACGGGGACGGCTGGCCGGACCTGCTGCTCGCGCTCGAGTGGGGCGGCGTCAAGTACTTCCACAACGACCGGGGCAGGGGCTTCGAGGACTGGTCGGAGAGGGCCGGATTCGCCTCCGCCGGCACCGGGTGGTGGACCTCCATCGCGGCCGCGGACTTCAACGGCGACGGGCGGATCGACTACGTCGTCGGCAACGTCGGCCTGAACACGATCTACGGCGCCGACCCCGCCCACCCGGCGCTGCTCTTCTACGGCGATTTCAAGGGCGGCGGATCCAGCCAGATCCTCGAGGGCTACTACGAGGGCGACACGCTCTACCCCCGCCGCAGCCGCAGGGACCTCGGGGCCGCGATTCCGGCGATCCTGAAGCGTTTCCCCACGTACGACTCCTACGCCAGGGCCACCCTGGGCCAGATCGCGGGCGAGGAAAGGCTGGCCAAGGCCCGCCGCTTCGCCGCGACCGAGCTCCGCAGCGGCGTGTTCCTGAGCCAGCCCGACGGCACCTACCGCTTCGAGCCCCTGCCGCGCGCCGCGCAGATCGCCCCCATCCAGGGCATGGTCGCCGGCGACTTCGGCGGCAGCGGCCACGCCGACATCTACGCCGTCCAGAACTCCTTCGCGCCGATCATATCGGTCGGGCGCTTCGACGGCGGCCTGAGCCAGCTGCTGCGCGGCGACGGCCACGGCCACTTCGCCGCCGTCCCTCCCCTGGAGAGCGGCCTCGTCGTGCCGGGCGACGCGAAGGCCCTCGCGGCGCTCGACGTTGACCAGGACGGCTGGCCCGACTTCATAGTCACGAGGAACAACGACGCCTCGACGGCGTTCCGCAACAGGGGGGTCGCCGGCCACAGACCGCTGCGCATATCCCTGCGCGGGGCCGCCGGGAACCCGACGGGCGTCGGCGCGAGGATAACGGTCGATTTCGCCGACGGCTCGGCCGAGACGAGCGAGGTCTATGCCGGCTCGGGCTACTACAGCCAGTCCACGCCGTCATGCTTCTTCGGATACCCTGTGGCCAACCCCCCGGCGAGGATCCTCGTGCGCTGGCCGTCGGGGGCGGCGACCGAGCACGCCTTCCCCGCCGGGTCGACCGCCCTCACCCTCGCGGCCCCGGCGCCGGCCGGGCGGCCCTGACGGCCGCCACGCCCCGGGGGCGGCGCCTACCTGAGAAAACGCGCGACGGCGTCGCCGGTGTCGAGGCCGGTCAGCCGGTAGCTCGAGGGGGGCGGCTGCGTCACCCCGCTCAGCGTCCACAGGAGGCTGACCGGCAGGGCGACCCGGTATACCCGCGCGGCCTCGAGTCTGCCCGCGTCGAGGCCCGCAATCATGAAGCCGGAGTCCTTCGCGCCCGCGTGGCCGGCAAGCTCCAGGAGCCGGGATCCGGAGGCCTCGAACTCGCCTATGGGGATGTTCGCGTAGAACGGCACCACGTCCGAGACGCGGGTCACGCCGGATGCGATCTGCGGCCCGCCGGGGGCGTGGTACTCGACGAGCGCGAAGTCGGCGGCGGCGGCCCGGCTGATCGCCGCCCCAAGGGCGCGGGCGAACTCCGTCGCATCCTGGAGCGGCGCGGGCAGGAGCGGCGACGCGTCCCGGGCGCCGGCCCAGCGCCAGCGCGAATCGAATCCGCGGGCCGCGACGATGGTCTTCCCGTCCGCCGGCATGACGAGCAGGTCCGCGCCGAACCCGTTGGACGTGTGGAACGCTCCGCCGGCCATGGCCGCCGGGACCGGGGACTTCGCTGCGTAGGCGGCCGGGTCGGCCGAGGCCACCCAGAAGATGAGGCGCCCGGGGGCCAGGGGGTTGTAGTGCACGAGGCCCAGCGCCAGGCGGCCCCCCTCGAACCGGACGCCGTCGCTGCAGGCGACGCCGCCGGCGTCGAGGCGCACGGGCAGCGCCCCCGCGATGCGCGAGACCACGGCGTTCTGCGCGGCCGTGCCGATGAGGACCAGGTGGCAGCGCGCGATGTCCGCGTCTGTTACGTCGGTGTCGGCCCTCGTGTTGAGCCACCCGTAGAGGTTCTGGCTGTGCGGGACGCCGTCGGGGGCGGCCTCGCCCGCGTCGTCCGGCCACGTGGGGTTCGGGCTCTTGCTCGCGGCCAGGGCGGCCGCGCGCATCGCCGCGCGCTCCGCCGCGCTGCCGCCGGTCCCGTAGACGATGAGGATGGGCTCGCCGCCGTACAGGAGGCAGGCGCTGCCCGGGGTGTGCAGCCGGAACGGCGGCTCGGGCTGGGGATCGAGCGTCCAGCCCTTGTCGCCGAGGGCGAGGACGGCGCTCCCGGGCAGGGGCGCCGGCAGCTCAAGCGGAAGCGCCCCGTTCACCGAGATCCGAAGGGGCCGGGCGCGGTCGAAGGGCGACTCGGAGAGGCGCAGGCGCAGGCGCGCGATGTTCGAGAGCTGCGCGAAGAGCGCGTCGGGGGCGCCGGCCGTCAGCACGAAGCGGGCGGGCCCGGGGGACCCGCCCCATTCGACGATCTCCCCCCACCAGCCGCGCACGGCGCCGCCGTCGAGCGCGGTGTAGTCGACCCGGCGCACGGAGCGCGAATCGGGCCGCACCTGGAGCTTCTCCCAGGCCGCGCCCCTCTCGTTGCCCTCCTTGTAGTTCCACACGGCGTGCCCGTAGCCGTTGGTCTCGTCGTAGATGACCTGGCCGCCGAGCTCGCGAAGCAGGGCGAGGGGCCCGCGGTCGCCTAGGACGGACACGGTCGGGTCGTCGGCGCTGTGGGTGGCGTAGATCGGAAGGGTAACGAGGTTGCCCATCGGCAGGTAGCTGGCGAAGCCGCAGGTCGGGCGCCCGGAGCACCATCGCTGGGGGTAGCGCGATCCCAGGCGGTAGGTCGCCCCTCCCCCCATGCTGCCGCCGTTCAGGCTGATCCGGCTGGGGTCGATCGCCCAGTGCGCCTCGACGTAGTCGACGGCCTGGAGCACGTCGGCCTCCGAGAGCGCGCGGTAGCCGCCCCCCCGGGAGCGCCCGAGGACCGCGATGTCAAAGGAGCCCGGGTGCGAGTGCATTCCGGCCGAGTGCTCGATGTGGTTGCCGCTGTAGCCGTGCATGTAGACCGCGAGCGGCGCCGGGTGCGCGGGATCGTAGTCCGTGGGGATTGCGATCCTGAAGGGCTGGCCCGAGTCGTCGACGGGCGACTCGTAGGCCCATTCCTGCACGCCGGCGAGCGTTGCGAGCAGTCCCGGGTTGGCGGCGATCCTCCCTGTCCAGTCGTCGAGCCGGCCGGCCTTCGCGGCAGCCTCGCCCGCGGCCCCGGGGCGCGACGCCGCCCTCACGGCGTCGCCGCGCAGGTACTTGATCCAGCCCCGGTAGGCGGCGAGGTCTGCACTCGCGAGCAGGCCGTCCGCGCGGGCGCATGCGTCGGCGAGGAGCCGCGCCTCCTCCGCGGCGGGCGGGGGCGCCGCATCGGCCCCGGCCCTCGCGCAGGGCGCCTGGAGGGCGGTTCCAAAGGCCAGGAGGAGCAGCGCGGGTAATCTGGCGTCCATGGGAGGGCGTGCCTATCGGCCCAGGAGGGCCCTGTTGGCGCGGATCAGCGCCAGCCGCTGGTCGAGCGCCCGCCGGGTGGTCAGGGCGTCCTCGGGGGTGTTGAGGCACCAGTCGACCAGCCGGTCGACGGTGGACCGGGCCACGTAGCAGCGGGTGTCCGAGCCGCCGTAGTAGATGAGGACGGTCTTCGCCGCGTCGTCGAGCTGCACCCATCCGTTGCTGAATGTCACGTTGGAGACGTCGCCGACCCCCTCCGAGCCGAACGGCGCCAGGAAATAGCCGCCCGGGCGCGCGGTGACCCGCGAGGGGTCCCCTATCGAGCTCATAAACATGTAGAGGACGTAGCGCAGTCCCGAGGCGCAGGCGCGCACCCCGTGCGCGAGGTGGAGCCAGCCCTTTGGCGTCCTGATCGGGGCGGGACCCTGGCCGTTCTTGACCTCCTTGATCGTGTGGTAGGCGCGCACGTCGATGATGGCCTCGGGGCCGGTGACGCCGGTGGTGATGTCCGCGCACAGCGTCCATCCGATCCCGCCGCCCGAGCCGACGTCGATGAAGCCGTCCATCGGGCGCGTGTAGAACGCATACTGCCCGTCCACGAATTCCGCGTGGAGCACCACGTTGCGCTGCTGCGAGGCGGGCGTCCTCAGGTTGGGAAGGCGCTCCCACTTCCTGAAGTCACGGGTGCGCACGACTCCCGCCACGGCGACGGCGCTCGAGAGGTCGCCGGGCTTCGCCGCGGGGTCCCTGGCCTCGGAGCAGAACACGCCGTAGATCCAGCCGTCCTCGTGGAACGTGACGCGCATGTCGTAGACGTTCGTCTCGGGCTTGAGCTCGGGCAGGTCGACGGGCTCGTCCCAGAACCGCCAGTTGTCGACGCCGTTGGGGCTGTCGGCGATCGCGAAGATGCTCTTTCGGTCGTGGCCCTCGAAGCGGACGACCATGTGCACCCTGCCGTGCCAGAGGAAGGCCCCCGGGTTGAGCGTCGCGTTCACGCCCAGGCGCTCCATGAGGAAAGGATTGGTCCCCGGGTTCAGGTCGTAGCGCCACTCGATCGGCGCGTGCCGGTAGGTGATCGCCGGGTGCGCGAATCGCTCGAATACGCCGTTGTCCCAGCCGCGGTCCACGGGGTTCCTGCGCGACAGGAACTTCTCGTGCTCCCTCCGGAGCATGCGCAGCCGGGCGGCCCACGCGGGGGGCGCCCCCGCAGGGATCGCCCGGAGCTTGTTTCGCGAAGGGGCGGGCGCGGCGCCGGCCCCGGTTGTCGGGAGCTTGTTCTTCATCTCGCTTTGAGGTTGGCGGCGCGGCCCGTGAGCCCGCGAAGGCGGCGGACCGCCTCGAGGCCGGTGCGGCCGTTGTGGTAGGGACACTTCCAGAAACTGACCTTGAGCTCCTTGTCGAGCACGCGGCCGTCCCGCGTCACGCCCCTGAGCCACTCGCCCCGCCGACGGTCGATCAGGTTGCCCTCGATGAAGTCCCACGTGCGCAGGGCGGCCCCGAGGAGGCGCTCCGCCCGCGAGAGCTCGTAGGCGTTGATGAAGCCGACCACGGCCTCCGCCTGGGGCCACCATTCCTTGTTGGTGTTGGTGAGGCCGCCCGGCCCGCCCTCGTTGAAGACCCCCCCGTCGGAGTCGACGCCCTCGGCCAGCGTCACCTCCGCTATCTTGACCGCCAGCGGCTCGATCCGGGCCGACAGCGCGGGGTCCTTCAGGACCTCGGCCGCCCTCGTCAGGAGCCACGCGGCCTCGATGTCGTGGCCGTAGGAGACCCTGTCGGAGCGCGGAGTCCAGTCCTCGGAGAAGAACAGGCCGAGGTGCCCGGTCCCCGGGTTGACGATGCGGCCGAGCATGACCTCCACGAGGGCGGCGAGCGCGCGGCGGAGGCCCGCGTCGGGCCAGGCCTCCAGGAGGCGGGTGTAGGCCTCCATGACGTGCAGGTGCGTGTTCTGCGACTTGGGCTCGTTCAGGTCGACTTCGCTCAGGCGCATGTCGGCGATGGGCCTCCACTGCCGGTCGAAGGCCTCGAGATACCCCCCGTGGCGTCGCTCGACGGCGTGCTCCTCGAGCAGCCTGTAGAGCGATATCGCGCGCTCGAGCGGCTCGGCCAGGCCGGCGGCGCCGTGGTACTCGGCCAGGGCGTAGATGGCGAAGGCCTGGCCGTACACCTGCTTGCGGTCGCGAAGGACCCGGCCGTCGGCGGCGATGGACCACCAGTAGCCCCCGTCACGGCCGTCGGCGAAATGCAGGGAGAGGTCCGCGTAGGCGGTGTCCGCCATCGCGAGGTACGCCGGGTCCCGGTACCGGGCGAACGCGGCCGAATACGTCCAGAGGATGCGCGAGGTCAGGAGCGCCCCGCGCTCGGCGGCGGGGTCGGCCACAAGGTCGTTCGTCAGCGACCCGACGAACCTCTGTTGCGCCTTGTCGGCGACCCTCTCCATCCAGAATGGGAGGATGTTCCGGAGCAGGTCGGCCTCGATTCGGGCGGCGTAGTCGGCGGGGTCGGGTGAGCTCATTGGGGGCGGGGCGTTCCGTCCATGGGCGGGCCCCGGAGACGTCCTCGATGAAGCCTGCGAGGCATCTTGTCACTCCTTCTTGCGCCCCGCCGGCCGGGAATTCCTCCCGGAAAAAGGACCCATTGGTTTCATTGCATTCGGCGCGCCTGTGCCCCGGCTGATGCCGTCACCTAGCCGGCGTATCCGGCCGCCGCATCGCGGCCAGGGCGGCCTCGAGGTTCCTGCGGGCCTCGGGGTAGTCGGGCCTGATCTCCAGGGCCCTGCGGCAGTGGGCGGCCGCCTCCTCCGCCTGGCCCTCCTGAAGGAGGGCGAAGGCGAGGTCGTTGTGGGTCACTGCCGAATCCGGGTCCGCCCGGAGCGATTCCCTGTACCGCGCGATGGCCTCCCGGCGTCGCCCCATCTGCAGGAGGACATTGCCTAGGTTGGTGAGTGCGGTGGGGCTTTTCGGGCTCGCCGCCAGGGCGTTGCGGAGCCGCTCGGCCGCCTCGGCCAGCCGCCCCTCGCCGGCGTAGGCCGCGCCGAGGTCGACGAGCGTGCCGGGATTGCCGGGATCCAGCGCCAGGGCGGCCTCGAACTGGGCGGCCGCCTCGGCGGAACGCCCCGTCTGGAGGAAGGCGCTGCCGAGATTCAACCGCGCGTTGGCGTAGTCGGGGTTCTCCTCCAGGGCCGCCTGGAATTGGGCGATCGCCTCCTCGGTCCGGCCCATGCGCAGCAGGGCGGCGCCGAGCTCGTTGTGCCCGGTGGGGTAGCGAGGGGCGATCTCGAGGGCCCTCCTGTAGTGCTCGAGCGCCTCGGCCGGCCTCCCGAGCCTGATCAGGGCCTTGCCGAGGTTCGTCTGCGCTGAGGCATTGCTGGGCTGGAGCGCGAGGGACTCCTGGATCTGCTCCGCAGCCTCATCGATCCGCCCGGCCTCCATGAGTTCGGCTCCCAGGTTGTTGCGGGCCATCCAAGCCCCCGGGTTCGCGGCAACGGTGGTGCGCCAGAGCGTCTGTGAGTCGGAATACCCCGGGCACTGCCGCGCGGTCACGACGCCGAGCCCCGCGGCGAGGCCGCCGCAGCACAGCGCCGTGAGGAAGGGCCGTCCCCTGCCCGCCGGTCCCGGCGCGGTGGCGATGGCGGCCGCGGCCAGCGCCAGGGGCCCCATGCTTGCCAGGTACTGGAAGTGGTCGGCGACGTAGGAGAAGAGGAAGGGATAGACGTTGAAGAAGCCGAGGGCCGGGAAGAGCGAGCCGACGAAGAAGAGCCAGGCGGCGAGTGGGCCGCGC
>Ga0074045_10001202_pt1 | contig 25312 bp, 16 predicted proteins | sample BogForMeECP23OM2_FD_94442 | JGI IMG/M metagenome (GOLD analysis project Ga0074045, IMG submission 94442) | Bog forest soil microbial communities from Calvert Island, British Columbia, Canada - Bog Forest MetaG ECP23OM2 | ecosystem: Environmental > Terrestrial > Soil > Wetlands ... | reverse complement strand
TTTCGTCAATGGACAACACTTCAGCGGAACCGGGTTCGAGCTGGACGGAACTTCGAACCAGGATCCGATTCTTGGCATCATCGTCATCAACCCGAACCTCGAAGCTGTGACGGAAACCAAGATTACCTTGCAGAATTTCGACGCCGAGTCGGGAAACGCAGTGGCGGGCCGCGTGACGGTGCAGACCAAGTCCGGTTCAAACGAACTGCATGGCAGCGGGTTTTATTTCTATCGGGGCAGCGGTCAGGAAGCCCGCGACCCCTTTACAAACAAGCCAGGTGTGTCGTTGCCGAACGCAAGTTGGAAACAGTTTGGCGGATCGGTTGGCGGAGCGATCATTAAGGATAAGCTTTTCTTCTTTGGCGATTATCAGGGAACGCGTCAGATTGCGGGTCTCACAAACCAGTTGACAATTCCGACCGCGGAAGTGGAGCAATCCTGCAACATGGCAACGAACGCGGCAAGCAGCACGCCCGGCTTCTGCAATCTTAGCCAGTACCTCGGTACCTATAGCGGTGGAGGGCAGGTCTACAATCCATCGTCGAGTAATAACCTCGATGGTTCCGGCCGTACCGCATTCGCCGGAAACCTTATTCCGATCGGAATGATTTCCCAGCAAGCCCAAAACGTACTCGCACTTTTCCCAACGCCGCAGAACGGCAACACCACCAACAACTACGTCGCAACCGGTTCTGGCCCATTCAATCAGAATGCGTTTGACGTACGTATCGATTATGCCAACCCGCATGGCTATGACGTGTTCGGACGTTACAGCCAAGACTATTTCACCCTCTCCGGAAAGGGTTCCTTGGGCATCTTGGGAGCAGTTGGTTTCGGCCCAGGCGGTCTGAACGGCGAGTCGACAGTTCACAACTATAGCTTGGCGCTAGGGATGACGAAGTCAATCAATAGCCACCTGCTGACCGACGTGCGGTTCGGCTATTTCAAGTACAATCCGCAAACGCAGTACTCGGACGCCGGGACAACGCCAATGGATACCTTTGGCATTCCTGGACTGAACCTGGGAACACCGTCGACCACGGGGTTGGCATCGTTCTTCCTGCAACAGGGCGGAAATAACGACCAGTTCAGCCCATATGGTGATGGCTTAAACGTAGGCCGTTGCAACTGCCCGTTGACCGAGAGTGAGCAGCAGTTCCAGGTTGTGAATAACTGGACGGTGCTCGAGGGGAACCACACGATCAAATTCGGGGCGGATATTCGATATGCGGAAAACCTCCGCGTACCGAGCGACGCAAACCGCACCGGTATCTTGAACTTTGACTCAAATGGGACAAGCAACGGCGGAACCGGTGGGTTGAGCCTGGCAACAATGTTGCTCGGCGACGTGACCTCTTTCCAAAGGTTCGTCAGTTCGAGCCTGAACGCAGCGGAACGGCAAAAGCGCTGGTTTTTCTTCGGCCAAGATACCTGGAGAATCACCCCGAAGTTGACTCTAACCTACGGATTGCGTTGGGAGATCTATTTCCCTGAATCTGTCAACAAAGTCGGCAACGGCGGATTTGCAAACTTCGCCAACGGGACAATCGACGTAGCAGGTTATGGTCCGATTGGATTAAACGGCAATGTACAGAACACCTACACAGCATTTGGTCCCCGGATCGGAATCGCCTATCAGCTGAATGAGAAGACAGTTATCCGGACAGGCTATGGACGCAGCTACGACATCGGGGTGTTCGGCTCAAACTTCGGACATGTGGTCACCCAGAACCTGCCAGTGCTCGCTAACCAGACGATTGCGGATTCGAACCTTGCGCCTGGGCAGTTGCCGCCTTGCACACCAGCCGGGGCACCACAGTGCCAAGTAACCAACAATCGCTTGCCGGTGTTCACCCTGGCAGTGGGTCCACCGCAATTCGACTTTGCGCCAATCTTGGGTGATATCAGCGCGCAAGGGACACTCCCCCTGCTCGGGCCTGCCGGAAACGTCGTACCGCGGATGCGGCCGAACAAACAGATTTTGCCAACACTGGACGCCTGGAACCTAAGCCTCCAGAGGCAATTGACCAAGAGCTTGTCGCTAGAGCTCACCTATCTCGGGAACAAGGGCACACACGTGTTCGCCGGCACGGGACCTTCCTACAATAACAACCAAATCGCCGTTGGACCTGGGGCAGATTTCGTGACCCTCAAATCCTGCCCGATCGGAGGCACCAGCTGCGCTCCCGGTGGATTCACGGCTGCAACATCCCAGACTTCCCGTCGTCCCTTTCCACAATATCCTGTGGACTTAACTTGGTTCGGTAACGATGCCAGTAGTAACTACAATGCCTTCCAAGCGAAGCTCGAAAAGCGCTTCACCAACGGACTGCAGTTCATTGCACACTACACTTACGCAAGTGCCTACGCGTTTGACAGTAACTACTACATCGACGCTCCCAGAATCGCGTACGGAGTGGATCCATGGAGCCGGAAGAACGTGTTTGTCTTCAACGCGGTTTACGCATTGCCGTTCGGCCGCGGACAGAAGTATGCGTCGAACATCAGCAAGCCTTTGGACTATGTGATCGGCGGATGGCAGATTTCAAACACTCTCAACTGGAGCAGCGGCTTGCCGTGGGCTCCGTCGATCGGCGAATGCGGACAGATTACCGACGCCGGACCGTGCCGGCCGGACATCGTCAAAGGCGGGGCGTTCAAGGTCGGGCCCGAGCGAGTCAACGGCGTCTGGTATGACTTCATACCGGTGGCCCCGCTTAGCTACAACCTGACTTCCGCTGATATCGGCGTGGATACCTGTACCTTGGCACGTCCAGTTTCCGGCGCCTTCGCGCTGCCAGCTTGCGGTGCGATCGGCAATTCTGGAGTGTATCGATTCTACGGACCGAGTTTCTTTGGCGACGATATGTCGTTGATGAAGAACTTCAAAATCACCGAGCGCGTGCAGGCGCAATTCCGGTTTGACGCGTACAACGTATTCAACCATCCGGTTTTAGGCTTCAACTCCAGCCAGGGGAATACCTGCGTGGATTGCGGCGGGAACGCGGGACAGATCACGGATATCGAAGCGGATGCTTCACCTGGCTCGCCGAACGGCATGCGCCAATTGCAATTCGGCGTGAGGGTAATTTTTTAACCCTAACCACCCCAAAAACGGAGGGGAGTCCGCGAGGACTCCCCTTTCGTGATTTATAGGGGAGAAAAAATGGTCTAGTTGTGAAGCAGCGGCGAGACTGGTAAGGGTAGCGGCACAGAGCAGCAGAGAAATACTTGAAGGTTCACCGTGTCGACGAGTCCATCGCTGCCTAGTTCCGCCGCCGGAAACTTCACCGTTGTAGGACTGGGCGAACTTCTTTGGGATTTATTCCCCGAAGGGCCGCAGCTCGGTGGCGCACCCGCAAATTTCGCTTACATTTCAAGCCTCCTAGGGGATCACGGCATTGTGGCGAGCCGCTTGGGTAGCGATGCTCTGGGTGAAGAAGCACGACGTCGGTTCCAGCACCTACGATTGCCGACAGATTTTCTACAGGCAGACACCCGGCACCCGACCGGAACGGTACGCGTGAGCCTGGATGCCGGCGGGCAACCGCGATACGAAATAGCGGGCCCGGTAGCGTGGGACTTCTTTGAGATGACCGACGAGTGGAGAGGATTGGCGCTTGAGGCCTCTGCCATCTCCTACGGCACGCTGGCGCAACGTTCACCGACCTCCAGGCAAACGATACTGGAATTTATCGATCGATCTCCTGCCGAGGCGGTCCGCGTGTTTGACGTGAACCTGCGTCAGGCTTTCTATACAGCGGAGACACTGTGCGAGTCAGCGCGGCGGGCGACAATAATCAAGCTTAACGATGAGGAGTTTCCCGCGATTTTGCGACTCCTCGGAGCGCCCGAGGGGATCTCGGCATCCGGTGATGCACGCAGGGCCATGGAGTGGGTGCTCGGCAAGACAGGAGCGAAGCTTGTCTGTGTGACACGTGGAGCTTGCGGGAGTTTGCTGGCCTCGCCCGCCGAGTATCATGAGCACTCTGGGCTGCGCATTACTATTAAAGATACGGTGGGAGCGGGAGATGCCTTTGCGGCGGCCCTCGTGCACCATTATTTGCGGGGAGCGCCGCTGGTGGCGATGAATGAAGCTGCGAATGCGATGGGGGCGTGGGTTGCCAGCTGCTCCGGGGCCATGCCGGAGCCCGATCTTGCCGTGCTTGAAAAAGTACGCAATGCGTCTCGCTGAGAGAGTAACGGAGGAGCAATCGGGAGTAGCCTCCGTTTGCCGATCGAAGGATCGGCTGGCACAGGGCTCGCCTTCCGCGCGTTGGTTCCGGCTCATTTCCTCGGAAAACTTAATTCCAGCTGTCGGGTCATGGCTGCTCGTGTGCGTGTTGCTGGGATCTGCGCCGCTGGTGCCGCAAGCGCAGGATTCGCCAAAATTTTATCTATCCACCGGGACGCGGAAGATGGCAGCGCTGCTGCGAAAGATTTATGCGGAGCAGGATTGGAAAACGGATCCCAACAAGGACGGAGTGCGTGCGCAGTACTACAAGCAGATGCTGCAGGCCAAACCTGATCTCGAGCATGAGCTGAAGATTCGGCAAGCGCTGGCGGAATGCGATCTGCGCGCGGGGGATTCAGGGGACGCAATCGAGCAGCTGGAAACGATCCGAAGACTAGGAAGGGAAAACGGGATAGCATTTAAGGCGGATTTTGAAAAGGATATTCGAGATTCACTTGGGCTGGCCTATTTGCGGCTGGGTGAACAGGAAAATTGCCTGACGAATCACGGGCAGGATTCCTGCCTGCTGCCATTGCAGCGCGGAGGAGTGCACACACAACGGCGGGGGGCCAAAGGTGCCGTGAGAGAGTTTTCCGCGGCGCTGCGAGAAAATCCCAAGGATTTGAAGTCTCAGTGGTTGCTGAACATCGCCTATATGCAGCTAGGACAATATCCAAGTGAGGTGCCAAGGCCGTGGCTCGTGCCGCCATCGGTATTCTCCTCGGAATCGGACGTTGGGCGATTCGTGGATGTGGCGGCGCAGGTTGGATTGCTCAACACGGGGCATTCTGGCGGCGTGGTGATGGAAGATTTTGATGGAGATGGATTGCTGGACATCGTGATTACGACCTCCGGGCCGCTCGACCAGATGCGGCTGTTCCACAACAATGGCGACGGAACGTTCAGCGATCGCACGAGAGAAGCCGGGCTGATGGGCGAAGTTGGCGGACTGAATGTAATTTCTACGGATTACAACAATGATGGGCATCCGGATCTGCTGGTCTTGCGCGGTGGATGGTGGGGGGAGCATGGAAAATATCCGATGTCGTTGCTGCGGAATAATGGCGACGGAACATTTGATGATGTAACTGAAGAGGCCGGGCTGATGTCGCTGCATCCTACGCAAACAGCGGCATGGGCGGATTACGATAACGACGGGTGGCTCGATTTATTTGTGGGACATGAGACCACGGGGAGGGAGAGTCATCCCTCGCAGCTGTTTCACAACAATCATGATGGAACATTTACCGACGTGGCTGCCGAAGTGGGCCTGGCAGATTTGGGATTTGTGAAAGGAGTGGCGTGGGGCGATTTCAATAATGATGGGCGGCCGGATTTATATGTCTCGCGGAAGTCGCAGCCGAATCTACTGTTCAGGAATGATGGGCCGCGCGACGCAAAAAACCCGCAAGCGGATAGGTGGAAATTTACGGATGTGACGGAAGCGGCGGGAGTGGCGAAACAGTCAAACAGCTTTCCCACATGGTTTTTTGATTTTGACAATGACGGGTGGCCGGATATTTTTGTGGCGGGATATTGGATGGGCACCTACGACGATATCGCGGCGTTTGAAATGCGCAAGCCATATAAGGGGGAGACGCCGAGGTTGTATCACAACAATCACGATGGCACGTTTACGGATGTGACGAAGCAGGTGCGACTGGATCGCGCAATTCTGGTGATGGGCGCAAATTTTGGGGATCTAGATAACGACGGCTGGCTGGACATGTATCTGGGGACGGGCGATCCGGCGTATGAAGCATTGCTCGCGAACCGGTTGTTTCGCAACAACCAAGGAAAAGTCTTTCAGGATGTGACGGTATCGGCGGATGTGGGCGATTTGCAGAAGGGACACGGAGTGGCGTTCGGGGACCTGCGGAACAATGGGCAGGAAGATATCTTTGAGGTGCTTGGGGGGGCGTATCCGGGAGACATATATCAGAGCGCACTATTTTCGAATCCGGGACATGCGAATCATTGGATCACGCTCGAGCTGGAGGGCGTGAAGAGTAATCGCGCGGCGTACGGCGCACGGATCGATGTGAAGGTGAAAACTGGGAAAGGCGGCCAGAGACATATTTATCGGACAGTGGGATACGGGTCGAGTTTTGGACAGAATCCCATGCGGCAACATATTGGATTAGGCGACGCCCAGGAGATTTTGGAGATTGTGATTACCTGGCCGGGGACGAAAAGCGCAGAGCGGTTTGCGGATTTGGGGATGGACCGCGCCTATCACCTGCGCGAGGGAGAAGGTCGAGCGCAGGTAGTGCAGTGGAAGCAGTTTGCGTTTGCCAAGGGTAATGCTGCCGAGCATGACCACCCTCCGATAAATTGAACCTGCAGGACAGCTTCCTTCAGGCGGTGCTTATTTTGTTCGAATGATCCAGTCGCAGGTTTTGCTGGCGAGAAGGTTGAGGGCGACGACCGACATCTCAAGATGGTCTTCGCGCGTATCCTCAATTTTGTTGTGGCTGATCCCTTTTAGCGATTGCACGAACATCATGACGGCGGGGATTCCGGCGCGGGCAACTTCGGCGGCATCGTGAAGCGGGCCAGAAGGCAACCGCACAGATTTGCCGGAAACTTCGCGGACGGCTTGTTCACACAGATCGAGCAGTTCAGGATGAAAGGGAACCGGCTCGATACTCCAAATGCGCGACCACTCGACCGTACAATTTTCTTCGCCGGCGAAACGCTGGCTGGCTTCCTGGGCTTCGCGAAACATCTGGGCGAGAACGCCTGGGTCGAGGTCGCGCTGATCGAGAGTGGCCTCCGAGCGGCCTACAACCGCGGTCGCGATACCGGGAAACGTTTTGAGGCTGCCCATGGTGCACACGGCGTCGGGGTGCTTCTTTGTGATCGTACGAAGTTCGAGGGCGAGCTTCGCGGCAGCGGCTAGGGCGTCGCGCCGCGCGTTCATGGGAGTAGAGCCGGAGTGGGCTTCCTGGCCGTGGAAGGTTATGTTGTGGCGCTCGACGCCTTTTGTGCCGAGGACCACGCCGAGAGGGAGATTCCTGCCTTCCAGCACTGGGCCTTGCTCGATGTGGAGTTCGAGGTAGGCTGCGGCATGGTTCTGTTCGATTGCGGCGTTCGGCAGATTGTCCATCTCGACGTCGCAGCGGCGGAGGGCATCTTCCATCTTGATGCCGTCGCGATCAGTGCGGCCGCGATCGGCCGCGATCGAATGAGTGCCAGCGAACGCGGAAGACCCAAGCAGGCTGCGGCCAAATCGCGCTCCCTCTTCATCGGCCCAATCGACCAGGCGGATCGTAACCGGCGGCTTGCCGTTAAATTCGGTGGCGAAGCGGCGCAAAACTTCTAGACCGGCGATGACATTGAGGCTGCCGTCGAGCCAGCCGCCGTTCGGGACGGAATCGAGATGGCCGCCAATCAGCAAGGATTTTTCCGAAGCGCCCGGCAGAGTGAACCAGTTGTTGCCTGCGGCGTCATAATGATGTTCAACGGGAAGGCCCTCGAGTTTCGATGCCAGCCAATTGCGGGCGGCAAGCCAGGTATCGGTCCAAGCGACGCGCTGCGCTCCGTTTACGTCAGAGGTTAGCGCGCGAAGCTCTTTAAGTTCAGAGACGGTGCGTTTAGGATTGAGGGTTGTTGGTGGCAGGGTCATAGTTTGGCTCGCAGAAAATTTGGCTAGAAATACGTTGGTTCGCGTTTGAGCATTTGGCCTCGCCCGCGTTCGCCGACGAATTGGCCATCGCGCACTTGAACCTTGCCACGAACCGTGACGACGGAAGGGCGGCCTTCGATGGGCATGCCTTCGAAACCGTTGTAGTCGTTGTTGGTGTGTTGCGTTTTCGCGGAGATCACTCCGCGGTAATTCGGATCGTAGATGACGAGGTCGGCGTCGCTGCCTCGAGCAATAGTGCCCTTACGCGGGAAAAGACCGAACAGTTTTGCGGCGCGACTGCTGGCAGCGTCGACGAAGCGATCCATGCTGATGCGGTCGGTTTTTACGCCGTAGGTATAGAGTAGATTGACGCGATCCTCTATGCCGGGAATGCCGTTGGGAATGTTGACGAAGGAATCCTTGCCAAGGAGTTTCTGCGAAATATCGAACGGGCAGTGATCGGTGCCGACGGTGTCGATGGCGGCGCTCGCGAGTGCCCTCCAGAGCACGGATTGATGGTGCCTTGCGCGAAGCGGCGGGGACATGACGTGCTTCATGCCTTCAACACCTGGGCGCTCTGCATAGGTTTTGTCGAGTAGCAGATGCGGTACGACCGATTCAATGTGAATTCTTACCCCGCGGGATTTCGCTGATGTAGCGACATCGAGCGCTTCTTCAGAGGAGAGATGGACGACGTAGCCGGTGGCACCGGTATTTTCGAGGAAAGTGCTGAAGCGGCCAGTGCCTTCGGCTTCGACCGATTGCGGGCGGCTGGGCTCATGCCATTCGGGACCGATTTTACCTTCGGCCAGGAGTTTTTTCTGCAGGCGGTCGACGAGTTCGGCGTTTTCACAGTGCCCTGTGACGATGACGCCGAGGCGCTTGGCGAGTTCGAGGGTTTGATACAGTTCGCCATCATCGACACCAAAGAAGTTTTTGTAGGAAAGAAAAATCTTGAAAGAAGCAGTGCCGTCCGCGACGATTTCACGAAGTTGCGATTCGGTTTCGGCGACGAATTTTGTGACGGACATGTGGAAAGCGTAGTCGCAGGCGCTGTTGCCGCGAGCTTTGGACTTCCAGAGCTGATAGCCGGCAAGCGCGTCATCATTGCGGTTGGGGCAGCACATTTCGATGAAGGTCGTGGTACCGCCGACGAGCGCGGCAATGCTGGCGGTTTCGTGCGTGTCTTTGGCGAAAGTGGCCATGAACGGCAGATAGATGTGGACGTGCGGATCAATGAAGCCGGGAAAAACCAATTTTCCGGTGGCGTCGATGATTTCCGTGCCGGGTGGCACGTCAAGATTTCTGCCAATGTGGCTGATCGTCTCATTTTCAATGTAGATGTCTGCTACGCCGCGCGAGCCGGTGTTGATCACTTCGCCGTTCTTAATCAGCAAGGCCATTTGGCACTCCCACAGAAAGCTTTAGTGAATTTCGATGCCCATTTTTGCACGATATTTCTGCATCTCGTCCCAGTCTTCTGCGACTTCTGGTTGTTCGCGAGTGAGCCGTTCCCATGTAAGGTGTTCGCGGCCGGAAGGCTCTTCGATCATTTGGATGCAATCTTCCACGGGGCAAACGTTGAAGCAGAGGCGACAACCGACGCAATCGTTTTCGCGAATGTGAACATGCGGACGCGTTTCGACGGCTTCCTCCCTGCCATTCGAGCGGATGTCATAGGAGTGCGGCCGAACAACGCTGCCGTCTTTGGCGATCAGATCGATGCACTGATGCGCCGTGTCATTGCAGGCGACGTAACAAAGATTGCATCGAATGCATTTTCCCTGGTCGATGCGGGCGATCGCGCGAAATGAGAGATCGAAGTTCTTGAAATCGGAGATGTGCGAAAGGCTGCGGCCGACGACCTCGGGAATCGTGGCGAAACCTTTTTCGTCCATCCAGTTGGACAAGCCATCGCATAGATCTTCAATGATTCGATAGCCGTAGTGCATGACGGCGGTGCAGACCTGCAAGCTGCTGGCTCCAAGGAGCAGAAATTCCGCGGCGTCGCGCCAATCCGAGATTCCCCCCATGCCGGAAATGGGCAGCTTGGCCGCGGAAACGGCGGCGTCACGGCCGAGAGCCGATAGCATATTGAGGGCAATGGGTTTTACGGCTGGACCAGCGTAACCGCCGTGGCCGCCCTTTCCACCGATGTTGGGTGTGATTTGCAGTGTTTCGAGATCGACGCCAATGATGGAATTAATTGTGTTGATCAGTGAAAGCGCGTTCGCGCCTGCGGCCACTGCAGCGCGCGCGGGCATAACGATGTCTGAAATATTCGGTGTCAACTTGACGATGACGGGAATCGTTGCGACTTCCATCACCCAGCGCGTGATCTGCTCGCAATACTCGGGCACCTGGCCGACGGCACTGCCCATACCGCGCTCGCTCATCCCGTGAGGGCAGCCGTAGTTGAGTTCGATGCCATCGGCGCCAGTATCCTGAATCTGGCGAATCACCTCGTGCCAGGTTTCTGGCTTCGATTCCACCATGGCCGAGACAATCAACGCACGATCGGGCCACGCGCGCTTGACCTGAGCAATTTCCCGAAGATTAACGTCGATGGGGCGATCGGAAATAAGCTCGACGTTATTGATGGCGAGCATTTTCTGCCCGCCATAGTGCCACGCTCCGTAACGGTTGGATACGTTTAGCACCGGAGCGCCGATGGTCTTCCAAACGGCGCCGCCCCAGCCCGCTTCAAACGCGCGGTGAATTTGCGCCCCGGAATTGGTGGGAGGAGCAGAGGCCAGCCAAAACGGATTGGGAGAACGAATCCCGGCAAAATCGATGCTGAGGTCAGCCACGGCTCACCAGCCTTTCCTGAATCGCGCGAGCAGCCAGTTTTCCGTCCTCTACAGCCATGACCGTGGACGCAGAGCCACGAGCACGGATGCAATCGCCGCCGGCATAGACTCCATCCAGACTCGTCTCAAAACGATCGCTCACTTGAATAAATCCTTTTTCGGTTTTTAAATTCCACAGGGAGGCTACGGATGGTTTCTGTTGGCCGATCGCTTTCACAACTTGATCGGCTGGAAGGTGGAATGCGGAGCCGGGAACGGGCCGCGGTGCGGGGCGCCCGGAAGCGTCGGGTTCACCCAGAGTCATGCGCAAGCATTCGAGCGATTTTACGGAGGCATTCTCCGCGTGAACATGAATGGGCTGAACCAAAAATTCAAACGCCACACCTTCGCCTTTAATGAATTCATATTCGTGGGGGTAAGCGGTCATTTCATATTCGGTACGTCGATAAATCATGGTGACACGTTCGGCGCCAAGGCGTTTCGCAATCGTCGCGCAGTCGATGGCGGTGTTCCCCGCGCCGATCACAACAACGTTGCGGCCAATTCGTAACTTGTGGACTTGCAATTTGCTCTGCTCGATGAACTCGAGGCCGTCGAGAATGAGTTCCTCGCCAGGAATACCGAGCCGTGACGTGTTTCCAAGGCCAACGCTGAGGAATATCGCCTGAAAATTGGCTTGCAGATCCGCCAGGTGAAGATTCGTGCCAATTTCTTTTTTGGTTTGCAGCTTCACGCCGAGTTTCTGGATCATGGCTACTTCGCTGAGAGCGACCTCAATCGGTTCACGTAGGCCAATAATGCCGTAGGTGGAAAGACCACCGGCAAGATCGCGGCGTTCGAACAGAGTCACGCTGTGGCCGAGCTTCACTAGTTCTCCTGCGCAGGAAAGGCCGGCCGGCCCAGCGCCGATCACGGCAATGGATTTTCCTGTGGATTTGACTTCGGGAAAAAGTTGAATCGCCTTGCCATAGACGTGATCCATGGCATGCCGCTGCAGCCGGCCTATTGAAATGGGCTTGTGATCAATGCCAAGCACACAAGCGCCTTCGCACAATTCCTGAACGGGGCAGACGCGGGCGCAGGTGGCGCCGAGAAGATTTGATTCGAGTATGGTGCGCGCTGAGCCGCGCAAGTTCCCGGTGTAAATTTTCTTGATAAATTTTGGAATGTCGATATGCGTGGGGCAGGCGTGCGTGCAGGGAGCGTCGAAGCACATGAGACAGCGCGTCGCCTCGACTAGAGCTTCCTGCGGCGTGAGCGGTGGTAAAAGTTCTTCGAGCGAAGCCGCGGTTGGGAAAAGAGGGCCCTTGGTTGTCACCACTACCTCCTCGACAATATCCTGGCCAGAACGTACCTGTGGAAAAGTGAAAGAAGTTCCCTGCGATTGTCGTCCTGCCCTACACATCTTACAGTAGCAGAGAAACTTCGTTGGATTTCTGACGATCGCCGCGCATCAAAATGAAATAAAGCGCGCCAGAGACAAAAAGGCCAACGAACCAGGCGTAATCGTAGAGCCAGCGCAGTTCGGCAATCACCAAGCCCATCAAGGCCACGGCTACTCCCGCAAGCAGAGCGACAATCGCTTTTAGATTGAAGCCGCTTTTGTATTCATACAGGCCCCCTCGGCGGTAGAGATCGGGGAGCACGAGGTTACGATCGCGAATCAGGAAATAATCGGAGATCATGATGCCGGCGATCGGACCAAGCAGCGCAGAGCAGCCAACTAGCCAGCCAAAAATGTACGAACTATAACTGCCCAGAAGTTTCCAAGGCATCATCATGACACCAAGAACACCGGTAATAAGGCCGCCAGTACGAAACGAAATCAGGCCGGGCCGAACGTTGCTGAAATCGTTGGAAGGAGAGACGACGTTGGCGGCGACGTTGGTGTTGAGCGTGGCGATGAGAAGTGCGATCAAGGCGAGGAGCGCGATTAGCGGTTGATTGAAGCGGCCGAGAAGCAGTACTGGATCCCAGATGGGTTCGCCAAATAGCACCGCGGAGGCCGAGGTGACGGCTACCCCAATAAAAGCATAGAGAGTCATGGCCAGAGGCAGGCCGAGGGCCTGACCAATCATTTGTCCGCGTTGCGATTTTGCGTAGCGAGTGAAATCGGGAATGTTCAGCGCGACGGTGGACCAGAAGCCAACCATACCGGTCAGCGAGGGAATAAAAAAGTGGAGAAATTCAGACGTCGAGTGAAATCTACTTCTGCTATGCAACACGGGACCGAAGCCACCGGCCTTGCGCGTGACCCAGAACAAGAGCAGCAGGCCGATCGTCAGCATAAACGGCGCGCCAACGCCTTCGAGGAATTTGATGGTTTCAATGCCGCGCCAGATCACAAACATGTTGACGGCCCAAAAGAAGAAAAAGCACAGCCAACTGCAACCCGGAATCGTTTGTGCCGCGGGCCAAACGATGCAAAGCATGGAATAGATGGCCTGGCCGCCAATCCACGTCTGAATCCCGAACCAGCCACACGCCACAAGTGCTCGCATGACCGCCGGGATATTCGCGCCGCGAACGCCAAACGAAGCGCGAACAAACACAGGAAAGGGAATGCCGTAGCGCGTGCCAGCGTGCGCGTTAAGCAACATGGGAATCAGCACAATTAAATTTCCAAGGAGGATCGTGGAAATGGCCTCGAGCCAGTCCATGCCTCCAGCAATCAGGCCGGAAGCCATCATGTAGGTGGGAATGCACACGCTCATCGCTACCCAGAGCGAAGCGTAGTTATAGGTTCCCCAGGAGCGCTTCTCTATGGGGATCGGTGCTAAATCGTGGTTGTAGAGAGAGGCATCTACGTCTGCGCAATTCATGAGCACCTGAAGGGACCGGTTGCGGAGTAAGCCTATAGCGATTCGATTGCGGGGACAAGGGGGAAAGGAAGAACGATGGCTCGGAATATTGAATAGCCAGATCACAGGAGGATTCAGGAAACAGCCGGGTCAGGATAGAATAGAAAGACAGAATTCCGAGTTAATCTCTGCTGAAATGCCGTGGATTGAATGCGGGAATGAGGGTCCGTGCCTCTGAAAATCCTGGAGTATGTGGTTTTGTTTGTCGCCGCAATTCCATTTGTTTTTTACCTTCTGGTCTTGTACAGTTCGGGCCGCTACTTCTGGCAGGCACGAAATCAATCCCCGAAAAATCTGGACTTCACACCCCCCGTGAGCAATCTGAAGCCGGTGAAGGGGCTCGATCCCGGCGCGTATGAAAATTTCGCCAGTTTGTGCCGGCAGGAGTATCCGGAGTACGAGCTCATTTTCTGCACCACGGATGAAACCGATCCGTCGGTGCCGTTGATCAAAAAATTGATGCAGGATTTTCCGAATTGCCAGATCCGGTTGCTCTACAGCGCCGGGCATACGGCGATCAACGATAAAGTGGCAAAGTTGCGATTGATGACCCGCGAAGCAAAGTACGAGTGCCTGGTGATCAACGATTCGGACGTCCGTGTGGAGCCGGATTATTTGCGCAAGGTGGTTGAACCACTGCGCGATCCGAAAGTGGGGGGAGTAACTTGCTTTACGCTTCGGTGGAAGACAAGACCTTTGTCGAGAAATTGCAGACCGTCGGGATGATTTCGGATTTTTACGCAGGATTGCTGGTCGCCTGGCAACTCGATGGCGTGCATTTCGCACTGGGGCCGACGATGGTGTCGACAAAAAAATACGTCCAAGGATTCGGGGGCTTCGAAGTATTGGAGAGCCGACCCGCCGACGATTTGCTGTTCGGGCGATTGATTGCCGAGCAAGGTGTCGAAGTAAAACTGTTGCCGTATGTGGTGCTGACGACGCCGGACTTCGAAGGTGTCAGCCAGCTGTACACCAAGCGGTTGCGTTGGATGACGGTGATGCGGGCGATGCGGCCGTGGGGGCATTTCGGGCTGGTCCTCACGTGGGGATTGCCGTGGACAACGCTAGCGGTGCTGTTGCATCCGACACTCTTGGTGGCCGCGACTTACTGGGGGGGATATTTGGCATTTCGGTTTCTCGTGACGTGGCTGATTGGAGTTGTGGGCTTGAAGCAACATGATCTCTGGAAAAAGATGGCGCTGATCCCGCTGTGGGATGCGCTGGGGTTTGCGGTCTGGGTGATGAGTCTTAGGAAGACGTCGATTTTGTGGCGAGGTGCGGAATACAAGTTGCGGGACGGAATGTTCGTGAAGGTGGAGAGTTAGTCCGTCGTTTCTCGTCGGAAACTCTTAAGACCAAAGAAAGGGCCCCACACGCAGATTTGCCGTGTGAGGTACCCAAAAACAAACGTAAGAGTTAGCTCTTGTTTTCTTTTACTGCGGTTACGCTGGCGTGTGAAGCTCCGGCGGAGACTCCAGCGGCGATGTTGGTTTGGATGCGGCGGTCGTTGCGCGGTTCGCGCCAGTTAACCTGTGGCAGCATGATCGTGGGATCGACGCGGTCGCGGTACTTGATGGTGATATTCATCAAGGAATCGAGCAGCGATTCCGACAGCAGGTGCGGCTGCAAGCCCAGGTCGAGCAACTTGGAGTGCTTGGCGTTGTAGTAGTGCTGTTCGGCTTCGACGCGCGGATCCTTCAAGTGATCGATTTCGACTTTCATGCCGAGGTCTTTTCCCGCTTCCTGAATTTTGCGGGCGATATCGAGCACCGAGAATTGCTCGGTGAACTGGTTGTAGACGCGGCATTCGCCCTTCCCCGCCGGATTCAAGCAAGCGAGTTCAACGCAGCGAACGGTGTCGCGAATGTCGAGGAAGCCGCGAGTCTGTCCGCCCTTGCCGTAGACGGTAAGCGGCTGGCCAATGGCAGCCTGCACGCAGAAACGATTCAGCACGGTGCCGAAGACGTCGTCGTAGTCGAGGCGATTAATGAGGCCCTCGTCGAGAGCGATTTCATCGGTCATAGTACCGTAAACGACGCCCTGATTCAGATCGGTGGCGCGAATGCCCCAAATCTTGCAGGCAAACATCATGTTGTGGCTGTCGTGCACCTTCGAGAGGTGGTAGAAAGAGCCCGGCTGCTTGGGGAACGGTAAGACGTCATTGCGACCGTTGTGCTCGATCTTGATATAGCCCTCTTCAATGTCGATGTTCGGCGTGCCGTACTCGCCCATGGTGCCGAGTTTGACGATGTGGCAATCGGGGCAAATTTCCCTAATGGCGAATAGAACGTTCAGCGTGCCGACCACATTGTTCACTTGGGTGAAGACGGCGTGCTTGCGATCGATCATGGAGTAAGGAGCGGAACGCTGTTCGGCAAAGTGAACGACCGCTTCCGGCTGAATCTTCTTCATCGCCGAGGCTAGGAAGTCGTAGTCCATAATGTCGCCGACAAAGAAATCGATCTGCTTGCCGCTTGCGCGAGTCCACACGCGGAGACGGTCGCTAAGCGAGAGAATGGGCGTTAGAGTTTGCGCGCCAAGTTCGTGGTCCCAGGTGCGGCGAATGAAGTTGTCGACGATCGAGACCGAGTGGCCCTTCGCCGAAAGATAAAGTGCGGTGGCCCAGCCGCAGTAACCGTCGCCACCCAGAACCATAATTTTCATAGCTTCCCCTCTATTCACAATGGCATGTATCCATTTATTTTAGAGCTTTCGTTGATTTACGGCGAGTGGAAATTGGTCGCCAGAAACGCAAAAAGTTCAGTTTACCGATTCCGCCGGGATGTACTCGGTCCCGGTATCTTCTTCCGAATCCTGTTCGTCTTCATATGGATGCACGATGCGGCCCAGGCCAAAGAAGTAGACAAACAGCCCCAACAGCCCTACGGAAATATTCCACACGCGAACACAAAGTAAAGTTTCTGCACCACCTTGCATGCCGGTGAGGCGGAACAGCGCGTTGAAAGCGCTTTCGCCGACTCCAATTCCGCCAGGTGTGAGCGGCAAACTGTTCACAAGATGGCCGATGGGCGCCACCAGGACCAGGCGTGCCGAAAATGACCCTGGATTTACAGCATATAGAGCAAGGCCGGTTACAACGATCAGACAAAGATTAGCGAGCAGCGAAAGGATGAGCGCAATCGACAAAGTGCCGCGAGCTTTGCCATGAGCGGCCATGGCGTCTAGGACGCGGAGAGCCAGGCTCTTGACGCTCGGCCAGGGCCGGAGGAACCAGCTAACCCAGCCGCGCGCGGGCGAAAAAAACATGACGAGACCAGCGCCGAGAAGCATGGAGCAGGCGAGAAGCGCGTCGATCACAAGGAGACGGCGGAGGACCGGTACGGTGTGCAGGAGGCCGGGGAAGAACGGTGTGAACAGCAGCGGTAGCAAAATCAAAGAGAACAAGCCAACCAGCCGATCGAGGAGTAAAACTGTGGCGACTTCGGCACGGCGGCCGTGATTTTCCTTGGTAGCGTAGACGAGTTTGGCGATATCACCACCTGCCGCGCCCGGAAGGAACGTGGAAAAGAGGAACCCGATAAGGTTTAGTTGTATCGAGTTTGCCAAGGCTAGCGTGAGGCGCGCGTTGCGAAACAGCAGGGATCCGCGAATAGACATCATGAGAATGTCGAGGAGCAGAAAAACTATGGCCGAGATAGTGAGGGGCCATTTGTGCAGGAGGCTGACTAACGAGGAAAGATTGATTTGGCCTGATTTTGCAAGATAGGCCAGGATTCCGAGGCCGAACACCAGGCGCAAAAGCAGGGAGGCGTACTTTCGAACAGAAGCGTAGCGCGAGTGGGTGATCGCGTGCGGTTTGGGTTCAGTTGGTGGCATTCGCGCTATAAATAAATATCCAGCGAGCTATAAAATTCGAACTATTCAAGCCAACACCTTGAGCGCCCTATTGGCGCTCCCTATTTCAAAGTTTGAACCCAAACCTCAGTAGAAAGGGATACCTCAAGTATAAAGAAGAATGAGCAAACGGCGAAATATTTCTGAGATCGGGGAAACCATCCTTTTTGGCTCAGCCTGCCGAGACGGTCTCGGTTTCCTTCTGCTTTGGGTTGCTCGCATGGCTACGGACACGATCGGCCGGGCGGTGAGTTAACTTGCCCAGTTCGTAGAAAGCGCTGGAGGCGGCGTGCTTCATGGCCAGGGAGCTTTCGATGCCGCAAGTGCAGCCCGGACATTCGCGGCGGAGCATGGCCTTGCTCTGCTGAGCGTAGGCCTCGGATGCCAGAATCTTGGCCAGGCTGTCCTGCAACACGTTGCCGACGGGCTTCAGCGGATAGCAACCGGTTAGCACGTCGCCGTTTGAAAGCACGAACACCTGCAGGTAGCCTAGGACGCAGGCGGGTTCCTCCAATTTTTCGTTGTTGTAATAGCGAGTCACGTAATCGATTTCGTAGGTCGGGCGTTTGGCCTTCTCTCGTAGGAATTTTACGATCTCCAGAATGTCTTTCTGTTCCGGCCACATAGAAGCGATATCGGCATCGGCAAGAAAGAAAAGGCTGCGGCTCAGAATGTTGAGATCGATGCTGGCACCCAAGTCGCGAGCCACATCGGCAAGGGTACACAGTTCTGCGGCGGAGATTTTGTTCATCGTGATGGCGATGGACATCTGCTTGTTGCGCATCAGCTTGATGCCTTCCATGGCCAGGTCAAAATAGCCACGGATCCCACGAATGTGGTCGTTGGTTTCTTTCAGACCGTCAACGGAGACGGAAATGTGCGAAATCGGGGAATTGTTAATCTCCTTGTGAAGCTTCTTGAGGAGCAGTCCATTGGTTTGCAGGACGATGCGTTTGAACTCTGAACTTTTCGATTTCTGCAAAACCTCGAAAAAATCTCTGCGCAGCAGCGGTTCGCCGCCGGTGAAGCGCAAGGCACCGATGCCAAGATCAGCGATCTGATTCACAAGGTCTATTGCCCGTTCGGTATTGAAGCCGTCATCCCACCGCTTTTTCCAATAGTCGCAACTGATGCACTTGGCCTGGCAGTTTTCGGTGAGCTTCACGTGTGCGGAAAGGGGCCGAATGGTGGAGGGAAGGAATTTGGGGGAAAGCTGGGAACCCGCCCAGACTTGCGGTAGGTACAAAGGAGCGAGAGACATCAGAGATTCCTCACGAGACACTTTCCGAAGGTTCAAATCTGAACGTGAATCTCTATTTTACGGGGGCCCGAGAGATTTCGCTAGTTAATAACTAGGTAGCATCCTCGGGTGGACCCACGCTCGAATGCTCTGGCGCGGATACGCTCCTCGGCAACGCACTTACTGCTGTTGAGGGTGAGCGTTTCCGAGCAGGAGCTTGCCGCCGCTGTTGGTGATGGATTTGAAGTAGTCTTTGCCTACCAGGTGTTCGATGCGATCGGCTTCCTGCTGCGACGCAACGTAGTAGCAGCGGTCGCAGGATTTCCATAGCGCAGCAAATTGCGCATCTGTCAGGAATACGTTCGGGGCCCCTGGAGCCGCCGCCCCGTAATCCAGATTTTGCCGCTTGCCATTCAGCAGCAGCGGGTCGATTCCGGTATAGAACGGAACGGATGAGAATGGGTAGAAATGCTGCTGAACGATCAGCTTGCCCGGAGGCTCAGCGAGGAGAGCGTTGGCCAGAGGACGCGAAGAAAGATAAGGATCAAACACGACTAGCGCGAAGCGCGCGGCATGAAAGAACATGACCATCATGAGGCTGGTCACGAGGAAAGCGCGAAGGCCGAACCAGCGCAGATTGCCGATGGCTCCGATCAGGAAAGCGGCCCCAGCCATATAGAGAGGGAGTCGCAGATAAGCGAACGAGTCCAGCGTGAGGTCCAGCATGTGGCCGAGCGATAAGCTGTACGCCGATGGATTGCGCGACAGGGCGGAAGAAATGTCACCAGGAGTAGGAACGTTGCGGACCACGAAGCCGATCACGAAACAGGCTGCGGCAGCAAGCGCCGTAATCGCACCTAGAACACGCGTACCCCAACGAACCCACGCGCCCCCTGCCGCCATTGCGGAGCCGATCAGCAGAGCGAGCGCCGGGTAAGCGGGCATCGAATAATATTCCTGGGTCGTCGAAAACGTGAAGAAAACCAGGATGAAGGCGGTCCAGCAGAGCGCGATCAATCTGGTTTGGCCGGCGCGATCGATGGGCTTGTAGGAAAGTTTCACGACCCAGGGCAGATACACGCTCCAGGGAAAAAGCCAGAGGAAGTGAAACAGCCAAAAGTAGAGGCGTGGAACGGTGTTGTAATCGCGCGGATAGCGCAGGTTGAGGAAGCGCAGTAACTGTTCGTTGATAAAAAAGAACCACAGGAAGCCGTGGTAGAGACCGGGGCCGCTTTGCAGTGTCCAGACAAAATAGGGGGGATTGCGAAGTGTTGCCAAAACGTGCCAAGGAACGGCGATCAGCAAAACAAGCAGAGTGCCGGTGAAAGGATGCAAGCGCCGCCAGGTTCGGCGCAAGAATAATTGCCGGGAAACAAATAGATAGATCAATCCTGCAGCCACGGGAAAGACGATGCCGATGAGGCTTTTCAGAAGAAGGCCGGTGCCAAGACTTGCAGCGAGAATCGCCGCCCAAAGTCGCGGATTCTCCTCCTGTTCGTCCAAGGCCCGCAGAATCGACCACATGGCCAGGGTGATGGTAAAGGTAAGCATCACATCGGGGATCTGAATCCGCGTGAACAGAAATAGTCCCACGCACGTGGCGATGACTAAACCTGCATAAAAGCCTGCGCGCTTTCCAAAGGCCCACATGCCGAAGGCCGCCGTAAGAAGGGCGAGCGCGATGCTAGAGAACGCAACCGGTAGGCGCGCAGCCCAGTCCGAAACGCCAAAGATTTTGTAGGAGATCGCCATCAGCCAATAAATAAGTGGCGGTTTCTCGAGATAGCTGACCCCATCGAGCCGTGCCGTGACCCAATCGCCACTGGTGAGCATATTTCTGGCGATCACCGCCTGCACGGCGTCGACGTCATCCATCAGTGATGGGGGAGAGATAACGCACCCGAGATAGATTGCCGCAACGACAAGAAAAACGAGCAGAAATAAGAACCAGCGACGCTGGAAAAGTCCGTTCGTTTCTCCGTCAGTAGTCAGAGCGTTACGTTCCATTTTTTCATCCACAGGAACAGAATCAGCAGGCCCCACAAGTGATATCCAACGTTTATTTTTCTTTGGAAATGCTGCTTTTCGAGCCATTCAATTCCGTCGCGACGAAACAGTTGCCCGTAACGGGAGACGCCGAATTCCAGGGCGTTCCCTAGCAATCCATGAAGCGGTCCTCTGAGCCATTCATGCGCGGGAATATCGAATCCAATTTTCTTCCTTTTGAGAATGGAAGACGGAAGCTTATCCTTCATCAATTCTCTCAGGACCACTTTCTGTTGGGAACCCTGAATTTTGAGCTCTGCGGGCAGGGACGCCGCGAATTCGACGATGCGATGATCGAGGAAGGCGGGACGAACTTCGACAGAGTGAGCCATGCTCATGCGATCGCTTTTGGTGAGGATGTCGTCGGCCAAGTAATATTTCTGGTCGAGCCACAGGAATGGCGCGAGATCGTCGTTAACCGGCGGCAATTTCGAAACTTGCCCGAGGAGTTCGTCGAGCGATTTCGGCAAAGGCTCTGAAACGATTTTGCTTAGCTCGTTGTCGGCGAACGTGCCATTCCAGTAGACGTGAGCACGCTCCGGAGCCATGAGAGAGCCCTCGAGCATGCGCCTGACTTTATATTCGAAGCCAATTTTTTCATCGGAGACCGGCCAGTATTCGAGCAAAGAAAGACTGGTACGGATGGCCACGCGCGGTAATTTGCGAAGATGGCGGGCGATGCGATTGGCCCTATAGGTGAGATAACCGCCAAAAAGTTCATCGGCGCCTTCCCCGCTGAGGGCTACGGTTGTTTTTGTTTTGCAGAGTTTCGAGAGGAACCAGACAGGCAAAGCACCAGCATCGGCACTCGGCTCATCGGAATAGTATGCGAACTCTTCGATTGCCCCAGTGAGGTCCACGCTGGGATTCAGATCGAGTTCATCGTGCTCGGTGCCATATTCTTCGACGGCCTGGCGAATGTAGGAGGATTCATCAAAGCTCCGGCCTGCGAAGGAGATAGAAAAAGTCTTCAAGCGTGAAGAACTCGCTTCGGCAGCGTAATGCAGAATGGAAGTGGAATCGATCCCGCCGCTAAGCCATACGCCGAGGGGTACGTCGGAAAGCAGATGTTCCTTGATGGCGTCGGCGAGAAGCGTATTAAGCTGATCCTTGGCGTCCTCAAGAGAGAGATCATGAATCGGGCCAAACGGAAGCGTCCAATAGGTTTCGGTGGTGATTTTGCCGTCGCGCCACTCCATCCAATCACCTGGGGAAAGTTTGCGAATACCGTCGATCATGGTCCAGGGGCCCGGAATGAAATTTAGCGAGAGATAACAATCGAGGGCTTCCCGACAGAGTTTGCGCTCGATTTCAGGATGGATGAGTATGGCTTTTAATTCCGAGCCGAAGTATAAGTCCTCGCCTCGCAAGGTGTAGTAGAGCGGTTTGATTCCCAGGCGATCGCGAGCCAGCACAAAACGTTTCTGCGGTGCGTTCCAGATGGCAACGGCGAACATACCGCGCAGGCGCGCGAAACTGGCCGTGTCCCACTGCAAAAATGCTTTCAGTACCGTTTCGGTATCGGAGTGAGAGGTGAATTTGTGGCCAAGTTTCTCGAGATCGGCGCGAATTTCCAGGTGATTGTAAATTTCTCCATTGAAAACGATGCCGATTTCGCCGCCATTTTCAAGGATGGGCTGATTGCCGCCTTCGAGATCAATGATTTTCAGGCGTGCGGCGCCAAAAGAAAAAATGTCAGTGGAAAAAATGCCCTGCTGGTCAGGGCCACGATGGCCTAGCGTCCGAATCATGGCCTGAACTCTTTCCTCTGCAGGCTTCGAATGTTTATGTGTGAATCCGGCTATCCCGCACAAAGTGCAGCGTTCCTCATAGTTAGAAGAGTAACAAAAGATTTAACTCATAAATGGTATACGACATTAAGTGAAAGGGAGAAACGCGGGAATTGAATCGAGAGAGGTTCAGTACCCCGAGAGGCGTTTTCTTGGTCCCCTCAGGGACTTAGCGTGGCTGTAATTGTTTCCTTCCCCGGGAGATTGTTCACAACAGATCGTCCTGAAACAGCAACTAGAATTATTGCAAACTCTTCAAGCGACTCATTTATCTCGGTTTAATCTATTTGGACTCTGGCACCCCGCTTGCTCTCCATTGTTCATCCCAGTCAGATTTCAATCTTGAGGTGCCTTATGAGGTTTACAGGTGGGTTCAGGCTCGCCGCCGGCTTGTTGGCGTTCACTTTACCTGTCGCAAGTGCTTGGTCTGCAAGTCAACAGAGAGAGCACCCCAATTCCTTGTCCGAGACTCCCACCCTAGCACCGGTGGACAGCCAAAAACCTCAAAAGCAACCTGAGGTCAAATTCTTCATAGGGAAGATCTCCAAGATCGACCAGAAACTCGTCTTGGAAGATGCCATCACGGATACCTCCTATCAATTGGACGACCAGAGGAAAGCTAAGCAGTTTGAAGGGAAGATCGTCCGAGTAACTGGAACGCTCGACGCGCAGAACAATCTGATCCACATTCAGGCGATCGAAGAGACTGCTTGATGCTGATTGATCTCAGCCACCGTCGAAGATTCATTCGGGAAGATCTGTACCGGTTTTGCACTAGCTTTTGCTTCCGTTCCCTCCGGAGCAACCGGACATGAGTGTTTCGCAGTGCGTTAAGCGCAAAACACAGCTACGCAGTTCCGAGAACACTGCTTCGCGGCGCTACTGAAGAGGACCCGTGACCAGGATCACGGCGGCTGAGGGCGTTAAACGTTAATCTACTGTGTGCACCCGTCTGAGGGCGCAGCAGTAAAAATCGCGGCGGTGGTTCGCGATGCACGATGAACTGCGGGAGGTGACCAAATGCGAGTCCTGGTTGTCTATGAAAGCCGTTGCGGGGCTACCCAGGGAATTGCAGAGCGCATCGCTGAGATCCTTCGCGACCGCGGACTTCAGGCCACGGTACAGCCCGCACACAGCGCCGATGATCCGGCGCGCTACGACGCCGTCGTCATCGGCAGTGCCGCTTACTACTTCCACTGGATGAAGCGTGCCCTCGAGTATGTGCGTCGGCACCACGATGTTCTTGCGAACCGGCCCGTGTGGCTGTTCAGCAGCGGACCGTTGGGAAGAGACGCAATAGACGCTCAGGGCCGGGATGTCCGCGATATGACGATACCCAAAGACATTGCGGAGTTCCAAAAGACTATCAACCCCAGGGACCATCGGGTCTTCTTCGGCGCGATGGACCATAGCAAACTGCCTTTCCCGCACCGGCTTGTTCTGAAACTGCCGGTGAACCGGGACAATGCGATTTTTCCAGAAGGTGACTTCCGCGATTGGCACGATATCGAAAAATGGGCTGGTAGCATTGCCGACTCGCTAAACGTGTCTGCCGACAACGGCCTCCACCAAGCACACCAGCCCGAGGTTTTGGCTGTCGCAGCAATGCCAACTCATGATAAGCCCTGACTGCGGAGAAGCTTGAGTTCCACTGTAATGCGCTTCCTGGCCAAGCCAAGGCGAACGTCGTCGAACGAGAATGCGATACTGCAAACCTTTGAGCGACCCTGAGCGACCCTAACACATGGGTGACGTGACAGGGATCGAACCTGCGACCTCATGCTTGCAAATACAGAAATTGAACTTGGATAGAGAAAAGTCCGATGGCCAGGAGTAGAATGGCGAAGAAAATCCCATCAAAATCCGATTTTCTTACTCCACGCAAATCTGTTAAGGACGAGCATCACTCAGCACCGAATGGGATCGGCTAGCACACCAGGGTTACGTCACAAAGTACGTCACAAATTTACGGCCTATCTAAAAGGTTCCGTCTTGGCTATCGCATGCTCTGAGATGGTACCTAGTCGACTGGGAGATCTTCGAAATTAAAGTTGTCAAAGAAGTGCTTTGTTATCACCGTCCAATCTGCCAAGTGGCAATAAAGCCTCTGACGGCACGGTTGCAGCTTCGCCCGGTATTTTGGCTGGCGTTTCTTTGTTCAATTACAAAACACCCATAAATTTGAGAACCAACGTGATGACTGCTGCTGACCAAGCTAAGTTTGTCGCCAGTTGGATAGGCCTACGGGAAGTCAGTACCGCAGTCAGGCCGCTAGGGAGGGCGACAACAAGTGCGAGCAAGAGAGCCAGCTTAAAAACCGTATGAGAGAACGTACCCGGATGACCGAGAATCGCCCGTTTTCCTACAAACCAGTCAATCGCCACAATCAGAACGACAGTTCCTGCTGAGAGTAACGGCACGCCCCGAGCGACAGGGAATTCGGAATAGTGTATGCGTACTTGGCTCACAAGAAAGACAGTGGCGAGGACCAACAAGATTGCAGCAGGTAGGTCCATGGTTCGAGATGAGTCTAGCTGACCATCTTGAAGGTGCAAATAATTCTGCTCTGCACGCATTCCGCCCGATTTTCTCCGCGCGTAGCCGACAGCTTGACAATCTTCCCTGCTCCTATCTCCTCTTCTAGAGCAACCATTTCTCGATTGATTTTGGCATGAGGACTTAGCTATTGGTGTTGGAGCTTATTAAGCTTTTTTTCCAACCCACTCACGCGACCCGCTTGAAATTCAGGCTCGATCGTCTTGGCCAACTCCAGTGCCCTCTCGAAATATACGTGCGCTTCCTGCTGCTTTCCCATGGCGGCATAGATATCCCCGAGCATCGTATTCGT
>Ga0074045_10001201_pt1 | contig 25312 bp, 20 predicted proteins | sample BogForMeECP23OM2_FD_94442 | JGI IMG/M metagenome (GOLD analysis project Ga0074045, IMG submission 94442) | Bog forest soil microbial communities from Calvert Island, British Columbia, Canada - Bog Forest MetaG ECP23OM2 | ecosystem: Environmental > Terrestrial > Soil > Wetlands ... | reverse complement strand
GCCAGGCCCTCGACATCTTGCGCGTCCACCCAGACCCTCGATCTCCCGCCCGCAAAATGAAGCTCGCCGCTTGGAGCAAAGAATTCTTCTACGAACTCTTTGCTCATATGCGATAGCCCTGCCCCGCACCCGGGGTTCGAGCTTCCGCGGCGATGTCCGCTCGGGGCGGACCTTTGCCCTATAGAGCTCGAGGGCAACGGACCGACCCGCGCCTCGGATTTGCATGCGCACGGCTGGCGGCGCGGGAGGGCGGCCAAGAGATTCGCAGCCGAACTTACGCCAGGTATTTCAAATTCTTGATGAATCTGGCTCGGAATCCTCCCGCCCCCGCCAGGAGTCCAAAGATCAAATAAAATAGCGACTCACAGGTCGGCTTCGCCCCCGGTGTAACGTGGGGAAAACGGGTAACGATCCCCGTTGACCCAGATCAAACCCGCTCCTGCCGAGATCTGAAATGCTTAGCGACGTCGGACCAGTCCGCGGGTATAGACGTCCGGAGCGGTCTCACGTCTCTGCGCTCGTGATCAGGCGGGTACGGCGGTCACGCGTCCGCGGCCTGGATGACATCAGGAGCGATCATGAAAGCCTATGTGATTTTCGACGTCGAGATCGCCGATCCGGTACGCTATCAGGAATACAGGGACTTGCTGTGGCATGCCATAAAGGCGGCGGGGGGGGGAAATATCTCGCGCACGACGGCGCGGTGAAGGTCTACGAGGGCGAATGGACGCCGCGCAACGTCGTCATTCTCGAGTTTCCGTCAGTCGCGGCCTGGGAGAGTTTCTATAATGGGCCGACCTATCAGGGGCTGAAGGCGATCCATGACGCCTGCAGCTCCGCGCGGCTCGTCAGCGTCGAGGGGCTGGACTGACCCGCAACGGCCTCCCTCCCCGGGGAGGCGAGGGCATACTCCGCCTTCGCCGCGAATGTGCGCTAAGCTTGTTCCACCTGAGTGGAGAGATCGGCGGACGTCATGAACGAGCCGGAGAAGCTTCGAGCCGGCAAGCTGGTCGTCCGCCACGCATGAAATTCAGCGCGGATCGCTCTCGAAGATGGCGATGATCGTCGTTATTGCCGATCATCTTGGCGTTGAGCGGACAGCAATGCGCCTTGTCGCCAATCCGCCCCTGTCGAGCCATCTTTTGATCTTGCCCTCGGGAGGCATAAAACCGCCCTCCCCGGCCATGATGCTCGCCAGACGCCTGGCGCCCTATGGCGCGCCCTCGCAAAGCTCGCCTGTTGCGTATCCTTTGCAAGGCTCGCTAAGACGTTCCACCAAGCGGCGCGGCGAAACGCCCGCAAGCGAGCGGCGCGCGCGAGATCGAGGCGGCCATGCGTTCCCTGTTGTTTGTCCCCGGCGACAGCCAGCGAAAATTCGAAAAGGCGCGGCAGACGCCGGCCGACGTGCTGATCCTCGACCTGGAGGATTCCGTCGCCGCGGACCGCAAGGACGAAGCGCGCGCGATCACGCGCGGCATGCTTGATGGCGACCGCGGCGGACAGGAAATCTATGTGCGCGTCAATGCGCTCGACACGGACCGGACGCTCGGCGATCTCGCGTCGGCGCTGCCGGGTCGTCCCGACGGGATCATGCTTCCGAAATGCGAATCCGTCGACGATGTCGTCAAAGTCGGCCTGTGGCTCGACGGGCTGGAGGCGGCCTACGGCTTGCCGGCCGGTTCGGCGCGCATCATTGCGATCGCAACCGAGACGGCGAGAGCCCTCCTCGGCCTCGACGGCTACGCCAGGGCCGGCCCGCGCCTCGTCGGCCTGATGTGGGGCGCAGAAGATCTCGCCGCCTCACTCGGCGCGACCTCGAACGCGGACGACCATGGCTACCATTCCCCCTTCCGTCTGGCGCGCGACCTCTGCCTCATCGCCGCCAAAGCGGCGGGCGTCGCGGCGATCGACACGGTCTACACGCGAATCGACGACCTCGCGGGGCTCGCGAAAGAGGCCGCAGCCGCGCGCCGCGACGGCTTTACGGCCAAGGCGGTCGTTCACCCGAAGCATGTCGAAGCGGTCAACGCCGCCTTCGCGCCGACGGCCGCGGAAGTCGCGTGGGCGAAGCGGGTCGTCGAGGCTTTCGCGACTGACAAGGCCGCCGGCGTCGTGAGAATCGACGGCAAGATGATCGACAAGCCGCACTTGCGCGCCGCCGAGGCGATTTTGGCGGCGGTTCGCGAAGGCGTGCCGTAGTCGACGCCACCTGTGATCAGGGCCTTTTCCCTTGAAGCCTCATTGCCATCTCCTCTGCGCTGCGGACTCGCCCGGATCGGGGCGCCCAAACTCCGGGCGAGGACGACGGTCTCGTCAATGTAGGCCGATTCTTGAGCGCCTCGACCCCTTTGGAGTTGATCGGCCGTCTGCTTGCTTCCGGACACTTCCTCCGCCGCTGGGAAGCGCGCCTCGGTCGAAATCTAGCCCCGCTAGGCGCGGGCCCAAACCGAACGCGAAAGCGCGCTCAACTTCCCCGGAAAAGGCGATTTGAGCGCATTTCGCAGATCGCCGTAGCTCCGATCTTGCGCATTGCCTTTCCAGGCCTCGCTCGCAGCCTCGCCCGGAGAGGCGACCGGCGTCAACCGATCGTCATCTGAGACGGCGATCTCGTCCTCCATCGCTGCTCGGGGTCAAAACCCCACGCTTGGCGCCCGCCGGCGGTCGGCCGGTTAGGTTTAACCCGCGATCGAGAGCCTTGGCGTCCCGCCGGGAGCGATGTCGGTCCTGGCGAAGTCGTTCATTGCGGCAACTCAGTGCCGGACTGCTCAGCCACCATGTAGGCGGCGTACCAGTCGGGCCTGTTCGCGTCTCGCTGCCCAATGCGCTTTTCGTGCTCGCCGTGAGCCGCCTCCGCACGCCGAAGCGCGCTCGCCAGGTCGCTTTCGGAGCCGAAGGAAGTCGCGCCAGGTTCGACGCGCCTTGGGTCCCGGTTCGTGACCTCTTGCAGGTGCCAGCCGTTGCCGTCGGGGTCACTGAATAAGGCGCGCGAGCGGTAGGAGAGACGCTCGGGATGCAGGCCGCTACCCCGGCCTTCCGGACCGTCGTGGAAGAACTCGCCGACCTCGACACCGGCGGCGATCAGCTGGCCCCGGGCGGCCACGATGTCGGCAACGATCAGGAATGCCTTGGCCGAACCGGGAGCGGCCGACGTGACGTTCTTGCCGAAATGGACCGAGCAGCAGGAGCCCGGCGGCGTGAACCGGACCAAGCGGAAATCTTCGCCGGCGGAGCGGTCAATGTTGAGCCGCCATCCGATCCTCTCGTAAAACTCCTTCGCGCGATCGACATCCGAAACGGGGATGACGACGACCTCGAGCTTCATGTCAATTCTCGCGACGCCCGCGTTTCTTGCTGCGTCGTTACTACGGACTTCATTGGTGCTCATGAGCACCTCCTGCGTTCTGTGGAGGATCGCCGTCACGGTTCTATCCACGAAGGAATGAGGCGGCGGATCATGTCTCAAACGGCTTGAATCTTCGATGGGCGACATTCCGCGCCTAGCCGCGAAGAATGGGCGCTCCGAAGGGAGCACCCGTTAATCCGCCGTCCACCACCAGCTCGACCGCATTGATGTACGACGAATCCTCAGAAGCCAGGAAAAGCACAGCCTTCGCGAGTTCTTCCGGTTCGCCCCATCGGCCCAGAGGAACCGTCGAGGAGTAGAAATCAGCCAGCTTGGCGGACTGTTCAGCCGACATCGAGGCGCGAGACCCGCGCTTCCAGATGGGAGTTTTGGTCGCTCCGGGTGCGACGACATTGACGCGAATATTGCGCGGCGCAAAGTCGGCAGCGATCGCCCGCGCCATGGAGACCACCCCGCCCTTCGTGGCCGCATAGGCCGCTAGGCCGGCCTGGCCGATATAGTTGTGCACCGATCCGTTGAAGATGATGCTGGCGTTGTCGTTCAACAGAGGAGCGGCGGAGTTGATGGTGAAGAATGCGCCATTCAGGTTGGTGTGGACGATATTCTCAAACACTGTTTCGTCCGTAGCGCCGGTCGGCGTCCTGCCGCTAATTCCGGCATTGGCGAAGACGATGTCCAGCTTGCCGAAATCCTTGGCAAGATCCGCGAAGAGCCGCTTGCGGTCGTCCGCCACGGTAACGTCGGCACGGTAGCCGCGCGCGTTGGGTCCCAGTTCGGCGACTGCTTCATCCAGCGTCTTCTGGTCCCGCCCGGTAATCGCAATTTCAGCGCCTTCTGCAACGAAAAGGCGGGCGGTGGCGAGGCCGATGCCGCTGTTTCCGCCCGTGATGAGAGCCTTCTTACCTGTGAGTTTCATGATTCCTCCTTGATGACTGGCGCATCAACTAGGATGACCGTGATACATGTGACATGGCATGTGCCCAATTTTGCTTAGTCAAAACAGGAGAGCTCGGACGATCGAAGCCCTCCTGTTACACTGCGAACATTGGGCCATTGATCGTGTCTTTCAGATCAGGCCGCCAATTTCGCCATTCATGCCCGCAGAGTTCAGAAATCCGGGGCGACGATCAGTCGGGCCGCACACCCGAGGTCATGGTCGTCCGCCCGCCCCAGCGCAGGGAGGTACCGGCCGAAGTTCAATTCGAAATCGCTCGGAACGCCGTAACCGATATTACGGAGCTTTGCGCGGCGCGCCTGCGCGCTGGGCCAGGCCAGGGTCGGGAAGAACATGTCGTTGCTCGACTGAAGCTCGGTAGCTGTCGGCCTCCCGAACCGATTGATCTGGGCTTTCGCCGCGGCCAGCGCTTCGCGGTCGAACGAGGCCAGACGCCGGACCAGCGCATCGACAAACGAGTCGAGGGCGTCATCGTCCAGCGTGCGGTTCACCCAGCCATAGCGCTCGGCGATATCCGCATCGAAATCGTCGGCGCTGAGCACGATCTCGAGTGCGCGCGAGCGGCCGACCAAGCGCGGGAGCCATTCCAGCGCTCCGCCGCCGGGGACCAGTCCGACGCCGATCTCGGGGTTGCCGAATAGGGCGCTTTGCCGGCTGGCGAAGCGCATGTCGCAGGCCAGCACGAACTCGTTGCCGATGCCGCGCGTGCGGCCGCGAATTTTGGCGATGCTCACGACTGGCGCGGACGAGAGGCGCAGCACAAAATCGCGCCAAAGGCCCAGCGCCTCTGGCCGTTCAGCCGCCTTGGATACGTCGAGATGGGCGATGAAAAAATCGGGATTCGCCGACTGGAACACGACGACCTTCACGGACGGGTCCGCCTCGAGGTCGGTCATCAGCGCTCCCAATTCGACGATCGTCGTGGGAAGAAACATATTGATCGGCGGGTTGCTGAAGGTGACCGTCCAGCGGCCCGGATAGGTCCGGTCGGTGTTGAACTGCGATGGGTCAGGCATAACGCATCTCCTACGTCGATTGGCGGATCAGTTTGCGTTCAAGCGGACCTCGGACACGATGGCTTACAGATCGGGGACCTCCACCGCCCAGAGTATCTTCGGTCATCGCGGCGGTTTACTTCAATTGTGCGATGGTATCGGTCGATACGGCAGTATCGGGCGCCTAGCTCGCTATGCTCGAGACGCCGGCGGTCGGCCGATTAGTGGATCGAGGCGCGCTCGGCCTGAGATTCGCCGCCGAAAAATCTTTTATGAGTCGGTCGTCGAATTCACCCGGGCCGCGGGACTTGTCGCGCCGCCGGGAAGGCGGGCGACAGCGAACCGCCATTGGACGCGCGCCTGCGTCGAGAAACGGCGAGGCGCGGGGTTCAGCCGCATCGCGCGAGGCGCTTGCCTCAACATTGCGCCTTGCACGGGCGTGCGAAGGACGAAATAATTCGCCTTCAGTGCAGCCTCGGTTTTGGGCGAGGATATGACTCTTCGTTTGTGGATTGAAAATGTCGATCGATTGCCGGATGGGGGGCCGCTGCGGGTCGAAGTGAAGGGACGGGGGCTCGACATGGGTCGTGACACCCATCTCGATTGGACCCTTCCGGATCCGAGCCGCACCGTTTCCAGCAAGCATTGCGAAATTCGCTTTCGTGACGGGGGCTATTGGCTCCACGACGTTTCGACCAACGGCACCTATGTCAACGGCGCCGAGTTCCGTCTCGACGCGCCGCACTTGCTCAGCAACGGCGACCGTCTCAGCATCGGCCCTTACATCATCGCGGTCGAAGTGGAGGGCCAGGCCGGCGCGCAAACCAGCGCCGGCGCGCAATACGGCGCTGCGATGGCCCCGTCCGCCGACGCGGACTTGTGGGGCGGAGTCGGCGAGGCGGCCGCGCCCGACGACCGAAGCGCCTACCAGGCCGCTCGCTCCCAGGAGCCGCGGCCGGATTTTCTCGACTACGTCACCGGCATTGCGCCGGCCGAGGCGCCTGCGATCCCGGCGCAGGGGCCCGAGGTCGAGGACTGGCTGACCCCTGCGCCGGCGGCTCCACCCGCGTTCTCGCCGGGGACCCAACCGCCGCAACCGATGCCGCAGCCGGTTCGCCCGCCCGCGTTCTCGCCGGTGACCCAGCCCCCGCAACCGCTTCGTCCAACCCCGACTCAGCCTCCCATTCTGGAACCCGCGCCGGCGCCGCGCCATCCGACGGCGCCGCCTATGCCAGCGCCGCCGCCGGTCCCTCCGCAGGACTCCGACCGGGTCGAAGTCCTGCAGCGCATTGCGCGCGCGGCGGGTGTGCCGGAGCACACGATCGCGGGCCGCGATCCGGACGTCGTGGCCGAGGAGATCGGCCTCGCGCTTCGGCTGATGGCCGAGAACCTCCAGCAATTGCTGTCGACGCGGGCCGAATCGAAGACGCTGATGCGCTCTTCCAGCCGCACGATGATTCGCTCGATCCAGAACAATCCGCTGAAGTTCACCGGCTCCGTGGAGGAGGCGCTGACGATCCTGCTCGGACCGCCAACCCGGCAGTATCTCGATCTCCGGGCGACGATCGAGGAGAGCTTCCGCGACCTCAAGACCCACCAGATGCTCACTTACGGGGCCATGCAGGGCGCGCTCGACGCTCTGTTCGACGACCTTGCGCCGGACCAGATCGACCGCTCCGTCGCGATCGAACGCGGCCTCGGCGCGCTCGTCGTTCCACGCAAGGCGAAATTGTGGGATACGTACATCGAGCGATGGCGCGCCAAGACGAAGCGGTCGGACGGCCGCCTGTTTGAGGCGTTCATCGCTCTGTTCGCAGAGGCGTACGATCGCTTGCTGAACAAGGGCTAATGGCGGGACGGCGGCGGGATCAGGGCGGCCCTCCGTTGGAAGCCTACAAAAGCAAGCCGGAACCGGGACGGGAAAGGGGGCGTAATGTCGTGGAACGCCAAGGTGCACTGGTCGGAGGGACTGTTCCTCCGGCCACACCATCTCCAGCAGAGCGACCGATATCTCGAGAACGCCCTCGAAAGCCGGACCCGGCACGTTACGCCCTATCCGTGGGGATTTTCGACTTTGGAGATCGACCGCGATCTGGCGCAGCAGAGCAAATTCGCGCTGCGGCGCGGCGCGGGCGTGATGCCCGACGGCGGACTGTTCGATTTTCCCAACGAGTGCCCGTCGCCGGCGCCGATCCCCACGCCCGAGGCCGCCGCCGGGCAGCTCGTTTGGCTCACGATGCCCGCGCGGGCCAACAACACCCGCGAGGTCAGCCCGGAGCAGGCGGAGAACGCCGCCCGCTATGTCCTGGGCGCGGAGCGTGTGATCGATGCGACCTCGAACCTGCGCGTCGAGGAGGAGGTGGAGGTCGCCTACCCGCGGCTGGCCTACGAAATCCGGAAGACGGCGAAGCCCGGCTACGTCGGACTGCCGATCGCCCGGATCGTCGAAGTGCACGACCGCACGATCGTGTTCGACGAGAAGTTCGCCCCTCCCATTCTGGTGTGCGCGGCCCATCCGACGGTCACGGGATGGCTCGATCGCGTGATTGGCTGGATCGGCAACAAGCTCGACGAACTGGCGCGCTACGCGGCCGACGCTACCGCGGGCGGCGGCCTGCAGAGCGCCGACTACCTGATGCTTCAGGCCCTCAATCGCGAGATTCCGGTTCTCAAGCACTTCCGCTCGTCGCGCTACGTGCATCCGGAGCGCCTTTACGAGGAGCTGCTGCGTCTGGCCGGGGAGCTTGCGACCTTCGCCACCCAGGAGCGGCGCGCGCGCGAGTACGGCGCCTATAATCACGACGATCTCGAAAGCGTCTTCTCCTCGGTCTTGCGCGACATCCAGGATTTCCTCAGCGCCCGGCTCGACCGCCGCGCCATTCGGCTCGAGCTGATCGAGCGCGCCCCCGGCGCGTACATCTCGACGATCAAGGACCGTACGCTGTTCCGCAACGCGACGTTCGTGCTCGAAGTGTCGGCGCGCCGCCCCCTGACTGAGATCCAGCGCAGCCTGCCGGCCTACCTCAAGATCGGCCCCAACACCAAGATGAACGAGATCGTTCACGCCCATCTGCCCGGCGTTCCGCTCGTCCATCTGCCGACGCCGCCGCCGCAGATCCGCGCAATCACCGATCACGTCTATTTTTATTTCGACCGGACATCGCCGCTGTGGCCGGAATTCAGCCAGGCCTCGGCGATCGGCATGCATTTCGCAGGCGACTGGCCCGAGCTCCAGATGGAGCTCTGGGCTGTTAGGGAAGACCGTCGATGAGCAACGACGACGATCCGTTCGGCCGACGCGACCGCACCATCATTCGACCCAATCCGGGCGGCCGGCGGCCTCCGCCGCCGCCGGGCGGACCGGCGCTGTCCGCGCCGCCGCCCTCAGGCGGCGCTCCGCCAGCGTCGTCGCCGACGCCGCCGGTTTCCTATCCTCCCCCTCCTCCTGCGTCGCCTCCCGGGCAGCGGTCCTACCAGCCCTACCCCGCTCCGAGGGCGGCCCCGCCGCCTCCGCCGCCTCCACAGGCGCGGGGACAAGGCGCCTGGGACGACTGGATGAACGCGCCTGCGGCCCAGTCGCGGCCCTACGCCGCGCCCGCCGCGCCTCCGCCGCTCACCCCCGCGCCCGTTTTGCCGCACATCTCGGTCGATGTCGTCACCGTCGCGTCGAGCCCGCTCACCAGGGCGGCGGCATCGCTGCTGCTCCTGCTCGGACGACTGCGCGCTTCGCTTGCGCGCGCCGGGGCCAGCCAGCTGATGGATCAGGTGGCGCAGGCCATCGAGCAGTTCGAGAAGGACGCGCGGGCCGGCGGCGCTCCCGCCGATCAGATCGAACCGGCGAAATACGCGCTCGCGGCGACGGCCGACGACATCGTGCAGAACCTGCCGAGCGAGGACAGCCGGGTCTGGACGCAATACAGCATGCTGGTCCGCTACTTCAACGAGCGCATGGGCGGCGTACGGTTCTTCCAGGAGCTCGATCGCGCCAAACAGAATCCGGCGGTCAACCTCGGCCTGCTAGAGCTCATGCATGAATGCCTGAGCCTCGGCTTCGAGGGCGTCTACCGCGCGACCGGCGGCCAGGGCGAGCTGCAGACCATCCGCCGCGACCTTTACGAGACGATCCGGCGCATCCAGCCCAAGACGATCGAGGAACTTTCCCCGCACTGGCGCGGGCAGATGATCGCGCTGGCCGGAAGCCGGTTTCAGCTTCCGGTCTGGTCGGTCGCCGCGGCCGCGGGCGTTGTCCTCCTTGGGACCTATCTGGTATTGCGCAACATGCTGTCCGGTCAGGCCGAAGCGCTGGCGCTCACGATGGCGCAGGTCCACCCCGACACGGAACTGACGATCGCGCGCGAAACCGCGGTCAAGCCGCCGCCCGATCCGGTGATGAAGACCTCGACGCAGCTCGAACGGATCCGCGCCGCGCTGGCGCCGGAGATACTGGCTGGCAAGCTCGACGCCGATCAATCGGCCACGACGATCTTCATCCGCATCGGGAGTCTGGTGCTGTTCCCGTCCGGCGGGGCAAAGGTCAACGACAGCTTCACGCCGATCGCCAAGAAGATTGCGGCCGCGCTCGACAAGGAGCCGGGCTCGATCAACGTCGACGGCTATACCGACACGGATCCGATCCACACCATCGCCTTCCCTTCCAACTTCCAGCTCTCGGAAGCGCGCGCGAAGTCGGTCGCGGCGGCGCTGAAGAGCGGCCTCTCCCATCCGGAGCGGCTGGCCGTGGCGGGCAAGGGCGAAGGCAATCCGGTGGCGCCGAACGACATCGAGGCCAACAAATCCAAGAACCGCCGCGTGGAAGTATCGATACCGAGGGCTGACTGAGGGACGTCCGGAGGGACGGTCGGCTGATGGACGGGAGTGGGGTCGAACGATGACGAGAGTCGGCTGGTTCTGGGTAGCGCTCAGCGTCATCGGCGCGCTTGTTCTGTCGGCGCTGGTCTGGCTCGCCGGGCCGCTTGTGTCGATCGGCGACGTCGAGCCCTTCGAGGGAGTCGTCACGCGCCTCGTCATCATTCTCGTCATCCTCCTCGTCGTCGGCGGCTCCATCGCCTGGCGCATCATCGCGCGCCGTCGTGCGGAGCAGGCGATCGTCCAGGCGATGACCGAGCCGGCGGCCGAGGAAAGCGACGCGCCGGTTCTCAAGGAGAAGATGGAGGATGCGCTTTCGACCCTGCGGCGGACTGGCAAGTCCGGCGCCAACGCGCTCTATGACCTGCCCTGGTACCTGATCATCGGCCCGCCGGGCGCGGGCAAGACGACCGCGCTCGTCAATTCCGGATTGAAATTCCCGCTCGCCGCCGACAATCATGCCAAAGCGATCCAGGGTGTCGGCGGCACCCGCTACTGCGACTGGTGGTTCACCGACGAGGCCGTGCTGATCGACACCGCCGGCCGCTACACGACGCAGGACTCGGACGCGAAGGTCGATCGGAAGAGCTGGCTCGCGTTCCTCGAGATGCTGACCAAGAACCGGCCGAAGCAGCCGATCAACGGCGTCATCGTGGCGATCAGCATCGCCGACGTCGTCAATCTTCCGCCCGACGAGGCGGCGGCGCACGCCGACGCCATCCGCAAGCGGCTGAACGAGCTGCATGAGGAGCTGAAGATCGACTTTCCCGTCTACGCGATGTTCACCAAGATGGACCTCGTCGTCGGCTTCGCCCAATACTTCGCCGATCTCGACGAAGCCCGGCGGCAGACGGTGTGGGGCGCGACCTTCCAGACCGCCGAGAAGGCCGACAAGAAGGCGAACCAGGTCGGCAAGGTCCCGGAAGAGATCGATCTTCTCATCCAGCGCATTGCCGACCGGATGCCGGAACGGCTGCAGGAAGAGCCGGACCTGCGCTCGCGCGTGACGCTGTTCGGCTTCCCGGCGCAGCTGACCGCGCTGCGCAAGCCGATCGCCGATTTCCTCAACCGCATTTTCGAGCCGACGCGGTACCAGACGACGGCGACGCTGCGCGGCCTCTATTTCACCTCGGGCACTCAGGAGGGCACGCCGTTCGACACGCTGATCGGCGCGTTGCAGAAGAGCTACGGCGTCGAAAGCTACGCCGCAGCCGGTTTCTCCGGGGTCGGAAAGAGCTTCTTCCTCCGCGACCTCATGGCGAAAGTCATTTTCCCGGAGGCCGGCTGGGTCTCGACCAATATCGCCGCGGTTCGCCGCGCGTTCGCGATCCGGGCGGCGACCTTCAGCCTGATCGGCCTTGCGACCCTGGGCATGCTCGGCCTCTGGTGGATGAGCTACGAGAACAACAAGGCGCTGATCGCCTCGACTGCGCAAGGCGTCGCCGACTATTCGGTGGCGGCTGGCCCGCTCATCAAGCAGACCTCCGTCACCGACCCGAGTCTGCTGCCGATCTACGAACTGATCGGCAGCCTGCCTAACCTGCCAGAAGGCTACGCAAAGCGAGGCGACTCGACGCCGCTCACCCAGACGTTCGGGCTCAGTCAGCGCTCACGGCTGCAGGACGCGTCCGTCGGCATGTACCAGGACGCGCTCGAGAGGCTGATGCGACCGCGGCTGATCCTGTCGCTCGAACAGCAGATCCAGAAGAACATCGACAACCCGACCTTCGTGTACGAGGCGCTGAAGGTCTATCTAATGCTCGGCAACAAGGCGCCGGAAGTCGACAAGGATCTGATTCTGTCCTGGTTCTCGCGCGACTGGGAGGAGCGCGCCTTCCCAGGCGCGGCCTATGCGGAGGGACGCGCGCTCCTGCGCGGCCACCTCCAGGCGATGCTCGACATGGACCAGGGCTCCGGGCACAAGGTTTCGCTCAACGGGCCGCTGGTCGAGCAGGCTCAGGCGACGCTCGCCCGGATGCGGGTGGCCGAGCGGGCCTATGCGCTGCTGAAGTCCGAGACTCACAACGACGGCGTTCCGGACTGGGTGGCGGCCGATCACGGGGGACCGGACATGGCGCTCGTGTACGAGACCGCGAACGGCGCAGGCCTCGAAACGGTGCGCGTCCGCGGCTTCTACACGTACGAGGGCTTCCTGAACTCGCTGCTCAGCCGCATGCAGACGATCGCCGGGAAGCTGCAGAAGGAGAACTGGGTGCTCGGCGCCTCGGGCGACCAGGCGGCCGTCAAGCAGCAGTACGTGAGTCTGTTTTCCGGCATCCTGGATTTCTACAGCAAGGACTTCATCGCCGAATGGACAGCGGCGCTCAACAATCTGCAATTGAAGTCGCTGATCTCGGGCAAGCCGAAATACGTCAGCCTGGCCGCCGCCTCGGCGCCGACCTCGCCGATCAAGTCGCTCTACGAATCCGTCCGCGATGAGACCGCGCTGACGCGCGAGCGCCCCAAGCCGCAAACGAACGCGGGCGCCGAGCAGGCCAAACAGGATCTGCAGCGGGCGGGCGCGAACGCGGCGAACCTATTGGGGACGGGCGGCCGCGAGGCGATCGACATCGCGATCAAGTCGCAGCGCAAGGCCGGCGACCCGCCGGCCGAGGTTCCGGGCGCGACGGTCGAAAACTACTTCAAGCCCTACGCCATCCTGGTGGACGGCGCGCCCGGCTCGCGCCCGATCGACGCCCTCGTCGCCAATCTCAATGACCTCTATCAGCAACTCGTTCTCGCCGCGCGGGATCCGGCGCAGACGAAGCAGGCTCTGCAGCAGGTCGACGTCCAGGTGGCGAGCCTGAGGGCCAACGCCACGCGGCTGCCCCAGCCGCTCTCCGGAATGATCGACAAGGTCGCCAAGGACGCCGCAGGCGACGCGACTGCCAGCAACCTCGCGCAGATCGCCGACGACATGGCGCAAAGTGTCACCGGCGCGTGCCAGCAGATCGTCTCCAACCGCTATCCGTTCGCCAAGAGCGACCGCGACGTTCCGATGGCCGAATTCGCCAAGCTGTTTGCGCCGGGAGGCGTGATCGACAAGTTCTTCTCCACCAATCTCGACCCGCTGGTGAACCACAGCGGAAAGGTCTGGGTGTGGAAGCCGAACCCGGCGCGGAAGCTCTCCGAGGCGACGCTGCGCGAGTTCCAGCAGGCGGCCGATATCCGCGACGCCTTCTTCCCGGCGGGCGGCAACGTCCCGGCGGTCGCCTTCGACGTCAAGCCCCTGACCCTCAGCAGCGACGCCCAGACCGCGACGCTTTCGATCAACGGGACCAATGTCGTCGCCCAGCAGGGCACGCCGTTCGCCCCGGTGACCGTGCAATGGCCCGGCAACGGCGCAGGCGCGGCGTCCATCACGTTGGCGCCCGATATGCCGGACCGGAAGTCGAACATTGAGCGGACCGGCGCCTGGGCGCTGTTCCGTCTCGTCGACGCCGGCTCCTCGATCCAGAGCGGAAATTCGCTCAAGGTCAGCTTCGTCGTGTTCGGCCGCGAGGTCTCTTATCAGTTCACCTCGTCCTCGCTCAACAATCCGTTGAGCCTGCCGGCTCTGCGGCAGTTCAAGTGCCCCAACGGCCTGTGAGGGGAGGATGAGCGCCGGCCTGTTCGGAAAGCTGCCCGCCAAACGGGACTTCGTCGCCGCCAATGCGCCGCGCCGGTTTCTGGAAACCTGGGAGCCGTGGCTCCAGTCCGGCGTCGCCACGTCGAAGCAGGCGATCGCCGCCGGCTGGGTCGAGAGCTACAATCGCGCGCCGATCTGGCGTTACTGGCTTGGCGCGGATTTCTGCGGCGAGGCGCTGATCGGTGCCTTCATGCCCTCCGTTGACGGCGTCGGACGCGCCTTCCCGCTCACCATTTTTGTCACCGAGGGGGAAGACGCCCTGGCGCCGCCCGAAATCGACGACAACGGTCCCTGGTGCGAGAACGCCGAAACGCTGCTCCTCAGCGCGCTCGATGCTGGCGCGACGCTGGAGGCGATCACCGACGGTTTGGCCGCGTTGCCGCAGCCGAAGCTGCATCAGCGCTCCGAGACCGTTCCCGGCTTCCGCGAGCTGCCGGACGGCGGCACGCTGATCAACACGGCAGACCATGCCATTTCCGCAGCCTTTTACGCCGCCCGCCGCTTTGCCCATCGCCGCGCCTTCGCCTCCCAATCGTTCTGGTGGACGATCGGCGGCGAGGGCTTTCCTCCCTGCGCGCTGTCTTATGTTGGCCTTCCGCCGCCGGCGCGCTTCTCTGACTTCCTCACCGGCGCGTTCGTTGAGACCATGACCGCTTCTTCAGGAGAGTCGACGTGACCCAGGACTTCTTATTCCGGGTGGGCTGCGTCACAGACGTCGGCCGGGTTCGCGAGCACAACGAGGACAGCGTGTTGGCAAAGCCGGCTGTCGGCCTGTGGGTGGTCTCGGACGGGATGGGCGGCTATGGCAACGGCGACATCGCGAGCCGGGCGGTGGTCGAGGCGCTGGAGACGCTTGCGCCCAACGAGTCCGCCCCAGGACTGCTCGCCGACTTCGAGCAGAAGATCATCGGCGTCAACGCAGAGCTCAGGAGCCTCGCGCGTTCGCGAAACCGCCAGATGATCGGCGCGACCCTGGTCGCGCTCATCGTCCACGGCGCCCATTACGCTTGCATCTGGTGCGGCGACAGCCGCGCCTACCTTCACCGAAACAAAGGCCTCACCCAGGTGTCGCGCGACCACTCGGAAGTCCAGGAACTCATTGACCGCGGCGTTCTCAGCAAAGAGGAGGCGCGAACCTGGCCGGGACGCAACGTCATCACGCGTGCGCTCGGCGCCTCGGATCAGGCCGAACTCGACATTGTCGACGGTCCTGTCCACGCCGGCGACAGGTTCCTCCTATGCAGCGACGGCCTCATCGCCCATGTGACCGATGACGAGATCGCCGCCCGGCTGGCCGCCGACGACCCTCAGGCCGCCTGCGACGACCTGCTGCAGCTGACGCTCGGCCGCGGCGCGAGCGACAACGTCTCCATCATCGTCGTCGACTGCGGCCGACTTGCAGACGCGCCACAGGCCGGCGCCGACGCCTGATGCGGGTTATTTCGTCAGTTCCGCGAGTTCGTTGTCGATATACGACTTGATCGCCGGGAAGGCGGCGATCTCGAAGCCGCTCGCCCCGGACGATGCGCCGCCGACAGGGTGCGCGGCTGACAAGAGCGCCAAGGACGGGGCCGATCCCCCTGTGGGCGCCGTCGCCTGGACCTCGGACCCCATATGGGGAAGCGGGTCGACCGCCTCCCGATTGAGGTAGAACTCGAAGTGAAGGTGCGGTCCGGTCGACAGGCCGGTGTTGCCGGACAGGGCGATGATGTCGCCCTGCTTGACTTCCACCCCCGGCTTGATGGAGTCGGGAATCTCCGACAGGTGCGAGTAGGACGTCTCGAAGCCGGCGTGCTGGATCCGGATGTGGTTTCCGAACCCCGAGACCGGACCGGCGATCTCGATCTTGCCGTCCGCAGAGGCGCGCACCTGCGAGCCAACCGGGGCGCCGAAGTCGATCCCGGCATGCAGTCGGAGAATATGCAGAATGGGATGGAACCGCATCCCGTACAGCGACGTCACCGGCGCGCCCTTGATCGGCGCGAGAATACCGCCGACGCTGGCGGCGCCGCTGCTGCCAAGACTCTCGACCGACGAACTCGGCCGCGCCTCGGGCATCGGCGTCGCGCTCTCGGCCTTGTTGGGATTGAAGCAGCGGAACCGGCCGTCGTTTTCCTCGAAAGCATAGCAGTCGACCGCCAGTGCTCCGCCGTGCAGGCCGACATAGATCACGCGGCCCGCCGATTTCGGCTTGTCGCGGAAGTCGCGTATGAACAGGACCCTGACGGTTTGGTCGGGCTGAAGCGGCGCCTTGAGGTCGGCGAGCCCGGCGACAAGCTGGATCGCTTCGCGAATGATGTCCTCCGGCACGCCATTGCGCAGCCCGGCGCTATAGATGCCGTCGGCGACGTTGTAGCGCACGGCGACCTCCGTCTGTCGCGCAGAATCGTCGATCAGTCCGGATGGGAGCACGGGCTCCGCCCCATCTTCGTACTCACCCCCTTCGCTGAGCGCGACGGTCCCGACATATTCGCCGCCCTCGAAGATGGTGATCTGCATCGCCCGGTAATCGCCGCTGGCGTCCAGAGCGCCGACTGCGAGGGCGACGCCGCTGGGCGGCAGCGTCTGGACGTGGATCTGCGCGGCGGCGGCGCTTTCGAGCGCCCGCGCGCTGTCTTCGGCGAAACCGTTGGCGATCAGAAGATCGCCGATCTTCTCCGCCACGACCGGTTTCAGTACAACGTCGAGAATCTGCGCCTTCCCCTGCGCCCCGCCCGAATTGATCTCGAGCCTATCGCTGTTGGCGCTGGTTAGAAGTTGCGCCTGAGCGTCCACAGGCGTCTCGGCGCCGCCGTCGTCGTCAGAGCCGGCGTCGATCTGCGCCTGGGTCTGCGCGCCCGTCGCCTGCTCGGCGTTCATCTGGACCTCAGCGGCCAAGGCGTCGGCCTCCTGACCCGCCTCCGGGAATCGGCCCATATAGCCGCCGTTGGTCGACGCCAGCGTCGAGTTGACGAAGTAAGCCTGCCTGATCGCGTAACCCGGAGAACCCGGCCGGATCGCGTCCGGCGTCAGTTTCGGCGGGACTGCGATCAAAAGATCCTTCGGCGCGTTGACCGCGCCGCGCCGAATGAGGACAGGATCGCCCGGCAGATCGATGATCGCCGAGATCTTGGCTTCAGGCTTTTTCGGCGCGGCGGCCGCCTCGCGTTCCGGCGCGACGGACGGCGCGACCGCGTGGCGCGTCGTCAGTCGCCAGCCGATCAATCCCGCGCAGACGCAGGTTACCGCCACCGACGCGGCGAGCGCGATGAAGCCGGCTCGACTCTTCACGGCTGGAACCGATCTCCCTCCACCCGCGCGCGCTCGATTCGGCTTCCGGGTCCGTACGTTCTGCCCCTCATAATGTCTGGGCGCCTCTTATTTCCACCCCGAATGGAGCTGCGCGGGGCCGCGCGCCGCTCCGTCAGCTCGCTCCCGTCACTCGATCAGGTGCGTTTCCACGCGACGATTCTCCGGGCTGTACGGGTCCGCGACGCGCGGCTTCGACTTTCCAAAGCCCTTGGCGATCAACGACGAAGCGTCAATCCCCTTGGCGGCGAGGTAAGCGACAACCGCGTTTGCGCGACGCTCGGAAAGCCCCAGGTTGTAGTCTTCGGCGCCCGTCGCGTCAGTGTGGCCGTCGATCTCGAACTTCTCCCCTTTGAGCCTCGGGTCCTGCAGCGCCTTGGCGAACTGATCGAGATTGTCCTTCGCGGCCTGGGTCAGCTTGTCCGAATCGAAATCAAAGCTGACGAGCAGGTCGAAATGCGCCTGCGCCGGAGCTTGGGGGGTTGGGCATTCGGCCGCGGTTCCGATGCAAATCCCCCGGGTCTTGACCTTGGCTTTGTAGTCGGCCGCGGCCGCCTTATCTTTCAGAAAAATATCCACCACGTTATCAGCGTTATAAGCGGGCCCCGCCCAGGCCGAGGGCGCGCCCGCAACGTAGGGCGCGAGAGCCATGCAGGCTGCGGCGCCGAGCATCAAATTCAAAGATCCGCGCATCAATCTCTCCCCGCATTCGGGTCTGCGCTCCACGAAACCGTGGAAACCTTACGCCCATCGCTCGACCGCAATTGTCGAAGCAAGCAGAAGGCTGGAGCGAGGGCCCAACGCTCCTGCGCCGAGTCATACACCAGACCAAATGGCTTTGAGAACACGGATCGGTTACAAGAGGCGCGGAAAAGCGGTTTCCGATTGCTCGTTTCGGGGCTACTTTCTGGCGGGCAGGCGGTCTCAGCGAAGCAGGCGTCGTCGAGGGGATTCGCGTACCCACGCGGGCCCGACCGTGTCGATTGGGTCTTGAGTTCCGGAGAACAAGCGGTGGAGGAGAGAACCGTATTTCAGCCGCGGGTCTTCGGCAGCGTCAAGCCAGGCACGCGCCTGAACGGCATCTACGAAATCGAGAAGATGATCGCTCAGGGAGGCATGGGCGAGGTCTATCGCGGCTTCAATATCCAGACCGGCGATATCGTGGCGATCAAGATGATCCGTCCCGAGTTCTCGACCAACGAAGAGGTGATGGAGCTGTTCCGGCGCGAGGCGTCGATCCTTCACAACCTCGTGCATGAAGCGATCGTTCGTTATTTCCTTTTCTCCGTCGATCCGGTCATCGGGCGCGCCTATCTCGCGATGGAGTACGTCGACGGACCGTCCCTGAGCGACCGCCTGACCTCAGGGCCTCTGCCCTTGCCCGACGTCACGATCCTGCGAAAGAGAATCGCCTCCGCGCTGGAGACCGCGCACCGACTGGGCGTTGTTCATCGTGACATTTCGTCGGACAACATCATCCTGCCCAGCGCCGACGTGCGCAACGCCAAGATCATCGACTTCGGCATCGCCCGCGCGGCACAGATGGGCAAGAAGACAATCATCGGCTCCGGCTTCGCCGGAAAATACAACTACGTGTCGCCGGAGCAACTCGGCTTGGCCGGCGGCGACGTGACATTCAAGTCAGATATCTACAGTTTAGGTCTAGTATTAGCCGAAGCGGCGCGAGGCCACACGCTGGATATGAGCGGATCCCAGGCAGACGTCATCGACAAGCGCCGCGTCGTTCCGGACCTTTCCGATGTCGATCCGTCGCTTCGGCCGCTGCTGCAGTCGATGCTTCAGCCGCTGCCGGAAAACCGGCCCGCGAGCATGGCGGCGATCGCCGAGTGGACGGAGCAGACGGCGCCTGCTCCGTCGGCCCGAAGGAAGACGGTTCGGGAGCCGGCGCTGCGGCCGGCGGGAACGGCCGAGCAGCCGCGCGAGTCGTCCGGCGGGCGTGTCGCTACCATTTTCGGCGCCGTCATCGCAGTCGCGAGCCTCGGCGGCGTCGCTTTTGTCTTCAAGGACGATCTCTCGCAGTGGACCCGAGGTTCCGGAGGTACTGGCGCGTCCAGCGCGCCGACCGCCTCCGCGACTCCGCCGTTGCCTCCGCTTCCTTCAAAGCCGCCCGCGGACGCCTCACGCCCGGCCGCCGAAGCCCCGGCCGAGAGCGCAAAACTGCCGCCGCTCGCCGCGCCTTCCGCGCCGCAAACGCCGCCGCCTGCTCCCGCGTCGCCGGCGGCGCCGTCCCCGCCCGAAGCCCAACAAACCGCCTCGCTGCCCCCATCGGAAACGCCCAGCAGCGCCGCCCAGCCGCCCGCGGCGGTCGCCAATCCGCCCGCCGCAGTCGTCGCTCCGCCCGCCGCAGTCGTCGCTCCGCCCGCGCCGCATGTCCCAACCGCGGCGGAGGTTCTCAAGGAAGCGCCGCCCCGCGCGCCGCAGGCCGCGATCGACTTGCCGTCAGCGACCGTCGGAGCGCCCTATCGGGCCGAGCTCCCCGGTTTCACCGACCACGGCGGCAAAGAGCTGCGCTTATCGGCCGAATCGGTTCCCGATGGGCTCAGCTTCCGGGACCTCGGAGAGGGCAAAGGCCTGTTCGAGGGCTCGCCTGCGCACGCCGGCCGGACCACGGTGCGCGTCGAGGCGGTTAACGCCAACGGCAAGACGGCGCAAATGATGGCGACCCTGGTCATCGCGGACAAGCCGCTGCCTCCGCCCGCGGAAAAGCAGCCCGCGACCGCGCCCGCGGCTCAACCTTCCACGCACAACGATGAGCAGACCGCGCGACTGGAAGCTCCGCGGCCGTCGCTCCCGGTCGCCAGTCTCGAGCCGGCGACGGTCGGTCAGGACTACAGCGCCGATCTGCCGCCGTTCAGCGGGGGCGCAAGCGCGACGCCGATGACGCTCCGGGCCGATCCGCCCCCTCCGGCCGGCCTGGTCTTTGCCGACCTCGGCTCCGGCTACAGCCAGATCTCAGGCAAGCCGACGACGGCGGGATCGTATGCGTTCGATGTTGTGGCCAGCAACGCCGCCGGGCTCGCCGGACGGATGTCGGTCAAGCTGAACGTTTCACCTTCTGCGGCAAACGTCACGGCAAAGGCGGAAACGCCCCCGGCGCCGGTCGAAACGCCTCCAGCGCCAGACCGAGCGGCCGAATTCGTTCAAAGCTTCGACGGTGGCGACTGCTTCCTCATCAAAGCGCTGCCGAGCGCCGCCGGCGGCCACGCCTACCTCGGAGTGGGCGACCAACTGGGGCCGTTCGAGCGATTCGAGGAGTCGTTCCGGAAAGAGGTCGGCGCCGAGCCGCAGCTCAGCCTGCGGCTGATCGTGCCGCCGGAATGCGCGGCTCTCGACGTGCTGCGGCCCGCCTCGGGCGACGCTGCGAGCGCGCCGCGGATCACGCTGTCCGATTACCGTGTCGGCCGCAACAAGCCGCTTTCCGGCACGGTCGCGAATCTCGGCGGGCGACGTCTCTACCTCCTTCTCGTGGACAATCAGGGCAAAGCCTATCGCATCGACGCAAAGCTTCAGCCCGGCGGCGATGCGGCGACTTTCAGCGTCCCGCTGGTCCCCGACGCGGGCTCCGTCGGACCGATACAACTCGTCATGGCGGTCACGTCGGCGAAGCCGATCCCTGGCCTCGAGCGCTTCCGCTCGGGCGAACTGAAGGGAATCACGCCCGGGCTGGCGGATGAGGCGAAGAACGGAGCGGCGACCGTCGGCGCGGACTTCTTCATGTTCGTCAACTGACCGGCCGCCGAGGCCTGACGCCGACCAGCCCGTGCGGCTCCGCGGGAGGCCGACGCGTTCGCCCCTGCACGAAGCCCCGCGTCCCGCAGGCGCGGACCCGTCCTCGCGCATCGCGAAAGCTTGAACGTTTACGAGCAGGGCCCCTCGTCAGTTCGGAATGAAAATCTGCGACTTTGCGCCTCCGCCTCCGGAAGAGGCAGCGGGCGCCGCGGGCGCAGCCGGCGCCGGCCGCGGGGCAGGCGCCGTATGCCGAACCGGCGCCGATTCGGCGCTTTCCACCGGTTCCCGCTTCGGACGCACTGGCTTCGGCTGCTCCCGCGGGAGCGCGGGCTTCTCGCTCGGCAACGCCGCGACAGGCGGCGGGGGTGCGAGCGCCGGGCAAGCGCCCTCCCCGGTGAAGGCCGCGAGCTTCTGGACGAGGTCAGTTGTCAGATGTGTCTGGTCGACGCTCAGATGCGCCCAGCGTTGAAACCGACCGACCGCGTCCTGAGTCTCCTTGTCGAAACGAGCGCTCGAGGGCTCGACGGCGTAGCAGCCCAGCTTCTTCAACTGCGCCTGCGCATCGTTGATGCGGTCGTCGATGTCTTTGATCTTCTGTTGCGCATCGGCCAACGCCGCCGGGCACTCCGTCCTCGTCACGTATTTCTCGAGCTTTTCACGCGCGCCGGCCTCGAACGGATCGGTCTTGTTGTCCACCTCGTATTTGGCGTCGTCGCACGCCCCTCGCCACCAGAGCGGCCTGTTGCTCGAGCTGACCGATCCGACCGCGGGTCGCCGCGATCACGGCGTCGCAAGTGAAGCCGCTGACGGCGCTGCGCAAAGCCTCGAGATCCGACCCGAGATCGCGCACCTGATCGCGTTCGGAGGCGCACTCCTGCGTCTTGAGCTGCCGCAAGCCTTCGTCGATCGCCGCGATTGTCTTCGCGCAGGTCGTCCGCCCGCGCAAAGCCTCCAGGGCGCCGACGCTGCGCGCCTTGACGAAATCGTCCACGTCGGCGGCCTCGTGTTTGCACGCCTCTTCAGCCTGCTTCGCCTTTTCGGCCTCGGCTTCCTTCCGCTTTTCCTCCTCGGCTGCATTCTCAAGCGCTGCGATCGCCTTGTCCGCATCGGCGACGTGAGGGGAATTCGGGAAGAAATGCTTGAACGCCCGCAACTCTGGAATGCTGTTGGCGTTTTTGGCGTGGTCCCACGCCACCGCGTCGTCGAGCTGCGCCATAATCATCGGACCTGGCTGCAGGCGCCCGACGCGGCGGTCGGTTTCCGTCGCGTGCGGCGAATTCGGATCGAGGGCCCTGAAGTCCCGGAGCGCGGCGACGTCCGAATTCGACCTCAGGTCGGCCCACCCCTTCTCGCTCCGCTCCGTCTCGGTCTTCGCCTGGGCCGCGGCGGTTTTCTGGTCGACCTCCGCCGCGCAGGGCGAATTGGCGTCAAGTCCAAGAATCGCGAGCCCAGCCGCCAGCAGCGCACAACGCGCAAAACGTCCTATCATCGCTGCCAGCTTCTCGGCCCATTCGCGGAACGTCACCAACCCACTGACCGAATGGCCGGGCCGCCGCCCCCGCGCTCGACACTATACGATCGACCACAGCGCCTTTAAAGTCTGCGGCGATCACAATTGATCCCCGCGAACCCGCTGGCAAACGACCGGCGCAATGGGTTCCAGACCCGTCAGTCGCCGACGCCCGTCAGGATGTAGGTCGGACAATTGAGCATGGCGCATTCCCGATCCGACGGAACCGGCGCCGTGAAGACGACGTGATCCATCTTGCGCCGGTCGACCGTCGGCTCGGGCCTGGCCGGAGCAGCCGCGAAACGGGCGCCGCCATGTTCCAGCGCCGCCTTCACCTCGTCGGTGCGCTTGCAGATGATCACCGTATCGGTTGACTGCACCCTGCCTTGGGTGACCCTGTCCAACTTGGCTTCCCGGCAATCCGCCCCCGCGAACGGGCCGACCGACTGGGCGGCGGCGGCAGAGCACAGCAAACCTGCGCTCAGCGCCGCAAACAACACGCGTGGCGTTCTCGACATAACAACTCTCCAATCCGCCCCCGCGGTTTATTCAATCTACGCCCACGTTGCGAAATCCTAACATGTCCGCCAATCAGTAGCTATAGCGTAAACCACCGATTACACCCCATCCCTGGATGTTCGAACCGACCCGCAAATCAGCCTGCAAATAGCTGGTGAATCCCGCCTTCGGCGACTGGGTCGAAAAGCCCAGGCTGACCTGCCCGAACGTCCCCAGGCTCGAGGTGTAGACCGGCGACACCGATTCGATCTGCTGCGTGAAGTACGTGGTCGAACCGCCCTGGAACTCATGCCAGACGTTCATCGACAAATAAGGCGCGATGATCAGGTCGTCGTTGAGTTGGAACGGCTTCACCAGGCGCGCCCCGAAGCGTCCGAGCGTGCTGTTGAGCGACGCAAACGAGAACACCGATTCTGGGTAGCCGGCGACCGGCGACGGGACCGCGAGATCGTTGATGTTGGCCCGCGACACGAACACCGCAGCCCCGGGCGTGACGACGTAGCCGTCGCCGAACGGGAGGTTGTAGCTGAGGTCGGCCGAGTACGTGTTGCCCGCCGCGTCCACGGTCCGTTGCCCGTTGCCGCCCAGATACTGGTCGTTCAGGTTGAGATCGAAGAGGTTTCGACGCCACTGGACCGTTGCGGCCAGGCCGTTTCCGGTCAGCGCCGCGTAGACCCCATAGAAGGGAACGTTCGCGTTGGTGTTCACGCCGATAGCGCTTTCGAACGCGTTGCCCGGGAACTGATCCGAGGCCGATGCGAAGGCCTCGCCCGCGGTGATGCCCAGGTGAACGTTCATCTTCGAGTTGTTGATGTTGTACAGACCCTCGTCGATGCCGAACTGGAAGCCGCCGATGTCGTTGAGCGAGTGCGACGACAGCGTGGTCGGCGAGTTGCCGCCGCTCGCGGTCGTATCCATGGTGATCGCGGCCCCGCCGGCGCGCGACCAGATCCCGCCGTAGACGAAGTTGGCCGTCGGGTTGGTCGGCACGCCCAGGACCGCCTGGGCGTTCTGGAAGAACGACGAGTTGAGCGCCGTCAGGATCGAAGCGATCTGGCTCGCCGGCGCCGACACCGCGCCGAGCTTCAGCGACTGGAGCACGCCGTTGTTGCCCGACGTCGGCGTATAGCTGAAGTAGCTGAAGGGCTGGCTCGACAGCGCATACAGCGTCTGCAGCGACGTTCCGCTGAGCGGGATCGAGGCGTTCGAGTAGGTCAGCGTGTGGTTCGGCGTGGTCCACACGAGGTTGGCCGGGTTCTGGAGCTGGCCCGTCAAGTTCGTGCTCGCGCCCGCCGTCGATCCGCCGACGTTGATGGTGTTCGACGCGCCCGTCGCCATGTTGACCGGGATCGTGATCGGGCCGGTGACGGATCCGCTCACGCTCAGGGTCTGGCCGAGGGTCGGGTTGGTCGTCGCCGCGCTGTGGTCGCCGACGTAGAACACGCCGTTCCCGCTCACGCCGACGTTGCCGCCAATCGTGTTCAGGGCGTAGACGACGCCGCTGCCCGACACGTTTACGCCGCCGTTGATGACGCTCGACGAGGCGAAGCTGTCCAGCATGCCGCCCGTGACCGTGGTGCCGCCGTTGATCGTCCCGGTGTTGATCGAATAGCCGCCGCTGTTGGTCAGCCCGCCGGTGATAACGCCGGAGTTGTTGATCATGCCCTGATCGTTGATCAGCCCGCCGGACCATGACCCGGTATTGTTGATCGTGCCGCCGTCGTTGTAGCTGACGCCGGTTCCGGCCCAGGTCCCGGAGTTGTTGATCACCCCGTTCGCCACATTGGCGTACTGGTCGACGACGCCGTTCCAGGTCCCGAGGTTGTTGATCGTGCCGTTGTTCAGCGCAACATTGGCGTTGTAGGTCCCGTTGTTGGTGACCGTGCCGCTGTTCGTGAGGGCGTCGGTGATCGCGCCGTAGTTGAAGATCGTGCCGCCCGAGGCGTTGGCGACGCCGGCGGCGTCGGTGAATGCAGCCCCTGAGCTTACGGCCAGCGACCCGGCGTTGGTCAGGACGCCGGTGACCGTGTAGGCGCCGGAGTTCACGCTCAGGTTCGCGCCCGACTCGTTCAGGAACGTGCTGTTGCTCGACACCGTCCCGCCGACGTTGAAGGCGTTCTTGTTGTCGATCGCGCCGTTCACCGCGCCGCCGTTGGCGTTGACGGTTCCGGAGTTGATGAGCGGCGTGACCAGCGAAGCCAGCGTGCCCGACGTGCCGATTGTCGCGCCAGCGTTGTTGATGATGGCGCTCGCGCTCAGCGTTGCGCCGGAGGCGACCGAGACGCCGCCGCTGTTGGCGAGGCCGGGCAGGCCTGTCAACCTAGAAACGGCAGTTGGCCGATGTGAGGTTCATTCGGTCAGCGAGATTTCGCGTTTGGGTTGCATCAGGTTGGGGCGAGGCGGGGCGGGGCGCGGAGGAGGCGTCCGTTGAGGAAGG
>Ga0074045_10001200_pt1 | contig 25355 bp, 28 predicted proteins | sample BogForMeECP23OM2_FD_94442 | JGI IMG/M metagenome (GOLD analysis project Ga0074045, IMG submission 94442) | Bog forest soil microbial communities from Calvert Island, British Columbia, Canada - Bog Forest MetaG ECP23OM2 | ecosystem: Environmental > Terrestrial > Soil > Wetlands ... | reverse complement strand
TCGCTGAGCGTAGGTACGATCTCGCTTCCAATAGCCATAGGCCTCCTCTGGATGATGTATCCTCCACTGGCCAGAGTGAAGTATGAAGAGCTTGGCAAAGTGAAGAAAGCTTGGAAATTATTCGGCGTATCAATCTTTCAAAACTGGCTAGTCGGCCCCTTTCTCATGTTTGGTCTTGCTTGGTTATTCCTTCCAGATCTTCCGCAGTATCGAATTGGCATAATCATAGTGGGGTTGGCTAGATGCATCGCGATGGTTCTGGTTTGGAATATGCTTGCGCAGGGCGATAATGAATATTGCGCCGTTCTCGTAGCCTTGAACTCTATCTTTCAAGTGGCTCTCTACTCGGTGTACGCATGGTTCTTTGTCACGTTACTATCATCATGGGTATCTCATGGATCAGGAGTTATAGTATCAGTATCCGTGGTGGATATCGCAAAAACCGTGTTCGTGTTCTTGGGTATCCCATTCATAGCAGGTATAGTGACGAGATTCCTCCTAGTCCACAAGAAGGGAAAGAAATGGTATGAGGAGACTTTCGTGGAGAAACTGAGCCCGACCGCATTAATCGGGCTGTTGTTCACGATCGTTGTAATGTTCTCGCTTAAGGGCGAATATATTCTGGCCTTACCCTGGGATGTTGTACGGATCGCGACTCCACTTGTTTGCTATTTCCTAATCATGTTCACCGTTTCGTTCGTTATGTCGAAAGCTTGGAAGTTCAATTACCCGGAAACGGCTACGCTTTCGTTCACAGCCGCAAGCAACAATTTCGAACTAGCAATTGCGGTTGCGATTGGCGTGTTCGGCATCAATTCAGGTGAGGCGTTTGCCGCAGTCATAGGACCACTCTTCGAAGTCCCAGTCCTGATTGGCTTGGTCAACGTCGCGCTTTGGGCGAAGAAACGATTCTTCACGGAAGACCAGATTGCGGTAAGTGTAACGAATCAAGTTATCGAGGCTAAAGGATAGTTGTCTTCTAACAAGCATTTAGTCGGTGTGACACTGCGAGCGTTGGCGATTATGTCAATCTCTGCGCTCGTCATGGCTATCGCCCTGAGCCTCATGAATTTGCAGGATGCTCTCCTAGTCTTCATGATCGCTGCTCCATTTATTGCCGCTGGAATTTCATTGATATTTGCTAGATTAGGCTTTGATTCGTTATTCTCGCGCAAAACTCAATCTACAACTATTGCCGTGACTTCACAACCATAGTAACTAAACCCCAAAACTCTCAGTACAGATAGATTTAAGTTCTTAAATATATTATTGTGAGTTATGGAGCCTGTAAAGAAATCAGTTAAGCAAGCATATTCTGAACTGGCTGAGAAGGGCGTTTCATGCTGCAATGCTGAGAGGTTAGTGGAACGTGGATACGATCCTATTGAATTAGAGGGTTTTAGTGAATCAGGGATGCTTCCCGATACTGTGGTGAAGGTAGCGGATGGTTGCGGTAATCCAACCGCAATAGCGAGTCTACGTGTAGGTGAAACCGCTCTCGATCTCGGGTGCGGCGCTGGCATAGACGTCTTTTTGGCGGCACGGAAGGTTGGACAGAACGGCCGAGTAATCGGCGTTGATATGACTGATAAGATGTTGGAAAAGGCACGGGAAAACGCACAAACCTTAGGCGCCAAGAACGTTGAATTTAGGAAAGGTGAGATTGAAGATCTTCCTGTCGAGTCTGGATCGGTTGATGTGATCTTTAGCAACTGCGTAATCAACCTCACACCTGACAAGAGCGCTGTCTTCAACGAAGCCTTCAGGGCGCTTCGGCCGGGAGGTAGAATGATAATCTCAGACATTGTGACACAAGCGGAAATCCCGAAGCTTCTGAGAGACAATCCGGGATTTTGGAATGTTTGTGGTGGAGGCGCATTACTCGAGAAGGAATACTTAGAGAAAATCAAGCAAGCTGGTTTTGCGGATGTTAGTGTAATTTCACGTTACAATTATCGTTCTGAAGAAGTCTTGGGATGGACCGAGAGCAGGTACAACCCAACTGATGAAGAACGTGCCGCAATCTTAGCGTTGGATCAAAAATTATCGAGTGCGACTATCACAGCGCACAAACCTGCTAGCCGCCGGCAATAGCCCCTACGATGAAAATAGGTTCCGTCCCCGTCGCGACTGCGTCGGGTAGCGGGGCATCCGGGAGCTCGTTAGACAGATCCTGCTGGCAGGCGAAGAAGCGTAAGAAATCTCGGCGTTGTTGCGTTACTTGGTCGCGGATCGTTCCGCGCAGCATCGGATAGGAGGTTTCAAGCGCGTCGAGGACCGAGCGCTGAGTGACTTGCCCCTTGACTTCGAGTTTAACCTCGCCGTTGACGTGCGCCAGGGTTCGCAGATGTGGTGGGAGGATGATTCTGATCATGGCAGGGTTTGGGCCTCGACGGAGAGCACGGCTGGAAGATCTCGGACTATGGGATTCCAACTGTCTCCGTCATCGATCGACGCGTACACCTGGCCGCCGGTGGTGCCGAAATAAACGCCGCACGACTCTAGCGAGTCAACAGCCATCGCGTCGCGTAAGACGTCGACGTAGCAGTCGCGTTGTGGCAGGCCTTTAGTGAGCGCTTCCCATTCGTATCCGCCCTTGCGGCTTCGATAGACGCGCAGTTTTCCCTCGGGCGGGTAGTGCTCGGAGTCGCTTTTGATCGGGATGACGTAGATCGTTTCTGGTTCGTGCGCGTGAACTTCGATCGGGAATCCGAAGTCGGTCGGCAGGTTACCGCTGATCTCTTGCCAAGACTCGGCGGCGTTGTCGCTGCGCATGACGTCCCAGTGCAACTGCATGAACAGCACTTCTGGGCGCGAAGGGTGCATTGCGATTCGGTGAACGCAGAACCCGACGTCGGCATTCGGGTCGGGGATGTATTGGGCTTTGAGCCCGCGGTTCATCGGTCGCCACGTCTTGCCGAGATCGTCGGTCCTGAACACGCCTGCGGCTGAGATGGCGATGAAGATTCGTTCGGCGTGACTTGGATCGAGCAGGATTGTGTGCAGGCCCATCCCGCCGGCGCCTGGATGCCACCGGGCTCCTGAACCTTGGCCGCGTAGTCCGGGGAGTTCCTGCCAAGTCTGTCCGCCGTCGGTTGAGCGAAACAATGCAGCGTCTTCAACTCCGGCGTAAACGGTGTCCGGATCTGTGAGGGATGGTTCGAGGTGCCAGACGCGTTTGAACTCCCAGGGGTGCGGTGTGTTGTCGTACCACAGGTGAGTTCCGGGAACTCCGTCATACACGAACTTATTTCCCACAGGTTCCCAAGTTTTGCCACCGTCGTTGGAGCGTTGGATTAATTGTCCGAACCAACCGCTGCACTGCGACGCGTATAGTCGATCCGGGTCGACGGGCGAGCCTTTCATATGGTAGATGTCCCAGCCTCCGAAGTGGGGGCCTTTGACGTCCCACCGTTCGCGCTTATCATCCGATGTCAGGATAAAAGCGCCCTTATGTGTTCCAACTAGAAGTCGTACTCCACTCATCTTTTGCTCATTCCTGAATTTCGATCAGTTATTGGAATATTTTTGTCAGGCCGGTAATAAAGTCAGGGGGGACAAGGCTTCTTTTCGATGAGATCCATGGCGACATATGACAAGATGGGTCATGTTACTAGTGCGGAAATTCCATGGACACTAATCTAAAATTGGACGGCTGAACATCATAACTTAGGATTATGTCTGATTCACCGCAATGGATTCCCAAGGTTTATCGTTTCCCGTTCAGAATCCGACAGGAATCTCTTGATTGGGGTATACCTGCGAGCGTAGAGGCAGTAACGAAATATCACATGCCAGATTCACCAGTGACGCAAGGCTATGTTTTCACCCAATTAACCGCCGCCCACATCGGAAAGGAATGGGGGCTCAAGGAACTGGAAGAGACATTCCACGAGGATGACAAATTCTCATGGGCCAAATTCAAATACCTTGCAGCTTCTGACTTTCAGCAATCGTTTGATAAGTTAGTTACTAGCCTTCAAGAATATGTTCGTAAGGATGAGCCTCCCATCATTTCAGTACCTATACCCTTGCCGAATAACATCTTGAACGCTCGCCACATGCTAACGATTGTAGGATACGATTCAATCAATCTTTACGTCTACAATCCAGATCCCAGTGAAATTCGCTATCATGTTCGATTGCCCAAAGCGAAACTTCAACATCGTTTATGTTTGAAAGAAAAGGCGAATGATGCTGCAACTGATGTTTTCATCCTATCTCGCGAGGACAGATACTAATCTTAGCAAACGGTTTGTTACGGCTAGAAGATTTTATTGGATCAAGAACGAAAAATGAGATAGAGCTGCACTCTTGCTACTCCAACATGGCTAGCCGCTCACTTTTCTGACATGTTCTATGTTTTTTGGGTTGCGTACGTTTGCATTATTTCTGAGGGCGCGCGATTCAGGTCGAGTAGTTCAGTCATTATTTTCATTGGCTTGTTTATGTGGTTGAAGAAGATCTTGTAGCCTGCGCATAGGTAGTTTAGTCCTGGTTCACCGTCTGGTGTTGAGATGAATCGGTCTTTCGGGCAGCCTCCATGGCAGGCGAATCGTACTTCGCATTCACGACAGTACCTGGGTAATGTATCGTACTTGTCTTGTCCGAACTTTATTTGCTCATCAGACGCGACTAGCTGGAGCATATGCTTCTCACTGATGTTCCCCAGCTTGTACTTCGGCTCAACGAAATGATCGCAAGAATACAGATCCCCATTGTGCTCGATGGCCAGCGCCGTGCCGCAGGTTTTCGAATGCACGCATAACCCGGAGGGCTCACCGTACCAGTTCGCCAATGCAACGTCAAACATTTGCACGTAAACCGTGCCCACGTCACGTCTAACCCATTCCTCGAAAACGCCAACAAGAAACTTTCCATACTGTTCAGCAGTCACAGATCGTTCAGTCACTTTATTGCTCGGTTGTCCGTTCGCGTCATTTTGGCGTTCTACGATTGGGATGAATTGCATGAACTCTGCCTTGCATTCGTCGCGTAGGAACTGGTAAACTTCGACTGGATGGTCTCCGTTCGCGTGGTGGATGGTAGTGAGGGCGTTCCATTCGACCGCATATTTCTGCAGATAGCTTAGACCTCGCATAACTAGGTCGAACGTTGGCCCTCCTTGTTTGTCGACTCTATAGAAATCATGCATCTCTCGAGGCCCATCTATGCTGAGGCCTACGAGGAAATTATTTTCTTTGAAGAATTTCGCCCAGTCATCGTTAATGAGAGTCCCATTCGTCTGAATTGTGTTAAGAATTTTCATTCCAGGTTTGCAGTATTTCTTCTCATATTCTATGGAGCGTCTGAAGAAATCCAGTCCCATCAAGGTTGGTTCTCCGCCCTGCCACGCCACCGTTACTTCAGGTACGCGGTGTGCTTCGATAAGTTGGCGAATATACGTCTCTAGCATCTCATCGGACATGCGGAATTTGCTGCCCGTGTAGAGATCTTCTTTGGCGAGGTAGAAGCAGTACTTGCAGTCAAGGTTGCAGATAGCACCTCTAGGCTTTGCGAGTAGATGAAACGCGGGAGGTGAGTTTGGGGGAACTGGTGGGACGGGTACGGCGACTCGATTGAGTGGCTCTGTTTCAGAAACAGTCAAAGAAACCGTACCGAGATCAATTATCCTATCCATCGAAATAATAGTTTATTGGCAAATCGTGTGTCTGTAGCGCACCATAGGCATCGCAGACGGCTTCAATGAACGGGTTTTCGCTTGTGTTTCATGTGCTTAACGTGATGGGTCACTGGTGATTCGAATTTGCATTCGTGCGACTTTCTCGTAGATTCTGATTTTCCTGCCTAGTCCACGATAGTCTATGATGTACGCTTCGTAGGTGTCCCAGATAGCTGCCCAGTTCAGGATGGTCAAAGCTCCAACTATGAAGTATTGTACGATAGTCTGGAGTATTGTCTCGCCTTTCGGAATCAGCTGTATCGCTTCTCCCGTGAGAATTGTTATACCCGCTGTTATGGCTACGAGTTTGAGGCCGAGTCTAATCCTAGACTTCATTCGTTTGCGTTCCAGGGCAATTTCTGACGCTCGAATTGTGAAGTGCTGGCGAATCGTGTCAGGTAATTTTTCGTGAACCTCAGGGCTCAAATCCTTTTCGGGAATACTGATACTCAACTCCACCTCTCTTCCAACTGGCGAATCGCCCACATGAGCTGCGATCGCGTTTTCCGCTACCTCCGTGATCTCCTTCAGTGAGTACGGGGAAGGATCGTTTTGATCAACGAGATCTCCCAAGCTCTTGAATGAAAGCTCGATAGAGAATTCTTTCCGTGAGAATCTGATAATTCGCACTCTGAACTACTCTTTATGAGGTTTCAATCTGGGATGCGATTCTAGTGCACACGCTAATTATGGTTAGCTAAGTTATCGTTGTGATTAGTCGGTTTCCGTAGTTAGTTTCGAGTGAGAGACTATCGTCTGTATAATCCAGAGCGTCTATGACGATCCGCTGAGCCTTCAGACTTCTTCGCAGTGAAGGGTTGAGGTAGATTTTGATGCCTTTTTTCTCGGTTAACAGGTCGGTGGGCCAACTTGGTGGGTTCTCTCTTGCCATTACGTTACTATTCGAGCAACAACTTGTATCATCGAACAGGAGCACCAAGTGCGGATGTTCCTTCCGCATTTTTAGGAGTAGAGCTGAGGCTTTCGGTGTGAATTCTATTTCCGGCATCATTCATTGGGGTCCGTAAACTGTGTAATGCCATGATTTTCGCGCATCGTTCGTCAGGTCGACGTACACATGTTTGATGTCTGTGTAATCGTCGAAAGTGTATGTGCTCATGTCTTTCCCGAATCCGCTTTGCTTGTAACCTCCATGCGGCATTTCGCTCACGAGTGGAAGATGGTCGTTTATCCAGACGCATCCGAACTTCAATTGTCCAGCAACTTTCATAGCCTTGAAAATGTCGGTTGTCCACACTGAACTGGCTAGACCGTAGAGTATGTCGTTCGATTTTCCGATTGCTTCATCCAGGGTCTTGAAGGGTAACGCTGTCAGGACGGGGCCGAATATTTCCTGTTGCACTATCCTCATGTCCTGTTTCGCGTCAGCGAATAGGGTTGGTTCATAGTAGAAGCCTTTGTTGAATGGGGTTGGTAGGGATGGTCGTTTTCCACCGATGAGAAGTTTGGCTCCTTCGCTCGTACCACTAGCAACCATGTCTTCGACTTTGTGTCGTTGAGCTTCTGACACTAGTGGGCCCAGATCCGTATCGCGGCTTTGAGGGTCGCCTAACTTAATTTTCTTCACTCGCTCAACTAACATTTTGGTGAATTTCTCGTAGACGTTTTCTTGGACATACAATCTTGTTGCCGCTGTGCAATCTTGGCCGCTGTTAACGTAGCCACCAACTATGGCGCCTTCTGCTGCGGCCTCAAGATTCGCATCATCAAAAACTATGAAAGGTGCTTTTCCACCCAGCTCAAGTTGAACTCTCTTAACAGTTCCAGAAGCTAACTCCATTATGCGTCGCCCAGTTAACGTGTCTCCAGTTAGCCCGACAACGTCAACATTCGGATTGGTTACGAGTGATTCGCCTAACGTCGCTCCGGGTCCAGTCACTACATTGACGACGCCTTTTGGAAATCCCGCCTTCTCAGTTAACTTTGCGAACTCCAAAGTTGTAAGTGGAGTCACACTCGCGGGTTTTATTATGACGGTATTGCCGGCCGCTAGAGGTGGAATCGCTTTCCAAGCAAGCATCATGAATGGATAGTTCCATGGGGTAATTGTCACCACTACTCCGATTGGTTCGCGTCTGATGATGCTCGTGGCAACTCCATTGTACTCCGTACTCGCTTTGCCCTCCAAACATCTCGCTGCTCCAGCGAAGAAACGTGCATTATCGATTGCGAACGGAAAATCGCTGTCCCGGCTAAGCTTGATCGGCTTGCCCTGTTGCAGGGTTTCTAGTACCGCCAAGCGGTCAACGTTCTGTTCGATCAAGTCAGCTAATTTGAGTATGATGCTGGCACGTTCTCCCGGAGACATTCGCGGCCAACGGCCCTTGTCAAAAGCCTCGCGCGCTGAATCTACAGCTTTTCGTGCGTCCTCAGTTCCGCCTTTGGGAACTTTCGCGATCACTTCGGTCGTTGCAGGGTTGATTACATCGAAGGTTGCTTTTGACTCTGCGGAGACCCATTCGCCGTTAACGAAGATTTCATAGGGTTTGAGGGTTACTTCAACCAAGAGCGAATCAACGTATAATATTGAATGAGCGTTTTTAAAATCTCCTACAGGTCGTTAGGCTACAGTCGTTCGTTCGAACGTTCGTGTTTAATGTAATCATTTTCAGGTTTCATGAGAGTGGTGAAAATTATGATAAAATAGACTGCCATCTAGCTTTGATTGAGAGAAAAAGAGAGGAGTGTCGCGTAGATCTACTGTCGTCTGCGTTGTAGGAGCATCAACGCGGCTAAGGCTACGACGATCCCGATAATTATGGATTCAAGCTGGAAACTAGGTACTATAGACGTACCTGACACACTCGACATACCCGACATACTCGACTTAGTCGACGTGGTAGACATCGACATTGTCATAGACATTGGCGAACTACTCGCGCTAACGGAATAGTACGATCCCTGAGCCACCAGAACGGTTACGGCAATAATCAGAAGTGCAATTCGGTTTTGACTAGTTGCCAGGTTCTTCCGAGTCATAGCAAGCGGTGTCTGAAGTTGATGGATAAAAGTCAGTCGGCAGATTCTCTGAAAAGGAAAAACGTACGTGATTCTATTTTCGTTCGTCTCGAGGAATCGTGCTCGATTGTAGCCGAATTCCAGACTTGGAAACGAGTGATTGCCATGCGGATAGATGATGAAGATCGCAAGAAGGCGGTGATCCGAGCCTTGGCGGACGATCAATCAAGGCTAATACTAATTTCAACCATGCTGACTTCGAAATCAGTACTTGACATCGCGCGTGAGCAGAGCATCCCGATAATTTCTGCTTACAGGAAGGTTAAGAAACTCAAGAAATTCCGATTGCTGAAAGTTGATCACATCGTCTTGACTGAATGGGGTAAGAAGATTGAACTGTTGAGGAGCGCCATTCGATCGGCAAGTGTACAATTTGAAAGGAGGAAGCTAGACGTGGAGGTTACGACAAATGTGGAAGCAGACGAGAAACTTCTGAAACGATTCATCACACTCAAGGAGAGACGGGAACGAAAAGGCTAGGGCTTCCAAGTTATCGCGAGTACGCCGCCGATCAGACCGAGCAGCAGACCAATGCCAAAGCCTCCCATCATACTTCCGAAGACGCTTAGCACTGAGAAGACTACGATCAGTATGCCCCAAGTCATGTGTTCTTTGGGACGATTGTTCAGCATTAACGCACTGATGATCACTATTATTCCGAAAACCAAACCAAGAATCCCCAAAAGACCGAACCCATAACCGAGACCTCTCATCATCCCATAACCGTAACCATTGTAACCGTTGTAACCATTCATCATACCTCCGAACCAACCAAATCCACCGTACCCGCCCATCATTCCTCCGTAACCTCCGTATGACCCGATCAACGAACTCATCATGTACCTCATTCCTCCACCAAGAAGAATGAAAATGCCAGCAAGAAGCGATAACACAAACGCTGCAGTAGGTCTCTTCCCAGTCAAATTCCAGCGCCACCATGCAATGAGTGCAGAGAAGGTAAGCATTACCTGCTACTTATCAAAAATGGAAAAATCTATGCAGTTGTCATCGTAGGGACTTTTCTGTCGAGTTGATTTCCGATCGAGATAACCACCAAAGCTCTTCTTAAGATGGCAGAAACACGACGCATTTACGGTAACGAAGATGGAAACATCGAGGATGCTCATGGATGTGAGAATATCTGCGCTGGTCATCCTGTTCGTCGTGGCCTTAGCAGCATCGGCGCAACCAACTATAGCTCAGACATCAACGGTAGGGAAGTACGCTAACATTACGTTAGTTGTGAAAGGCTCACTAGATGGAATCATAGGACCAGACGGTAAGACACATTCCGCATTCATCCCATGCAATTTCACAGTATATGTCGGTCAGACAGTGAACCTGACAGTAATCAGCTACGATGACGGACAGCATTCGTTCACTAGTACAGCGCTTGGGGTAAACTTCTTCATACCGGAGCGTACTTCGGCCAGTGTTCCTTCAGTCTCTAATTTCCAGTTCACAGTTACCAAAGCCGGCGTCTTCCGGTGGTGGTGCGCGCTCAAGTGCGACATAGATCGAAACGGATGGGCTATGACTAAAGGCAAAGATGGAGGAATAGGACAATTAGGTTTCATGGCAGGGTACGTCACGGTTCTCAGCAGCTGAGAAACAGAACAACCTGCTTTTCTTGAATCCACTTCTATGATGTTATTACCAATCAAGAAACTCAGGCAGGCCATTCTTAAGCGTAGAAAGTTCCTAAGCGTAGAAAGGCAAGTAACATGAAAACCCCAAAGGCGAATCCTACCTCTCTTAAGGGATTGTTAGTTCTGATAATCATCCTTGCTGGAAGTCTAGTCGCAGTTCTAGCTTTTTACTATGCGCGTGTTCCAGTTAGCAGCTCAGTTAGCAGTACGGTTCAGCAGCAGAGCGGACCATTTCGGCTCACTATTGTGGAGGTCATGGATACCGGATGGAATTCTACACTAGCCCAGCCACAGTTCTCCGTGCTCGGCCCGAAGGGATTAGAATCCTCAGCCAACATATCACTACCTGCAAATACGTTGATTCAACTAACAATAATCTCGTATGATACACCTACTGCTGGCAGTACGGATGCGGAAGGTAAAGTCAGTGGGACGATTGGAGGCACAGTGCTATTGATCAATGGTACGAATGCGATGGGAATGAACGTACCTCCACAATGGAACGAAACCGTGTCGTCAGTTCCGGGAGATATGCTTGCGCACACTTTCACAATTCAACCATTAGGAATCAATATCCCAGTAGTTGGAGGGGACACCACAATAGCCTACCTAACCATCAATCAGACTGGTACGTTTCCATGGATCTGCTTAACGCCCTGTGGTTTCGGCCCTACTGGAATGCAGGGAGCAATGTCAACGCCGGGATGGATGGAAGGCCAAGTCACCGTATCCTGAATTGCAGTGAAACACATTGCGTTGCGCTTTTCCGTTTTTGGGAATTTCACCGAAGCTATAACTTGTCATGTCCTGCTGTGGCGTCAATAATCGGTGTAAGTGATGAAGGTAAATCCGCTTGCGATTCTATTACTCGTGATTGGTATCGGGAGCCTAGTTGCCGTCGTAGCCTACTCTTTCAACAATGTAGCATCGATTAGTGTGCCGTATGCGAACTGGAATTGGCAGAACCAGGAAATATCGCCCCCGCAGTTGAATTCTCTGTATCCGCTCCAAAGTGCTCCGAATGGACCAATTACTCTTGATCAAGCGGAAATTATCGCTCAACAGTTCCTCGTATCATTGCATAATCCAAATTTGGCAATAGCGGAGATAATGGAGTTCCAATACAATTTCTACATTCAATTCTACGAGAAAGATACTGGCCTAGGAGCTTTTGAAATGCTGATCTGGAAACAGACCCCCACATCGAGCATGATGGGTAGCTATGGTTATGGTATGATGGGTGGATATTTTGGCGTCGGAGTCCTAATGCCAGAACCGGGTCCAAATATGATGTGGAACACAAAATATGGAATGAGCCACATGATGGGTGGATGGAATGTTAATTGGGGCAATCAAGCATCGTTAACCATGCCCATCCCTAAGGATAGAGCGGTTCAACTTGCTCAAGCCTACCTGGACACAAACCTGCAGGGTGCGGTAGCGGAGAGCGATGCGACACAATTCTACGGATACTACACGATCGATTTCACGATAAACGGTCAGACCGCGGGCATGTTGAGCGTCAACGGATACACAGGACAAGTCTGGCTCCACACATGGCACGGAGCATTCATACAAGAAGCACAGCTAGGCTGAAGAAGGCTAGCCAGATGTGAGCTTTCATCTGGTGCAGGCTTAGGCGTAATGTGTTGGATTTTTGTCGAATTCCTGTTTGCAAGCTGCTGAGCAGAAATAGTATTTCTTGTCATTATGGATGCTCGTATACTTCGCTTGGCTCTCGGACACATTCATCTTGCAAATTGGATCAGTAGCCAAAGTAGTCTCAGAAACAAGAAACGCGCCGTAATTATCTAAGAATTTCTCCTCATCTGTAAAACGCGTTTTTTAACTGTCGACTGGCATTCCATCTCCTACGGAACTAGAGTGTTACAAAATGCCTACACCGCGTGTGCCTAAGAAATCGAAAACGGTCCCTAAATCATTCAGAATAGATGAACCAGCTCTACTAGCAGTGGAAGCTGAAGCAAATTCACAGAACGTAAGCCCAAACACGCTTGTGAACCAAATTCTCAAGCAGTATGCCGACTTCGATCGAATCGCTCATAAAATCAATTCTGTGCAGTTAAGCAGTTCCACCTTTCACGCATTAGTCACCTCACTCGAAAAAGACAAGATCATTGAAGTTGCTAAAAGCGCGGGAAGCAGCATCCCGCAAGCATTTACTCTGACGAAAACTGGTAAAGTCGAACTGCGATCGGTAATCGATTTCATGCAGACTCTCGGTAGATACGCGAACCTATTCGAGTTTAGCGAGACGCTTGATAACAATGGACGCATCATAACACTGGTCCACCGGTACGGCCTAAATTGGTCCATCTTTCTTGTGCACTATATGACCGCCATGTTCGAACAGATCGGAATCTCGCCAGCAATTGAAATGAGTGACAAATCAGTCAGCTACAAAATACCCGCATAGAAGCAACACATTGTGTTTCACTGCAAACGCCCCACTTATGTGGCGTGCGCTGCCGTATGCGCAGTGATTAGCGAACATCGATGGCGAAAGATCCAATTTGCGGCATGTACGTCGATGAGAATACCGCCGCCATAACTAGAACGATTCATGGAACAAAATGGTATTTCTGCAGCGACACATGCGCCAAAACATTCGAGAGACCTGAGATCGAGCTTAAACGTCTCAAACTTTTGGTGGTCGTGGGCTTAGTGTTCACAGCACCAATTATTCTCCTCACGTACCTCACGCTTCTGCCGACCGACGTGAACAACTACCTTCTCTTTCTTCTTGAAACGCCGGTGCAATTCATTGTGGGTTGGAGATTTTACAGAGGAGCATATGATGCCCTAAGAAATCGTGTGGGTAACATGGATCTACTGATCGCCATTGGCACAACAGCCGCTTGGGCATACAGTACAATCGTCGTATTCCTGCCGACTTCGTTTCCTGCTGGCGGCATCTACTTTGATACTGCCGCAGTGATCATCACGTTAATTCTGTTGGGCAATCTGCTTGAACAGATTAGCAGAGCTCGGGCATCGCTAGCAGTCCGCAAACTTCTCGATCTGCAACCACGAATAGCGCACATAATTCGTGACGGAGTTGAGATTGAGGTTCCTGTAGAATCAGTTAAGGTTGATGAGGTTCTGGTGATTCGACCTGGCGAGCGAATACCAGTTGACGGCGTTGTGATCGAAGGGAGTTCTGCCGTGGATCAATCTGCAATCACTGGAGAAAGTATACCCGTTGAGAAAGAGAAGGGTGATGAAGTGATTGGGGCGACAGTCAATGCCTTTGGATTGCTTAACATTCGAGCCTCCAAGGTTGGAGCGGATACTGTCCTCGCTAAGATCGTACAACTTGTCGAAGAGGCACAGATGGCGCAAGCTCCTATACAGCGGATAGCAGACAAGATCTCCGGTTACTTCGTGCCTGCGGTCATACTGATTGCTACAGGGGCTGCGGTAGGTTGGCATTTCTTTGGCGGATTACCGCTAAACTTCGCTACCTTGGCCTTCGTCTCAGTAATCGTCATAGCGTGTCCTTGCGCGCTTGGAATCGCAACACCCGCTGCGATTCTTGTTGGAACCGCTAAAGGCGCTCAGAATGGCATACTCATCAAGAATGGAGGATACCTCGAGACCGCACATAAGTTGCAGACAATTGTCTTCGACAAGACCGGCACACTCACCCGCGGCAAACCATCTGTAACTGACGTGATTACAACGGGCAACCACACCGAAACCGAGTTGCTGCAGCTAGCTTCGATAGCTGAGAAAGGATCTGAACATCCTCTCGGTCGAGCGGTACTTCAAACCACCGAACAGAAAGGCATCGAGATCCCAGATGCATCTTCCTTCAAGGCGGTTCCCGGTCGAGGCGTCAGAGCTGAGTATACCAATCATATCATTCTGCTTGGGAATCGAAAGCTGATGACGGAACATCAAGTGAATCTAAAGCCGATTGAATCCGGAATATCGACCCTTGAAGAAGATGGAAAAACCGTCATGGTGCTTGCGAACGATAGGGAAGTTGTAGGCGTCATTGGTCTCGCAGACACTCTGAAGGACGACGCTGCGGAGACAGTAAAGGAATTGAAAAAAATGAATATCGAAGTGGTAATGTTGACTGGCGATAACAAGAGAACTGCTAATGCGATGGCAGCAAAACTTGGCATCGATCGAGTCGTAGCTGATGTTCTCCCTGAACAAAAAGAGAAAATCATCAAAGACATGCAAAAGGAAGGTAAGGTAGTGGGCATGGTCGGAGATGGGATCAACGACGCCCCAGCCCTAGCAGCATCAAACGTTGGCATAGCGATCGGTAGCGGAACAGATGTGGCGGTCGAAACTGCCGGAATTGTTCTAATTAGAAACAATTTACTGGACGTAGTCACCGCGATAAGACTGAGTAAAGCAGCTGTTAGAAAAATAAAACAAAACCTGTTTTGGGCCTTCTGCTATAACATAGCGCTCATTCCAATTGCAGCCGGAGCTCTGGTTCCATTCTTCGGACCGGGAATCTACAATTTTCTCCCGTTTCTGGCAGCCGGAGCAATGGCTACGAGTTCGGTCACCGTGGTCAGCAATTCACTTCTACTGAACAGGTTCAAACCCTAACTGCTCGACAGGAACGTTTTAACGCATCCTATCCTAGGGGGGAGGATATGGCTTCGCATAAGCGACCCGAAGTTGAGAGGAGATTGTCAAGAATCGAGGGTCATGTTCGTTCAATTCAGCGGATGTTGCAGGAAGGGAGAACGTATCCTGAGATTGTCCAACAAATCTCCGCGGTAGGAGCTGCGCTTGACAGTGTGGTACAGGTGATAGTGGATGATTTGGTTGAGGATTGCGCTAAGAGGGTGGAAAGGAATCCCACAGCCAATCGTACTCTACAAGAGTTGAAGGAAGTCGTGGCAAGAACCCGGTAGAACGGCACACAACAAATTCTAACGCGAGTAATGGTGAAGATTCAGACGACTGATTCTAGTGAGATCGACGGAAAGCGAAAGGAACTCCTACGACTTACGCTGATGGGGTTGGCTGCCCTCTTCAGTTGGCTTGGGTTATGGAGACATTTCCTGCCGATTGATCTGGTGGCTTTAGCGTCTACGTTGATTGGAGGTTATCCGATCTACAAGGAAACGTTCGAGTCCTTGAGGCACAAGAAAATCAATATGGAAGTCTCGATGGCTCTAGCGATCTTCGCATCATTACTAATCGGACAGTTCACGGCGGCAGCGGTTATCGCGTTCTTCGTTATCTTAGCGGAACTTCTTGAGGAGATGGCTGTGGATAAAGGTAGGGCGACTATTCTCAGGCTGGAAGAAGCCACACCCAAGACGGCTTTGGTTAAAAGAACTGGAGGGGAGGTGTCAGTTGATCTTCGAACATTATCGGCCGGCGAAATTGTAATCGTGAGAGACGGTGAACGAATTCCCGCGGACGGCATCATTGTATCTGGATCGGCGTGGGTAAATCAAGCAAGCATTACAGGAGAGACGGTGTCAGTAGAGAAGAACGTAGGGAGCAGGGTATACGCGGGAAGTGTAGACGAGTCTGGGTTGCTCGAGGTTAAGGTTGAAAGAATCGGAAATGAAACTGTCTTTGGCAAGATAATCGAATTAGTGCAACAAGCTGAGACTCAGAAAGCTCCGATCGAGAAAACTTCTGATAAGCTCGCCACTTGGCTGGTTGAATTTGCCCTTCTCTTTTCATTCATAACTTTCATAGTGACTAGGAATCTGATCTCCACAATCTCGGTTATCGTAGTTGCTGGTGCCTGCGGTGTCGCTGCGGGAACTCCGTTGGCGATGCTGGCTACAATAGGAAATGCGGCTAAGCGTGGTGTCATAGTGAAAGGCGGAAGTTACATTGAAGAAATGAACCGAGTAGACACAGTAGTAATCGATAAGACGGGTACACTCACCTTCGGAGTTCCCGTAGTCACTGACGTAGCCACCGTTGATGAATGTGGTCAACAAGAGATCCTTCTACTTGCGGCAACAGCCGAAAAACATTCCAATCATCCCATAGCCAACGCAATAGTCGAAAAAGCCTCCGAACTTGGAATCAGACCAAATGAGCATTCCATCTTCAACTATACCCCGGGAAAAGGAGTCGAAGTTGAAAGTCAAGGACAGAAAATTGTCGTCGGAAACAGTATCCTACTAAGTGAAAAAGGTGTCACAATTCCTACTCGTGTTTCATCTTTAGCATCTGCGAGAGCGGCGGAGGGAAAAACATCCGTATTCGTCGCTCATGGAGAGAAACTCTGCGGGCTGATTGCGGTAGCCGACAAAATTAGAGACGAGAGTAGAACGGCGATAACCGACCTTAAGCACATGGGAGTTAAGACGATCATGCTGACCGGAGACAACAAAGTCGCCGCCCAAATAGTTGCTAACGAAGTAGGAATAGACGAAGTTTACGCGGAATTACTTCCTCAAGACAAGGTTACCATCATAAAACGATTAGTAGCCGAAGGGCATCGGGTGGCGATGGTAGGGGACGGAATTAATGACGCCCCTGCCCTAGCTCACGCGAACGTCGGAATCGGCATGGGCGCCGGAACTGACGTGACCATCGAAGAAGCTGATATCGTGCTTATGACTAATGATCTACAAAAAATCTCATACCTAGTCAAAGCAAGCAAACGAACGTATGCGACCATAATGGAGAACTTCTACGGAACATTAACAGTTGACGGAATAGGAATGAGTTTGGCTTTTCTGGGAAGTCTAAACCCACTCCTAGCAGCAGGAATACACGTGCTCTCAGAACTCCTATTCCTCTTGAACTCTGTGAAACTGATCCGGCGATGAAGCGTCTTCGTTCTTTTTGTTTAGTGTGTGTTAAGGGTGGAGGCTTCGGAATATTGTGATGTTTCCGTCGTTCTGGATACTGAGTCTGATAGTCGACGTTAGGTGGTGTCCTCGCATCTTTCCTTTACACTTCGATCGTAGCAGAGCAAGGAGTGAATCGGCGTTCCTGTTGAGCTTGATGCGTAAAATGTCGCCTCGTAGTAGAATCATTGACGTGGCTTCAAAGATACTTGTTCCGCTTGGGATGATCATTTCGTTGGATTTGCTTAGTTGGTCTAATGCTGCCAAGGTCGCCCTAGCAGCCTTCACATTATAGTGAGCACGGTGTTCTAGAATTGTGACGTTCTCGCGAGTAGTGCGCAGCCGCTTAGCGACCTGTGCTTGAGTTAATCCTTTCGCTCGTAGCTGCATAACCTGCCACTGCCTCTTCGTAAGAATCGTCCCTTTCGATCTCAATTAGTCTCACGTCTAATTGCTTTCGATTTCATTGTGATCATTTCCGCTTACTAAGCCTTATCCGTACGAATTAGTTTAATTTTATTCTCGGAATGAGTTAGAGACATTTTGACTTCGAATCGAAATTCTAAAAACTTGCATTATGGCGTTCAGCTCTATCTTGATGCTGCGGGGAGATTGCTCAGAGATTTCAGATCGAAAGAAATTCTTCTCGAACGAAATATCAACAGATAGAGACGAATAGGCGGCATTCTTTAAACTAATCGCTGAGAAGTAATCGTTTACGCTTACCAAGGCTTATACACTTTCAGCAACATCCATGCCATTAATCAAAGAAGGCTTGACCTGTGTCAGGATCCCTCAGTAAGAAGAATCTACGCATCGTCGCTGCTGTGGTAATCATCGCTATCGTAATTGGTGCAAGTGTACTCGCGTATCAGTACTACTCCTCAAATTCGTCCAGCGGAGTCTCAAGCTCTTCAACAACTATCCCCTCATCACCCCTTATCCTCTATTCTGCAGACGCTTACGTCGCTGAATCTACGACTCTTGAAAACGCCTTTACAAATAGTACAGGAATCATGATGGCTCCACCGAAGGCAGGGGGATCGCTGGCCTTGGCACAACAAATAGCGCAAGGCAATCCGGTCAGCGTCTTCCTAGCTGTCTCTCACTCCGCTATGCGGCCAAAGTATCTTGGAAATCAATCATCAGGATGGACGATCGCATTCGCCTCTGACCAAATGGCTATAGCATACTCAAACGCAAGCACTCAAAACGCTGCTACATCGTCGGTACTCGCCGCATATAATTCAGCCACTGCGTCAAACACAACGCAGGCATGGTACAACTTCTTCTCTAATGTCACTTCAGGTTCAGTAAAGATTGGAATCGCAAATCCGAACGCTGACCCAGCAGGGTACAGAGGGTGGATTGTGCTAGAGGCTGCAAGTCAAGCCTACGCCAACAATTCCACCTTCTTTGGGAATCGAATAATCACCAATAATGGAAACATCACAGGCGCAAGCGCAGCCGACCTAATAGCACCATTAGAAACAGGCCAGATCCAGTTCTTATTCATCTACAAATCCGCCGCGATCGCGCATAAACTCAACTACCTGCAACTACCCGACCAAATCAACCTCGGCGATCACAAATACGATGATTTCTACTCTCAGTTCTCATACACACTAACTAGAGGGGTTGAGACAGGCGAAGTAATCACCCTTTACATTACGGTCCCCGCTGACAGCACCGACACAGCTGATTCCTTACAATTCGTAGTCTTCGTCATAAAGAACTCTCCAACCCTGTTATCACAATATGGACTTATTTCCATAACACCCGCACGGCTTTACAATAGCACAACCATCCCAGAACCATTGCAAGAACTCGTCACCCAGGGTTACCTAACCCCTAGTGGGCCGCTCTGAGAAATTTGAATTGGCTCAAACTAGTCGCAGGTCTTTCCCTAGCTATACTAGTAATACCCATATTTTTTCTCCTCTACGAAGGCTTCGGCCCGCTCAGAGATCCGATAGGATACAGCTATGAAGTGTTTCGATCCATAGAACTCACATTGATATCATCTGCAATTGCCGCAACCGTCTCCGTTGCGCTGTTCACTCCCCTAGCGTACTATTTTGCCAGAAACAAAAATAGTATCGGAGAAGCATTATCCGACATACCCGCATCGATCCCACATCCCATCATTGGCGTCGCGATCCTGGTCATCGCAAGCCCTCTAACTCCTTTCGGTAAATTCCTTCTCTCCATCGGAATAAACGTTTTCGACTCAGTCCTCGGCCTTATCGTGGCACTCACAATAGTCTCCGCTCCGATTTACATCAACTCCATGCAACCTTTCTTCCAATCCATGAATATTGCCCCAGAAAACTACGCATTAGGTTTGGGAGCATCGAAATTCCGAACCTTCATTTCCGTTGTATTACCTAATTCGGGCAGAGGAATTCTCAACGCGTCACTCATCTCGATGAGTCGAGCGATGAGCGAGTTCGGTTCAATCGCAATAATCGCGTATTACGTTTTACAACAACCATTCTATGGCGTTAACCCTGCGCCAGTCCTTATCTTTCAATACTACACCTACTACGGCTTAGGACCAGCAGTCACAGCTTCAGCGGTAATGATACTGGTATCAATTGTGATGATGATTCTTCTTAGACTCGTGAAACATTAAGTCATGCGATTACAAAAAATGAGCAGGCGGACGGCACGTGATCGAAGCAACTGTGAAGAAGAGATTTGGAAGCTTCATGCTCGACGCAAATGTTTCTGATGAACGCTTCATCTGCCTGACAGGCAAGAACGGCTCCGGAAAAACAACTCTTCTAAACCTAATTAGTGGAATTCTTACTCCCGACGAAGGCCGCATTACGCTGAACTCAAGGAATATCACAAACCTTCCGACTGAGAGGCGACTAGTATCCATAATCACACCGGATTCCTGCATTCCTCATCTGGACGTTGATCGGCACATGGTTTGGGGTGCTAAAAATAAGGGGCTCAAGGTAGAACATGATTATGTAACGGAAATCAAGACAGGTCTAGGAATATACTTCGATGGAAAAGTAAGGAAACTGAGTCTCGGTATGAGAGAGAGAGTAGCTATCGCCACGTCGCTCATCTCGAAACCAGAATTGATACTAGTGGACGAAACCCTTTCGAATATTGATAACCGAAGAGACTTCATAGTCGCCTTCAAGAATTTTACTATGAAAGCAAATATTGATGTAATCTTCACCACACAATCCCCTGAAGACTCATCAGAAGCAGACCATCATTACCAGTTAGAGTCTGGCAAATCAACTAGACTGTTCTAAATCAGAAACCACGGACACAGTGTTAGAGCGAAAGTTTGATACGAATATTTCGTTCAGATGAGAATCAAATGCGACACCGACGGGTGCGTTGCCGACGGTTATGTTTGCTGTGACCTCGTTCGTAGAATCAGAGATAACAGAAACCGTGCCGAAATCCTCGTTGGCCACGAATACCTCTCCCTTATTCGAATCAAACGCAACCCCTGCAGGCCCGCCGCCGACGGATATGGTTTCGGTGACCTGGTTCGTTGCGTCAGAGATCACAGAAACCGTGTTACCCGAACCAGAATCATAGTTAGATACGAACACCTCGTTCAGATGAGAATCAAACACGACCTCGGTAGGGTTCCTGCCGACAGCTATCGATGTGGCGTATGCATGGTTCAGCGTTAGTGTTAGGGTGAGAAGGATGAAGATTGCGAAGAGGCTTACCTTTTTCGTGTTAAATGTAACCTCCATTCTCAAACTACATCCCTAGAGAGGTATAGGATATTCCATACCACTCTATCCTGACAGGGCCAGAAGTATTTATCTAAACATATCTTGTACTTGGTGCCAACAAATGGGACCCGGATAGAATTTGAGTCATGTGTTCAAGAAAATCTTGGTTGCCGTAGCAGGATATACGGATCCTGCGACCGGAAAAAGGGAAAAAGAGCGAGAGACCGTTATGGAGAGAAACATCCGATATGCCTCTGCCCTGGCGAAACATGAAAACGCAAAACTAACAATAATCCACGTAATCTCGTTACCCACCACGATCGGATTAGAGTTCGGGATCAATCTGCAGGTATTCGAGGACGCTGGACGAGGCATCCTTGAAAGCGCCAAAAAAATCGCGAAAGAAATGAGTGTCCAACCTGAAACTATTTTGGAAAGATGTTACGGTAACCCAGCACACAAAATTGTTCAAGTGGCAGAAGAAGGAAAATTCGATTTAATCACTATAACCTCGAAAGAACATGGCGCACTCCACAACGTATTGTTAGGAAGCGTCTGCGACACCGTAACTCGACATGCTCCATGCCCCGTCTTAGTGATTCGATAACTAACAGCCATAGCGATTTGGATTCTAAGTACCAATCTGACTCTTGGCAGTGATGGAATTGATTGAAATCGACCTGGGCGACGTTAAGAAGGTTGAGAAAGAACTTGCTGACTTGCTGAGGGAACGGTTGAAAACAGACGTGACGCTGAAAGGCGGAAAGTTGCTTCTCGATCAAACCAGTGGACACGTAAACCCTAAGGACGCTAAATTGCAAGTGGAACATGCACTCCGTCATCTGGGTCTCGAAGGATATAGAGTCCTCTCTGAACATCACATTATTCGGATCGAAAAATTAGCTGAGAAAAAGAAACCTAAAGTCGAAGAAGGACAGGAAGACTGGGCATGACCCGAATCGTCCATTGATATGTCATCGCATAAAATTCGTGCATTCATCGCGTCTTTCGGGCCAGCATGGATTGTGATGATGGCAAACGTTGATGCCCCGAGCATTCTAACGGCTGCTGAGACTGGGGCGCTTTACGGTTACGGTCTCATATGGTTACTTCTCATCTTGATTATTCCTCTCTTCTTTATTCAGGAAGCTTCCGGCAGGATCGGGATCGTAACGCGTAGAGGGCTTGGAGAAATAATTCATGAGAATTATTCGAAGAGAATTGCAGTACTTGCGTCTGTACCCATGTCTTTGACTGATATGCTAACTTATGCTGCTGAGTATATGGGAATCGCAATCGGGATGCAAATTATCGGTATACCTCCGTATATTTCGATCCCAGCGGCTTTTCTGATCCATCTGGCTCTTGTTTACGAACGCAAATATGCGGTTGTAGAGAGCGTCTTGATTGGCGTGTCTGGCCTACTGCTTGTGGCTTATGTTGCTTCGCTTTTCGTGCGAGGCGTTGCTTCGTTCTCTCCATTTTATTTTTCAAGTAGTCCAGCTTTTCTGTTCGTGGTTGCCGCGAACGCCGGGGCGCTCGTTATGCCTTGTATGCCATTTTATCAAGCGTCCGCTACGGCTGAAAAAAACGTGGGCAGCCTTTTGACTTCACGGATTGAGACGTTGCTTGGAGCGGTTGTTAGTGAGTGTTTGATGGTAGTAGTTATCATGGTTAGTGTTGGGCTTGATGGTTTTAATCTTCTCAGCGCGAGGGAGTTGTCTGCGGGTTTGGCTGTGGCTGGGAGATATGCGCCGATACTTTTCGGCGTAGGGCTTGTGGCGGCAGGGTTTTTGGCGTTGACGGTGATCTCGTTGGCAAGCGCGTGGGGGGTCGTCGAGGCGTTAGGGTTGCCGAGAAGTCGAAGTTTTCAAGTGTATTTGGCGGAGTCAATACCCGCTGTGCTGTTAAGTCTGATTATCGGTTCCAATCTGTTAACTGGTATTCTCAGTTTGATGTCAGCATTTGTTTTCGTTGTAATTGTGCCAGGAATCATGATGGGGGTTATTGCTGCTGATGCCAGAATAATGGGGACGAGTGCTTCTTCTTCATTCTGGAAACTTGGTTACTGGATTAGTATAATTTCAGTGGTATCATTGGGTCTAATTTTTTGGTTGGCCTCGTCGATTTGACTTTAATTTGTGGCTCTAAGGGCGCACTCGAAATCGGAGTAGAGTTGCAATCATGCAACTATCCACGGTGTGTGCAAAATCACTTTAGGTTTTAGTTTTCGATATGCTGTAACCAACAATACCCAAAGCTACCCTTGCAAGCCCACTCACCAGTAGGGAGATGGACAATAGGATAATCAGGAACACGAATCCGATTGCCGGCATAGCAAACACTACGAATGCGAAAATTATATTCAACCCGCCAGAAATGGCTAGCAGAGCACGCAACCAACCCGCTCCTCCGAAAGAAACACAGGAAACCAGATCTCGAATTCCGTGAAATAGAAGCGCTATAGCCAACAGTGAGATTAAGAGGCTTAATCCGAAGAATGGATCGAACAACACCACCAAAGCCAACAGAATCACAAGAACCCCAAAGACCACTTCTACCGCCCTACGCCAACCCGCCACATCACGCCTGAGAATACCTAACGCCAGACCCGACAAGCCGATCGCGACAAAAGCAAAACAAAGAATGAAGACCAACGTAAGCGCGGCCACCCCCGCTTCGAAAAGTACAACCAGCGAAAGAATAATCGAAATTACACCAAGGACGACGTCGGCAATACGCGACCACGCAGACGCCCGATGAGCGACAGAGGTACCGGACACTTCTAATCAAGCTTGCCTAATCAAGCCGGAACAATATATAGATTCACAACAATAATTCGCAAGACAACGATAAAGCCTTGTTTTGAAGATCAAAAAAAGGGAGCGTGGTCTTTAATGTGTCGTGATTCATTCGAGGTGCTGGGCAGCTCGTTTGATTTGTTTCGCGTGGTTCTTCAACCATTCATTCACCGCTGCTTCAATGGTTGCGCTCAGATCCCCTTTTCTGCCACCGCGAATAACGACCGTCAGCCTGAGCCGACGTTCTATCTCGTCGCTGATTACGATAAATAGCCTTCCCATGATCAGTTTCAACTGTCGGGGATTATGCGAGAGGATATTTATCCATATAGGTCGTTTACCGAAAAATGGTTTCATGAAGCCGTAAGTAATTTTGAGTCATTAGAGCGTAACTGCGTCGATTGTAGATTGGAAAATTCACGTTCTATCGAGACCGATTCGAGTCATCGTGATCAACTGGCATGGCGGCAGCTTACTGATATATAGTTTTATATATGAATCAGGCAGATTATTTAATCGTGATTTTATGTCCATGAAAGTAAGCGCCGCCGAGGCGCGTTTACTGAGAGCTGCTGCAGTGGCACGTCGAACCAGGACCGTTGCGGTGGCACGTCTACTTAGGACTGTTGGCGAAGCACGTCGCCTCAGGACCCTTGCTGAAGCACGTTTGCTGAAAGCCCTCGCTGAAGCACGTCGTGCTGAGGAACGCCTTCACATGTCTGCCGCGCTCGCACATCGGGCTCGTGAACGTCAATTTAGACGGCACGTGGTAATGGCGGTTGCTCTGGCGCGTCGTGCCGAGAGACGTCGTGCTGAGGAACGCCTTATGATGGCTGCAAAATTAGGTCGCGAAGCTAAGCAACGTGTTCTCAGAACCATCGCATTGATACGTCTCGCTGAAAGACGTCGCGCGAAGCAACTACTTACTAGGGCGGTTGCAATTGCACACCGCGAAAGAGATAGCGCTAGGAGACGCCTTGTTGCGGGTGTAGCGATTGCGCGTCGGGTTGAGATGGAGCGTGCGAGAAGACGTCACATCGCGGCTGTTGCTATGGTCCGTCGCTCAGAGAGAGAGCTTGCAAGGAAACGCCGGATAGCGGCTGTAGCTTTAGCGGTTCGGAATGAGCGAGATCGTGCCAGAAAACGAGTATCAATGGCTGTTGCTGCGGCGCGTCGCTCGGAGAGAGAACGTGCCAGGAAACGAATCATGGCCGCCGACGCTTTAACGCGTAGCGCCGAGGCAGCCCGCATGAACGCACAGCAGACGACTACAAGCAGCTTCCAGCCCTAAACTCACAAAATGCCAGCGGAGTTTTTCTCCGTTGGCATCTAATTTTTTCGTATGTCACTATATAGATCTTGACATATACTAAGTTCATACAGGCCATTCTATCGAAATAGTAATATTCGCCGACGTCACGGTCTTTCGTGTTGGTCAAATTGGCAGAGTTCTGTCCTCATTGTGGTAAGGAGCTCCCGTCGGGAGATCTCGAGTTTTGTCCTCATTGCTCGAAATCGCTGAAAACCACCACTGCTTCAACCGCTCAACCCGCGACGAAGAGCGGGGGTTTGGGTAAGAGCACTAAATGGATAGTCCTTGGGATTATCATTTTGATCGTAATCCTCGTGGTGCCGGTTATCCC